>Ga0209101_1000907_pt1 | contig 23605 bp, 15 predicted proteins | sample ConPoolayeCmetaG_FD_185481 | JGI IMG/M metagenome (GOLD analysis project Ga0209101, IMG submission 185481) | Hot spring microbial mat communities from California, USA to study Microbial Dark Matter (Phase II) - Cone Pool mat layer C metaG... ...
TCCAGTTGACCAGGCTGCCCTGGCGTGGTACAATTAAGCGCCCTGTGCCGGACTGTTCGAGAGCAGGGCGTAAATCAGGTTGCCAGACCGCACAGACAGAACGACCGCGGAATCAGGAGGAAAAGTGGCTTCCAGGAGACAGCAATACACCGAGGCTGCCATCCAGGTGCTGGAGTACCCGGAGAATATCCAGCGCCGCCCGGGTATGTATGTCGGTGGACGGGGAGCGTCAGCGCTGCACCATCTGGCCATCGAGGTGATTGACAATGCCGTTGATGAAGCGCTGGCCGGCCGGTGCGATTACATCGAGGTCACCATCCGCTCCGACGGCAGCATAGTCATTTCCGACAACGGCGATGGCATCCCGGTGGGCATGCATCCGGAAAAGAATAAGCCGACGCTCGAACTGGCCTTTACCGAGCTGCATTCAGGTGCCAAGTTCGATGAGGGTACCTATTCCACTTCAGGTGGTCTGCACGGTGTGGGTGTCAAAGCCACCAATGCGCTCTCCTCCTGGCTGGAAGTGACTGTTAAAAGGGATGGTGTACTCTACCGACAGCGCCATGAGCGTGGTCTGCCAGTCACCCCGGTGCTCATCCTCGACCCACGTACTCAAGAGGTCATCGGCCAGGTCGGTGTCCGTGGGGAGGTCAAGGCGGTCCAGGAGCACAGGGATAAGAGTATCGGCACCGGCACCACGGTGGCCTTCATGCCCAATCCGGAGTTTCTTGACGTGGTGGAATTCGACTTCGCCACGCTGGCTCGCCGTCTCCAGACGGTCGCCTTCCTGATACCCGGGCTGCGCGTGCGCATAGTGGATGAACGCAGCAAGGGGCAGGAACGGGAATACTGCTACCAGGGCGGGCTGGTCGAGTACGTTGAGTACCTGAACCGCGACCGCCGGGGTCTTCATCCCCCTATCGAGATCCGTGGCGAGGCCGAGGATGGGACTCAGGTCGAGGTTGTGCTTCAGTACCACACCGACGAAGATGAGGAAATCGTCTCCTTCGTCAACACGATCCCCACACCAGATGGGGGTAAGCACGTGGCCGGCTTCCGTTCTGCGCTGACCAAGGCCATCAATGTCTTCGCTGCCGAGAAGAAATTGCTCCAGAAGGGGGATGAGATCACCGGCAAGGACACCACCGCCGGCCTGACTGCGATAGTGAACATACGGATGCGCGATCCTCAATTCACCTCCCAGACCAAGACGCAGTTGGGTTCTGACCAGGTGCAGGGACAGGTGCATTCCATTGTTTATGAGGCGCTGTTGACCCGCTTCCGCAAGAATATCCCATTGGGCAAGAAGATTGTGGAGCGTTGCCTGGCTGCCTCACGCGCCCGTCATGCTGCTGCCAAAGCCCGTTCGCTTGTCATGCGCCGCTCGGTGTTGGAGGTGGATGAGCTGCCCGGTAAGCTGGCCGATGTCGCCAAAGGCAGCCCGGTCGAGCAAACCACTCTCTTTATCGTCGAGGGGGATAGTGCGGGTGGTTCCTGCAAACAGGCGCGCGACCGACGTTACCACGCCATCCTGCCGCTGCGTGGTAAAATCCTGAATGTAGAAAGAGCGCGGTTGACCAAGGCGCTGAGCAACAAGGAGATCAAATCTATTGTCGCTGCGGTAGGAGCTGGCGTGGGAGCCGATTTCGACGTGGAACAGATGCGCTATGGTCGTGTGGCGATCCTGGTTGATGCCGATGTGGACGGCGAGCATATCAAGACGCTGCTTTACACGCTCTTCTGGCGGTTGATGCGCCCGCTGGTGGATGCCGGTCGTCTCTATGTGGCTCGGGCCCCCCTTTATCTGCTGCGCAACGCCCGCGAGAGCCGCTATGCCTATAGCGACGCGGAACGGGACCGTATATTGGAGGAGTGGGGACATCCCAAAGGGGTGGTCATCCAGCGTTACAAGGGTTTGGGCGAAATGAACCCGGAGCAGTTGAGGGAGACGATCTTCAAATTGGGCGATGGAGATAATCCTGCTCTCAATGAACACATTGTCCAGGTGACCGTGGATGAGGTCCATGCCGCCAATGCTGCCGTCTCCCTCTGGATGGGAGGCAGCCCCGGCCGCCGTCGCCAACGGCTGATGCGCCACTGGGATGGCACCGGCCTGGTGGATGAGAATGGCGCTGGCTATTTAGAGGAAGACGAGCTGATGGACGAGCTGGTGGGTGAGGAAGGCGAAGAATGAGCGACGGTGCATCCATAACCAGGGACCTTGCGACGATCGAAATAGAGACGGTGGAACTGGCCGATGATATGACGCGCGCCTACATCGGCTATGCCCGTGAGACGATCACTGATCGTGCTCTCCCGGATGTGCGCGATGGTCTCAAGCCGGTCCAGCGGCGTATCCTGTACACGATGCACGAGTTGAGGCTGTTCCACGACCAGCCGTACAAAAAGTCCGCTCGTGTGGTGGGAGATTGTCTGGGAAAGTATCATCCCCACGGTGACCAGTCCGTGTACCTTTCTATGGTGCGCCTGGCCCAGCCGTGGGTGATGGCGGTGCCACTGGTTGATGGGCAGGGCAACTTCGGTTCCATTGACGGCGATAGCCCGGCCGCCATGAGGTACACCGAGGCCCGCCTCACCGCTGCTGCCGAGACCATGCTGCAGGACCTGGAGATGGAGACGGTGGACTGGACTGATAACTTCGATGGCTCACTCCGTGAGCCGACCGTCCTGCCCACCGTCCTGCCCAACCTGCTGGTCAACGGCACCGATGGGATTGCCGTGGGCATGGCCACGCGTATGCCACCCCATAACCTGGGCGAGGTTTGTGATGCGATCGTCCATGTGGCCCGCAACTGGGACAGGCGTGATCAGATCACCGTGGACGAGTTGATGAGGTTCATCCCCGGCCCCGATTTCCCCACCGGTGGCATTCTCTACCGTTATCGTGATGACGGCGAGGGTGTGGTTGACACGATCAAACAGGCTTACGAAACCGGCCGTGGCCGTATCGTGATGCAGTCGCGGATCAGCATCGAGGACATTGGCGGAGGCAAAGCCAACATCCTTGTCACCGAACTCCCTTACGGGGTTCTTAAATCTACCGTGCTGGAGAAGATCGCCAGAGAGGTGCGTGAGGGACGGATCACCGGCGTTACCGACCTGCGAGATGAGTCAGATCACACCGGTATGCGCGTCGTCATTGAAGTCTCCCGCCAGGCAAGCCCGCAGGAGGTGCTGAAGCAAGTCCTCAAGTACAGCCAGCTCCGCGAAACGTTCGGGGTGATTAATCTGGCCCTGATACCTGCTGGAAACGGTATGACCCGGCCGGCCTACCTCTCACTCCGTGACCTGATCGTCCATTTTATTACTCATAGATTGGAGGTCATCGTCCGGCGCAGCCGTTTCGAGCTGGAAAAACGCCGTGCCAGGCTGCACATTGTGGAGGGTTTGCTGAAAGCCCTCGACGTGTTGGACCAGGTCATCGAGACCATTCGCCGCTCTCAGACAGCGGATACTGCCCGCACCAACCTGACGAAGAAGTTCGGGTTCACCGAAGCACAGGCCACCGCGATACTCGATATGCAACTGCGTCGCCTGGCTGCGCTGGAACGTAAAAAACTGGCCGACGAGGAGAAGGAGCTGAAAGCACGTATCAGGTATCTGGAAGAGCTGCTGGCTTCGGAGGCCAGGCGGCTCGAAGCGGTGGCAGAGGAAATGACGGAGCTTAAAAGCCGTTTCGCCGTGCCGCGCCGCACAATCATTCTGGAGCGCGAGGAGGCTGCTGCGGGAGTTGTCACCACCGAGGCTGATCTGGTGATGCCCGCGGTCACCCAGATGCTTGTGCTCACGCCCGAGGGCGTACTGCGTACTGCTGCCGCCGGGTTCTCCTATCGAGCCACCCGCGGGCTGACCAGGCAGGCGGTCCGGGACGTGCACCTGGCCCACGTCACCGCCGAGCCGGGCGATGAGGTGCTGCTCCTGACCAGCCGCGGGCGGGGCTGGAGGGGCAATGTGGGTTACATCCCCGAGCAGGGGGGAGCCAGAGAGTTGGGTCTGGAGCGCGACGAAAGGCTTATCAGCATTGCCGTCCTCCGGCCTGACGTATACGTGATTATGGGTACCCGCCTGGGCCGGGTCAAGCGCACCGCCGTCTCAGATCTCTCCATGCCTGAGCGTGCCTGGGAGACGTTGATGGGACTGGGCGAAAATGATGAGCTCCTGTTCGGTGCAGTGGCTGGCGCAGGAGCGCACATCCTGTTCTACACTGCTGGGGGGCAACTGCTCAGGCTGGATGGGGATGAGATCAATCCTCAGCAGACCGGTACGGCGACCGGCGTGGTCGGTATCAAAATCAAACCTGGCGACCGCCTGCTGGGCGGTACGGTGGTGGCACATGCTGCGCAGACCGAGAACAAGTCGCAGGTAATTATCTTCTCAACAGCCGGTTACGCTCATCGTGTCCCCCTTGCGGAGTTCCCGGTGCAGGGAAGGGGCGCTATGGGTGTGCGCTGTCTGCGTCCTTCGAAAAGCGGCGGCGATGTGGGAGGGGTCGCAGTCTGGCAGGAGGGCACAATAGACGTGTATCTCTCCGATGGGCGCAGGCAGCGCTTTGATTTAAAGGACATCCCCGAAGGAACCCGCGACGCACTGGGCAAGAAGCTGCTCGATGCCGGCAAGGCCACCGTCGAACGTGTTGTTGTACTGATGTAGTAATGTCCGGGGCAACGGGGCCAGATGAGCTGAGCTGGGGAATTGTGGGGCACGGATGGGCAGTAAGGCTTCTGCAGCGTGCCATCCTGACGCAGAGCGTTTCCCACGCTTACCTCATTACCGGTCCCTCCGGCACCGGCAAAATGACACTGGCGCGGGCATTTGCCACTGCCTTGCTGTGTCGGGAAACCGGAGCAGTGCCCTGCGGCAAATGCCGTGCCTGCCGTCTGCTTGCCACCTCTGCCCGTCATCCCGACCTTTATGTGGTTGAGTCCGAGCATGCGGGTGCCGACCTGAAGATCGAGCAGGTACGTGAGCTACAACGGCAACTTTCAGTTTCTCCGCTGGAGGGACGCTGGAAGGTAGCGATTTTAAATCGCTTCGAGGAGGCCACTGCTTCCGCAGCGAACGCGCTGCTTAAGACACTTGAAGAGCCTCCCGCTTATGTCGTAATCCTGGTGCTGGCGGCAGAGGCAGAGTTGCTCCTCCCCACCGTGGTATCCCGTTGTCAACAGGTAAATTTGCGCCCGCTCCCTGTGGGCGCGATCCAGCAGGCGCTTGTCGAGCGGGGACTGGCGGGGCCGGAGCAGGCCGGATTGCTGGCGCATCTCTCCGGTGGAAGGCCGGGTTGGGCCATACGCGCCGCCAGGGACAGAACGTTGCTCCAACAGCGTGAGCAGCGTCTGGATGAACTGTACAGGTTGCTGGGCGCCTCTCTGAGTGAGCGCCTCCTCTATGCCGGGGAGCTGGCGCGTGACCTGGGAGCCGCCCGGGAGACGCTCGATCTTTGGGCCCGTTGGTGGCGCGATGTGATGGTGGTCGCTGCCGGAGCAGATGCGCCGTTGACCAATGTGGACCGCCATGTTCTGCTGAAGGCCCACGCCGACCGCTTCGGGCTTATGCGAAGTGCTGCTGTAGTGGAGGCAATGCTTGCAGCAGCCGACAGGTTGGAGCGTAACGCCAACCCGCGCCTCACACTCGAGGTTTTGATGCTTGACCTGCCCCGTCAGTAAAAAAACCTCCGACAGACCGCCGGTCTATCGGAGGCCTCTGTGCTCACCTGCCTGGTTGCCTGTGCCACGCTATGTACTGGATTGACGTCTCTGGACGTTGATCCGTACCGCTGTGCGTTCCTGATCGTCAATGTTTACCTCGACGAACGAGGGCACACAGACAATATCAATGCCGTCCTCCTCCAGGTAGCCCCGGGCGATGCAGATCGCTTTGATAGCCTGATTGACCGCGCCGGCTCCAATAGCCTGTACATCGACCTCCCCCTTTTCTCGCATCACGCCAGCAATGGCCCCAGCTACTGCAGTTGAGCGAGAATTGGCCGCGACTTTGATGACATCCATTTCTCCTCTCCTCTTGCCTTGTGGTCCCTTGGGTACATTACGTCAAGATTTGCTCGGACCTATGACCAATATACATCAAAAAGCATCTTTACGCAAGCGCTGTTATCCACCCGGGTATGGATGTCCATTATGTTTTTGCATCCCCTCTGGCTCGGGCCGGTCTCCAGGCCGCACCCGACGCCGGACTGGCCGCAGTGTAGGACAACTGCGCGCAGTTGTCCTACAATCTTTGCATCCCCTCTGGCTCGGGCTACTCTCCAGGCCGCACCCAAGACCCGGTTGGAGACCGGTTGCAGCGTGGCGGTGATAGGCGGTCGGAAACCCACAGCCTGGCCGGCGGCGATGTATAAAGCCGTCTGGCGTGGCGGTGACGGGGCTGGTGTTGCCGATTACATGGTTAGGCATGGTGAAAGATGCGTGGCGGGGAGTGATTTGTGTTTCACAACCTGGGATGGTTCATCTTCACCCCAAAATTGGTTTACACTTTGAGCTGTCTTGAAAAATCGGCTGCGAAAGCCTGCGGCTTGTGGACAGCCTTTCCAGGCTGTCGGCAGGCTGGAGAGCCTGTGGCTTGTGGGACAGCCTTTCCAGGCTGTCGGCAGGCTGGAGAGCCTGTGGCTTGTGGGACAGCCTTTCCAGGCTGTCGGGACAGCCTTTCCAGGCTGTCGGCAGGCTGGAGAGTCTGTGGCTTGTGGGACAGCCTTTCCAGGCTGTCGGCAGGCTGGAAAGCCTGCCCCACACGGGAGAGCAGCCCTGCGCTATAGCTATCGATAGGAGGAGCAGTTTTTGGCTCTATGCTGCACGCCCTACCCCAGGCGTAGGGGGTCAGGGCCGTTCTGCCAGGGTAACCTGGACGGTCAGCTCCTCTCCATCCCGTACCAATGTAACTGTGATGGTATCTCCTACCTGGGTTTGGGTCTCGAGGTAGGCGATGAATTCCTTGGAACTGGCGACGGGCCTGCCATCAAGTGCGGTGATGACGTCGCCCCCTACCGGTATGCGATAGCCGCCCAGTCTTACCATCTGGGTACCGCCCCGGATACCGGCACGTTCCGCAGGGCTGCCGGCCACAACCTGTAGCACAAGCAGGCCTGTGTCCGGCACGTTTATTCCCCCCTGGCGCAGGGCTTTGCTCCATTCTTTCGTCAGTGGCAGGTATTCTATCCCAAGCCAGGGATGTGGGTAGCGGCCATGGGCGATCAGTTGTGGCACAACGCGCCGTACCGTGTTCACCGGCACAGCAAAGCCTATGCCGGCCGATGCCTGACTTGGGCTGATAATCTGAGAGTTGATCCCGATCAGGCGACCACGCAGGTCGAGCAGTGGCCCTCCAGAGTTGCCGGGATTGATGGCTGCGTCGGTCTGGATGGCCTCGCCGATGAAGCGGCCGTCGGGGCTCTCGATGATACGCCCCAGCGCACTGATCACTCCCACCGTGAGCGTCCCCACCTGACCAAACGGGTTGCCGATGGCGACGACGAACTGCCCCACCCGCAGGCTGTCAGAGTCACCCAGCGGGATTGGTTGGGGCAGGTTATCCGCCTCGATATGGAGCACTGCCAGATCGTTGGTGGGGTCCACACCCACAATCCTGGCCTGATACGACCGTCCATCAGCCAGCGTAACCGAGAGCTCCTGAGCATTCTCAACTACGTGGTAGTTGGTGACGATATGTCCTTCAGTGTCGTAGATGAACCCCGAGCCGGTACCTTCCTGGGGCACCGGATTGAAGAAGAAGTCGTAGGCGTAGCTGATGCTGCTGATGTGCACTACGGCCGGACCGGCCAGTTCGTATACTGCTTCTATCTGGGCCTCGAGTGCATTGGCCTGCTCCTCCGGTACCACCGATACCTGGGGAGGAGCCTGGGTTGGCGTGGGTATCAGGGTAGGTAACGGCGTGGCAGTGGGGCTGACCAGTTGATTGACCCGGTTACACCCCAGGCTTACAATAGCCAGAATAATTAACGCCAGGAATATCAGCCTGAGTTTGCTCATTTAACAAACTCCTGTTTGTTTACAACCATTATTTGCTGCCTGCGGTATTGTACTACACTTCCCTTGCTGCAGCAGGGGTTATGCATCGCTTGCGGGCAGAGCCTTCAGCCGGATTTTCCGCCTGAAGGCTCGATTCCCGAGCGTTATTGTTGGGTGCGACAGCCTTTCCGGGCTGTCGGGGCAGACTGCACCTGCCCCTACTGCGGACGTTGGCCAGAAGCCTGCTCAAAGGTGATGCGGCCATCGCGGACATCAACCATCACCGTGTCTCCCTCGGCAAAGCGGCCTTGCAACAGCTCAAGCGCCAGCGGGTCCTGCACTTCTCGCTGGATGACCCGTTTAAGTGGCCTCGCTCCGTAGACCGGGTCGTAGCCTGTCTCCGCCAGGTATTCCCTGGCCGCACCGTTCCATACCAGGCCGATACGCCGTTCGTCCAGCAGCTCGCGCAGGTGGTTCATCTGAATGTCCACGATCTGCAGCAGGTCCTCGCGGGTCAGGTTACGGAACAGGATGATCTCATCAATCCTGTTCAGGAACTCGGGCCGGAAGGTGCGGTCGAGTTCCTCCATCACCCGCTCACGCGCAGCTTCTACGCCAAGCTCCTTGATCCAGCGGCTGCCGATATTGCTGGTCATGATGATGATGGTGTTGGTGAAGTCAACCGTGCGTCCGTGACCGTCGGTGAGTCGTCCCTCATCGAGCAGTTGAAGCAGTGTGTTGAAGACCTCGGTATGCGCTTTCTCGATCTCGTCGAACAGTACCACGCTGTACGGGCGACGGCGTACTGCCTCGGTTAACTGGCCTCCCTCTTCGTAGCCGACGTATCCGGGCGGTGCCCCGATGAGCCTGGAGACGGTATGGCGCTCCTGATATTCGCTCATGTCAATGCGCACCATAGCGTCTTCGGTGTCGAAGAGGAACTCGGCCAGCGCACGAGCCAGTTCGGTCTTGCCCACACCGGTCGGTCCCAGAAAGATGAAGGAGCCAATAGGACGCCGTGGGTCCTGAAGGCCGGCGCGTGCCCGCCTGACGGCATTGGCAACGGCCCGCACTGCTTCATCCTGGCCGATCACACGCCGGTGAAGCGCCTCCTCCATGCGCAGCAACTTCTCCACTTCGCCTTCCAGCAATCTGGCAACGGGGATGCCTGTCCATTCGGAGACCACCTCGGCCACATCCTCCGAGCTGACCTCCTCTTTGAGCAACGGCCGGTCGCCCTGCAACTGACGCAGCCGCTCCTCCTGCTCGCGCAACTGGCGTTCCAAATTGACAAGCGTCCCATACTGCAGCTCTGAAGCCCGGGCGTAATCCAGCGCCCGCTGTGCCTCCTCGATCTGGTGACGGACGCGCTCGATCTGTTCCTTTGTCTCGCGGATGGCCTGGATGGCGGCTTTTTCTTGCTCCCAACGCGAACGAAGAGCTGACGATTGCTCCCGGAGGTCGGCCAGCTCCTTTTCCAGTTTCTCCAATCGTTCCTTGCTGGCCTGATCCTTTTCCTTCTTCAGTGCCTCTCGCTCGATCTCAAGTTGCATGATGCGCCGATCCACCTCGTCAAGCTCAGCAGGTTTGGAGTCTATCTCCATGCGCAGGCGAGAAGCGGCTTCATCAATCAGATCGATCGCTTTATCCGGCAACTGGCGGTCGGCGATATAGCGCTCGCTGAGCGTGGCCGCAGCGATGACCGCACTGTCCTGAATGCGCACACCGTGGTGCACTTCGTAGCGCTCCTTGAGGCCGCGCAGGATACTGATCGTCTCCTCGATCGAAGGCTCGTCCACATAGACTGGCTGGAAGCGACGCTCCAGCGCTGCGTCTTTCTCAATGTATTTGCGGTACTCGTCCAGCGTTGTCGCACCAATGGCGTGCAGCTCACCGCGGGCGAGCATGGGCTTGAGCATATTGCTTGCATCCATCGCGCCCTCGGCTGCGCCGGCCCCGACGACAGTGTGCAGTTCGTCAATAAACAGAATGATCTCCCCGGCAGCGTCGGTGACTTCTTTGAGCACGGCCTTAAGACGTTCCTCGAATTCGCCACGGTATTTGGTGCCCGCGATCATGGCGCCCAGATCGAGGGCGACAATGCGCTTGTTTTTCAGCCCCTCGGGCACATCGCCACGCACGATACGCTGAGCCAGTCCCTCGACGATAGCAGTTTTGCCAACACCGGCGTCGCCGACCAATACCGGGTTGTTCTTGGTGCGGCGGCTCAGAATCTGCATCACGCGTCTGATCTCCTCATCCCGTCCGATCACCGGGTCAAGCCTGCCCTGGCGAGCCAGTTGCGTCAGGTCGCGGCCGTATTTTTCCAAAGCCTGGTAGGTGGACTCCGGGTGCTGCGATGTGACACGCTGACTGCCGCGTATACTCGTCAATGCGCGCAGGATGGCGTCCTCAGTAATACCGTAGGCGGCCAGGAAGCGAGATGCTGCCCCACCTGCTGGCCCGCAAAGTGCGAGCAACAAGTGCTCGGTGCTGACATACTCATCGCGCATGCGGCCGGCGATCTTCTGTGCCTCGTCCAGTGCCCGGCTCAGCTCCCGGGAAAGCCCCACCTGCGCCGTAGCTCCGTAGACCTTGGGCTTGCGTTGGAGTTCCCGCTCCAGTGCAAGTGCCATCTCGCCGGGATTGGCTTCCAGCTTTTGGATGATCTGGGGCACAATGCCGTCGGACTGGCGCAGCAGGGCGAGCAACAGGTGCTCAGGCTCAATCTGGCCATGGCTGTGCTCTCCCGCGAGCGCCTGTGCTCCAATCACAGCTTCCTGCGCTTTTTGTGTAAAGCGGTTCAGATCCATATCTTTCCCCCTGCTTTCCTGAAATTGCTGCTGCGATTGTAGCCGCTTTGTATTAGATTCCCAATAGCGACATGTTTGATTTATATAAGAGGGTCCTGGCCATTATCTGCTCCAAGCACTGCCCGGTATACATCCAGCGTGATTCGGGCGGTGTGCTCCCAGGAGAAGCGGGCTGCCTGTGCCAGCCCCTGCTCACGCATACGGTTTCGCAATGTCTCGTCTGTGATCACGCGGGCCAACGCTCCGGCAATTTCTTCCGTCTTCTCCGGGTTTACCAGCAGGCCGGCTTCACCCACCACCTCGGGTAGCGAAGAGCGGTCGGAGACGACGACCGGGGTGCCGCAGGCCATGGCCTCCAGTGCCGGCAGTCCGAATCCTTCATAAAACGAGGGCGTGGTCAAAAGTATAGCCGCGTTGTAGATAGCGGGCAGGTCGGTATCCGGCACGTTGTGGAGAAAGTGTACCTGCCCTGTTAATCCCAGGTCCTGGATGCACTCGAATATTGGGTGGTACAGCCAGCCGTGCCCTCCGACCACTACCAGTGGGGCCTCGGTCACCTGCTCATCCAGGAGTAAGCGATAGGCCCGGAGCAGGCCGGGCAGGTTTTTGCGTGGTTCCAGCGTCCCTACGCAGAGCAGGTACCCTGTCTGCAGGTTGTAACGTGCGGCCACTCTTGCCGCCTCTGTCGCTGGCATGGGGTGAAAGATCGGGTCTGCGGCCAGATGTGCTACCGTGACCTTTTTCTGCGGCACCCCCAGCAGCGCTACCAGGTCCGCTTTGGTGGCGAAGGAATCGGCCAGGATGTGGTCGGCGCGCCGTACTGCCCACACGATCTGGCGATTGTAGTACGCGTAACTTTCGGGGGTGATGAATTGAGGATAGTGCAGGAAGGTCAGGTCATGGACGGTGATCACCGAGCGACGATAGCCGAAGGCTGGTGGGATAAAATCAGTGGTGTGGAGCAGGTCGAGCCGCAGGCGCGCGATCTCCGCTCCCAATGTCCAGCGTTCCAGCCGATGGTGTGAGGGGGTCCAGCAGGGGACGGCACGGAAATTCGGCCCCGGGACAAAGGGAGCACGTTCTTTACGGCTGTGTAACGCGAAGTAATCTGTGGCCCTGTCCAGTTGCGCCAGTGCCTTGAGCAGATGCAGTGTGTAGTTACGGATGCCTCCCCGGGCATAGTACACTATCCGTGCATCAATCCCGATGCGCATCTGTCGTTCCGGTGTCATTTTTAGGGCGCTCGTAAATGCTCAGGCCGGTCGAAATGCTCTCCTCGGGCATTTCGCGCCGGGCGTCGGCGCAGGCCCAGAAGGTGTACGGGCTGCATCCAGTGGACAGCCTGAAAGGCTGTCCTGCATCCAGTGGACAGCCTGAAAGGCTGTCCTGCATCCAGTGGACAGCCTGAAAGGCTGTCCTGCATCCAGTGGACAGCCTGAAAGGCTGTCCTACATCCAGGGTTCACTGAGCTGGGCTTTCCACCACCTCCTCGGGAGGCACATAGCCGGGGCCGTAGTGATAAACTGCGCGGCGCGGGGCGTACCTGCTGACGAACGTGTCTTTGTAGAGCAGATTACCTGCTGCATTATAGACCCGTCGCACAATCGTTGCTGTCAGCCCGTTCACCGCCGTCTGCCACTGCTTCACAGTTCCCGCTGCTATCTTTTCGTCAAGCTGATAGAGCGGCGGGCCGGGTTTTGTCTCATCGCTGATCGTGGGGCCATCCTTCTCCACCCGTCGCCCATCGCCGGTGGAGTAGAAACGAAAGATCAGCCGATGGGCCTTCTCTTCGATCTCTGTCTCTATAAGCAGTGGGTACGGACGGTCGTTCAGGAAACGGAAATCCACCTGCGGCGAGTAGATGGTGGCATCCATCCCCACCCCCGCATTCATCAGCTCGTAGTACCCCACACGATGATTGTGGGGCCAGCGTTCGAGAATGGGGTAGCCACCCCAGAAGGCCGCACGGAAGGCAGTGGTCGAGACCTGGCAGATGCCTCCGCCAACCTCAATGGCGAGCTGTTCCCCCAACGTGACGTAAGACTCGTCGTAACCTGCCGCGGCGCTCACCTCTCCCAGGTAGTGGTTGAAAGAGAAGACCTCACCGGGAGCAATGATCAGACCATCGAATTTACTGGCTGCCAGGCGAATGTTATGATCGCGCCCAGAGGGGGAGCCGATGAAGTAGGAATCTCCCTCGGCTACCAGTTCGGTAATGCCTGACTCCTCAGCAGTCAGCGTGTCCGGATACCTGGGCGGGACAGGGCGGACAACGAGTGGAACCTGGTGGTGGCCGGCCATCAGCTCCTGCACAATTGCGGTCAGGCTGCTTTCTACGTCCAGGGCACGCCCTTCCCTGCTGGGACTGATGGCCTCCAGGCGTTTCGTCTTCTCGTTGAAGTGAAAGCGGGCATTAACCGGTTCAATTGCCAGAGTGGCAGTCAGGCTGTTCAGGAAGGAACGCAAAGGCTCCTTGTCCAATGTGACGTGCAATGCCCCGTCCCTGGCTTCAACCACCAGCATGGTTGCCAGTTGCTCGGGTGGGATCACCCAGGGGCCGGGGTCACCCTCCAGCGGCTGAGCCAGGGTCAGGGTGAGCGGGCTGCTCAATATCATCGCGGCCTCGGCACGGCCCGGTTCGGCGTCGCTGATGGCGGGTTGTACTTCTCGGACTACCAGCCTGACGCCGCCAGGCGAGGGGCTGGTCAGAGCCGGATATAGCGCGGCGAGTGTCGCTTCGATGTCCAGCATACGGCCAGCGTGTGCTTCTTTGATCAGTGGGGTGAGGCCATTGAAGGAGAGCGCGGCGTCTGTGGGGGGAAAGTTCACTTGTCTGGCCAGCGCCTCCAGATACAGTCGTGCGAACTGTTCATCGTAGACCAGGACAGGGGGAACCTCTGCACCGAAGAGGAGCAGTTTCAGATGATCGGTGAAAATCTCGGGCAGGGTGGATGCACGGCCAACGGCGTAAGCGGCAGCCACTGTGGCCTGTGTGTGCAGTTGCAGGCCCAGGTCGGTAACGCGGACGGACCACGAACGGTCAGGTCCGTACAGCGTCAGCCTGGGCATTTTAGAAGTCAGCCCACTCTCGAGGGCGGCGGCTGCCTCCTCTGGCCTCATCCCACCCACTTTTATCCACCAGACGGAGACGCCCGGGTAGATGCGCTTTGCATGATACCACTCAAAGGCTGCTACCGATCCCGCCAGAAGGCATGCCGCCGCACACAGGAGCAAGCCAAATGCGAGATTAATCTTTTGACTTCTCGTCACCTGCACGGTAAGGAACGGGAATGTATTGCACTGAAGGGCGGCGCTGTGCAGGCTGGCGGTAGAGGGTCATCAGCTTGTACACCGTATCCGGCATATCTGTGCTGACCGGCAGCCCCAGTTCGCGGGCTTCTTCCACAGTGATGGGGTAGTCATGGGTCCAGCGCCCTTCGGAAAGCGTCTGAGCCACGATCTGTGCCCGTTCCGGTGGCATATGCTCGGACAGAATCGCCTCCACCCGTGTGCGGACCTGGGTGATGGCTTTACGGGCCACATCTGCCAGGATCAATGTTTTATCATCTACCTCGTTAATATCTTTCTGCTCTATTACTTTCAGGATCGAGGCAGCCGGATACTCTCCCAGTTGCGGATCAACCGGCCCCAGCACCGCGTTCTCATCCATCACGATCTCGTCGGCTGCGAGTGCCAGCAGCGTGCCCCCCGACATGGCGTAATGTGGCACGAAGACGGTCACCCTGGCCCGATGGCGGCATAGTGCATGGGCGATCTGCTCCGAGGCCAGAACCAGACCACCGGGCGTGTGGAGGATAAGATCTATGGGGATATCTGGATCGGTCAATTTGATGGCCCGGAGGACTTCCTCGCTATCGTCAATGTCAATGTAGCGAAAGATGGGGAAGCCCAGCAATGCCATAGTTTCCTGGCGGTGGATCAGGGTGATGACGCGGCTTTTCCTTTCTCTCTCCAGGTCGTGGATCAGTTTAATGCGGGCTGCCTCCAACATCCTCTTCTGGATGGCCGGCAGGAGGCTCGTGACGATGAAAAACAGCCAGAAGAAGTCGAAAATAGACATCCTCACCTCCGCTGAATTACCATGGTCTGTATTCATCGAGATATGTACGGCAGGGTGGAGGGCATATAGGCCTGATAATCATTAAACCGAAAACGAAGCCCCCTATATGTGCCCACCAGGCCACACCGCCGGTCTGGAAAACGTTGGCTGCGGCCAGGGCGAAGATGCCGTTAAACAACTGGGAGATGAACCAGAAGCCCAGGTAGAGCAATGCCGGCAGTTCGACGATGCGGATGAAGTAGAAGAACGGCACGAGCGTGATCACACGTGCATAGGGGTACAGCACCAGATAAGCCCCAAGCACACCTGCTATCGCCCCGCTGGCGCCAACCGTAGGGAGTGGGGAGTTATGGTAAGCTACCAGGTGAGTGGCACCGGCTACAAGTCCGCTGAATAGATAGAATAAGGCGTAGCGGAACGACCCCAGGCGGTCCTCGATGTTGTCGCCAAAGATGTAAAGAGCGAGCATATTGGAGATCAAATGCCACCAGCCACCATGCAGGAACATAGAAGTAAACAGAGTCAGCATTCCCCCTATAGAGACACCTGCCCAGAAACGGGTTGGTATCAGTCCCCAGACGCGCAGAAAAAGCTCCTGTTGTTTTGGGGTCAGGGCGGACTCGAACAAGAAGACCAATACGTTCAGTATGATGATGGTGGTGTTGACAATCGGAAAACGTCTGGATGGAATTGTATCACGTAATGGGATCATCTCACTCCTTAACCGTTACTTATCTGAGCGGTATCTATTCAGCCTGTGCCCGCCGGACTAATGGACTTTAAAAAATTAAGCCGGACATAACAGGCATGGGAGAGCAACCCGATGTCTGCCGGTTTTTCCCTTTACGGAGGGTCATTGCGAGGGCGCAAAACGCCCGAAGCAATCCCCAAATGGCGATAGGAGATTGCTTCGCCCCATTTGGGGGGCTCGCAATGACATCCCAGCCATAACCACATTATGTCCGAACTAATTTCTTAAAGTTCATCAGTCCGGCGGGTCGAAGGCCATCTGAGCCATTTGCGGGTGTCTCAGTGTAGCCAGCGTTTGCAGTATCTGCCTCGTGCGGACTGTGGTCCGCACGGCACTGCATGGGCAGGCTGAATAGTTACTCTGAGCGCTACAGGCGGTGGCTTTCAAATGACGCCTGGGAATCGAATCTTCGGCTGCCTGAAGCTGAATGAAGGAGACCGACTCCAATCGGGCAGCGTCCAGCGCGTGACTTAGAGCCTATCCGAAAAACGTAACCGACGCATCCCTATGCGTCGGTATAAGCGGCACAGGGATGCCGCCAGTACGGTTTTTCGGATAGGCACTTAAAGTGTTAACCAGTTGTGAACCACCCCGGTTTAAGTATACTATATGAGGCTATAAGTGCAACTGACAGGTATAGGGTGCCCGTCACTTTTTTGCACAAGACGGTGGCGAGAGCAGGCTGTGGCCGGTCGTGACGACGTCGGTTGTAGGACAACTGCTCGCAGTTGCCCTACACTGTTGCCTGTAGTGCGGTGTCAGGCGTGGTCTGGAGACCGGCTCGAGCCGGAGGATGCAAAAATATGAAGGACACCCACAGGTATATCTCGCATTTGAGCTACGAGAACCGACTGCTGCCCGGCTGGTGTGTAGTTGGTCATTGCCCCTGGTATCCGAATAAAATCGCCTCGAGATCGTTAATTAACAGGAATCGCGTAGCGCAGGTAGCCAGTTGACGATACGTGTGAGCCTGTAAGTGGATCGGGGAACGGCGGAACGTGTCTACCGCGACAACAATGCAAGACGAGCTTACGCTGATCGCCCAGGCTCAACGTGGGGATCAGGAGTCCTTCGGCGAGCTGATACGCCGTAACCAGGAGGGAGTGGTGAGCCTGGTGTACCGGATGTGTGGGGATATGGCGCTGGCCGAAGACGCGGCACAGGAAGCTTTCTTACGTGCCTGGCAACGTCTGCCTGGCTACCAGCCGAGGGCACCTTTTAGAAACTGGCTGTATCGTATCGCTGCAAATGTTGCTCTGGACGTGTTGAGGCGCGAGCGCACGACGGTGAATGTGGATGAGCTGCCGCTGATGGCATCAGAGGACTCGCCGGATGAAGCATTTGAGATGGTAGAGCGAAGAGAATACGTGCGCCGCGCGGTGTTGACGTTGCCGGCTGCCAGCAGGGTGGTGTTGATCTTGCGGGAGTACGAGGGGCTTTCGTACAAAGAAATCGCTGATGTGTTGGAGATCCCCGTCGGCACAGTAATGTCCCGTCTGAACTATGCCCGTAGCAAATTACGTGAGGCGTTGGCACCTTATCTGCAGGTGGAGGTAAAATGAGCGGACATGATGTGTCCCTGGCAGGTCTTTATTATGACGGAGAGCTGCGTGGACATCGCCTGCACCATTTCGAGGCCCATCTTGAGAGGTGTCCCACTTGCCGCACAGAGCTGGAGTCACTGTACAGGCTGAGGCAGCTATTGCAATCCTTCACCCTTCCTCCTGACCGGACATCGCCAGAGCGGTTTGCTGCCCGGGTTAGGTCGCGCCTGCCAAAAAGCCGGCCACAGCCGGCATGGAAATCCATGCTCAGAGGTCTCTGGCAGACGACACCAGCGCTTCTGTTCGGCGCATTGACCTTTGGTCAGGCAGTGTTCACCGTCTCAGGGACCGTACTGATGATGCTTGGCCTGGCAGGAGGGGCAACTCTGCTGCGCGATTCCTGGCTGGTGCGCCTTGCTCTCCTTGCCGGCGCCGTCCTGGATGGCTCAGCCCGCGCTGTGCTGCAGCTTTTAGGCACCTTGAGCTGGTATGTGCTGCTGAACCTCATCTTTTTTAGTGCGATCGCTCTGCTTTACTGGGGATGGCTGGCTTCGTGGTGGGCATATCGAAGAGCTGATTTGTAGCCAGTATCCTGACAGCCCGGGGCAAAATTCTGGCTAAAGCCTTATCTTTTTCTGTTTTGGGGTAGCGCATTAGAACTTTCTAACAGGGGGTGGCTCAATGGATTACTTAAGGATACTGAAACGTGCCTGGGAAATCACCTGGCGTTATCGGGCGCTATGGATCTTCGGTATCATCCTGGCGCTGACTGCAGGGGGTGGTGGCTGGAACGGAGGAAGTGGTGGAAGCACTGGCGACAGGAATGTGGAGATTACCCCACCGCATATCTCGCCTGAGCTGTGGCTGGCATTGATTGCTGTCGCCATCGCAGTCATATGCGTGCTTTTCCTGCTGGCGATCATCGCAACGATTGCGCGCTATATAGCGCTGGCCGCGCTCATCCGTATGGTCAATGACCATGAGGAGACCGGACAGAAATATAATGTGCTCCAGGGTCTCAGGCTTGGGTGCTCGCGTGCTGCGCTGCGTATGTTCCTGATAGCGCTCTTGATCGGCGCGCCGTTAGCTGTGTTGTCCTTCACTATGTTACTTATCTCCCTGTCCCCTCTGCTGGTATGGGTGGTAACCTCGGAAACAGCATTGTTGGTGATCGGCACCATCGCTGCCATCGGCCTGTTCTTTGTCTCCCTGCTATTGATTATCGTCGCGTCGGCTGTGGTTGACCTGTTGTTCCAGTTCTTCTGGCGGGCATGTGCGCTGGAGGGACTGGGCGTGCTCGATGCCATCCGCAGCGGCTTCGCTCTGGTATGGCGACATCTTAAGGATGTAGCGATCATGTGGGTCATCATGGTGGGCCTCAGGGTTGGCCTGACCATTGCCTTGATCCCTGTCACAATCATACTGGTTGTTGTGGGGGCGTTGCTCGGGGCTTTGCCGGGCCTCATCGTGTGGGCTATCGCCAGGATGCTGTTCACAGAGGCGGTACCCTGGGTGCTGGCCGGGCTGGTCGCTTTACCCGTTTTAGTCCTGGTGGTGGCGATACCATCTATATTCATCGGCGGACTGATGGAGGTATTCACTTCATCCGTTTGGACGCTTACCTACCAGGAGTTACGTGCCCTGGATGAGGGAGCGGAGGAAGAGGGTGAGATCGAGGAGGGGGGTAAACAGGCGGCGGACAGCGCGCCTCAAGAGCTGCCAGCCTGATACGCGGGCAGCTCTATGGTACGGCCGTCTTCAAGTGTGACATGCCACATTGGCACCCATGCCAGCCCGCAGAACTCCACCGTTACGTCAGCGCGACGGGGCTTAATCTGGATTTCCTCAATGTGTTCCAAAGTCTTGGCCCAACGGTCGGAGATGGCGCTGGCTTGTTCCTGCCACTGCGCTTGCAGTTCCTCCAGTTGCTGTTCCAGGTCTGCGAGCGCTTCCAGGGATTCCTCGACCTCGGCCTCAGCCTGTTCGGTCAATGTGTGTTTACGCGTGGCGCGGGAGATGACGGTTGTGGAGCGCCTGCGGGCGACCAGATGAAACACCGACTCGCCCAGGCTGAGCAATTCTTCTCGCCTGCGGGCCTCCAATTCCTTTTGATCAGCAGCAAGTTCTCGCTCCTCCCGTCGCATCCTCTCCTGTACCAGCGCCATGCGCTGCTCCATACGCATGCGTGCCTTGTTTAATTCTTCGTCGCGCCTGCGGCGAGCCTCGGCTTCGCAACGTCGGCGAAAATCACGCCGTCCCTCTCCTGCCCGGCCATATATACCCAGGGAGGGGTTGTGCAGGATGGTGATGGAAACGTTGTAGTACAGATGATTGGCAAAGTCCTTCTCCAGTTCCCTCAGCCTGCCTGGATGGCTTAGCGCTGCATCAACCGGAGTGTACATACCCTCCACTGCCGGCCTGGGCGAGAGGGCGTCGGTGCTTACGGTCTGCTGTTCCGCACTCCAATCCACGTGGGCCGTCAGCCTCTCAGGCTGTACCAGCCTTACCACACTCTCGCGGTGGTCAACCCCACGCTTCTGATCCAGGAGGCGTGCACTGCCTGACGCAAGCAGGTACGGTTTATACACAAGCTGTCTCTCTCTCACCAGCACAGTCTGCCTGCTGTGCTCTTCGTACTCCCGCAATGCCCATTCGAAGGTCACTGTGGGCCTGACAAATGTCTGAGGTATCGTCGGAGGCAATGCCGGGGGCTGAGGGAATAACCCGCTTTTTGCTTTTGGGCTTTGCGGCACCTTTTCTGTCTCTACCTCCTGCCCTTTCATCAGCTCCCGTACCTGTTTACGGGTCAGTGGTCCACATAGATAGGACATGGCCCAGCGGGTATGGAGGAAAACGGGTGTGCCGGCATGTATATCGTGGAACAGAAAGACGCGGGGTCTGAGCGCGCTGAGTGCTCTTTCGAGCAGACCGGTGTCCAGCGCAGCGCCAGCCTCAGCGGTGGCACCTTCCAGCCCCTCCATGATGCGCTGTTTGTCCCGTTCGGTGCGTAACAGACCGATTGCCCAGGTGCCAGCGTTGGTCAGCCCCTTGTAGTCCAGATCGGCCGGGTTCTGGGTGGCCACTACCACTCCCAGCCCCGCCGCACGCCCCTGTTTGATCAGGGCCATAAGCGGGGACTTGGATGGCGGGTTGGCCGGATAGGGTGGGAAGTAGCCGAACACTTCATCAAAATAGATGAGAGCCCGCAGATTTGTCGTTCCGCTCTGGGCGCGTAGCCAGTCGCGTGCTGCCTCAAGAAAGAGGGTGATAAAGAACATGCGCTGCGCGTCGTCCAGGTGGGCCAGATAGAAGATGCTTGCCTGAGGGCGGCCATCGTCTGCATAGAGGAGCCTGCCGATGTCCAGGGGTGACCCTGTTCGCCAGGTCTCAAATCCGGGTGCCGCGATCAGGTTATTCAGCAGGCGGGCCAGTGCCAGGCGCTCCTTCTGGGGGAAAAATGTCTCCAGCTCGAAGACACCCATCTGCTGGAATAGGGGTTGTTGCAGCATACTGATCAGGGCAGGGAGGTCAAGTGACTGGCCGGCACGCCATGCGTGTTCAACGATACGGGACAGCAGGATGTGGGCATGGCTCTGGAGCGGGTCGGCGTCTACACCAACCAGCCCTAACAACGCCGATACGATGCCCCGGATACGTTCACGCACTATCTCCTCGTCCCCCAGATTCGCCACTGTGGGCGTGTCCAGAAAGTGGAGCACGTTCACCGGACGTCCACTTTCTGAGCCAGGGGTAAAGATGGTGAACCTGGCGGTCTGGCGCAGCTGTGCGATGCGCTCACTGGTAATGCCCCATCTGGACAGCCCTTCCTGCCAGGTGCGGGCAGTTTCGGCGGCTCGTTCCTCAAGGCTGACCCCGTGCCGTCTGGCATCCTCCGGGTCTATCCAGGGGAGGAATTCTTCCGCCTGGAGGTTCGGAAAGGTGAGCAGCAGGTTGACCAGGTCCCCCTTGGGATCGAGCATAAGCACCGGAATGCCCTGGAGCAAAACTTCCTCCAGCAGCACTATGCCAAACCCGGTCTTGCCGGAGCCCGTCATGCCCAGGATGATGCCGTGAGTGGTAAGGTGGCGGACATCGTAAAACACGTGCCGGCCGGTGACTTCACCCCTTTGCATGTCGTATTCGTTTCCCAGGTAGAGCTGCCCCCTTCGCTCGATTTCCGCCAATCTGCCTCCTTCAGTTAAAAGCAGGTGCACATGGGACTCGCCTACATGTGCGCTATCTGATATAGATTGTACTCAACTGTAAGGTAAGCGCAAGCAGTGTGCCTGGGGTTACTGCAATGGTGGCGATTGTACCGGCTGCCTGGCGCTTTTGTTCGGAGGAGACGCTGGGCAGCGCAGGTGCTGCGGATTGACACGGATGCCGGGAAGGCGTCAATGTATCAGTCCAATCCGTGTTTATCCGTGGTGCTTTGTTCCGAAGCTGTCGGGTGGGTAGACGTATTGAGCTTCAGGTCCGGCAGTTCAGGCCGGACCTGAAATACACGTGCGGCTGTCGGGAGGTTCAATCACAACGTGCTGTTTGTTACGGCACGGAGCGGGTCTGACCTTCGCCTGTCGGCAGAGGGAGCAGCGGCGTCAGATTCTCCCCGGGGAGGATGCCCCATCTGACGTTTTGCAGATTGCGCACGAACTCCCACTGGACCAACTGTGGGAATTGCTCCAGTGCCTTACCGCGCGCCTGAATGCTGTAAGCTTCCGCATCTGCCAGGAGGCGCTGGCGCTCTGCTTCCGCGGCTGCCTGCAGTCTGATACGTTCCGCTTCAGCGGCTGCCTGGAGTTTGATCCGTTCTGCTTCGGCCTCGGCCAGGCGAATCTGCTCCTCTTTCTTGTATTTGGCTGCCTCTGCCTCATAGCTGGCTGTCTCGATCGCTTCCTGGGCAATCTGCTGTTGCTCTATGGCGCGGATATAGTCCTCGTCGAACTCTACCTTTCGGACCAGGAAGGACTCCAGGATCACCCCGTATTTTTCCAGCTCGCCGGCCAGTTCCTCCTGGACTTTCATCTCATAGTTGAAGATGCCCTCACCACTGTAGAGGTCCTCAGCCGTGTAGTTCTGCGCCCACAGGCGCGCCAGGTTTCTGGAATGCGCTTTAATAACGTTCTCCACCACAGCTTCGGTTCGCCCTACGTTCTGCACAATCTTCACTGCCTGCTGAGGGGGTAACCGAAAGAGTACGGTGTATTTGATGATCACCTGCTGGCCGTCTATGGTCTGTGCATTCACCGGATAGTCCGGGTAGTTAGCCCCGGAAGTCTGAGGGTTATCGCTTGTCTCATACGAGAGGACAACGGTAGGGATGACTATCGCCTGGTCAATGAAAGGGATGCGCCAGTGCAGGCCTGGTTCCAGCACTGCGCCGGTCAGTCCCCCGAAGCGTTTGATCAGCACCACCGTACCGACTTCAACCGGGGTATAGGCCGATCCAATGGTGATCAGGGCCAGGAACAGTACAAGCAGCACGATCAAGCTCACTAACGATGTGATTGTCAGGCGTACAGGTCTTCTTCTGAATGACGTCGACATTTTCGCTTCTCCTTAGTTAAGTTTTGCGGAATGATTTGCGCATCAGCCAGCCGGGAAGCGAGCAAGACGCGTGAGTGGTTACAGTAGGCGAGGGAATCCCTTCCCTCACCCCTGATTCAGAACCGGACGTGAGACTTTCGACCTCATCCGGCTCCTTGCCACAAGAGCCGTTGTCATCGGCATCCTATTGGGGACGATCACTCCTCCCCAGGACCTGGCACATGCACCCACGGAGTTGGACATTGCGTCCGGTTTTCGATCCGCGATAGACAATCGCGCTCGCCTGAAACCCGAACTCCTTCTGTACCTGTGCCCTCTCTTGTGGCAGCCCCACGTCAGCCTGTCCCAGGCATTACCCTGGGCCTTCGTTTCTTGGGGTATCCTGCTCCGTCAGGGCTTACGGCCCGGTCGCCTGCTCCATACCCTTTCGGGCTGAGAGAGCACCTGACGGGTTTCCCTGTTCCGTATGCCCATTTTCTGTGACCTTAGGGTGGTAGTACGGGCGTAGAATACTACGCCCCTACGCCGTGTCCCTCGCATCGAGTGGATACTCTGGTCGCGCTCAAACCAGAGCCGAATGGGGACATTTCCCTTTTGGGCCTGCCTGTCAGCCGTTTTGGCAGGTTCTGTAATCGCTTGGGGCGGTCGCCGCTCTCGGCTAGCTGCTTATCCCCTTCTCGCCCTTGCACCCCCACGTTTGATGACCAGTCTCCCGCAGTAGGGCGATGCAGTCTCCCCTCCGCCTGGGGGGCAGGAGTTGACCGGTTGGTGGTCGGTCGCACCTGCATGGGCATACAGTTGTCAAAGTCCCGATGGATAATCCAGAGAATGCGTCTGAATTATCCCGCGAACTTTGCCGCTCTTCCCCC
>Ga0209101_1000909_pt1 | contig 23581 bp, 19 predicted proteins | sample ConPoolayeCmetaG_FD_185481 | JGI IMG/M metagenome (GOLD analysis project Ga0209101, IMG submission 185481) | Hot spring microbial mat communities from California, USA to study Microbial Dark Matter (Phase II) - Cone Pool mat layer C metaG... ...
GGGTTGGGGGATGGGGTGAGGTCCACCCTGGCTGCCGTCCCGGCGCTCGCCTGGGACAGGTCTCGCACCTGTCCCTCCATCTTTTGTGTGGAGTGGCAATGTATGCGCACCAAATTGAGTCTGTTCTGTGACAAAGTGATCGAAGCGGGCTGGCTGGCAGCGGCCATTGTCGTGCCGCTCTTTTTCAATATCTACTCCCAGCGCGTCTTTGAGCCGGACAAGCTCTCGTTGCTGCGCTCCATCGCCCTGGTCATGGGCGCTGCCCGGATTGTCCGGGCCGTCGAGGACTGGCGTTTCCGCCAGGCCGAGGGTCGGTCCCGGTCCCAAGGCCCCTCGTTGGGACAACGGCTGGTCCAGACGCCCCTGGTGTTGCCCACGCTGCTGCTGGTGGTCGTCTATCTGGTCAGCACCCTCCTGTCGGTGGTGCCTCGCGTCAGCCTGGCCGGTTCCTATCAGCGGTTGCAAGGCACCTACACCACCTTTTCTTACCTGGTCATCTTTTTCCTGCTGTTGGAGGGGCTGCGCACCAAACGGCAACTCGACCGGCTGATCACGACCATGATCCTGGTCAGCTTTCCGATCGCCCTGTATGGCATGGTGCAGCACTTTGGCCTGGATCCCCTGCCCTGGGGGGGCAATGTGAGCTACCGCGTGGCCTCCAATATGGGCAATGCCATCTTTGTCGCTGCCTTTCTGATCATGGTCGTGCCTTTGACCCTGTCGCGGCTGTTCGAGAACTGGCAGCAGGTGGTCCAGAACCTGGGCAGGGGGGACCGCATTCTGGCCGTTGCCTTGCCGCTGGCCTTTGCGCTGATGGTCGGCTTTGCCTGGGTCCTGGAACTGCCCTTCCCGCCGAGCAAACCCCTTTACTTCTGGACCAGCTTGCTTGCCTCGCTCCTGTTCCTGTTGGCCATGCTGGCCTTTGCCTATTACCTGCGCAGGCCGGCGGTCCGATTGCTGTTGGTGGCCAGCTACCTGATCATCCTGATCGTGCAGGTTGTCTGCATCTTTTACTCCCAGAGCCGGGGACCTCTGTTGGGCCTGTTGGGAGGGATCTTTTTCTACTTTGCCCTGTTGGGCCTGATCCGGCGCCGGCTGTGGATCCCGTGGGTGATGGTTGCCTTTGCCCTGGTGGTGGGGGTAGGTCTGTTTCTGTTCAACACCCTCCAATCGCCGACGGTGGAGGCGCTGCGAAAGACCCCCTACATCGGCCGCCTGGGCAAGGTGCTGCAAACCGAGGAGGGCACGGGCAAGGTCCGCATCCTGATCTGGCAGGGGGTGGTGCAGATGATCAGCCCCCATCCCCCCCTGGAATATCCGGTGGAAGAGGGGCAACCCAGGCCCGATCCGTTCAACGGGGTGCGGCCTCTCATCGGCTATGGGCCGGAGTCCATGTATGTGGCCTACAACCGCTTCTATCAGCCTGACCTGGCGCACTATGAGCGGCGCAACGCCTCTCCCGACCGTTCGCACAATGAAACCTTTGACGCGCTGGTGCAAACCGGCCTGGTGGGCTTTGTGGTGTATATGTTGTTGTTTGCCAGCGTCTTTTACTACGGACTCAGGTGGCTGGGATTGATCCATAACCGCCGCCAGGGGTGGATCTGGGTTGCTTTGTGGGTGGCAGGCGGGATCGGCGGCGCGCTGGTGACCTGGCTGTGGCGTGGGGAGGCTTACATCGGCATCGGCATCCCGTTGGGGGTCATGGGTGGACTGGCCCTGTACCTGCTGGGGGTCCTGGTGAACCGGACGGCTGTCCCGCTTCTGGCACGGTGGAAAGGCCGCCAGGCCACACCCTGGTCGGAAGTGGGGGGACGGTATGCCTTATGGCTGCTGGCCCTGGTGTCGGCCATTGTGGCCCATTTTATCGAGATTCACTTTGGCATTGCCATTGCGGCGACGCGCACCTACTTCTGGACCTTTGCCGCCTTGCTGGTGGCTATCGGCACCCGCCTGGCGTTACAACTGGCCGAAGGGCAGAGGGTGGTCGCCGAAGACACGCCGCCTGCTGAAGAAGCCCGGCCAGGCTCGCGCCGCCGCCGCAGAGGTGCCCCCGCCTCGCCGCCACCGCAGGTGACAAAGGAACGGGACTGGCAGGGGGCGATCCTGTTGCTGACCGGGGTGGCCATCCTGATCCTGTGCACCATGCTGTTCGATTTCACCACCATTCAGCCGGGCAACCCTGGCGTGCTGGCCACCGTCTGGCGGTCGTTGACCCAGGTCGAAGGGAAACCCTCGCCGGTCATGCTGACGCTGTTCCTGGTCACCTGGGGGATGATCGGCCTGGTGAGCCTGGGGCAACTGGCCACGCAGGAAGAGTCGGCGGGCCGGAGCCGACAGGAGTGGTTCACGGCGGTGAGCCTCTTGGGCCTGCTTTCCTTCGGCGGGGCGCTGATCTTTGCCCTGCTCCACGCCATGCGCCTGAGGCCGGTGACCATCACCAGCCCTGATGCTCCCAATCCGTTGGCAAACACCATCACCTTTTACTATCTGTTCCTGTTCCTGATCATCCTGAGCCTGGCGGCGGTGCTCACCTTCCTGTTCCGCCGGCCGGTGCGGGCCTGGCGTCTGAACGGTAGCCTGGGGGATGTGGCCGTGATGGCTCTGGGGGTGATCCTGCCGCTCGTGGCCGGCCTTCTGATCGCTGCCACCAATGTCAGCATCGTCCGGGCCGACATTCTGTACAAGCAGGGCCTGAGTTCGGAAAAGGCGGAGCAGTGGGATGGGGCCATCTTTTTCTACCAGAAGGCCGTGGAGATGGCTCCAAAGGAGGATTTCTACTACCTGTTCCTGGGGCGGGCCTACATGGAAAAGGGCAAGGATGCTCAGGGGGAAGATCGGGAAAAGCTGCTGGCGCAGAGTGAGAAGATGCTGAAAAAAGCGCGGGAGCTGGCCCCTCTCAACACCGACCATTCGGCCAACCTGGCCCGGCTGCATCGCACCTGGGGAGGGCTTGTCCAGGGCGAGCAGCGGGTCGCCCATCTGAACCGGGCGCTGGACTATTACGCCGCTGCCCTCAGCCTCAGCCCCAACAACGCTCAGCTCTATAACGAGTGGGGGCAGACCTATTTTGCCCTGGGCGAGTACGAACAGGCGGCGGCCCGGTATGAAAAGTCGCTGACGATTGACCGCCAGTATGTGCAGACCTATCTGCTTCTGGGCGAGCTGTCCATGCGCCAGAAAGATTGGGACAGAGCGCTGGAGGTTTATCAGCAGGCCCTTGAGGTCGCTCCCCAATCGGTGGACCTCTATAGCGCGTTGGGGTATGTGTACACCCAAAAGAAAGACCTGGAGGCCGCCCTGCGGGCCTATCAACAGGCCGTGGAACTCCAGCCCAAGAACTTTAACAACCGGAAGAACCTGGCCATCCTCTACCAGCAGATGGGGCGCATCGAGGAGGCCATCCAGGAGGCGACCGAGGCCCTGGCCCTGGCGCCCGACAATCAGAAGCAGACGATGCAGAATTTCCTGGCCCAGCTCAAAGCCAGCTCGCCGGAGAGTGCGCAGCAGATCCAGGATCTGTTGGCCCAGGGACGCCAGCAGATGGATGGCGGGGAGTGGACGGCGGCCGAGGCGACCTTCAAAAAGGTGCTGAAGCTGAACCCCAACCATCCCCAGGCCCACAGCGCCCTGGCCTATGTCTATGCCAAACAGGGCCGGGTAGAGGAGGCGATTGCCGAAAACCAGGTGGTGATCGGCCTGGCGCCAAACGACTACAACAGCTACAAAAACCTGGGACTGCTCTATCAGCAGAAGGGGCAGATTGCTGAGGCGATCGCAGCCGTCGAAAAGGCGCTGGCCCTGGCTCCAGAAGGGGACAGGGCTGCCCTGGAAAGCTTTTTGAACCAGTTGAAGGCCTTGCAGGCCCAGGCCACCCCCACTGCCCAGCCTCAGGGCCGGGCCGGTGACCTGGCTCCGGCCGAGCGCAATAACCTGTACAGCGCGCCGCCGGCCATGGCCATTGACCCCCAGAAATCGTACCGGGCGACGATTGTTACCGCCAGGGGCAACATCGTCATCCGGCTGGAGGCGGCCCAGGCTCCCCAGACGGTCAACAACTTTGTCTATCTGGCCCGGCAGGGTTTTTACGACGGATTGACCTTCCACCGGGTGGAAAAGCAGCCCGGCTTTTCCCTCATCCAGGGCGGCGATCCCCTCGGCAACGGCACCGGCGGGCCGGGCTATACCGTGCCGGCGGAGATCGAGTTGTCCCACAACGAAGGGGCGATCGCCATGGCCCGGACCTCGGACCAGGTGAACCCGCAGCGGGCCTCGTCGGGCAGCCAGTTCTACATCTGCCTGGAGCCGATCCACCAGCTCGATGGCGCCTATACCGTTTTCGGTTATGTGGTCGAGGGTCTGGAGGTGGCCAAACAGATCGCCGTCGGCGACAAGATTCTGACCATTTTGATCACTGAGGAGTAAAGTCGGAGCCACGGATGACAACTACCTTTTTGCTCATCTTTGCCAGCGCCCTGGTGCTGGCCGTAGGCGGCACACCCGTGGTGCGGTACGTGGCGCTGCGCCTGGGGGTCGTGGACCGGCCCAGCGCCCGCAAGATCCACCTCAACCCCATCCCGCTGCTGGGGGGGGTGGCGATCTATGGCGCTTTTATCGCCGCAGTGCTGATCTTTGGCAACCGCTTCCGCCTCCACGAACTGGTCAGCATCCTGGTGGGGGCCAGTCTGATGTCGTTCCTGGGGCTGTGGGACGACCGGCGCAGCCTGAGTCCATTTCTCAAGCTGATCGGCCAGTTCGCGGCGGCCTCGATCCTGGTGCTGACCGGGGTGCGGGTGGGCCTCTTTCGCTGGGAACCGGTCAACATCGTCGTCACCCTGGGCTGGATGGTGGTCATCACCAATGCCTTGAACCTGCTGGACAACATGGATGGCCTGTCGGGAGGGGTGGGGGCGACGGCGGCCATCTTTTTCCTGCTGCTGGCGGCGATGAACCGCCAATACCTGGTGGGGGCGTTGTCGGCGGCGCTGGTGGGGGCCTGCCTGGGCTTCCTGGTCTACAACTTTAATCCGGCCACGATCTTTATGGGCGATGCCGGCAGCCTGTTTCTGGGTTTCATTCTGGCGGCGGTGGGCATCAAACTTCGCTTTCCTGACAACCTGCAGATCGTGACCTGGATGGTGCCGGTGTTGATCCTGGGCCTGCCGCTGTTCGACACGGCCCTGGTCATCCTCTCCCGGCTGCGGCGTGGCCTGAACCCGTTGACCACGCCGGGCAGGGACCATGTTTCGCACCGGCTGGTGGCGATGGGCTATACCCGGCGCGAGGCGGTGCTTATGTGTTACCTGATCTGCGCCGGGTTGGGGGTGATCGCCCTGTTCATCACCCAGGCCAGCATCCTGGAAGGATATGTGGTGGGCGGCGCGGTGGCCCTGACGGCGCTGTGGGGCCTGTGGCGGCTGGAAAAGGTAGATTTCCCGGGGAAAGAGCAGCGGGGTACCTTCCTGGCCCGGAAAAAGGCCGGTTGATATGGCCCATCGGCCTCTAAAAACCGGCCTGAAAAGGTGGTCTCACAGGCGAAGGTCACAAAGGAACACAAAGGAAATAGCTGAAAACCCCTGGTGTCCTTCGTGTCCTTGGTGGTTTTCAGACAGGCTCTAACTCATTGGGATCCTTCGCAGATGGCTGCATCTACCGGCACCTCAGGAACGCCACCGCCCCCGGCACAAACCTTCTGGACGGGCAAGCCCTTCCGCATCCTGGTCGTGCTGGCGGTGCTGGGCCTCAGCGTGGCCATCTTTCTCTTCCGCCACCGCTTTGCCGAACTGGCTGCGGTCGGCTATCCCGGCATTTTCCTGGTAAGCCTGTTGGGCAATGCGACGATTGTCCTGCCCGCGCCCAGCCTGGCGCTGGTCTTTGCCATGGGCAGCGCCCTGCCGCCGCCCCTGGTGGGCCTGGCAGCCGGCGCCGGAGAGGCGCTGGGCGAGCTGACCGGCTATGCCGCCGGCTTTGGCGGACGGGCGGCCATCGAGAACGCGGAGCGATACCAGCGCCTGGTGGCCTGGATGCGCCGGGCAGGGGGTCCGACCATCCTGGTCCTGTCCCTGATCCCCAACCCCTTTTTCGACCTGGCCGGCATCGCCGCCGGCACGCTGCGCTATCCGCTGTGGCGCTTTCTGCTCTTCTGCTGGCTGGGCAAGACGGCGAAAACGATGCTGGTGGCCTGGGCCGGCGCCTGGTCGTGGACCCTCATCGAACCGTTTTTGGGATGATCAGATCTCTACCTTCTCCAGCGGGCGGCTGGTGCCCAGGAGCGTGCCCAGCTCCGCCTGCTGAATCGCCTGCGACAGTTTGCGCGGTGTGCCCCGGAAATGGAGGAATGGCCCCAGGGTCATGCCGCTGTAGTGGGTCGGCACCACCACCGGCGGCTCGCCCAGCAACCGCAGGGCCTGGGCTGCTTTCCTCGGTCCCAGGTGGCGGAGGGACAGGCCCAGCATCCGCAGGTCGCCGATCGGCAGCAGGACGGCATCCAGCTTCCAGCGCCGCCCGATCTCGCGGAACAGGTCCCGGTCCAGTGAGGTATCGCCGGCGAAATAGACGGTGCGGTCTCCCTCGACGACCAGGCCCAACTCGCCGCCGCTGTGCACGGCCGGCACTGCCGTCAGGCGGATTCCTTTGATCTCCTCTGTTTCCCACGCCTGCACGCCGCGCAGCCCCTTCAGCCCCAGCCGCGCTGCCCGCCGCACCTGATCGGCCGGCATCCACACCGGCGTGTCGGGGTCCAGCCGCTTCAGCACCGGGGGCGAAAAGTGGTCCACATGGGTGTGGGAGATGAACACAAAATCGGGGCGGGGCAGCCGTTCAAAGGTGTACGACCGGGGTGACTGGTGGAAGCCCAGCACCCGAAAGACCGGGTCGGTGATCAGGGTCAGCCCCGCCGTCTCGATGAGGGTCATGGACCAGCGGATGTAGGTCAGTTTCATCTATCTCCCGTCCTACACCAACTCAAACCGCGCCGTAAAGTGGCGCAGATAGCGCGTCTGGTAAACGATGCGCACACCGCGCAGCTCCTCCCGCTTTTCGTACAGGCTGATGATCGTGTCGGCCACATAGTCCAGATGCGACCGGGTATAGACCCGGCGCGGGATGGCCAGGCGCACCAGCTCCATATCGGGATAGATGGTTTCGCCCGTCTTCTCGTCTTTGTGGGCAAACATCACGCTGCCGATCTCAACGGCGCGGATGCCCCCCTCCAGATAGAGGCCAATAGCCAGCGCCTGGCCGGGGAACCGGTCGCGGGGCATGTGGGGCAGGAAGCGCAGGGCATCCAGGTAGACGGCGTGGCCGCCCGGCGGCTCGACGATGGGGATGCCGGCCTCCAGCAACCGGTCGGCCAGGTATTGGGTATGGGCCAGGCGGTAGGCCAGGTAGTGCTCGTCCAACCCTTCCCATAACCCACGGGCGATGGCCTCCAGGTCGCGCCCGGCCAGCCCGCCATAAGTGGGGAACCCCTCGCGCAGGATCAGTTCCTGGCAGGCCCGTTCGTACAGGTCGCGGTCGTTCATGCACAGAAACCCGCCGATGTTGACCAGGGCATCCTTCTTGGCGCTCATGGTGCAGCCGTCGGCGCAGGAAAAGATCTCGCGGGCGATCTCCAGGGTGGATTTGTCGGCATAGCCTGGCTCGCGCAGCTTGATGAAATAGGCGTTCTCGGCATAGCGGCAGGCGTCAATAAAAAACGGGATGCCGTACTCGTGCAGCACGGCCGCCGTGTCGCGGATGTTCTGCATCGAGACCGGCTGGCCACCACCGGAGTTGTTGGTGATGGTGATCATCCCCAGCGGAATGTTGTGCGGGCCGGTTCGCTCGATAAAGGCGCGCAGCCGGGCGATGTCCAGGTTGCCCTTAAAGGGGTGATGGCTGGTAGGATCCCTGCCCTCCTCAATCACCAGGTCGGCGGCCACACCCCCCCGCGCCTCGATGTTGGCCCGTGTGGTGTCAAAATGCATGTTGCTGGGCACCTGTGACCCTGGCCGGACCAGGATGGAAAAGAGCACATTCTCGGCGGCACGGCCCTGATGGGTGGGCACGAAATAACGGAAGCCAAAGATGTCGCGGATGGCTGCTTCCAGGTTATAGAAATTGCGGCAGCCGGCATACGATTCATCGCCGCGCATCAACCCGGCCCACTGGTTGTCGCTCATGGCCGAGGTGCCAGAGTCGGTCAGCAGGTCAATATAAATGTCCTCGGCGCGGAGGAGAAAGGGGTTGTAGCCGGCAGCAGCCAGCAGGGTGGCCCGTTCTTCACGGGAGGTCAGCCTGATCGGCTCGACCACTTTGATGCGAAACGGTTCAGGCAGAAACCTGGCCATGAATTGACTCCTTTGTCGCTGGGTTCCCGCCGGAGATGAGGCTACAGGCCCGGCGGAAACGAAACTCCCCGACCTGCCGGGGCTACCAATCTCCTGCCAGCAGCCGGCAGTAGCTCTTGTAGCGCACTGGGCTGATGGCCCCCGCCGCGACCGCTCTTTTCACCGCGCAATCTGGTTCATGGGTGTGGGTGCAGCTTGAAAAGCGACAATCGCTCAGATAGGGGCGCATCTCGACGAAATGCCAGGCCAGCTCCTCCGGCTCGATATCGAAAAAGCTGGCTTCCCGCAGACCGGGGGTATCGGCCACATAGCCGCCCCCCTCCAACGGCCAGAGACGCACGGTGACGGTGGTGTGACGGCCCTTGCCGGTGGCTTCGCTGATCTCCCGCACCGCCAGCCCCAGGTCGGGCTGAATGGCGTTGAGCAGGCTACTCTTCCCCACCCCCGATGGCCCGGACAGCACGCTCAGGCGGCCGACCAGCCGTTGTCGCAGTTCCGCCACCCCCTGACCGGTGAGGGCGCTGGTATAGAGCACCGGGTAGCCGATCGCTTCATACATGCCAAACCTCTCGCCCGCGTCCCCAGGATCGTCGAGCAGGTCCATCTTGTTGGCGCAGATGATCGCCGGCAGGTCGTTGTGTTCGGCGATGACCAACAGCCGGTCGAGCAGGCGCAGATTGGGTTCTGGCTCACGCACGGCCAGGATCAACACCGCCTGGTCGGGGTTGGCGACGATCACATCTTCCACCGCGACACGCCCTGGACCGGGCCGGCGGCGGCTCAACTGTGACCGGCGGGGCAGTACCTCTTCGATGACTCCCCGGCCGGGCCGGGTGGGCCGCCAGTGGACATAATCGCCGGTGGCGATCAGGTCGGTGGGCAGCCGCTCCTTCTTCAGGCGGCCCCGCACCTGGCAGGTGACGACCAGGTCTCCGTCCTGGACGCGATGGCGGCCGCTGCGGGCCTGAAGGACGATGCCGGTTCTCAGGTCAGACAAGGGTCGCTTTTTCCCGCTCTGGCTTATGACGGATAGAGATCAACAGAATCACACGTCCCCTGCGTTCTGGCGGTGAAATCCGACGTCACCGCCGGGCGACATTCTACTACAAAGATAGGATGGCGTCAAAAGGAATGGATCGGAGCGCAGGGATTCAGGGGGCAGGGGGAGAAAAGGGAGGGTTTTGAGGTGGGCGGCGCAATCGCCTACCTCAAAACCCCAACCTCTCCCCCTTCCTGCATCGCGCAGCAGCAGCGGATGCCGGCGTGGATTCGTGTCGGGCCAGATTTGACAATCTTCTCAAGCTGTGTTATCCTGGTATTACCTAACTTAGTAAGGCAATAGGGGGGCTATGACTGTTCAGGAGCAAATGCGCAAAGGGACGACCACGGTCATCCTGCTCCATCTGCTGGCCGACATGGATCGGCCGATGTACGGCTACGAGATCATCCAGGAGCTGGAAGCCAGGAGCCAGGGGGCCTTTCACTTCAAGGAGGGGTTGATCTATCCCCGCCTGCACGAGCTGGAGCGGCAGGGCCTGCTGCGTGCCGAGTGGCGGGGTGAGGAGGGCCGCCGCCGCCGCAAGTTCTACACCATCACCGAGGCCGGGCGCCGCCGCCTGGAGCGGGAGTTGCAGGGCTGGCGGACACTCACCGAGCAGGTGAACCGGCTTCTCGGCGTCGAGGCCGGCCTATGAACGACCTGGATGACATCCTGGCCCGCCTCCGCGCCCAGATGGACCTGGACGCCGAAACGGAGCACGAGGTCCTGGCCGAGATCCGCGACCACCTGGAGGAGGCGGTAGCCCAGGCGCGGGCACGAGGTGTGGACGAGGCGACGGCGCTGGCCCAGGCTGCGGCACGCTTTGGCCTGGAGGAGGAGGTCGGACGGGCGTTGCAGGCCGCCCATGCCGGTTGGGGGACGGCTGACGCCGTCATCGCCGCCGGGCTGCCGGTGGTCTGTGCCCTGGTGTTGCGCTGGCTGACCTTCGCCCCCGACGGAACGGCGCTGGGCTGGCCGCAGCTTCTCAGCCGGCCTGCCTTCTGGATCGTGGCTCTGGCTGCCCTGCTCATCCCACTGCTCAGGTTCGAACGCTGGCGCTATGCCCTGGTGACGTGGGCTGTCTTCTGGGGGCTGACGGTGGTTTTTGCCACCCTGCCGGCGCTGCGCTGGTGATCGTGAACAACAGAATGCCGGCCTGGGTGCTCGCCCAATCCCGACCCCTGGTGTGCCTGCGCAAATCTCAGATCCGGTCTGAGTACCACCAGAGACACGAAGGACACAAGTGAGAACATAAAAAATTAAGAAGGAGACCATGACGAATGAAAGACCTGGCAGTCATCGAGACAATTCTGCGCAACCGTCACCACTTTTTCCTCGAGATCCGTGACGGGGTGGGGCTGAAGGAAAAGATGCGGGCCATGCTCCTTTCCAGCATCATTTTCCTGGCGCTGTATGGTGCAGTCCTGGGCTCGACGCATAGCCTGTGGCAGTCATTCAGCTCGGCGGCCAAGCTCCCCCTGCTGTTCCTGGCGACGCTGGTCATCTGCTCGCCGACCCTGTACTTCTTCAATGTGCTCTTTGGCTCCAACCAGAGCCTGACCCAGAACTTTGCCCTCACCCTGACGGCCGTCACCGTGACAGCCGTGTTGTTGTTGAGTTTTGCGCCCATCGTCCTCTTTTTCATCCTGACGACGAGCAACTATCAGTTCTTCAAGCTGTTAAACGTGATGGTCTTTGCCATCTGTGGCCTGGTGGGGGTGATGTTCCTGAGCCAGGGGATGCGCATCGTCTCGGCGGCGGGGAAGGAAGGGGCATCATCCCGGCGCTGGGTGGTGCGGCTGTGGATCCTGGTCTATGCCTTCGTTGGCAGCCAGATGGCCTGGACGCTGCGGCCCTTCATCGGCGCACCGAGCATGAAGTTCGAGCTGTTCCGCCAGTTGGGCGGCAATTTCTACACCAACATCTTTGCCAGCATTGGCGAGATCCTGGGCTTTTTTGTGGTCCGTTAGGAGGGAGACATGGCCGATCAATCCCCTGTGGACAAGCCTTCAACAGCCGATCAGATCCTCGATCTGCTGCTGGATGCACTGGCCGAACGGCAACTGGCCCGACGGGCACAGGCCAGGGTCAGCCCATCGCCTGCTGCCCCGCCCCCTCGCCCGGCCTCGCCGCCTGTGGAGCAGATCCGACCGGCGGCGCCGCCCGGACCGGTTCCCAGGCCGCCTGTGCCCCCGCCGCGACGTGAACCGGAACCGGGCGATGAGGATTGGCAACCGCCTCCCCGCCTGCCCAGCATCAATCTGGACAAGACGCTGGGCCGGTTGCTCCTCCTGGTGGCCGTGCTGGTGGTGGCGGTCAATATTCCGGTGAACCGTTACGGGGTGAGCCTGGCGCGCATCATGCCCGACGCGGCATCGCTGGTGATCCGTGATGGGCTGGTGCTGAAGGGCAGCGGGCCGGAGATCTATGTCCTGGAAGACAACAAGTTGCGCTGGATCAGCAGCCTGGAGGCTTTTGAGTATTTCGGCTACACCTGGGATCAGGTGCATATTGTGGATGAAAAATTCCTGCAAGAGTTCGAGGTTGGCCGTCCGATCCACATCCTGCTCAAGTGTCAGGCCAGCCCGCACATCTATGCGCTGGAAAATGGGGTCAAGCGGTGGATCAAGGACATTCCCACCTTCCTGGCGGAGGGCTATGTCTGGGAGGATGTCAAATTTGTGTCGTGCGATTATTTGCGCAGCCTGCCCGATGGCCCCCCCATCCCGGAGGATGCGGGGCCACCGCCCCAACCGTAGTCTGATCAGGTGCCGGGCACTTCCGAAGTGCCTGGCACCTTTGTTTATTCCCCGCTGCAACCTTCTTTTGTCCTTTTCGTAAAAGGGTTGTATAATAAATTCAGGACAGGGCCAGTAGCTGGCCCTGTAGCTCAGGGGGGAAGACGATGAGCCGCACGAGAGCTGTTGTCCGGGAGCCAGGTGTGCCGCTGCTGTTGCGAATCCTCTATTTCTTTCTCTTTGGCTGGTGGGCCACGGGGGTCTGGATCAACATCGCCTGGTTCCTGAACATCACCGTCATCGGCCTGCCGTTGGGCCTGTGGATGCTGAACCGGGTGCCCCAGGTGCTCACCCTGCGGCCCATGCCGCAGATGGTGGTGGCTTCCGACGGCGGCGACCGGTTTGAGATGCGGACGACCGGCCTGCCCCAACGCCCCTGGCCGCTCCGTTTGCTCTACTTTGTGCTGGTCGGTTGGTGGCTGAGCTTGCTGTGGTCCAACGCGGCGTGGGTCCTGTGCGCCACGGTGATCGGCCTGCCGTTGGGCATCTGGATGTTCAACCGGCTGCCGGCGCTTACCACGCTGATGCGGACCTGAGGTGTTGATTCGATCCAATCAATTCAGGAGGTGAAAACAGAAGATGAGTCTGGAAGAAGCGGTTGAGGCTGTGAGGGGGCAGGAGGGCGATCTGCGGGAGACCGTGGAGGCGGCCCTGGGGGGCCTGGAAAAACTGGTGAAAAAGATCCCCGGTTACAAGGGCTACAAAGAAAAGGAACTGCGGCGCGAGGCGGACAGGCTTCTGCGGATGGAGGTGGCTGCCAGGCTGGATGACCAGCGGGCACGGATCTCTGAGCTGCAAATGGAGCTTGTCAACCGGGCCCAGATCGAATTCCTGGACGATCTGGAGCGGGTTGCCATGAAACTGCAACTGCTCATTGACCGCATCCGCACCGCATCGTACGGCTATGCCGGGCTGTTCGACGCGGTCAAGGTCAAGGAGGAGCAGTTGGACGCTCTGTACGAGTTTGACAACAGGATGCTCGAGTTCGTGGACCAGATGGCGGCCGATGTGGATCGGGTGACCTCGGCTATCACTGCCCAGGAGAAGGTGGAGGAAGCCATCGCCGACCTGACGCGCACGGTGGATCAGGCCAACCTGACCTTTAACCATCGCCGTGAGGTGATTCTGCAAGCAGGGACGGCGGAAAGCCTGTAGAAAGGGGAGAGCAGGAATGGCACGAATTATTGACGTGATCGAAGTTCCCAATCAGCAGCCGGATGAGATGGTGCGACGGCTGCCGGAATATGGGTCGGGAGATTTCCGCTTTGGCTCGCAGGTCATCGTCCGCGAGTTCCAACAGGCGGTCTTTTTCCGCGACGGCAAGGCGTATGACACCTTTGGCCCAGGTCGGCACACCATCACCGTGGCCAATGCCCCGCTGCTGACCGGCCTGATCGGCGCGGCGACGGGCGGCCAGACCCCCTTTACCGCCGAGGTCTATTTCGTCAACATGCGCGAGTTCCTGGACCAGAAGTGGGGCACAGCCGAACCGATCCCGCTGCGCGATGTGGACCTGGGCCTGGTGCGGCTGCGGGCCTTTGGCACCTACTCGCTCCAGGTCAACGATCCGGCGCTCTTTGTCAACAAGATTGTCGGCGCCCAGGGCCTGTACCAGACGGATCAGATCACCCGTTTTCTGCGCAGCATCATCGTCGCCCGGCTGACCGATCTGCTGGGCGAGATGGGGAAAGGGCTGTTCGACCTGCCCGCCCTGTACGACGAGATCGGGGCCGGAGCCAAGGCCAAGGTCCAGACCGATTTTGCCAACCTGGGTGTCCAGCTCAAGGCCCTGTATGTCAACTCCATCAGCCCCACCGAAGAGACGGCCAAAGCGATTGACGAGCGGGCCCAGATGGGGGCCATCGGCGACATGCAAAAGTACCTGCAGTTCCAGGCGGCGCGCGGCATCCGTGACGCGGCCCAGGCAGGCGGCGGTGGCGGCGGTCTGGCCGGCGCAGGGGTGGGCCTGGGGGCCGGTATGGGCATGGGGGCTGCGGTGGCTCAGGCGTTGGGCCAGGCGATGGCCCCTCAGGCGGCTCCTCCGGCTCCGGCCGCCGTTCCGGAGATCATGACCCTGTCGGAAGCGGCGGCCTATATGCGTGTCAGTGAGGAGGATGTGCTGGCGGTCATCCAGTCGGGTGAGCTGAAGGCCAAAAAGATCGGCGCCAGCTACCGGATCGCCAAAAAGGCGATAGACGAGTACCTGGCCGGTTAGAGCCGGTTTGAAAGCTACCAAAGACACGAGAGTTCATGCACAACAAGCCAATTGCCCCAAACTCATCAAAAATTTTAACCACCAAGACTCAAAGATTTAGGGAAATTCCTTGGTGTCTTTGGGCCGTTGTGGTGGAATTCCTTATTGTGAGTGGACTCTACGGTCGAGTTAGAGCCAGGATTCTGTCGTTCCTGCTGGACCACACTGTTGTACGATAGATGGTCCCGCCTGTGCTATCTTGAACGGGCAATCCAATCGCAACAAAGGGGCGAACAATGTGGCAGGCATATGAGATTCCAGCCTCGGTGGAAGAAGCGGTCGAGATCCTGGCCCGGTACGATGGCCGGGCACGGCTGATCGCTGGCGGCACCGACCTGATCCTCGAGCTGCAGGAGGGGAAGCGCACCGTCGAGTGTCTGGTGGATGTGACGCGCATCCCCGGCCTGGACCGGATCGAGCAGGAGGGGGAGTGGATTGTGCTCGGCTCTAACGTCACTTTCCGCCAGATTAAGGAGTCGCCTCTGATCCGGGAGCGGGCACGGGTGCTGGCCGAAGCGGCGGCGACGGTCGGGGCGCTGCAGATCCAGACGGTGGCGACCCTGGCCGGCAATGTGGTTAATGCCATGCCAGCGGCCGATGGCAGCGTGGCTCTGATGGCCCTTGAGGCCGAAGCCCGGGTGGTGGACCGGGAGGGGCAGCGCTGGCGGCCCATCGGCGAACTGTTTGTCGGACCGGGCCGCTCGGCGGTGGACCCCACGCGCCAGATGCTCGTGGCCATCCGTTTCCCGGCGCTGGGGGCCCGTCAGGGTTCGGCCTGGGAGCGGATCGGCCGGCGACGGGCGCTGGTGTTGCCCATCCTCAACTGTGGGGTCAGCCTGGCGTTGGACGGAGAGGGGGAGCGCCTGGCCTGGGCGCGCATCGGGCTGGGACCGGTGGCCCCTGTGCCCTTCCGCGCCAGGCAAGCCGAGGCGTTCCTGGCCGGTCGCCCGGCAGACGAGGAGACCTTTGCCCGGGCAGCCGAAATCGCCGCTGCCGAAGCCCAACCCCGCACCAGCCTGCTCCGCGCCTCCAGGGAGTATCGCCTCGAGGTGCTCAAAGTGTTGGTGCGGCGGGGCCTGACGCGGGCGGCGGCCCAGGCACGGGAGCAACAGGAGTAACCGATGGAACCCAAGACCTATCCCCTCACGATGACCGTCAATGGGCGCTCGATCACGGTTGAGGTAGGGGCCGACGAGCTGCTGGTGGATGTGCTGCGCGAGCGCCTGGGGCTGACCGGCACCAAGATCGGCTGCAATGAAGGTGAATGCGGAGCCTGTACGGTGATCCTGGATGGCCAGGCGGTGCTGTCCTGCCTGCTGCCGGCGCTGCGCGCCCAGGGACGGCAGGTTGTCACCATTGAAGGTCTGAGCGACGGCGAGCGCCTGCACCCCCTGCAGGAGGCGTTCATCGAGCACGGGGCGGTGCAATGTGGCTACTGTATCCCCGGCTTTATCCTGTCGGCCAAGGCGCTGCTGGATGTCAACCCTCACCCCAGCCGGGACGAGATCAAGGAGGCCATTGCCGGCAACCTGTGCCGCTGCACAGGGTATGTCAAGATCATCGAGGCGATCGAGGCGGTGGCCAGGGGCAAATAGCAGGCGGCGAACTGCCCGAAAAGGGGGGGACGGGATGGAAGAGGAAAGATATGACCCCCTGGCTTCGGTACAGGCCGCCGGGCCGCCGGGCACGATCTCTTTCATTTATGGCCTGCCCGATCCGGCCACCTTCCCGGCAGGGGAACTGCGGCGGGCAGCCGACCGGGTGCTGCGCGGGCGGCCGGAGCTGGCCCTGCAATATGGCCCGGAGCAGGGCTACGGCCCGCTGATCGACTACCTGGGCGAGAAACTGGCCCGCGACGAGGGCCTCCACGTGGCGCGCCCGCAGATCATGCTTACCGGCGGGTCGGCGCAGGCGCTGGACCATCTATGCACCCTCTTCACCCGGCCCGGCGACCTGGTGCTGGTCGAAGCGCCAACCTATCACGAGACGCTGCAGCTCTTCCGCGACCACGGCCTGCGCCCGTTGCAAATCACCACCGATGAGGGGGGGGTGCAGGTGGAGGCTCTGGCCGACCGCCTGACGGCCCTGGACCGGCGCGGCGAGCGGGCACGGCTGCTCTATCTCATCCCCAACTTTCAGAACCCCAGCGGCATCACCCTGGCTGCCGACCGACGTCCGGCCGTGTTGGAGCTGGCAGCACGGTATAACCTGTTGGTGGTCGAGGATGACGTGTACCGCGACCTGGCCTACGAGGGGCAGGTGCCCCCTTCCCTCTTTGCCCTCGATGGCGGGCGGCGGGTGCTGCGCATCGGCAGCTTTTCCAAAATCCTGGCCCCCGGCTTGCGGCTGGGCTGGCTGTTGGGGCCGCCGGGGTGGATCGAGCGGTTCATCGCCAGCGGGCTGCGCTGTATGGGCGGCGGGGCCAACCCGCTGGTGGCCAATATCCTGGCCGAGTATTGTCGGGAGGGGCTGCTGGAGCCGCACATCGAGCGCCTGCGCCAGGTGTATCGTGAACGGCGCGACGTGGCCCTGGAGGCCCTGGCGGCGCATATGCCCGGCGGTGTGGGCTGGACCCGGCCGGGGGGCGGCTTTTTCATCTGGCTGACCCTGCCCGAACCGCTGCGGGCTGTCCAGGTGGCGGAGCGGGCCAGAGACCAGAAGCTGCTCATCCCGGCGGGCGATCCCTTCTTCGCCGAACAACCCACCGGCCAGCATCTGCGCCTGGCCTTCAGCTTTGTGCCGCCGGACAAGATCCGGGCCGGGGTGGAGGTGCTGGGCCGGGTCCTGAGTGCTGAGATGAGCCAGGCAATGGGAGTGGAGCCTTCAGGCGGAAAAGACCGGCTGGAGCCCTCGACTCCGGCCTGATCTCTGTTGTTTCCATTGATGGCTGGGAAGGGGGAGAAGATGAACAGAATTGCTTTTCGCCTCTTCTTCGTGGCTGCCCTGGCAGGGCTGACTCTGGTTGTGGTCCGGACGGTTGATGCCGACCTGGGCTGGGTGGGGAACATGGAGCCGGCCGGTGGCTCAACCACCTACAAAACCGTGGGCCAATCGCTGACAGTCTATGTCGAGGTCTGGAAAGATGGGGTGACCAATTACCCTGGCCAGGGCCCCGGTATCAGTTGCTATCTGCACTGGGGCACGCTACCTTTCTGGGGCGGTGCCTGGAGCAACATCGCCGACACGGCCATGACCTACGATTCCGATGTCGGGAACAACGACCGGTACCGGGTCACCATTTCCCCGGATGTGGGCCTGTATGAATTCACAGCCTATTGCACCGATGGAACTCCCTACTGGCAGACCGGCGGCAATGGCAGGCTGGTTATGGACACTGCCGGCGGCTCGTGCAATAACGCCTCACAGGGCAACAACGATGTCTATTGGAACGGCCTGGGGCACAACTCTTTCTCGACCGATTATCGCAACCCCTTTGGCGCGGTCAGGACCGATCAGGGCACCGTCACCCTCACCTTCCGCACCTGCATGGACGACCTCAACGCGGCGCCCCAGATCCGGGTCTACAACGACCGCACCAATGTGGAGAACTGGTACACGCTCGACTTTGCCGGCCACGGCTCCGATGCTTCTCTGGGTGGGGTGACCTACTGGCAGCAGAGCGTCTCGATTCCGACCAACCCGACCATCCTCTATTACATTTTCAAAGCCACCGACGGCACGGCGACGGCTTACTACCGGGACGATGACCCCAAGCTGTACGGCGGTGGCTGGGGGCAGGGTGAAAGTGATCAGGGGACAGCCTATAACAACAGCTACCAGATCACCGTCTATGACCAGAATTTCACCACCCCCGATTGGCTGCGCAACGCCGTCATCTATCAGATTTTCCCCGACCGCTTCCGCAACGGCAACGGCGACAACGACCCGGTCCAGGACGGCGACTGGATTTACGGGCAGACGGTGCGCAAGCTGGCCTGGACCGAGGATCTGTGCGACCCGCGTGGCTCGACCTGCCCCAACGAGTACAGCAATCAGTTCTACGGCGGCGACCTGCAGGGTATAATTGACAATCTGGATTACCTGCAACAGTTGGGGGTGACGGCCCTCTATCTCAACCCGATCTTCAAAGCTCCATCTAACCACCTGTACGACACGCAGGATTACCTGCTCATTGACCCCTATTTTGGCGACCTGACCCTCTTCCAGACCCTGGCCGAACAGGCTGAAGCGCGTGGCATCAAGCTCATCCTGGACGGCGTGTTCAACCATGTCTCGTCCGATAGCAAATATTTCGACCGTTACAGCCGCTGGGATGCCGATGGCAATCCGACCACTCCCGGCTCCAACGACCAGAGCGGGGCGTGTGAAAGTACGGCCAGTTCGTGGCGCAGTTGGTTCACCTTCAAGTCGGGCACGGCCCGCTGCTACGACGGCACGCCGGGCAACCTCACCCTGGACTATGAGATGTGGTGGACCTAAGATACCCTGCCCAAGTTGAACAGCGGTCTGGACGCGGTGCGCAACTATCTCTATGCTGGCGGCCCCGGGTCGGTGGGTTGCTACTGGCTCGGCCAGGGAGCAGATGGCTGGCGCTTTGATGTGGGTGATGAGGTAGATGCCGGGACGGGGAGCGGCGATGATACCGATTACTGGTCTGGCTTCCGCACGGCGGCCCGGGCCCAAAAGGCCGACGCGGCCCTGCTCGGCGAGAGGTGGGGGGACGCCAGCGCCTGGCTGGTGGGGGATCAGTGGGACAGCGTCATGAACTATCGTTTCCGCAGTGCGGTGTTGAGCTGGATGTTTGACGGCTGCTCCGGCAATGGCTGCACCGGCGGCACCAGGTTTGAGGACAACGATAGCAACGACGGCAGCGCCAGCGGCGCGATCACCGGGATCTCGGTCTCCCAATTCGACAACCGCCTCAAAAGCATCCAGGAGGATTATCCCTCGCCGGCCTGGTACGCCATGATGAACCTGATGGGTTCGCACGATACCAACCGGGTTCTGTTTCTGCTGAAAAAGATATCCAACGACAACTCCAGCACGGCCAGGGACAAGTTCAGGTTCCTGGGCATCTTTCAGTTCACCTACCCGGGTGCGCCGACCCTCTACTACGGCGACGAGGCGGCCCTGGCCCCTGACGGCGTGTGGGACGGCACCTGGTGGCAGGACGACCCCTACAACCGCGCTCCCTACCCCTGGGCCGACCAGGGCCGCACGCCGGATATGGACCTGCAGGCCCATTTCCGCAGGCTGGCGGTTTTGCGGGGACGCTACTCTGTGCTGCGCAGCGGCGAGATCACCACTTTGTTGACCGATGATAGCAACAAGGTCTATGCCTATGCCCGCACCATCGCCACGACCGACCTGGCGGTGATTGTGCTTAACCGGGATGGCAGTTCGTCCCACACCGTCTCGGTCAGCGGCCTGGACCCTGCCTTTAACGGCACGACCCTGTACGACGTGATGAACTGCAGCGGCAGCCCGGTGACCTGTGCTTCCTACACCGTGAGCGGCGGGGGGCTGTCCAATGTCAATGTTGCGGCCCTCAACGGGGCGGTGTTGGTCAAAGGCCCTTTGCCGCCCTACAGCCTGAGCCTGAGCGTTGTGGACGATGACCTGGTCGCCGGCGGCAGTACCGGCATCGTCGCCACCGTCACCGACATTGGTGGTGCACCGGCCGCAGATGGCACGCAGGTCAACTTTACCCTTCTCAGTGGGAATGGCAACTTGAGCAGCGGCGCGGCTGTGGTCTCCGGTGGCAATGGCCAGGCGAGCGTCACCTATAATGCACCGGACAGTGGCCGGACTGTGGCCGTCATTCAGGCCACCTCGGGCGATTATGCCTGGGCCAGGGATGCGGCTGCTGTCTTTGTGGGGTACAAGGCCGATGTGGCCGTTCAGGCTGTCGCCAGGATGACCATCGGCCCGCAGACGGCCGATCACAGCGGTCAGGAGGATGTGAACCTTTGGGCACAAAAGCTGGGCAACGGCGAGCCGGTGCTCACCCTGGCCCGTTACGACAAGAACCCCATCAGCGGCCAGACCGATAGCGGCAACGCCTATTATGACGTGAACCTGAGCAGCGCGACCGGGGTGACCTCGCTCACCGTGCGCTTCCACTACTATACCGACGACGATGAAGGCAACAACAGGCTGTACCGGCACGACGGCAGTGGTTGGGTGCAGGTGACGGGGGCTACGCTGAACCCAGAGGGAACAGGGGGGTATCTCGAATTCACCTTTACCGCTTCCTCCTCACCGGCGCTGTCCGATCTGACCGGCACGCCCTTTGGGGCCGGACGCGCCACCCCTACCGCTGTGGACCTCCTGTCCTTCACCGCCACCCCGCAGCCCGGCGCCGTCCGCCTGGAGTGGGAGACGGCCGGCGAGTTCGACACCGTGGGCTTCCATCTTTACCGCGCCGACTCTCCAGACGGGCCCCAGGTCCGGCTGAACGGGGCGACGATCCCGGCCAGGAACCCCGGCAGCCCATCCGGTGCAGGCTACGAGTACCTGGACCGGACCGCTCCACCGGGCGTGCCCTGTTACTACTGGCTGGAGAGCGTGGATGGGTACGGCACGCCGACCCGCTACGGGCCGCTATCCGCTGCTGCCGGTTTCTACCATCTCTACCTGCCCGTGATCCAACGCTGACCCCTCACGGCAGGGCAACCTGGCCGCCTGACAAACGTATAAAACTCAGGAGGGGGAAGAACTATGTCCGAGCCAGAGTTGGAACAGTTTTTTGCCCAGGAGCCGGCTGAAGAGAATGAGCAGGTGCCACTGAGCCGCCGCCAGTTCCTGCGCGGTGGCCTGGCCGGTGGGGCGGTGGGACTGGCCGTGGCTGCCGGCGTTGGCGCTGCGGTGTGGAAGGTGGATGACGCCCGACTGCTGGCAGCCCAGGAGGCCGCCGAGGCCGAGATCGCCCGGCTGCGCGGGCTGGTGGACCTGTATGAAAAGCTGGAAAAGGTCGGCCTGGACGCCATCCTGCAGACCGGCATGGCGGCTGTAGCCCTGCCCCTGGAGGCGGTAGAGCTGGGGGCCAGGGCGCTCAAGAGTGGCCTGGAGCTGGTGGAGAAGGCGCTGCGCTCCCTGGAAGAAGCCCTGCCCTCGGCCCAGGAGTCGCTGCTGTGGCTGGAGGGTCGGGTGTCGGCCCTGGCCGGGGGCATCGAAAAGCTGGAAACGGCTATCGGCCGGGTGCTGGACAGGGCTGTCAGGACCCCTATCGGCCAGGCGGTGAACGATTTTGCCAACCTGATCCTCGATAATCTGCCCTTTGGCCTGGGGGACAGGATCCGGGCCGTGCTCGACGGCCTGGTGGGCCTGGTGACCGGGGTGGATGAACTGGTCGAGGGGATCAACACCCACCTGCTCGAACCGCTGCGCCAGAAGTGGTTCTCGACTGAGCAAGGTCAGGGGATGAACGGGACTTTGGTTGACCCTCTGGTGGAGCATGTCCTGGACCCGCTGGAGGCGCACCTGGCCGACCTGGCGGTGCTGACCGATGTCTGGCAGCAGAAGCTGGTCGCGCCGGCCCGCCAGGCGTTGGAGGAGCGGTCCAGAGTGCGGGAGGAGATTGCCCATTACAGACAGGAGCACGGCCTGGACTGACAGCAGCGCATCCGGTTGAACTGACTATAGCACACCAGGCAGCCGCGCTCAGCCGCACCCCACCAGGAATGACAACGAAGCAGCGATCCCCTTGAGGAGGACCGCCATCTCTGCCGCCTCCTTGAGCGACAACACCCCTTCAAACACTTTCTTCAATTCCGAGCGCCTGATCTCCCAATTCTCTGACAGGCTCACTCGTACCCACTCATTTTCGTATATGAATGCACCATCCTGCATCCTGAGCCTTGCCTCTTGCCCTTTCTCTCGCCGCCGGATGGTGTGATCAGCGATCAAGAAGGCGTTGTCCTCTTCCAACCGGAAATCGGCCTCTCGCAGGAACAGCCGTGGCTTGTCGGCATAGGGCCGGCCCTGGTGAACGCAAAAGGTAGCACAGTTGCCACACTCGTTGCAGAAATCGTCCAGGTGGACGATTTGACGGCTTTGCGTCACCTGGAACCTCTCCTCGCCGACCACGGCCAGCTCGCCGTCACGGCAGGCCAGCACCGGCAGCGTCCAACGCACCGGCTCGATCAGGCAGGTGTAGTTGGCCCGATTGGGGCAAACCTCGACGCACTTGTCGCACACGGTTGAGCATTGCAGACAGCGGGCCGCTTCGGCGCGGGCGGCTGCCTCACTCAACGTCTGCTCGACGCAGGCAAAGCCACGGCGCTCGGCCAGGGGCAACTGCTCCGGCTCCTGTTGAGGCATCTTCCGCGCCCGTGCCCGTTTGATCTGGAGGAGGTCGTCGCCGCCAGGTTCCGGCATCCGGGCGGCCGGCGGCCGGAACTCGAGGCCAAGCTGGCGGCAGATCGCCTCGGCGGCGCGGCGGCCATCGGCGCAGGCGGCGATGATGGTGGCCGGGCCGCGCACCACATCACCCCCGGCGTAGAGGGATGGGGTGGTGGGGATTCGGGATTCGGGATCGGTGATGATGGCGCCATCCTGGCGGAAAGAGATGTTGGTGCCGTCCAGGAAGGTCAGGTCAGGCTTTTGACCGATGGCCAGGATGAGGGAGTCGGCCTCGATCTGGAACCTGGAATCGGGGATCGGGATGGGCCGGCGCCGGCCATCGGGGCCGGGTGCGCCCAGCTCGGTGCGCACACATTCCAGCGCCGCCACCCGCCCCTCTTTCAGGATGATGCGCGTCGGCCAGGCCAGTTCAAGCAGCTTGTTGCCCTCGGCGAGCAGATCGCGCACCTCCTCCGGCTCGGCGGGCATTTCGGCCCGGCTGCGGCGGTAGACGACCGTCGCCGGGTGGCCGGTGAGCCGCTGCGCGGTGCGGGCTGCATCCATGGCCGTGTTGCCGCCGCCGATGACCAGCACTCTGGAGCCGAGGGCCGGTTTTTCGCCCCGGGCCACCGCCTCCAGGAAGCGCAGGGCGGTGAACACCCCCTGACCCTCGCTGCCGGGGATGTCCAGCCCGGCATCTTTCTGGAAGCCGGTGGCGAGATAGACGGCATCAAAGCCGTCGTTCAGCAACGCTTCGGGCGGCACGGTGACGCGGTGGTTCAGCCTGATTTCGACCCCCAGACCGGTGATCCGCTCGATGTCGGCCTGGACCACAGCCGGCGGCAGGCGGAAGGTC
>Ga0209101_1000910_pt1 | contig 23578 bp, 18 predicted proteins | sample ConPoolayeCmetaG_FD_185481 | JGI IMG/M metagenome (GOLD analysis project Ga0209101, IMG submission 185481) | Hot spring microbial mat communities from California, USA to study Microbial Dark Matter (Phase II) - Cone Pool mat layer C metaG... ...
GGGTTTGAGAATCGGCTGCTTTTCTCTTCAGATGTGGCTTTCGCATTTCGGTGCAAAAGATGGGCAACTGCATTGCATTTCAACCTGTTTGCGCGCAGCACGATACAAATACCTGCCAATTCTCAAATGCAAAATCTGGGTTGAAATGCAATGCAGTTTATGCACACACCTTTCGTAAAGGCTGGGTTCAGGGCTTGCGTCCGAAGACATCGAGCGAGGCTTGGGGCAACAGTTCGCACCGCATCCGGAGAGCCTCCTCTTCCAGGTTGCCGAAATGGACACCAGCCCGCAACAAGTTGTCAATCAGCCTTGTCAAGCACGGCAAGCCGCCCCTCCAAGCGCCAACCTTGTACAGCATCCGCATGAGCAGAGGAACCGCCTCCAGGGCCGGCGTGTAGATGAATAAGTTATGAAGATGCAGATCCACCACATACCACCCGGCAGAGTCCTGCCCAACGGACCTTACGCCGATTCTCCGCAACATAAGCCGCGTGCTGAGCTTTGCTCCCAAAAGATTAATGAAGGTCATCCCCGCCGGCATCCGCCTCGTCAGAAGACCAAAGGGGATCTCAATCAAGCTGGTACCAGCCCAACAGAACGGTAAACGCGGCAAACGGGAAAAGTCGTAGCGGCCCGCGCGGCGGAGAGGGAAAATGCTGGTGTCGTAACGAAACCCGAGACGATCCAAGAGCAGCACATCTTTATCGCTGATAATTCCTGCTGCTGCGCGATACCCATTCGGACGTCGTCCCATCCGCCTTAGGAAGGCTTCATGCGCCGCCTGAATTTCGCCCGCGTGGGAAGTGCGCATATTGCCGAAAGTTTCCGGAGCATGCGTATATCCGTGTAATGCCAAGGGCACGTTCAAGGCAGTCAATCTATCCAAAACCGGATGTCCTTCGTGGATCAGTTTTCCAGCGATAAAAGCTGTCATAGGAACAGCGGCCTGGCGCAGCCAGTCCCAGAACGAATCCGCCTGGTCTAAAACACGGCAGGTTTGGGCGCGACCATAGTCGGGTTCGACGTCAAGGGTAAGAAAAACAGTAGCAGGATTCATCTCGGGCGGCGCTCACGCGCCGACATCCTCCCGCTCGCGAAGGTTGAGCATAGACACCTGGTCAGACAGCAACCCAAAAAAGAAAAGCAACATGGCCATAACCAGAACAGTCACCGCGCCATTGGACACGCGGGAAGTCGTCCAGATGTCGGCAACGGCTACGGATAGCCCCCAAACGCCCACGGCAGCACTGGAGGGCAAAAAAATCTTCAACGGATTGAACAGCATAATGATACGCAGCAAAAGCAGCAGGGTCTTCATGCCATCGCGCACAAACCGCACGTTGCTGGGACGTCCTACGCGCCGCCTGGTCTCGATGGGTACGGAACTCACCACGTAACCCTGCTTCAAAAAAGCGAGGGTGGCGGTGGTGCTGAACGAAAATCCATTGGGCATTAAATGCAGAAGACCACGCATAATTCTACGGTCAAAGCCGCGCAATCCCGAATTGAAATCCGGCAACTTCTGCTCAACCAAATACTCGCCGATGAACCGGATCAGGCGCTTCCCTATCAATCTTTGCGGTGCCTGGTAGGAATCGGCAGTACGCTCCCCGATCACCATAGCGCAAGTCTTGAGTTTTTCCACGATCTGCCAGATTACGGCGGGGTCGTGTTGCCCATCGCTGTCCATAGTCACGATCTTCTCCGTCTTGGCATACCGGATTCCTGTCTTGAGGGCCGCCCCGTAACCCTTGTTGACGGGGTGGCGTAACAGGGTAACAGGATATTTTGCAACCACGGCAGCCGTGCCGTCCGTCGAACCGTCATCGACCACGACTACCTCCGCCTGAGAGGTTATTCCGGCAGCCTCGAGTTTCTCCAAAGTCCCGCCAATGGCCTGCTCTTCATTGTAGGCAGGAATAACCACAGTAAAGCTTGGATTGCCGTCACTCATTGGGAGCTGTGCTAATTAAACCGATATTTTGAGATCGTCCCTGAGTCGCCAAGTAGTGCAGCCTATGCGCCCGGCCACTGTATATTCATACTGCAAGCAAAGCAAGTTCCGGAACCATTTTCAAATCAACCTTAACAAGTGTTCTCCCGGTCCCGAGCGCGGTAGAACGTTGTTCCCCAGCCGTCTCTCAAACGCAATATCCGGGGTTAAAATGAGTATTTGACGCCAATTCCGAGGACAAACTGGTCCATGGGAAAATGAATGTCATCTTCTTTTTTGTTTTTCACGTAGAAGGTGCCGTCCACGTCAACTGCCGTAAATCTGCCATAAAGGTTCAGGGCCCAATTTTGATCAGCAGCCAAATCGCAACCGGCGGCGACACAGTATCCGGGCCCGTCGTCCAATTCAAATTCCTTCAGGTTAGCCAGATCCCAATTGGCAGCCTCCTTGAAATGCGCTGAGTACAAGCCGATCCCCAGCTCGGCAAACGGCGTCAAGGCGGTCTCATTCGGCCACCTCGCAAACGCATAAAGCAGGGTTCCGTTGACGGCCACCTTACCGTCGGTTCCCAGAGCGTCGCCGGCTTCTACTTGGAACGCGTCAAAAGTCAACCCGACACCATAGCAAGGATTGACCTTGTACTCGACGAAAACCAGCGGCGGCCAGAACTGCTGATCCTCATCGATTCTGGTAACACTTCCCACAAAAGAGCCTTCATACGGCTTGCCGCGATTATGGTGGCGCAAAGCAAAAAAAGTCATTCTCAAGCCGGCTGCCAGTCGTGTTCGTATGTGCCGGTCGTAAAAGGCCGATATCTCCGTAGCGGCATCCTCCCAAGAGACAACGGTTGGTCCGCCCGGCGGCCATGTGTTCTCAAGCACAGGGTCCGGCTGTGCCGCACGTCCCTTCAGGCCGGTGGCGTCAGCATCCGAACGCCGAATGGTGAAGCGGTTAGTGACCGCCGTCGGCAGAAAGTCGCCCCCGGCCGCTGGAAATGATGACTGAGGCAAAGAAGATGGCCGGGAAACGGAAACCTCAATCCCACTCCCGGCCAAAGCCAAGCTCGCCACACCAATTCCGATGAACCCCATCAACACCAGTAGCTGTCGCTTTCGCAGACTCTTTTTGCTAGAAAACATATTTGAGGCCCATCCCGTATGCCACGTGACTGACGGTGAAGATTATATCCTCCTGCCGGTTTTCGTTCAGATAGTAGCCACCGGTCACGTCAACGCTCATGCGGCGTCCGTAAATGTCTAAACTCAAACCTTTGTACAACTCTATTCCACAACCCGCTCCCAAGTATTTGCCCCGTGGATCGTCGAGCAGAAACTTCTTGTTGCCGGCCTGACCCCATTCGGGGGAATTCTCAAAATGCGCGGAGTAATCGGCTATGCCGATCTCCACGTAAGGCGTCAGAGGAGTCGGATTTGGATACCGACCAGCCAGGTAGAACAACAGCCCCTTCAATACGGCCGTGCCATCGGTGCCGCCGTAATCCCACGCCTCAGCGCCAAACCGGTCGTGGCTCATACCGACCGCCAGGTACGGCACAAGGTTATATTGCACGAACAGCTTGTTGGGAGAGCGGTCGTAATGTTCTTTGAGCATCGTGATGCTGCCGACGAAGGAGCCGTGGAACGGTTCACCTCGTGTGTCTTCAAGAAGCCGGAAGGTGAGATAACGGGTTCCAACCTCAAGCCGCTTGCGAACGTACTGGTCGTAAAAAGCCGCCAGCGTTTGCACTTCCGCCTCTTCCTTCTCCCACACCAATTCCCGCCATTTGGACATCCGCCGTTCGTCCAATGGGTGCGGCATCTCCATAGAGGAGGAAGGCAACGGTGTCCATCGGTCTCCATGCGCGACAGGTGAAGAGCGAGGACTACGCTGCCCTGGGGTTGATGGCAAAGCCTGCATCTGGCCGGTTGACTGCGTCTCGCCGTGAGACTGAAAAACCGCTTTGGTTTCAACCCGCTCCATCCCTGAGTTCGTGGCGGTTCCCAAGGGTGAATGCGCTTTGAGATTGCCCTGTTCAAAAGCATCAGCCGACCGTACCGCGTCAGTTTCAGCCGCAATCAGCAACTCTGCGGCCAACGACAATCCCCCCGCGCAGACCCAAGTCGCTAAAAGCCCTTTGTTCCAAGACGTCATGCTGCCAAATATGCAGTGAAGGCCACACGCAACCCTTATCGCACCGGACGCCGCTATCACACAAGCCGATGACTAAACGCGAACACACGGCGAACATCATGCCATGGCGCTATTTTCTTTCCTGAAGCTTTACCGCGCCGCCAAGATCGCCTACGCGCGCCTTTTCAAGATCGGTCCAAAGCGTCCCGTCGCCAGCATGCAAAATATTGATCCTTACGTCCGGATTCAGGGTCTCGGCCAGTTTAAGCAGAGCATACCCAGTCGGATCTCCAAACGCTTTGGCCTTCAATTGCAGACCGTTGGCCTTCTCGCCCTCCACCATCGCGATGGCTTGGGCCTCAGCCTGCGCGAGCGTGCGCACCGTCATGGCCTGAACCGCCGCCGTCTCTTTGGCAATTTCAGCCACCCGCTTTTGAGCTTCGGCGCGAATCTCCGCCGTCCGCTTTTCCTCGTCCGCCTTGATCTCCGCCCGCAGCTTGGCGGTCTCCTGAGCTACCTGTTGTCGCCGCTGTTCGATAAGCGTCGTCTCGGTGTTCAACTCAGCCAGACGTTTGGCAGTGTTTTGCCGTTCGAGGTTGGTCAAGTTCTGCTGAACAGCAATGCTGGCCTGCTGGATCGGCTCGAGAATTTGGTCCGGCACCTCCACATGGCGGATGAGCGCATTGTGCACGATGACTTTGCGCTCACGCAACGTAGCCGCCAGCGTCTTGGTCAATTCGGATTGGAATTTTTCGCGTCCCGCGCCGACGATAAATTCCTTGGCCCCGTATTCTGACCCCTTGTTGCGGGCAATGGAAGTAATCTGGGGCATGATCACCTTGTCCACCAGCGCGGGCAGATCGCCGTAGCGGCTGAAAATCCAGGCAATGTCGCTCGGCAGAAGCTCGATTTCAACCGTCATGTCGAGGCTTATCTGGAAACCGTCGCGCGACGGAAACTCCACGTATTGCGGCACCAGCAAAGTAGCGGTCTGCCTGCGCAACAGTTCCTGCCGCGTGCGCTCGGGTTCCTGCATGCCCTGCTCTCTGTCCGCGGGGCGCTGCTGACGGGCCGCTGCGCCTAAAGTCTCCGCCACGTAGCTTCTGCGTTTCTGCCTTTGCTCTTCGAGCACCTTGCTTTGCAACACGTCTATGGCCACGTTCTGGGATTCAAGTTGGCCTTTTGTGAGCACCTCTCCGCCCAACCTGCCCAAGAGCGAGACCTGATTGACGCCGATTTCCAAAACGTCGATTTTGAACGCTTTGCGGTTTACGTAGTACAAACCCGGCTGCAAGATGTCCTTGCGCACCCCCTTTTGATTCTTGCCGGCAAATTCACCCGGCGGTGCCTGCTCGCCGGACAGCGCCGTTATCACCCCCGCATAACCAATGGGAATACTAATGGCGTCGACCACGTCAATCTGATACCCATAGGGGTTGAGCCGATATTTGCCCGGACCCAGCACCCGCCGCCAGATGCCCTTCTGGTGAGGTTCGGCCAAAAATTCGCCGGGAGGCAGATTTTCACCAACCTTGGCGGTGACAATGCCAATTTTCCCTGGCGGAATGATGGTCACCGGCAGAATCTTGTGCTCATACAGCACCGGATTCAAAAAATAACGCCCTTCTCCCAGAACCTCTTCTTGAATGCCTTTCTGGCCAGGCTTGGCCAGAATCTGTCCCGGCGGCAACGGCTTGCCCACCTTGGCGGTAACTACCGCCATATGGTCGGGTTCCACATAAAAACGGCAGAACCCCCACATCCAGACAAACCACACCAGCGCCACTCCCAACACGGCCGCCAGCACGGAGGTTATTCCGAATTTCATCGCGACACCTCCTTTCCTCCCGGCAGGTAAGAGCCGAAGACTGACCCCAGCCCCTCCCTTCCGTCGCTGCTGAGAATGGACTGTACCCGCGGTCCGATGCGTTCGTAAAAAACATACCGCGCCAGATTCATGCCGTTGCCAAACGCTTGAACCTGACTGGCCAGCACAGCCGCTTCGGCCTCGTTACGCGCGCGAATTGCGTCGCGCTCGCCCGCGGCTTTCAGCACCGTTGCTTCGGCTTGAAAGGCAGCCGCATCTTTTTTGAGTTTTGCGACTTCGAGATCTTTTTCAGCCGCTACAATCTGCACGGCTTGTTCCTGCTGGGCCGCAATTATGGCCCGGATCCGCGCGGTTTCTGCTTCCACCTTCTCTTTGTTCTGTTGCGCCAGCATTTCTTGCTTGGCCAACTCCGCTTGCGACCGCGCTTGCTCAATCTGCTGCTCGTACTTCTTGGCTTCCTGCACCGCCAACTCGCGGTCCCGGCTGATACTGGCAATTTGATCCGGCACAATAATTTTTCGCACCAACACCGACTTGATGTCCACGCCCCAATCTGCCGTTTTCTCGCGCAGGTGCGCCTCCAAGTCGTTTTGGAACTTCTGCCGGTTTTCACCGACAATGTAGTCAATGGCCGGTCGCTTGCTGCCTTCAATACGGCTGAACCCCCTGGCCCGCGGCAAAATAAGCTTTTTGATAATGTCATCCATGTCGCCCACGCGGTGCGTCAATAGCGCCGCTTTATCCCGAAGCAATGCAAATTCAACGGTGCCTTCGACCGTAACAGTGAAACCGTCCAACGTAAGGAAGCTGATGACGTCGTCGCCGCTCATCTCGAACCGCTGGCTCTGAAGGTTCACCTCGACCACATTGAACATGTAAGGATTGAGGTAATAAGTGCCAGGATCCAGTACGTCGGCGAGGATACCCTTCATCCCTTGCTCAACGAGGAAGGTGTTGCGCTTGTCCTCCGGAATGTCGTTTTGCAGCACATCATCGCCGACTAGAGACGTAACCACCCCAACGTGGCCGGGGCGGATGTTAATCGCGTCGAAAAGTTGCACGTGATAGGCATAAGGGTTGATCCGGTATTTGCCCGGCGCTAAAACATCCGGGAGAATGCCCTTCGTTCCTTCCTCGGCGATGATCTTGCCATCGGCCAGTTCTTTGCCATACAGTCGCGTCACCACCCCCAGCTTGCCGGCGGGAATATCCGTGATCTTGGCCTTGCGCCAGCCCCAGGTATAAGGATTGAGAAATTCTTTGGTGTGCGGATTGACGAAATAACGCCCTTCCGGCAGAACTTCCAACTGGATACCTTTCTGTCCCCGCTCCCTCGCAATGATTTCTCCGGAAGGCAGATTTTTTCCAGTCTTGCGGATCAAAATCGCAATTTCGTCAGGTCCCGGCTCAACACGGCAAAAGAACCAGACAAAACCAGGCAGGAATATCAGCAAAAAAAGAATCAAAAAAAATGCCCACGGGACCGAAGTGCCGTGGGCTGTTTTCGCAAACTTACGGTCCGTACGTGGAATCCGCGGCACTGCACCTGCTTCGTCATTCATGGTCTCCTCCTTGCTCGGTATGCAGATCTGTCAAACCTGGATTCTGCGATTGGCCCCAGTGCAGCAGACGCGCGCCGCGCCACCCCGCGGGCAGCGTGTCTCATGCTGTTCCTCAGCGCTGCGCACCAAGGACCAAGACCGCCCCGGGGTATATCGGCCCCCGCCGTGGGCCTGACGGAGACGGTAAGATCCAAGCTGTCATGACCAACCCAATCTTCGGACAGGCTCATCGCACATGCCGCGCTCCGGACAATCCCTCGCGGTTCGAGTTCCCATCCGGAGGTGTCGCTTTACCATTTCTCCGGCGGGACGAGGCCTCCGACGAAGTCGCTGATCTGAACACCACGTTTTTAGCATATCAAACTCGGCCATTTCTCAAACGTAAAATATTGATTAACCCAGATTTCCGGTGTGTGTCAATAAACCCGGATTTTGCGATTGGCCAAAACAGGCAAGATGCAAGGCGCGGGAGGTGCAGGTGTATGCGCATACTCCGAACCTCCCGCAACGCAGCAGTTTGCCTGTTTTCGACAATCCCGAAGGGTTTGAGAATAGGCTGCTTTTCTCTTCAGATGTCGCCTTCACATTTCGGTGCAAAAGATGGGCAACTGCATTGCATTTCAACTTGTTTGTGCGCAGCACGATACAAATACCTGCCAATTCTCAAACGCAAAATCTGGGATCATTTGACGGCCCACGTCAAAAGCCCCGCCTCCGCCTGCAAAAAGACCTTCAGCGGGTCCCAATGCAATTTCACTTGCGCATGGTAGCGGTGTGTATCATGCTTTTTGTTTGTTTTTTCTGTCTGAGAAATAGCCGGTTTAAACCCAGATTTCGCATTTGAGAATTGGCTGATGTGAAAGCATTGGCAGCGCCGATAAAACGGACCCCTCCGGGAGCAGAAGATGCAAACGATGGACAACTGCACTGCATTTCAACTTCTTCTTCACGCGCAGCGCGCTGCGACTGCCAGCCGATTCTCAAACTGACAACATGGGCTGAAATGGTCCCGAAAGTTACTTCAGTGGCAGTGCGGAAATACAGCAGCGCACCCTGCGCCGCGCATCTGCCGCAGCCGGGCTAACTGCAACATCTAAGTTTATCTATGAGTTCCGGGAAAAATGCCAACTGCAGTGTTGGGGTCGTGCAGACTCAGTATGCCCGTATTGACCTGCCGCCGGAAGGTTTCCGGCTGGAACACGGAGGAGTGCTTCCAGAACTGATAATCGCGTACGAAACCTACGGACAACTGAACCATGACTGCGATAATGCGATCTTCATCTGTCCCACCCTTACCAGCGATGCCCATGCGGCGGGCTACCATGAAGCTGGTAACGAAAAAACGCGGGGATGGTGGGACGACATGATCGGACCTGGCAAGGGAATAGATACTCGGCATTATTTCGTCATCTGTCCGAACATTCTCGGAGGATGTAAAGGCACTACGGGCCCTTCATCCATAAACCCAAAAACTGGAAAACCTTACGGCTCCGTCTTTCCCCGTATCACTATTGGAGATATGGTGGCGGCGCACCGCCTTCTGCTCGAGCATCTCGGAATTCCAAGGCTGGCGGCGGTTATTGGTGGCTCACTGGGAGGAATGCAGGCTTTGGAATTCACGATTCGGTATCCCGATCTTGTCAGCCGCTGCGTGTGTATTGCTGCCGCCAGCAGTCTCTCGGCCCAAGCCTTGGCTTTCGATATTGTGGGGCGTAACGCCATCATGGCCGATCCCAACTGGAAAGGGGGCGATTATTACGAGGGCCAGCCGCCGGTAGCAGGTCTGGCCCAAGCCCGCAAGATCGGCCATATAACGTATCTCTCGCCGGAAATGATGGCGATAAAGTTCGGACGTTTGCGCAGGAAGACGCCGGCTGCTTCCGACAGCCCCAGTGCGCGTTTTCGTTCGACTTTCGAGGTTGAAAGCTACCTTGAACACCAGAGTGAAATCTTTATCCAACGTTTCGACGCCAATTCCTATTTGCACATCACCATGGCGATGGACGAGTACGATCTGGAGGAAAAATACGGCGGCCTGGTGAAAGCTTTTGAACCTGTCAGGGCCAAAATTCTGATCGTGGCTCTGAGCGCGGATTGGTTGTTCCCTCCGGAACAATCAATGGAGCTGGCCAACGCCCTCCTTACCGCTGGCAAGCAGGTCTCTTATTGTCTGCTGCATGCTCCGCACGGCCACGACGCTTTTTTGGTGGATATCGAGCACCTTGCGGAGGTTATTCGGGCCTTTTTGCCATGGGTTCAAGGAGAGGACAGCGACCTTGTTCCCCAGAAGACCGGTCAACCCCCCCAAGCGTCGGTCACAGCCTCCGCGGTGGTCCGCCGTGACCATATCTGCCGCGACACCAATGCTCCGGCCGTCGAAAAAAAATATCAGACGGAGTACGATATCATTCTTGAAATGATCCAGCCGGGCAGCAAGGTCCTTGATTTAGGATGCGGGAACGGTGAATTACTTACTCTCCTGGCCGAGCGGCGGAACGTTTTGGGCATGGGCGTAGATATTGACATTCAGAACGTGATCACGGTGATTGATCGGGGGCACGACATATTTCAGGAGGATATCGATGCCGGTCTCGCCATGATTCCCGACAACACCTACGATTACGCCTTGCTGAGCGAGACGCTGCAGGTCGTCCGCAAACCGCGTTTTGTGCTTCAGGAAATGCTCCGCGTGGCCAAAAAGGGAATTGTCAGTTTCCCGAATTTCGGCATGTGGCGGCACCGGCTGCAACTGCTCTGCTCCGGGCGAATGCCCAAGAACCAAGCGCTGCCGTTTGAATGGTGCGACACTCCCAACATCCACCTTTTCACGCTGCGAGATTTTGTGGACCTGTGCCGCCGTGACGGGCTAGAGATTTTGAAAATTGCCTGTTTGCCGGCCGACCCGTTCGGGCGGCTGCTTGTCCGGCTCGGCTTTTGTAACCTTGGGGCTGATCGCGTGTTGGTTAAGATCGCCAAGCGATCGAACGCCATGCGGAATGGCGCCCCGGACACAGCGACGGGACGTTTAGCCCCATCAACCTCAACAGCATGAGGGACTCCATGAAAATTGAACAGTGGATCGACCAGTTAGTTCCCGAAATCGTGCAGAATCTCGACAAATGTGGCGAGTGCCCCGTGGGAGTCAATACCGACCGGCGCCTGAATCTGGCGGGACGGCAAGCGGTCGAGAAAGTGCTCGACGATCTGATTTCAATTCTTTTCCCGGGTTGCCACGGTTTTGCCCCCCTCCCCGAGGGATGTTTAAAAGAAACCATTGCCGCTCAGTTGAAGAGCGTGGCCTTGACCCTCAAGGAGCAGATTCAACGCGCCTTTCAGTATCAGTGCCTGGTGGATCACGGTCAGGATTGCGCCCAATGCGGCCAATGTGACGAGAAAGCCGAAGACGCGGTCTGCCACCTGATGAGAACCTTACCGGAATTGCAGCGCATTCTCCGGCTCGACATCCAGGCCGCCTACGAGGGGGACCCTGCGGCCAAGTCCACGATGGAGGTCGTCATGAGTTACCCCGGTTTGTACGCAGTGGCGGTGCACCGGATTGCCCACGAACTCTACAAGAAGAACGTACCCCTGATTCCACGGATCATGTCAGAGCACGCGCATTCGCTCACGGGTATCGATATTCATCCCGGTGCCCAAATCGGCGAGGGTTTCTTCATAGACCATGGCACGGGGGTTGTCATCGGCGAAACTTGTGTCATTGGCAAATACGTCAAGCTGTATCAGGGTGTCACTCTCGGCGCGCTCAGCTTCGAAAAAGACGAGTTCGGCCGGCCGATCAAAGGCATCAAGCGGCACCCCAACGTCGGCGATCACGTGGTGATTTACGCGGGCGCCACTATTCTCGGCGGCAATACTACCATCGGCGACCACTCTGAAATCGGCGGTAACGTGTGGCTGACGCATTCCGTCCCGCCTAACTCGAAAGTGTACAACACGCAACCGAAGCCGTTGATTCGGCCCGGTTGCGGACCCCGCTCCAAGCGAGTGGACGGCGAAGGCGGTAATCCCACCGCGAGCCTTTCAGACTCTTCGTCGTGACATGTCAACTTTGGCTAAATACTCACTCGGCATCGGCGATCGGTTTGGGCGCGAAGGGCGCGCTCAACTGAAAGCCTTCATGCGGACAGCCGCACTCGGGGTGACCGTCATCCCGGTATGGAACAAATCCCATCGTGAACACCTTCTTGTCGGCAGCCGGCCGTCTGAAGTGCGCCGCGAAGCCGAAACAGCCGTGGCCGAACTCGGATGGCAAAACGGCTTTCACGTGGACGCCGATCACATCAATTTGGGAAATGTGGATCTATTCTTGGCGGATTGCGATTTCTTCACGATTGACGTGGCCGACATGATCGGGCGGAATGACCGCACCTCTTCAGTCCCGGCTGACTACGTCCGCCGTTTCATGGCCTCAGCCCGGAATTACTTTGGAGTCGTTTCCGTTCCCGACCTGAAAGCGCCTTTGCAGGTAGAACCGGCATTGGTTGAGCGCACGGCGCGGCAATATCTCGCCGCCATAGAAGAAGCAGGCCGAATCTACCGGCGGATCGAAGCTGTCAAAGGAAGGGACGCGTTTGTCACGGAAATCTCCATGGACGAAAGCGCCCATCCCCAGCGGCTGGTGGAATTGCTGTTCATCCTGAAAGCCATAGCGGACGAGGGAATTCCCGTTCAGACCGTCGCCCCAAAATTTTGCGGGAGTTTTCTCAAGGGTGTGGACTACGTGGGCGACATTGACCAATTTGCGCGCGAATTTGAGGAACATCTGGCGGTGGTACGGTTTGCGGTGCAAGAATTCGGCCTTCCGTCCGGCCTTAAGCTGAGCATTCACAGCGGCAGCGACAAATTTTCGCTCTATGGTCCGATCCGGCGTGCAATCCGCAAACACGATGCCGGACTCCACCTGAAAACTGCCGGCACTACCTGGCTGGCGGAGTTGACGGGACTGGCTCTAAGCGGGGCTGACGGTCTCGCCATCGCTAAGGAGATATATTGCCGAGCCTTGGACCGGATGGACGAGATGACAGTCCCCTACGCGGCGGTGCTGGCTATCGACCGCGCCGCCTTGCCGCCCGCGGACGCGGTCAGAGAGTGGAACGGCGACCAGTTCGCTGCCGCTTTGCTGCACAACCCCGCCTGCTCGAGTTACAATCCCCACTTTCGCGCTCGTCCATGTCGCCTACAAAATCGCCGCAGAAATGGCGCCGCGTTTCCTGCCGGCGCTGGAAACGTACCACGCCTCTGTTGTTCCGTTTGTCAGGGACAATCTCTTCGAACGTCACCTGAAACCCTTAGTTTCTAGACTTGTGACAACACCTTTGCCGATTGACCGCCCGGCGCAACACAGATACTATTGATAGCGATGTAAACCTTCGCGAGAAACCAAGGAATGTCCAACAATCAAGATCAGAATCAGTCCGAGCGCCGGCGTCCGGAAACAAACGGGCCGCCGCCGGCCCGGGGTTTGCTCTTTATCGCCACCCTGATTCTTATCATGCTGGCGGCGAGTCGGTTCCTGCTTCAGCGTCCCAACGGTTACGAAGAAATCGCCTACTATCCAACCTTTGTGGAACTCGTCCAGTCTCAGAAAGTTAAGAAATGCGAAATCGTCAAAGACATATCGGGCACCGATTACGTGCGCGGCGAGTATGTGGACGAGAGTGCGCCAGTTAAATCACGCCGCTTCAAAGTGTATGTCACACAAGCTGACCACGATCTGCGCAACTTCCTTATCGCCAACAAAGTCCAGTTCCGGGTACCCCCGCAAAATCCTTACTTCTGGTCGCTGCTTTCCAGTGTTTTGCCAGTCGTACTGATTTTTGGGATCCTTTACTTTCTCTTCGTGCGCCAGATCCGCGCTGCCGGGCATGGTGCGCTGAGCTTCGGCAAAAGCCGCGCGCGGCTGCTGACGCGCGACATGAATAAAGTTACTTTCGCCAACGTGGCCGGTATTGACGAGGCCAAGGAGGAAGTTCAGGAAATCATCGAATTCCTCAAAGATCCTAAGAAGTTTCAGAAGCTCGGAGGACGTATCCCCAAAGGAGTGCTGCTGATGGGGCCGCCCGGCACCGGCAAGACGCTGCTCGCCAAAGCCATCGCCGGTGAGGCCAACGTCCCGTTCTTCAGCATCAGCGGCTCGGATTTTGTGGAAATGTTCGTGGGCGTTGGCGCCTCTCGCGTTCGGGACATGTTCGAACAAGCCAAAAAACACGCCCCTTGCATAATCTTCATTGACGAAATCGACGCCGTTGGTCGCAGCCGTTTCACCGGCATCGGTGGCGGACACGACGAGCGCGAACAAACGCTTAATGCCCTGCTTGTTCAGATGGACGGTTTCGAAACCCAGGAAGGGGTCATCATTTTGGCGGCGACGAACCGACCGGACGTGCTCGATTTGGCTTTACTGCGGCCCGGACGTTTCGACCGGCAAATCGTCATAGATCTCCCCATGCTTGAGGGACGGCTGGCTATTCTGGAAATGCACGCGCGGCGCCTGAAGTTGGCCCCGGACGTTGATCTGCGGGTCCTCGCGCGGGGCACGCCCGGCTTTTCCGGCGCGGATCTGGAAAACCTGCTCAACGAAGCAGCCCTCCTGGCCGCGCGCCGCAACAAGTCAGCGGTGGATATGAAGGACCTGGAAGAGGCCCGCGACAAGGTCAAGTGGGGCCGTGAGCGCCGCAGTCGGGTGCTTGATGACAAAGAGAAAAGACTGACGGCCTGCCACGAAGCCGGTCATGCCCTGGTGATGCAAATGGAAGAAAAATGTGAGCCGTTGCACAAGATCACTATCATCCCCAGAGGCGTTGCGTTTCTCGGAGCAACCATGCAGCTTCCGGAAAAAGACCGGTTGACCTACAGCCGCAGCGAGCTGCTCAGCACCCTGGCCGGAATGATGGGCGGCCGCGCAGCGGAAGAAGTCTGCTTCGAGGATATTACTTCCGGAGCGGCCTCAGATCTCAAAGAGGCCACCCGCATTGCGCGTTTAATGGTTTGCAACTGGGGGATGAGCGAGGCGCTGGGTCCGCAAACCTTCGGTGAAAACCAGGAATTGCTGTTTCTGGGACGCGAAGTCCAGCGCACCCAGGACTATAGCGAAGAGACGGCGCGGCGGATTGACGCCGAAATCAACCGCCTGCTCCGCGAAAGCTACGAACGTGCCAAACGCATCGTCACCACGCACCGCAACAAGCTGGAAACAATCGCGCGCCTGCTGCTTGAAAAAGAGACCCTGGAAGGCTTCGAGGTACGCGAGATAGTCCGCTACGGACGGATTTTAAGCGAACAGGAACGCCGCGAGCTGGAACAAGCCTCCCCAGGGGAGCAGGCGGCTGCCGTTCAGAAACCCGCCGCCTCCGCCGCGGCCTCCGGAACCGGGCCCGCGGCCGGAGCAGCCCGTGCAGGCTGTCTGTGCGTGCAGCGGCAAACCCACAATGAGCAAACGTGAGCCTCTGGAATGGATCTGCCGCGATCGCCGGCTTTATATCAGCGATCGTCCCCTGATAATGGGCATCCTGAACGTCACCCCGGATTCTTTTTTTGACGGCGGCTGCTTTTTCGATTTCGACAACGCCATCGCCCAGGGGCGCCGCTTGATTGCCGAAGGCGCGGATATTCTCGATATTGGCGGCGAATCAACACGGCCTGGTTCTGAAGAAGTCCCCGTGGAAGAAGAAATGCGCCGTGTGTTGCCGGTGATACGCAAGCTCGCACGGCAAACTTCTGCGCTGCTTTCGATCGACACGCGCAAGGCCGCCGTCGCCCGCGCCGCACTGGCCGAAGGCGCACACATCGTCAACGACGTGTCCGCCCTGACCCACGACGCCGACATGGCCGACGTGGTCCGCACTTTCGGCGCCGGCGTGGTTCTTATGCACATGCAGGGCACGCCACGCACGATGCAGATAAATCCTCAATATCGCGACGTGGTGACCGAAGTGCGCCAATTTCTGGCCGACCGCCTGGCCATCGTATCCGCCGCTGGCATTGATTTGCGGCAAACCGCCGTTGATCCCGGCATCGGTTTTGGCAAGAACCTCGAGCATAACCTCGACTTGTTGGCCTGTCTGGAAATGCTGACGGCGTTGGGGCGGCCCGTAGTGGTGGGAGTTTCCCGCAAGAGGTTTATCGGCCAACTCACCGAGCGGCCCGCTCCCGACCGGCTTGCCGGCACGCTGGGAGCTGTGGCTTACTGTATCGCCAAAGGTGCCCATATTTTGCGCGTGCATGATGTGGCCGCGACCCGGGATGTCGTCAACGTGATGGTCACACTGGTAGCGCGTGAACACGGAGGCCGGGCAGATGGTGACTAGCTGGATAGATATTGATTTCAGCGGCCTGGTCCAGGTGGCAGTGTTGGCCTGTGCCTACTATTACTTTTTTCTCTTTTTTCGCGGTACCCGCGGCGCGCAGGTACTGGTCGGCCTGCTCGTGGTGCTGACAATCCTGATCGCCCTGACGCAGTTCTTCAACCTGGACGCTTTGAACTGGCTTCTCCGCCGCCTCTCTGTGTTCCTGGGCGCGGCCATCCTGATTATTTTCCAGCCCGAAATTCGGCGTGCGCTGGCCGAACTTGGCAAACAACCTGTCTTGGCTGCAGGTATCGAAAGGCCCACCGCCGTGGATAATATCGTCAAAGCCGTTTCTATCCTCGCTGCCCATCGGGTGGGCGCCCTCATCGCCATCGAACGCGAAATCGAAACGCGCGCCGTCCAGGAAACCGGCGTAAAACTGGACGCGGCAGTGACGCCGGAATTGCTGGCAACCATCTTCTTTCCCCACACCCCCCTGCACGACGGCGGCGTAATCATCAAAAACGATCGTATCATGGCAGCCGGCTGCCTTTTTCCGGCCCCTCAAAATCCGGACCTGTACCGACAACTCGGCATGCGCCATCGGGCCGCCGTCGGCTTGTCCGAAGAAACGGACGCCGTGGTCATCATAGTTTCGGAAGAAACCGGCGCGATTTCTGTGGCTTATCGCGGACACATCACCTCCGGGTTGGATGAAGAACGTCTCAAACGGTTTCTGGCAGCCGTCCTCGTCAAGAACGCCGGCCGGGAAACTCTCTGGCGACGAATGCAGAAACAACTCGACCTCACGCCCGCCGCCATTGCGCGTTCGGAAAGCCAGAAAAAACAGGAGGATTTGAATGGCGAGTAGGTTCGAGAACTTGCTCACGTTGGTCCGGCACAACTGGCAACTGAAACTGGTCGCCTTGCTCCTGGCCGTCATGACCGTAAAACTGATTCGGTCCATGATTGCCTACGAGGTCGAATACGAGGTGCCCATCGAGGTGAAAACCGAGCCGGGCATCGCCGTGCTTAGCCAGGAGCCAGACACGGCACGCGTTCGCCTCCGCGGTTCGCAGACAGAATTGCTGCAGTTCGATTCCTCCCGCTTGCGCGTCGTGGTCCAGTCTAAAGTTGCTCTGCCGGACGGTGTTGAGAGAGAAGTGCGTCTCGCGCCGCGAGATGTGCGCGGCGCTGCCGGAATGAGCGTGGTGCGAGTGGCACCGGAATCCGTTCGCGTGACTTTTGACCGTGAAATTGAAACCACCTTTGCCGTGGGAAAGCCCGGAATCGTGGGAGTTCCCCTGGTCGGGAGGGCAGAAATAGAATACAAACCAGAGACCGTGCGCGTCCGCGGGCCCAAACGACGCCTGGAAGAATGGCACCGCTATGCCGACGGTAAACTTGCCACTGAGCCAGTGGATGTGGAAGGCCGCGTGCAATCTTTTACGAAAACCGTCAAGATCATTCAGCCGGCTGATACGCGGCTCTCGCTGCTCGACCCTTCCGAAATCTCGGTACGCGTCAACATCATAACGTGTTCGGCGGTGCGCGAGTGGAAGGACCTGCCAATTTCGGCGCTTCTGCCGTCCGGCTTCGCGGGCCGCGTGGCGATGCATCCGGAAACAGCCGATGTGTCGATAGCGGCGGACGCCGAAATCCTGGAGCATGTCAATCCGCAGACCTTGCTGGTTTTTGCAAATTGTCAGGGTTTGACCCCGCCGGCTGAAGCCGAACTGCCCGTTCAGGCGGAACTGCCGCACGACTCGGATGTCAAGGTGTCCGTGTCCCCCCCCACGGTTCACGTCAAACTCTTGGCGGAACCGTAAAAAATGATATAAAGAAGTGCGGCGGCAAAAGTGGAAATACGGAGCGCGTGTTTGACGCCGGGTCTGCCTTGGAGATTGGCTCGCAATTCCACGGCGCTGCGCGCGAAGAATGGTGAAATTCAAGGCAGTCGTACGTCTTTTGCGGGGAAATGTGAAAGCCATACCACAAAAGCAAAGAAGCAGATTCTTGAACCCTGCGGGATTGGCGAAACAGGGTACCTGCTGCGATGCCGGAGGTTCGGAATATGGGCAATACGCTTCCACCGCCTGCGCCCCGCATCTTGCCTGTTCGGGCCAATCCCAGAATCTGGATTTATCCTGCAAGCAGAGTCTACTTACGGGTTAACGGACATCGATGAGTGCTGAAAGCCGAAACCTTGATCCCAACTTGCGGCGCGCCCGCGGCAGTCTGTTGCTGGCCATCGGGATTTGCAGTGCACTTAGCTTGTTCTCATACGACTGGCGGGACATCAGCCTGCTCAAAGTCCCGCCCAACGATCCGGCCTGCAATCTTTTCGGACTCGTGGGGGCCTGGGTGTCTTTCCTGCTTTTCACGCTTTTCGGCCTGGGGGCTTACTTTGTTTCCGTGCTGCTGGTTGTTTTCGGCTTACTGCTGATTCTCAGTCGCGACGCCCGAGTCTGGTCACGCGCAGCCTGGGCGGCAGTTTTGGTGGTGGCTACAGCGTCCATCGTTGAGCTCGACCGCGTCGCATGGATCACGCCGTGCCAGCGGCTAAATATCGCGCCCGATGCCGGCGGCCTCGTCGGACGTGTTCTTATGCGCCACTGGCTGGTGCGGTGGCTTAGTCCCGTAGGCGCGGGCATGCTGATGTGGGCCGCTCTGCTCGTTGCGTTCGTAATGTTGGTCGAAATGGACAACCTCGGCCGGGGGTGGTTGCGGCTTGCTGGTTTTTTCGGGCAGGCGGCAGCCCGCATGCGCGCCTTTGTGGAAGCACATCAGGATAGACGCCGGGTGATCGAAAAAGAGCAGCGTCGGCTGACCAGACAGATGCAGGCTGAACAGCGGCGCACCAAGGTCCCGGACGTCGAATCTCCCGCGGAGATGCCGGTCACCGAGCCGGAACCGGCTGAAACCTTAGTAAACCAGCGTGTTCCTCAGCCCCCTCCTCCACCACCACCCAAGGTAAGCCCGCCGAAGAAACCCGTCGCCCCTTCCCCGCCCGACGCCGCTGCCGCGCGGGCTCCGTCCGAAAAGAGCACAACATACCGGTTGCCGACAGTAGATCTGTTCGCGCCGGTTCCGCCCGCCAAGGATCGTGAAATGAAAGCCGACACGGTCACCACTTCGAAGATTCTCGTGGAAACGTTGAATGATTTCGGCATCCAGGCCGAAGTCATGAACGTCGAGCGCGGTCCGGTCGTCACCCGTTACGAGCTGCTTCCCGCTCCCGGAATCCGCGTCGAGCGTATCGCCAGTTTGAGCAATAACCTTGCTCTGTCGCTCAAAGCCACTAGCGTGCGCGTGCAAGCCCCCGTGCCGGGCAAAGGCGTCGTCGGCATTGAAGTCCCCAACTCGACCGCCAACATGGTTTACCTGCGCGAACTGCTGCAGGGTGAGACCTGGCGGGCAGGCAGGGCGCGGCTGCCGTTGGCGCTGGGCAAAGATGTGGCCGGCTGCGATCTCATCGCCGACCTGACCGAGATGCCCCATCTGCTGATAGCCGGCGCCACCGGTTCCGGCAAGACTGTGTGCATGAACGCCATTCTCACCGGACTCCTTATGGCCCGCACACCGGAAGAAATGCGCCTTTTGCTGGTGGATCCGAAGATCGTCGAGTTTGCGCCTTACAACAACCTGCCGCACCTGGTGGTACCCGTGATTACCAACCCCAAAAAAGTGGCCTTGGGACTGCGCTGGGCTATCAATGAAATGGAAAAACGCTATAAGCTCTTCGCTAAAGTGGGGGTTCGCAACATCGAAGGCTACAACTCCCGGCCCGTCGCCCGTCAAAGCGACCTGTTTGCCAGTCTCGCGGAGTCCTCTCCGGAGACCACGTCCGAGCCGCCAGCCCGCCTCCCCTACATCGTCATCGTGATTGACGAATTGGCCGATCTCATGCTCGCCGATCAGGCCGAAATCGAAAACTGTATCGCGCGTCTCGCTCAGTTATCGCGCGCCGTCGGTATCCATATGATCCTCTCTACGCAGCGCCCTTCGGTTAACGTCATTACCGGTACCATCAAGGCCAACTTTCCTTCGCGCATCGCATTCCAGGTCGCCCAGAAGGTGGACAGTCGCACCATCCTCGATACGATCGGCGCGGAAAAACTCCTCGGGCGCGGCGATATGCTTTTCTTGCCCCCCGGTTCCAGTAAACCCATCCGCGCGCAGGGCGCCTTCGTAACCGACAACGATATTCGTGCGGTTACCGAGGCCATTCGCAGTCAGGCGCCGCCGGCCTACGAGGTCGAAATTCACGAGAAACTCGAGAAACCCGAACTCGGTAAAACCGACGACAATGTGGACGAAGAACTGGTGCAGCAAGCCCTCGTTATCATCCGCGAGACCCGCCGCGCCTCTACATCTTCACTCCAGCGCCGCCTGCGCATCGGCTATACGCGCGCAGCCCGTATCATGGACATCCTCGAAGAACGCGGAATTCTCGGGCCACCCCGCGGCGCCGAGCCCCGTGAAATCCTGGTTGATCTTGATGGCGAGATTCCCAATAATCAGTTGGCCCAGCCCGAGGAGGACTGCTGATCATGGCGTTGGGACAAAAACTGCGCGAGGCCCGCGAAAGAATGAACCTCACGGCGTCGCAAGTGGCCGCAGCCACTCGCATGAAAGTTCAAACCGTCGAAGCCATTGAGCGGGAAGACTTCAGCCGGATCCCGGCCACAATTTACGGAAAAGGCTTCATCAAACTTTATGCCGAACTGGTCGGCCTGCCGCCGAAACCGCTGATCGACGAATACCTCGCCCTGGTTTCAGCAAGCAGTTCATCCGGGTCTCCTCGTGAGACACCGGCCCGCGCCGAGACCCCGCCGGCAGCCGGCCAGCTTGCCGCGTCGCTTCCCCATGAGGATGGTGGATCCCCGGCGCCTTCCCACAAAACAACGGAGGCTGCCGCCGCGGCCACGCGCGCGCCAAAGCCCCCCGCCCGTGAGGCGCACGTCGGTCCAACGGGCGACCTCTTCGATAACGCCGGTGGTTCGCGCGCGGTACAGAGCATGCGACCTGAAGTCCAGGCCGAGGATGTTCAAGATGAGGGGCTGGGCGACGTTTTCCATAAAAAGGGCCATCTGGTATGGGAACGCGAGCCGGCTGCGCCTGAAGGCCGAAGGTCGGAACAGCGCGGCCGGGAGGCCGAGAGTGGCATGGAATCCCCGCTGCGTTCAGTCGGTATCGTGGTGGGCATCGTCATCGTCACCATCTTCCTGGTTTCCGGCATCGTCCGTTGCTCCCACCACACCCTGCCCGCAGCTCCTGCCCGCACTCATCCGACCAGTCAAACGCTGCAGGTTGCTGCCGAATTGCCGGAACCCTATATCGATTGACCAGACGATGTGCTCGGCTCAAACCGATCCTTGCCATTCGCCAAAACAAACAACTTGCAGGGCAGAGGCGCTGCAGAGGCTCGAATGAACCCGGATTTTGTGATTACCCAGAGCACACCGGCGGCTTTGGGCCGTGGCGCCGACAGTATGCGCTTACACAAAGGCGCACCGCGTGCCCGCCGCACTCGGGTCAACTGGAGAATGTGGATTAGTCATGTGCTCCAAGCCGATTTCAGCAAGCTTCGTTAGTCTGGGATGTCCAAAGAATCTGGTGGACTCACAGATCATGGCGGGGGAACTGCTCGCCAGCAACATCCGGCTTGCGCCGCGCCCTGAAGAAGCCGACGTCGTCATCGTCAATACCTGCGCTTTCATCGAAGAAGCACGCCGCGAAGCGTTTGCCATTATTCAGGAGGTCTGCCGCTTGAAGGCGGTCGGACATTGTAAGGCTGTCCTGGTTGCTGGTTGTCTTCCGCAGCGCTATCAGGCCGAACTTGCCGAACGATTGCCCGACGTAGACGGATTCATCGGACTCGATGAGTTGGATCTTGTGCCCACAATTGTTGAGCGGCTCGCGCGCGGCGAGCATGTCTTGTGGGCCATCTCGCGTACACCTCGGAAACTTTTTGCGCCCCGTTTCCCGACCCTGCTTTTCACCGGCGGACCATGGGCCTATCTGCGCATAGCCGAAGGCTGCCGCCACCGCTGCTCTTTCTGCGCGATCCCCGCCATCCGTGGGCGCATGCGCTCCCGCCCCTTGAGTGACATCCTCCGTGAGGCCGAACAACTCCTGGCCGCGGGGGTGCGCGAGTTGAATTTGATTGCCCAGGACATTACCGCCTACGGCCGTGACCGTGTTGATGGGAACGATTTGGCGGCCGTGCTCCGCGCGATAGGAGGTCTAGGCGGTCGTTTCTGGATCCGCTTGCTCTACGCCTATCCGTCTGCCATCAATGACAAGCTGCTGCACACCATGGCAAACATTCCCCAAGTTTGCCACTACCTCGATGTGCCGATTCAACACAGCCACCCCGATATCCTCCGCGCCATGGCCCGCGCTGACACGATCCGGCCGCTGGCAACTCTCGCCGCGCGGGCCCGCGCCGTGATGCCGGACATTGCCCTCCGGACTACTTGTCTCGTTGGCTTTCCGGGCGAAACAGAAACACGGTTTCGTCACCTTCTTGAATTCATCCGGCACACTGAATTCACGCACCTTGGCGTTTTTTGCTTCTCGCCGGAAGAAGGCACGCCCGCCGCCGCCATGTCCCGCCGCCCGGCACGCCGGGTAGCCGAGCAGCGCCGCGCGCGACTCATGCTGCTTCAACGACACATCGTACGGCGGCATGCCGTCCTACTGCTGGGAAGCGAAACCGAACTCTTTTTGGAGAAGCCGCCGCAGGCCGGACGTAAGTCATGGATTGCCCGCTCCGCATATCAGGCCCCGGAAATAGACGGACGCATTTTTGTAACCGATGTTCCACCTGGCGCCAGACCCGGCGATTTTGTGCGGGCCCGCTACACGGCAATCTCCGGGTATGATCTGCGCGCGGTTGCCGTGTCAAAAGTGTAAGAGGCGACCAAACAGGTAACCCCAGAAATTTTGCGATCGGCACAGAGCGACCGATGCACGGCATGATACGCAAAGTTTGGGTTCAAGGTCCGGCAATGCGGTAGAAGGCGGCGGACGTTGTAGCAGCAGGATCCAACAGCTCAAGGGAGGACTGCGTCAGATTGGTGATCAGGATACGCGACCAGCTAAGCGCGTTTAAATTGGTCGAACGGTCAACGGCAATCGGAATTTCCGGTGTGCCCGTGAGAGTCAGACGCATGCCATCACGGCCGAATGCGGCGGCTGTAAACTCCGGATCCCAAAGTTTAGTTGGCCGGTCGCCAAAAGTGGCACCCCATCCTGACGCGGTCGGTAAAAAATAAACTGTGACCTTGGGGCTTCCGAAGAACACATAAGCCCCTGTCGCAGGTGGGGCACCGGCAAAATAGACGCGTTCAAGGTTCGAGCAGTAGCTGAACGCTGAACTTCCCAGATTCGTGAGCGATGCGGGCAGCGATAGGGACCTGAGCCCCTCACACCGACGAAAGGCATCAGCGCCGATGCTGACGAGGCTCTTGCCGACCCGGAGTTCTGTCAGCGCCCTGCAGTTGTAGAAAGCAGCTTCGTTCAGCTCCTTCACACTGTCAGGCAGGGTTATAGAGGCCAGAAGCACGCACCCGCGGAATGCGGCTGGACCGACTCGATGCACGCCGAAGCCGATTACCGCATTGGTCAAGGCACTGCACGACCTGAAAGCTTCTTCGCCAATATCCACGGCGGAGGAGTCTTGTTTCAGCCCCACTCCTCAAGGGGCGGACGCAAGGAAGGCGGCCATCGCCTCCCTGGGCGTCCTCCAGCCCGGACACTTCCGGGGGCGGTCGTTCAGATACTGGTCGAT
>Ga0209101_1000911_pt1 | contig 23572 bp, 18 predicted proteins | sample ConPoolayeCmetaG_FD_185481 | JGI IMG/M metagenome (GOLD analysis project Ga0209101, IMG submission 185481) | Hot spring microbial mat communities from California, USA to study Microbial Dark Matter (Phase II) - Cone Pool mat layer C metaG... ...
TCCACCAGGAGCGAATCGCGTATCATGGGGTAGTCCCTCCTCGTCAAGAGTAATCACACGACCCCAATGATACAGGATTAAGTGCCTGATGGCAAGCCCCCAGCATTGTGATTTATGACCAGGCCTCGTTTAATTACGCACGGGTGTCAGCCCAGGTCACGCTTGACACCCCTTCAAGATGTGTTATACTCGTGCCCGGACCGCCTGGAATCGCATGGACAACGTCTTTAGCCCCGCCATCTTTCCTGAATTCATCCTGATCCTGGTGCTGGCAGCCCTGGCCGGCCTGATCGCCCCCACCGTTGCCAGACGCTGGGCCACTCTGCTCATGGCCTGGCTATCTGCTCACCCGCTCCTGAGGCGAGACTTGCCCTGGCTGATCGTGGCCCTCATGGCCGGCCTATACTTCTCCGTCTATCAGACCCTCTCCACAGCGCAACATTTCGCTTTGCACACTCATGCCTACGACCTGGGTATCTTTGACCAGGTGGTATGGAATAGCAGCTACGGCCGGCTGTTCGCCAACACCATCATGTCGGATTCGCCCAATTTTCTGGGGCATCACCTCTCGTTTACTCTCCTGGCCCTGGTCCCGTTCTACTGGTTCTGGTCGGATCCCCGGATGCTATTGGCCGTCCAGACCGTGCTGCTCATCGCCACGGTAGTGCCCATCTACCTGTGGGCGTGGGAACGCCTGGGCCGGGCCGGGGCCGTTGTCTTTTCAGCGTGCTTCTTCCTCTACCCGGCCCTGGGCTTTGTCAACCTCTTTGACTTTCACGAGATCACCATCGCCGTGCCGTTCCTGGCCGGGGGGACATACTTTTTGCTCAAAGGCCGGCATGGCCCCTTCCTGGTCTGCCTGGCCGTGGCCCTGTTGACCAAAGAGGAGATCGCGTTCGTGGTCGTGGCCTGTGGCCTCTACATCGCCCTGGTCCAACGGCGGTGGGGATTGGGCCTGAGCCTGGCAACGGCGGGACTGGTCTACGGTCTGGCCGCGTTGTTGTGGATCATCCCGGCTTTCCAGGGCACGGACACGTACTTTTTCGCCAACCGCTATGGTTACCTGGGCCGCTCCATCGGCGAGATGGTGGTCACGCTGGTAACGAACCCGGTCCTGGTGCTCCAGCACGTGCTTACACTGGACAAGCTCGGCTTTGTCCTGCGGTTACTCGTGCCGCTGGCGCTCCTGCCGGTGGCAGGATGGGAGGTGACACTGCTGGCCCTGCCGTCGCTGGGCTACCTGCTCCTGAGCGATGACCCGAACATGGTGGCGATCATCTACCAGTACCCGGCGGTGCTCATCCCGTTCCTGTTCTTGGGGGCCATTGAGGGGGTGCGTCGCCTGAGCGCGCGGTGGCCGGGTGCTCGCGTCGGGATACTGCTGGCCTTGCTGGTCGCCAGCCTGGGCAGCTACTATTTGCACGGCGGAGGGCCGTTCTCGCGTCATTATCAACCCTGGCGCTATCAGATGGCCGGCCGACCGGAGCGTGGCCTGACGTTCATGCGCCGCATCCCGCCCGAAGCCGCCGTCTCCGCCCAGAGCGACCTGGTGCCACACCTCTCGCAACGCGAACGCATCTACCTGTTCCCGGAGCTCTTTGACGCCGCCTATGTGCTGCTGGATACGCAGGGCAATACCTTCCCGCTCTACGAGCCGACCTCGCGCCGCCTGTATGAACAGGCCGTGACCCGCATGCACGCGGACCCGGCCTGGACCCTCGTGGCCGAAGAAGACGGCTTTTTGCTGTTCCAACGCCGGGCGTTTGTCGTACCCCAGCCGGTGAATTATACCCTGGGCGAGGCCATCCGGCTGGTGGGCTACCGTCTGGAACAGGAACCGGACCGCCTGCGCCTCACCCTGTACTGGCAGGCCACAGCCCGGATAGACCGGGCATACACCGTCTTTAACCACGTGACAGATGTGGCCGACCCGGCCCGCATCGTGGGACAGCAGGATAACCAGCCAGTCCACGACAAGCTCCCCACCACAGCCTGGGAACCAGGCCGCCTGGTGGCCGACGAGTACGACATCCGCCTGTGGGACAACGCCGTGCCGGGCGAGTACATGCTACGGGTGGGGATGTACGTCGCGCCGGCCGGCCCTCGCCTGCCGATTACCGACAGCAATGGTCACCCCCTGGGCGATAGCATACCCCTGACCACAGTGCAGATCAGGCCCTGACGCATCGGGGCAACGTGCTGAGCCGGCCGGTCAGCTCAACACAACCCGCACTTCCACCTCCGTCTGGCCGGCCGGTGGCAATGGAACGACGTCCCCCGCCACCGGCTGGCCGTCCACCGTGAGCGAGACGACGTTCCCTGGCCCGGCGCGCTCCACCGTGATGTGATACGTCACGCCCCGAAAGATGCGCGTTGCCGTAAAGCCCGGCCAGCCGCCGGGGATGACCGGCGCCACGCGCAACCCCTCCCCGGTGGGCCGTAGCCCCAGGATCCACTGGGTGATCGCCACGTAGCACCAGGCCGCCGTCCCCGTCAGCCACGAGTTCTTGGCCTCGCCGTGGGTGGGGGCATCGCGGCCGGCGATCATCTGGGCATAGACGTATGGCTCGCAGCGGTGCACCTCGCTGATGGCCTCCCGCGCCGAGGGATTGATGCGGGTGTAGTAGTCGTGCGCCGCGTCGCCGTGGCCCACGATGGCCTCGGCGATGGTGATCCAGGGGTTGGTGTGGCAAAAGACGCCAGCGTTCTCCTTGTACCCCGGCGGGTACGATGAGATCTCCCCCAGGTGCTCGTAGTAGCGGGTGTAGGCCGGCTGATGGAGGACGATGCCGTGCGGCGTCGCCAGGTGTTCGCGCACTGCCTGGAGGGCGCGCCCGGCCCGGCCGTCGTCCAGGCCGATGCCGGCCATGATGCAGATGCCCTGCGGCTCGATAAAGATGCGCCCCTCCTCGCATTCCTGGGAGCCAACCTTGCGGCCGAAATGGTCATAGGCGCGGAGGAACCAGGCCCCGTCCCAGCCGTGCTCATGTACCACCGCTGCCATCTGCTCCGCCTCGGCCCGGTAGCGCGCCGCCTCGTCGGGCAGCCCCCGCCACCCGGCGATGTCGGCCAGCTCTCGCGCCGCCAGGACGAACAGCCCGGCGATAAAGACCGACTCGGCGACCCGGCCGTCCCGGTGGGCGGTGGTCTGGAACGACTCGCCCGGCGTGGTGGAGAAGGTGTTGAGGTTCAGGCAGTCGTTCCAGTCGGCGTGGCCGATGAGGGGCAGCCCGTGAGGCCCCAGCCGGTCCAGCGTGTAGCGCAGCGCGCGTTGCAGGTGCTCGTAGAGCGGCGATTCGGTGCCCACGGTGTTGTTGTATGGCACCGGCTCGTCCAGGATCGCGTCGTCCCCGGTCTCCTTGAGGTAGGCGGCCACGGCCAGCACCAGCCAGAGCGGGTCGTCGTTAAAGCCGCTGCCGACGGCGTCGTTGCCGCGTTTGGTGAGGGGCTGATACTGGTGATACGCGCCGCCGTCCGGCAGTTGGGTGGCGGCCAGGTCCAGCAGGCGTTGGCGAGCGCGGGCCGGATCCAGGTGCACAAAGCCCAGCAGGTCCTGGTTTGAATCGCGGAAGCCCATGCCCCGGCCGATGCCGGACTCGTAGAGCGACGCGCTCCGCGAGAGGTTGAACGTCGTCATCACCTGATATGGGTTCCAGATGTTGACCATGCGGTTCGTGTGCTCGTCCGGCGTCTGGACGTGACAGAGGCCCAACAGTTGGTCCCAATAGGCGCGCAGTTCGGCGAGTGCCTCGTCCAGGGCCGTCGGGTCGGTATAGCGGGCGATGACCGGCTGGACCCGGGCGGTATTGAGCGCGCCGGACGGGGTGAACTTGGCGTCGCGCGGGTTCTCGGCGTAGCCCAGCAGGAAGACGATCTCCCGGCTCTGGCCCGGCGCGAGTTCCACCGGCACCTGGTGCGCGCCGACCGGCGACCAGCCGTGGGCCACCGAGTTGCGGCAGCGGCCCTCCTCAACGGCAATCGGCTCGTGGAAGCCCCGGTACGGCCCCAGGAACGCCTCGCGCTGCGTGTCAAAGCCGGCCGTCGGCGCGGAGGAGGCGAAATAGGCAAAGTGGTCCCGCCGTTCGCGGTACTCGGTCTTGTGGTAGATGACGCCCCCGGCCACCTCCACCTCGCCGGTGTTCAGGTTGCGCTGGAAGTTGGTCTGGTCGTCCCAGGCGTCCCACAGGCAGAACTCCACCAGGGCGAACAGGTCCAGCCGAACCGGCGTCGGGTTTCGATTGGTGAGCCTGACGCGCCAGGCTTCGAGCGTCTGGCCCAGCGGCACCAGGTAGGTCACCTCGACGGCGATGCCGCGATAGATGGAGGCGATGCGGGTGTAGCCCAGGCCGTGGCGGCACTCGTAGGCGTCCAGCGGCCGGCGCACCGGCTGCCAGGTGGGCGACCAATAGTCGCCGTCCGGCAGGCGCAGGTAGAGGGCGCGGCCGCCCACGTCGGCCGGGACGTTGTTGTAGCGATAGCGGATCAGCCGGCGCAGGCGCGCGTCCCGGTAGAACGAGTAGCCGCCGCCGGTGTGGGAGATCATGGCGAAATAGTCTTCCTGTCCCAGGTAGTTGATCCAGGGCGTAGGGGTATCCGGGCGTTGGATGACATATTCGCGGGCGTCGTCGTCGAAATAACCGTAGCGCATGGATTCTCCCTCATCAGGCGGCAAACGTCATTCGTCAGTCGGCTTCCTCCTCCACCCCGTTATGGGCGATGACCCGGGCATACCACTCCCCGCTGTCCTTGACGATGCGCTTCTGGGTGGCATAGTCCACGTAGATCAGCCCAAAGCGTTTGGCATAGCCGTGCGCCCACTCAAAGTTATCCAGAAGCGACCAGACAAAATAGCCGCGCAGGTCCACGCCGTCGGCTATTGCCAGGCGCGCCTGGATGAGGTGATCGCGCAGGTAGGCGATGCGCCGGGGGTCGTGGACGCGCCCGTCTGGACTGACCTCATCTGGGAACGCGGCGCCGTTCTCGGTGATGTATAGGGGCGGGATGGGGTAGTCGCGTTTCAGGCGCACCAGGAGCCGGCGCAGGGCGGGGGCGTGGATCTCCCAGCCCATGTCGGTGTAGTCGGAGCCGGGCACCGGATCGAGGATCTGCCCCTCCTGAGCCACGCCCCGCGAGTAATAGTTCACGCCGAGCCAATCCAACGGCTGGGCGATGAGAGGCATGTCGCCGGGCTGGACGGCCGGCCGCCGGTCGCCATAGTCTTCCCAGGCGGCCGGGGGATATTCCGCCCGCAGCAGCGGGTCCAGGAACCAGCCCTCGTTGCGCTGCCAATACTGGTCGGCCAGGGCGCGGTCTTGCTCCAGGTCGGTGGCCGGCTCCACCGGCCGGGTGTTGAGGACGATCCCCACCTGCAACCGGGCGTCAGCGGCGCGGAGGGCCTGGGTCGCCAGGCCGTGGGCCACCAGCAGGTGATGGGCCACCTGTAAAGTCAGGGCTTCGTCTTGCAGGCCGGGGGCGTGCCAGCCGTACTGGTGTCCCACGAAGGCCACCACCCATGGCTCGTTGAAGGTGGCCCAGTGCCGCACCCGGTCCCCCAGCCGCCGGGCCAGCCGGTCAGCATAGTCCGCGAAATAGCCGCACGTATCGCGCGCCCCCCAGCCGCCCATGTCCTGCAATGCCTGGGGCAGGTCCCAGTGGTAGAGGGTGAGGAAGGGCTGGATGCCGGCCGCCAGGAGCGCGTCCACCAGCCGGTCATAAAAGTCCAGGCCGGGGGGGTTGACTGCTCCCCGGCCGGCCGGGATCACGCGCGGCCAGGAGACGGAGAAGCGATAGGCTGACAGGCCCAGTCGTTGCATCAGGGCCACGTCCTCGCGCCAGCGGTGGTAATGGTCGCAGGCCACGTCGCCGGTATCGCCGTTCTCGATGTGGTCTGGGGTGTGGCAGAAGCGGTCCCAGATGGACTCGCCCTTGCCGTCGGCGTTCCAACCGCCCTCGATCTGGTAGGCGGCCGTGGCCGCGCCCCAGAGGAAATCGTCGGGAAAAGTCAGGGTATGCATGGTCGTTCTCCTGTGCAGATAGAGAGGGGAGATAGAGATGGGAGATAGAGAATCGGCTCCTACAGGTGTAGCGCGCGGACCAGGGCGCACACGCCAGCCGGCGTCTGGGGCGCGTCCGGGCCGGGGTATAGCTCCCAGGTCTCCACGTGCATGGCCGCCTGGCCCGGCTCCAGGCTCCGCAGCGGCCCCAGCGTCTCCAGCTCGATGAACCGGTCTTTGACATAGACCTCGGCGTTACAACCCCGATCTGGGTGCGGGCCGTGGGCCTGGGGCTGGAATCGCTTGAGGAAAAAGACGCCGGCCCGCCCGTAGCCCAGCCAGCCGCGCGGGTTCCACGCGCCCACCTTGCAGGCGTCTGGTTGTGCCTGCCCCGCCACCAGCACGTACTCGTCCTGGACGCAGAGGCGGCTGTCTTGCCAGCGGGTGTAGGGCCACAGGGCCAGGTGGCGGTCGGGCAGGAGACCGGCCGGGTCCACCGGGTTGGCCCGGAGCGGCAGCACGGCCAGGCCGCCCAGGGGCAGTTGGGTGATGGCCCAGGGGGCCAGCTCCACCGGTTCCGGGCCGTCGTTGTGCAGCCGGTGGATGAGCGTGACCGCCGGCCGGTCATTGAACAGATGGACCTCGATGCTCTTGCGGACGCCGGTGGCGGCCTCTGTTGGTCCGAAGAGGCCCATGCCGTCGGGCAGCTCCTCCACGGTCAGGCCGTCGTTGTCCGGGATATACGACCGGGGAAACGCCTCCGGCGCGAGCCACAGCCGGTGCCCGCCGCGAAAGAAATAGTCGCCGTAGGGTGTACCCAACTTGAAGTCCGGCGCCTCGGCCAGCAGGTTCTCGCTGGAGCCGGCCAGAGACAGCCGCACGATGCGTGGCCCGGCCGTCGCCAGGTATTCCAGGCGCAGGTGTTGGTTGCCGATGGTGCGGGTGGGTAGGCCGTAGAAATCGCCCATGATCTTTACCTCGTATCAAACCTCACCCCCGGCCCCTCTCCATGTGAGGGAGAGGGGAGCCGGAGCCGCAGGTACAAGTTGATAGTAGCTCGAGTTCGCCCCGGCCATGATGGCCTCGTTGACGGCCTGGAAAAGCTGCTCGGAGACCCGTTCGTACTCCCGATGGTCATCGCCGTCAAAGATGATATCGTTCCAGGAACCCATGCCACCAAACACCCATGAACTCTGGCACGCATGGAGGATGGCGATGGCCTCATCGGACAGAATTCCATCGGGGGCCAGGTCCTTGTGGTATCCGTGCAAGTGCTCGCCTTTGGAATCCAGCGTGTCCAGGGCATTGGCAAAGCATTGGGTAAAGCCGCCGCACTTGTGTTGCTCCGCGAAGGCATGGATTTCCCGGAGGGCTTGCGTCAGCCGCGCGACGATGCCATCCAGGTTGGGCGGTTTCAGGGCGGGGGTCACGCCAGCATAGACGCGACCATAGGTCACTCGCCAGATGCGGCGCTGTAGGGCGTTCCGATTCCAGACCTCCCACCGGGCGACCCAGTATTCGCTCCGGTTCTTGGGGCCAAGAACCTCCATCGCCCAGGTTCCGCCGCCGCCCACGAAGCCGGCCGACATCCGGTCGGGGATGTGGGGATCGTTCTGCGGCGTCAGCCACAGCCGAATCCCGCGCGCGCCGGTGGATTTTAGCCAGGGGAACCATTGGTCCGGGGTGCTGGCGACCTCCGGCCCCCCAAAGCTTCCAGAGCGAGGTTTCTCCACCACGACAAAGTTCACCCGGTCGCAGAAGGTGCAGGTCGAGTGGTTGGGAAAGAAAGCGTTCACCTTATGCCCGGCCAGAAAGGCATTCCCGTGACACGTCAGGGCCACGATCTGCGCGATGGGTCCGTTCATCGTCTTGCTCCGAGAGGGGATAGGTGCGTATTCGTCATTTGCATCAGTGTACCACGTTCCATGATCTCCAGGCAGGCCCGGCCGTTGTGATACGCGGCTTTCCATAGCCCGGCCTTCATCCGGCTATGCTGCACCACCCCTTTGAGCGCCAGGGGATCGGCCTGCCCGGCGTTGGTCACCCGGCCGTAAAAGCCGCCGCGTTCCCAATCGGCGACCCGGCGCATGGAGAAGGGCAGGATGTTGCCGGTAAGCTCCTGCAAAACCTGGGCCTGGAGCTGTCTCAATCTATCCATGTCTTCTGTGGGATAAGACGGTCTGGTTACGCATAACCGCGCGTTCGGGCTTCTTCCAGCATGGCGGCGGTGGCGGTGGCGCCGCAGCGGGTGACGCCCAACTCGCGGACGCGCAACAACCGGTCGAGGGTACGCACGCCGCCAGCGGCCTTGACCTGCACTTCGGGAGCACTGTGCTGGCGCATCAGGGCGAGCACGTGATCGGTTGCGCCCTGGTAATTATAGTCGCCGCCCGGCTGTTTGACAAACCCGTAGCCGGTGGAGGTTTTGACGAAAGCCACGCGCAGCTCCGAGCAGATCTGGCAGAGCCGGACGATGTGCTCGTCTGAGAGATAGTCGGTCTCAAAGATGACCTTGAGGATCGCGCCGTAGCGGATGCAGGTCTGGTTCACAGCCTCGATGTCGGCGCGCACATAGTCCCAATCGCCGCCCAGGGCTTTGCCGATGTTGATGACCATGTCAATCTCGGTCGCGCCGTCGTGGATGGCCTGCGCGGTTTCGATCACCTTGATGGCGGTGGTGCTGTTGCCGTGGGGGAAACCGACGACCGCGCAAACCGCCACGTCGGAGCCTTGCAGGGCTTCTTTGCACATCGCCACCGCATAGGGTTTGACGCAGACGGTGGCGACAGCGTAGCGCCGGGCAATGGCGCACCCCTGGAGTATCTCGGCATCGGTCATGGTGGGGTGGAGCAGGGAATGGTCAATCATCTTGGCGAGGTCCTGAAGTGTTATCATAAGCTATTGTCCTTTCACGAGTGAAGAGCCAGGATATTGTGTGGCGCGCCGCACGTGCCCACCCACATGCGGCGCGCCTGATACAGGAGGAGAGAGGGACGGGCTCCCGCCGATACCCTTTCTTTGCATCCTCTCGCAGGTTAGAGACCGGCCGGCAACCGGGGCCGCCGGTCATGGGGCGTGCTCTGGTCTAACACCTGCCCTCCAACCTGCGGGAGGGTAGGCAGTTCGCCGCACCTCGACCCCAGGCCGCCACCCACGTCAGCGAACCGGGCAAAAACACGCCACGAGATGATCGGCCTCCGCCTCGACCAGAGTGGGACGGCGCTGAGCGCAGCCCGCGCCGGGATCGGCGGCCGAACACCGGGCGGCATAGACGCAGCCCCGGGTCAGCCCGGCCTGTTGGCCCCGCAACTCTACCTCAACCTTATCCCACTTCTTGTCCAGCCGGGCCACCGAGTTCATAAGCATCCGGGTATACGGATGCAGCGGGCGGGCGAACACCTTTTCCGTCGCTCCCATCTCCACCACGCAGCCGCGATAGATGATCACCGCCCGTTCGCTGATATAGTGCGCCAGCGAGAGGTCGTGGGTGATAAAGAGGATGGCCAGGCCCCGCGATTTGAGGTCCGCCAGCAGGTTGAGCACGTCAATGCGCGTGGAGGCATCCAGCATACTGATGATCTCATCGGCCACCAGAAACTGGATGTCCAGCAACAGGGCGCGGGCGATGAGGAACCGTTGCAGTTGGCCGCCGCTGAGCTGGTGGGGAAACTTGTTCAACACGTCGCCGGGGTTCAGGCCCACCGCCCGCAACGCCTGTTCCAGTTTGTCGTTCCAGGCCGGCCCGGTCATGTCGGGGTAGAACTCTTCCCGGATGATCCGAAAGATCCGATCGGCCTTGAAGATCGGGTTGTAGGAACTGAACGGGTCCTGGAACACCCCCTGCACGTTCCGGCGATATTCCTTCAACGCACTCCCCCGCAGGGTCGAGATGTCCACCCCGTTGAAGGTGATCGTGCCGGCGCTGGTCGAGAGCAGGCGCAGGATCATCTTGCCGATGGTGCTCTTGCCGCTGCCGCTCTCGCCGATCAGGGCGACCACCTCCTGGTCCCGGACATCAAAGCTGACGTTGTCCACGGCCAGGAGCTTTTGCCCGCCGAAGGTTCCCACCCGGTAGACCCTGGAGACCTGGTCCAGCCTAAGCATCCTGTGCGTACTCCTTCCAACAAGCTACCCAGTGTCCTGGTTCGACCTCGGCGAATGGCGGCGCATCCAGGCAGCGCTCAAACGCCACCGGGCAGCGGTCGCGGAAGCGACACCCGGCCGGCGGATTCAGCAACAGCGGCGGTTGGCCGGGGATGCCGGTCAGCCGCCGCTCCACGTACCGCACCCCGGTCTCCGGCAGGGCCGAGATCAGCAACCGGGTATACGGATGGCGCGGCGCGTGGATGATCGTCTCCGTGGCCGCCCTTTCCGCCAGTTGCCCGGCATACATGATCATGATGCTGTCCGCGATCTGATACAGGATCGAGATGTCGTGGGTGATCACGATCATGCTCTGCACAAAGCCCCGGTCGCGGAACTGGACCAGCATCTCGGCGACCGCCTTCTGGGTGGACACGTCCAGGGCCGAGGTGATCTCGTCGGCGATGAGCAGCGAGGGGTTCAGCAACGTGGAGATGACCATGACCACGCGCTGCTTCATGCCGCCGGACAACTCGATGGGGTACATGTTCAGCACGTCCGGGGACAACTCCACCAGGTCCAGGCGTCTCTGCAGCTCCGGCAACGTGGCCTGGAAGCTCACCTTGCGGGATTCGAGCAGCTCGGCGGCCATCCGGCCGATCTTGCGCGTGGGATTCAGGGCATTCATGGCATACTGGGGGATGATGGAGAGCTTTTTGAACCGGAAGGGGGTCATCTTCTCCATGTCCCAGACAGGCAACTCCTCGCCGTCCAGGGTCACCCGGCCCTCGATGAACCGCATGGGCGGGGCCAGGCGGATCAGGCTGTGGCCCAGCGTGGTCTTGCCGCAACCCGATTCGCCGGCCAGCCCCATGATCTCCCCGTCGCCGATGGTGAAAGTGGCGCGCTCCAGGGCCTGAACGTCGCCCCGCACGGTTTGATAATAGACCCGCAGGTTCTCCACTTGTAGGCTCACGGCGTCACATCTCCCGCAGTTTGGGGTTAAAGACCTCATCCAGTCCCACGTTCGTCACGTACAACGCGCCCACGATGGCCATGATCGCCAGGCCTGGCGGGATGAACCACCACCACATCTCAAAGATCAGCGCGTTCCACAGGACCGCGTAGTTCATCATCAGCCCCAACGACATCGCGTTCGTCGGCCCCAGGCCGATGAAATCCAGCGTGGCCGCGGCCAGGACCGCCCCACCAAATTGCAAGATAAAGACCAGCAACAGATAAGACAGCATGTTGGGGGCGATCTGGGTAAAAATGATCTTCCCGGTCTTCATGCCACTCAGCCGCGCCAGGTCCACGAAATCCCGGGACCGCAGGGAGAGCGTCTGCGCCCGGATGGCCCGGGCCGCCCAGGGCCAGGCGGTACAGCCGATAAACAGGCTCTCCATCATGATCCCCCGGACTTCCAGGTAGGCCGCGATGATCAACAAGATCGCCAGGGTAGGGATGACCAGAACGATATTGGTGATCATGTTGAGGATCTCGTCCACGATCCCCCCGCGATAGCCGGCCGCAAAGCCCACCAGGATGCCGATCAACGTGCCCAGGCCCCCGCCGATGAGGCCCACCTGGAACGTGGCTCGCAGGCCCAGCACGAACTGGGTATACACATCTTGACCAAAGAACGTGGTCCCCAGCCAGTATTCGGGTGAGGGGGGCTGCCGGGCCGGCCCGACGTAATCAAAGGGTCCATAGTCGGTAAACAGCGGCCCCACCACGGCCAGGATGACGAACGCGAGGAGGATCACCATCCCGAGCCGGAGCTTGTTGTTCCGCAGGGCAAAGTAGAGGATCTCGCTGCGCTGTTTGAGCCAGGTCATGCGGTCTCTCCTAACATCCCGGTTCGCGTTCGCGGGTCCACAATGACGATCGCGACATCAATCGCAAAGTTGGCGATCAGCACGCCGATGATGATAAAAAGGAAACACCCCTGAATGAGAAAATAGTCCTGATTCTGGATCGCTTGCAAGAGCAGGTAGCCAATGCCCGGGTAGGAAAACACCACCTCGGTGACGAGCGCGCCGGCTACGATGACCCCCAGTTTCAGCGCCAGCCCGGTGAGCTGGGGCAGAACCGCGTTCCCGAAGGCATAGCGCCGGATCAATCGCTGCGGCGCGCCCAACGCTTCCAGGTAGTGCGAGTAATCCGCCTCGAGTTCATAGATGATCATGTTCCGCATCCCGATCGCCCAGCCCCCGAACTCCACCAGGAAGAGAGAGGCGAAGGGCAAGAACCAGTGATGCAACACGCTGCCGATGAACTCCAACGAGAGCGAGGGGGCCATCTGGAAACTATAGGCCCCCGCGATGGGAAAGATGCCCAGCACGATCCCGAACGCCCAGGCCAACAGGATCCCCAGCCACATGTAGGGGGTCGCCGTGAGGATATACCCGATGGGCAAGATGGTGTTGTCCAGCCATTTGGTGCGCGCCGCCAAGGCCCCGAATTTGTTGCCCGCATACCAGCCCAGCAGGATGGACGGCAGCAGCAGGATAATGTCATAGGGTACAGCGCGCAAGAGCACACTCATCACTGGCTGAGGGAACAGATAGACGCTGATCCCCAGGTCCCCGTGCAAGAGGGCCAGCCAGAAGTTGATATACTGTTGCCAGATGGGGACGTCCAAGCCGAAGGCGCTGGTGTAATAGCCATGCATCACCTCAATCGCCTCGGCGTGCAGCGCGGCCCGTGACAGCATATTCTGCACCGGGTCGCCGGGCATAAAGCGCGGGATCAGCCAGTCTATGGTCACGGCCAGGAAGAAGGTGAGGAAATAGATGAGCAGTTTGCGCCCGAAGTAACGTCTCACGGGGCCTCCCTTGTGCCCTCCCGCAGGTTTTTGGACCTGCGGGAGGGTGGGTCAAAAAAGACCGCCCCTCCCGCCGACGGAGAGGGAGGGGCGGTACGCACACGAGCGACTACTTGGCCGCCGGCTTGAGCGTGGTCAGGGTGAGCAGGCCACCCATCTGCCAATAGCCGCCCCAGGTCGAAGGAAGCGTATTAGGCGTATCGGCCGCCTCGGTTGGCCAGTTCGTCCAGACGGAATCGTTGTACTGGGCCCACAGGCCGTTGTACCAGAGCGGAATCATGGGCACATCTGTGAGCATGAGGTCCTGGATCTCGGAACAGATCGCCTTCATGCCCGCTTCATCATCCGTAGGCGTCGCGGCCAGTTTGTCCACCAGATCGAACATCTTCTGGTTGTTGTACCGGCCAAAGTTGCCGCTGCCCATCACGTCCACGATGGGATGGCGGAACAGGAGGTTGTACAACGTCCAGGGGGTATTGCTCATCCCAGCCCAGTTGTTCAGGGTCATGTCGAAGGTGCCCGTGGTGAGGGCCGTGTTCCAGGCCCCGTAGTCTGGCGTGGCATCCTTGACATTGATCCCGACGGCCCGGGCGCTGGTGGCGATGACCTTGATCGCCTCCATCCAGTCCGTCCAGCCGAAGGGACAGGTCACTTCCAGCTCGATCTTGGAGCCATCAGGGGCCTCCACCATGCCATCGCCGTTCACGTCCTTGTACCCGGCATCAGCCAGGATCTGCTTGGCCCTGGCCGGATCGTAGCTAAAGCCCTTGGCCTTGACCACATTCTGATCCACGTACTTGGACAGGGAGGGCAGCAGACCGGTCGGGTTCGCTGCCTTGACCAGGTTGGCGTAGGCGACGTTGACGATGTCGGGGGTCTTGATGGCGAAGGCCAGTGCTCGCCGGAAGGCCGGGTCATCCATCGGCTTCTTGGTCGTGTTCAGGAACAACACGGCCGTGTTGGCGGAGAGCATGTAGGGGGCCTTGGCGAAGTAGGTCTTCACGTAGCCCTTCTCAGACAGGGTGGCGATGCCCGGCAGGAAGTTGTTGCTCAGGTCCACCTCGCCCTTGATCACTGCGCCCAGGGCCACGTTGTTGCTGGAAAACCGGATGTCCACGATCCGCTTGGGCGCCGGCTTGATGCCCAGCAGCTTGATGCCCCACCAGTTCTCGTTCCGCACCCAGACGTTGCGGTCCTCGGCATGGGACTCGTACAGGTAGGCCCCGGAGCCGATGGGCTTCTCGTTCGCCCCGGCGGTGATCTCCTCGGCCGTCTTGGTCTCCCAGATATGCTTGGGCACGATGGGGATGTTATAGAGGTTGTTGGCCCACTCCTGGTAGAGGGGACCGGTGAACTTGAACTGCACCTCATAGTCGTTGACCGCCTTCGCGCTATTCAGCCACTTCCACATGGGGCTAAACCACAGCCCTTCATGCTTCTTGCCCAGCTCGAAGGTGAACACGACATCGGCCGCCGTCAGCGGCTTGCCGTCGCTCCAGGTGAGGCCCTGCCGGAGCTTCAGGTCATAGGTGGTGGCATCACTCCACTTGCCACTCTCCGCCAGCCAGGGGATCAGCTTGTCGGCCAGCGGATCGTAGAAGAACAGGGTCTCATACACGTTGCCCACGATCCCGGTCGTATTGGCGTGCGCCCAGGGCTGGAACGGGTTCCAGGTGGACGGTGGGCCCCAGGCCGCGCCGCTACAGTAGAGGGTCTCGTTTCGCTCATACGTCACGGCCGTGGGCGCCTTGGTCGGTTCAGGGGCCTTGGTCGGCTCCGGCGCCTTCGTGGGTTCGGGGGCTTTCGTCGGCTCTGGGGCCTTGGTGGGCGCGGGCGCCGTTGTGGGCGCAGGTGCCGTGGTGGGCGTGGGCTGCGGGCACTGCGCGGCCAGCATGGCCAGCACGCTCATGATGGACACGATGAGTAGAAGCTTACTACGCATGTTTCACCTCTCCTTTCCTTGTTGTTCAGGGTAAGTTTCTCGCGCAAGTAGGGCAGGTTTTCTGTACCTGCCACCGGGCTAAGCCACCTCACTGGAATTCGTATGGACCGCTGAGATCGCCACCTCCTTTCTGCCGCGAGCATGTTGTTCCCGTTGAGACGCGACCTGCGATTGCGATCCGGGCGGCTTTGTGCTAGAATAGGCCAGCAGGCCGGATCGCATCATCGTGATGTTATCCACGGTCGAGGCAGGTCTGGGTCTGTTGCAGAGACCGCGCGAGGTTGCCAGGCCGAGGCGGTCTCTGCCTCGTTTAACGGGCTATCCCGACCCCCTGCGGCTCATGGGCCAGGGTTCTTTCAAAGCCCGCCCACAAGGGGCGTATCTGAGTTCGTCTGGGTGTTCGTCGCGGTCTCCTGACCGCGATGCCGGGGCACGGTCAGGAGACCGCGCCCATCGGCGTGTATCACTGTGAGGGTTCAGTGGCCTCCGCGTTGGCCTTGATATAGGCGATCAGTTCATCCGCCTGGGTATAGGCCAGACAGGTGACGGTATCGGCGGCCCCGTAGTAGATCGCAATACGACCCGTGGGGGCATCGCAGAGGGCCGCGCACGGGAACACCACGTTGGGGGTGTCCCCCACACATTCGTACAGCTCCTGCGGGGACAGCAGATAAGACGCGGCCCGGTAACGCACCCGCCACGGCTCGTCGCGGTCCAGCAAAGCCGCCCCCATGCTATACACGTAGCCGTTGCACGAGGTCAGGACGCCGTGGTAGAACAGCAGCCACCCCTCCGTCGTCTCGATGGGGACCGGCCCGGCGCCGATCTTGGTGCTCTGCCAGCCCCACTCCTTCGTTGCCCCCATCACGTAGCGATGGCGGCCCCAGTAGCACATGTCGGGGCTTTCGCTGTAGAAAATATCGCCGAAAGCGGTATGGCCGGTGTCGCTGGGCCGGCTCAGCATGGCGAACCGGCCGTGGATCTTTCTGGGAAACAACACGCCGTTCCGGTTATAGGGCAGAAAGGCGTTCTCCAGTTGGTAGAAGCGTTCAAAGTCCCAGGTATATCCCACGCCGATGGTAGGGCCGTGATAGCCGTTGCACCAGGTCACATAGTACCGGTCCTCGATCCAGCAGACGCGGGGGTCATAGCGATACTCAACCCGCGCGATCGCGGGCGTATCGCAGATGAAGTTGATCGGCTCCTCATCTATCTGCCAGTGAATCCCGTCCGGGCTGCTCCCGCGATGGATCTGCATGGCGCGCCGACGATCATCCACCCGAAAGACCCCGGCGAACCCGTCTCTAAAGGGCACGACCGCGCTGTTAAAGATGCTGTTGGAACGCGCGAGCAGATCGCGCGGGATGATGGGATTGCGCCGGGAGCGCCATACCACGTCCCGATAGCCGGCCGGTCTCTCCTCCCAGGGGATGTGGGGCAACGCCGGCCCGACGATCATCCGTTTACCTCCTCAAGTCATCAGCCCGAGATCCGTCGGGTGGATTCGCGGACCACCAGGCAGGTGGACAATAACTGTGATGACACGGAAACGTCCGGGTTGTCCAGCAGGCTGATCAGGGTCTCGGCGGCCACGCGCCCCAGCTCCACCACCGACTGGCGCACCGTAGTCAGGGGTGGTGACACCAGGGCCGCCATCGGGATGTCGTCATAGCCGGCCACGGATACGTCATCCGGGACGCGCAGGCCGGCCTGAGCCAGGGCCTTCATCGCACCGACGGCCATGACATCGCTGGCGGCAAAGACCGCCGTCGGCTCAGTGCGCAGCAACTGTTCCATGGCGTTATAGCCGCCGGCCTCCGTGTAGTCGCCCTCGACCACCAACGTTTCGTCGTAGGGGAGGCCGGCCTGCTCCAGAGCCTGGCGGTAGCCGGCCAGGCGGTCCTGGGCCGAGATGGCGCCCAGCGGGCCGGTGATGGTGCCGATGCGCCGGTGTCCCAGGCCGATCAGGTAGCTCACCATGCTCCTCGCACCGGCCACGTTGTCTACGTCCACCCAGGGGATGTCCGGGTAATCCGGGTGCCGACTCACCAGCACACAGGGCTGATGGCTCTCGCGCAAGCGGGGCACGATAGGGTCATTCAACTGCGCCGAAGCCACGATGACGCCATCCAACTGGCCGCTGTGCAAAATACGGCGGTAGAAGCCATTGCGGTTGGTGGCGGCGGTCATCAAGGTGAGCATCAGGTAGTAGCCGCGCTGGTTGCACACGTCGGCGATACCCTGGATCAGTTGGGGGAAAAACGGGTCGGTGAAGAGGCGGGAGACGGTCTCGGGGATGATCAGGCCGATAGCGTTGGTGCGACGGGTGGCGAGGGCGCGCGCGGCCTGATGGGGCTGATAGTTCTGGGCGCGGATGACGCGCCAGACACGCTCGCGCACCTCATCACGGACGTTAGGATGATCGTTGATCACCCGGGAAACCGTGGAGCGGGATACGCCGGCCAGCTTGGCGATCTCTTCCAGGGTCTGGGCCATCGCCGTCCTCCGCTAAGGGAGCGCTCCCACCAACTTGCCCAAACAAGGCCTGACGGGCATTGTCTAACCGCTTGAGAGCGCTCTCAACAGGCGTCTAAACAAAACCTGGCTTGGCAGGTCACGCAGGCTCATAGGATTTCTGAATCAAATCTGGGAGCGCTCTCAAGGATATTATACCAGAAAAATGTCCCCTTGTCAATAGTCAGTAGTCACTCAAATGAGTAGTGATTATAAGCTCCAGACCCAGGCAGGGGTATCTTTGCTCTCTGCTCGCCAGGGTGTGGGGTTGGGCGACGGCTCCGCCGTCGCCCAACCCCTAAAAACTCTTCTCCCCTGCTGTGGAAGCAGCAGGTTTATCCACACCGAACAGGGTGACTACCCAATAGTCTCAGTAGCAGCAGGTTTATCCACACCGAACAGGGTGACTACCCAATAGTCTCAGTAGTCATCATGAACTGCGTTCGCCACAACGCATGAAAATGTGATAGGCAGCAGGCAATAGCCGTGCCTTCCTGAAGTCCATTTTCAAGTCAGATGGAAAAAGTCGCTCAAAGTTGCCTCCACCTCAGGCGTCAGGGGAGCTCTTGACAAGGTATAGGACGTCTTTTTTCTTCCGCCAGTTTTTGCGTACCTTGACCCACAGTTCCAGGTAAACCTGGCCCCCCACAAAGCGTTCCAATTCGCGCCGGGCCTCCTGGCCGATGACCTTGAGCATAGACCCGCCCTGACCGATGAGGATGCCCTTTTGCGACTCTCGCTCCACATAGATCACGGCCCGGATATACGTGATGCCCTCAGCGCGTTCTTTGTATTCGTCCACGACCACGGCGACGGCGTGGGGTACTTCCTGATGGGCGTGCAGGAGCACTTGCTCGCGCACCATCTCGGCCGCGATGAAGCGCTCCGGCTGGTCTGTGACCACGTCTGGCGGGTAATATTGCGGTCCCTCTGGCAGCCGGGCGATGATAGCTTCCAACAGATCAGCCAGGCCCTGGCCGGTGAGCGCAGAGATGATCATCGTGCCAGCACCAGGCAGCAGCTTACGATATGGCTCCAGGGCCACGTCAGGCGAGCGCTCGGGCAGTAAATCGGCCTTGTTGCCCACCAGCAGGATCGGGGCTGTGGCGCCGCGCAACAGCCCGACCAGGGAGCGGTCCTCGTCGTTCGGTGGTCCGGTCAGATCAACCAGGAACAAGAGCAAGTCAGCATCCGGCACGGCCCGGCGCACCTCGCTCACCATATACTCGCCCAGTTTGTGGCGGGGCCGGTGCCAGCCCGGCGTATCCAGCAAGATCACCTGCGCCTCTGGCCGGGTCAACACGCCCAGGATGCGCGTCCGCGTGGTCTGTGGCCTGGGGGTGACGATGGCGATCTTTTCACCCAATAGCGCGTTGAGCAGAGTGGACTTGCCCACGTTGGGCCGGCCCAGGAGGGCCACAAAACCAGAACGGTAACTGTCAGGTAGATTGAGCGCGTCGTCCATGATAACCTGGCTAAAGTCACGGCCTGCCTGCGCCAGTCGCCGCAGGGCGACCGGCGCGGTTTCAACCGTCAGCCGCTTTCATTGTCCTGCCCTGCACCCTCCCGCAGGTTAGATGAACCTGCGGGAGGGCAGGCAATCTGAGCAAATATGCTGAGCGCTTCCCCGGCCGTCAAGAGATCCGTCGGGACGGCGGCACCGGCAGCCCGTAGCCGGTGCATCAGGGCTGTGATCGCCGGCATCTCCAGCCCCCAGGTCGCCAACCGCTCTGGTTCCTGGAACAGTTGGCGCGGTGTGCCGTGGGCCACGACCTGCCCCTGGTTCAGCACATAGGCACGCCGGGCCAGGATAGCGACATCCTCCATAGCGTGGGTGGCGATGACCAGCGTGACCCCCTCGCATTTGTTCAGGTGCTGGAGGGTGGCGAGCAGAGTTCGTCGCCCCGACGGGTCCAATCCAGCAGTCGGTTCGTCCAGGAGCAACACCCGGGGCCGCAGGGCCAGCACACCGGCCAGCGCGGCCTTGCGCTGCTCACCACTGGACAGGCTCTGAGTGAAGCGGTCCTTGTAGGCCAGGAATGGTAGCCCCACCACCTTCATGGCCCACGACACCCGTTCGCGGACGGCCTCTCGCTCCAGACCGAGTTGCCGGGGGCCAAAGGCCACGTCGTCCCCGACGTAGGCTGCGAAGAGTTGTTCCTCTGACCGCTGGAATAACATGCCCACCTGTTCCCGCAGGAAACGCCGGCTGGTGGCCGGGTCGTTGACATCTCGCCCGGCGATATACACCTGCCCGCTCGTGGGCCGCAGGAGACCGGCGATGTGCTGCAGGAGGGTGGACTTGCCAGAGCCGGTTGGTCCCAGCAAGGCTACCACCTCTCCCTCATACACCGCCAGCTCCACTCCAGCCAGGGCGACCACGGCCAGGGGGGTGCCAGCCAGGTAGGTATGACCTAGCCCGCGAACGGTGACCAGGGGCCAGGTGTCAGGAAGGTCTGGTGAGCCGGGGGCCGGTGGAGGCAGCGTCCCCCGGGGCAACCGGGGCACCAGAGCGGCGGTCAATTCGTCCAGGGTCAACAGGTCCGCTGGGAAATCTGACCACCGCCGGGCCAGGCCGACGGCCAGGGCCGTCAGCGGCGGCGGTTCCAGGCCCAACTCAGTCAGCCGACCCTCATCGGCAAAGAGTTGGCGTGGCGACCCATCATAGGCCACCCGGCCTTCGCTCAGGGCGACGACGCGCCCGGCCTGGGCAGCCTCACGCATCCAGTGAGTGATGAGAATGACGATCATACCGCCGGCGTGGAGCCGGCCCAGCAACTCCAACACCTCCTGGCGACCGACCGGGTCCAGCATGGCTGTGGCCTCGTCCAGCACCAGGCAACGCGGCCGCATCGCCAAAGCCCCGGCGATGGCAACACGCTGCTGTTGTCCGGCGGAGAGCAGATGCGGCGGGCGGTGACGCAGGTCCCACAGCCCCACGGTGTCCAGCGCCCAACGCACCCGGCCCTCGATCTCGTCCGTCGGCAACCCCAGGTTCTGAGGGCCAAAAGCCACGTCGTCTTCCACCGTCGTCGCCACGATCTGGTCCTCTGGCCGCTGAAAGACCAGGGCCACCTGAGAGCGGATGGCCGGCCAGCAGGCCCGGTCGGCGGTATCCAGCCCGGCCACGCGGACCCGGCCCCGGGTCGGCACCAGCAAGGCATTGAGGTGCCGGGCCAGGGTGGTCTTGCCGGAGCCGTTGGCCCCCACCACAGCGACAAACTCGGCCGGGGCTATGGTCAGGCTCACCGCGCTGAGGGCCGGGACAGGGGCCGAACCAGGCCGCTCATAGGTATAGCAGAGGTCGTGGATTTCAATCACGTGCTTGAACGGGGGATGAGCAGGATTTTATACACGTCCAGAGAAACCTCCAGGCACTCGCCGGCATAGCCGGTTTCGTCTGGACCGTCCGGTGAGACGGCGCGCGCGGTGACCGGGGCCGGGAATCGCACCTGCACGGTCTGCGGCTGCCCGGCATAGTTGACCAGGTGGACCTGGATGGTTTCCGGCGTCTGCCAGACTTCGATGAGGGCCGGCTGGGGGGCCTGCAAACGGGGGTATAGATCGGTGGGCAACGCGCTCAGGAGTGCCTGGCGCTGACTCTCGGCCGGCACACGATAGAGCGGGGTCTGGGTGACGACCTTTTGCAGCCCCAGGCGGTCCATCGCCCAGCGCGCCAGCTTGAGGTCGCTGTAGGTTTGCAGGGCCAGGCGCACCAGGGGCGTGACCAGGCCGCGGACCCGGTCGTGGCGGGCCACCAGGGACGGCGCGGGGAATGACCAGCCGGGCAACTCGGGCACCATGATGACTCTGGTAGCGGCACTGGCCAGGGCCTGCCGCCCGGCCTCGTCAAAGACCAGGACCGCGCGCAGGCCAGCCAGCGCCTCGCCGGGCCGCACCACGCGCCAGGGGATGCCGGCCAGGGTGAGAGCCTGCCCGGCGCCGAAATAGACCGGGGCCAGGCGATGCCAGTCCAGCCAGAGGGCCTCGCCGGGGTAGAGCAGCGCCACCGGGGCGGCGTTCCCCCGGCCGGCGGCGAACAGGTCGGCCTGTGCTTCCAGCCAGGTATGGACCGTCCCCAATACGCGCTGCACCGGCTCGTATTCCCCGGCCGTGAGGAGGGTCATTTGGGTCCCATCGTGGTACTCGGTGCCTTTCGTGGTCATGCTGGCCCCACCGGCTGCGGCCTCGGCGATGCCCTGCCGGTAACGACGAGGTGGATAGACCGGGTCGAACCCGATGCCCACGTCGTAGGAGAGCATACTCAGGTGTGCGGCCTCGCCGATGATGGCCTGGGCCGTGTGGATGTTCAGGGCGTTGTTGACCAGGATCGGCGGTGGTCCTTCCTCCCAGCGCACCAGCCCAAAGTTTTCGATCATGGTCACATCCTGCACCTGGGCCAGGGCCGCCAGGTCAATGCCGTAGATGAGATACGAATCGCGCAGGATGGGGTCGAAATCGTTGGCGCTGATGGGGATGCCGGGGCGCAACGCGCGGGCGTAGGCGGCCATGTCGCGCACCAGGCGCGTCACCTGGTCCGCCCGCCATCGCAGATAGCGGGCGAGTTCCGGGTCGCCGGGCCGGAGCTGGGTCGGGATGGATGTCCCCATCTCAGTCCGATAGCGTTGCTGGCAGGCCGGGCAGTGGCAACCGGTATAGCCCAGCCAGGCGCCCAGAAAGGATAGCGGCTGCCCTCCCTGGAACAGATTGTCGAAAAAGATACCATCGGCCCCCCGTTCGATGGCCCCCCGGATGAGGTCCTGGAGGTGCTGCCGCCAGGCCGGGTGGTCAAAGCAGACCATAAAGCGGCCGCCGTAGGTGAAATAGGTGATCCGGCGACCGCGCGGGTCCAGAGCATACCAGTCCCGGTCGCGGAAACTGCCGGCATAGACGCAGTTGGAGGTCTGGATGTAGGCGAACACCGGGCTACCCTGCTCGTGATAGGCCCGGACTGCCTGGGCGAACGAGTCCCAATCCTCCTGCTCGATCTCCGGCGGGAAACCCCAGTCATACATGAGGTGAACCCAATTGCAACGCACTATCTCCAGGACCCGCCTGGCCCCGGCCGGGGTATGGGCCTCATGGTGAACGGCCTCATCCACCGCCACGTCCATGAACTTGAGCTTGTTCATACGGATGGTGCCCGGCCCGGCCCACAGATAGATGGGCCGATAGTGCCCGATCTCAAAGGGTGGTTTGGTCATATCCTCGTTCACTATCCTCTCCCCTCCGCCAGGATGGCTCGCAGGCGGGCCGCGATCATCTGGGTGGCCTGCTCGTTAAGACCACCTTCCGGGATGATCACATCAGCGTAGCGTTTGGACGGTTCAACGAACTGGAGGTGCATGGGGCGCACGGTGGTGAGATACTGGCTGATGACGGACTCCATCGTCCGGCCCCGTTCCCGGATGTCTCGTTCCAGCCGCCGGATGAACCGCACATCCGGGTCGGTATCCACAAACAACTTCAAATCCATCATCTCGCGGAGTTGGGGATTCTCCAGCACCAGGATACCCTCGACGATGATGACGTCGGCCGGTTCCACATGGACGGTCTGGGGTCGCCGGGTGTGGGTCGTAAAGTCGTACTGCGGTTTCTCGATGGGCTGGCCGGCCCGCAACATTCGCAAGTGCTCGATGAGCAAGTCGTTGTCCAACGCCGAGGGATGGTCGTAGTTGATGCGCTGGCGTTCCTCAAAGGACAGGTGGCTGTTAGCCTTGTAATAGTTATCCTGCTCGATGACGATTAGCGACTTGCCAGCCAGCAACTCCAGGATTTTTTGGACCAGCGTGCTCTTGCCGGAGCCGGTTCCCCCGGCCAGGCCGACGATCAGGGGAGGCATCGGTTTCTCGCTTCCAGAGCGTTACCTTTGATCTGGCATCTCGGCGATCCAGACCCCGGTTTCCCAGGCAATCTCTTTAAAGTGTTGGCGGAACCCGGCGAAATCAGGGAAGGCACTGACAAAGATGAGGGGGTACTGGCAAGCGGTGAGCATCGCCTTGATTGAAATCGCCCCTAAAGGGCTGGCAGCCGGGCATCCACCTGCGTGGACACACCTGCTGACTTTTACCGATATCTTTTTTGTGCCGTGATGTTCTGCTGCCAAGATACTTGTTTGTTCGCTGGATCCCCGTTGCGCTACTCCCGCCGGGTAGAATACAATAGTGACGTTCCACAACACCTTTGCGGAGGTATGATACGATGACCGAAACT
>Ga0209101_1000912_pt1 | contig 23566 bp, 16 predicted proteins | sample ConPoolayeCmetaG_FD_185481 | JGI IMG/M metagenome (GOLD analysis project Ga0209101, IMG submission 185481) | Hot spring microbial mat communities from California, USA to study Microbial Dark Matter (Phase II) - Cone Pool mat layer C metaG... ...
GTGGGGGGGGGTGGTGGCCTTGCCGGCCAGCGCGCCGCCGCCGCCGGGTCCCCCGTCCCCGGTCAAGCCGGAACCGGCCGGTGGGGAGCCCGCCCCTGAGGATGGGGGGGACGACCAGGTGCGCATCGAACTGCCCTGCCCCTCCTGCGGCGCCGCTGTGGCCTTCCCCGTCTACCACGCCATGGCCCAGTGCCCGTTCTGCGGCTCCCGCCACCTGGTGAGACGGGAGGAATCCACCCTGGTGACGGTTCTTCCCAACGCGGTCAACGATGAAGCGGGCGTTCTTGCGGCCGTGACGGCTCACTTGAGACATCTCAAGTACCTCGAGTTGTACGACCGCATGGTGCGCCCCTTGGTGCAGCGGCGCGCCGACCAGCAGCCCAACGACCTGGAGCTGGTGACCGCCCCACCCCTGGACGGCGTCTCCCTCGCCGCCATCAACGCCGCCGAGGCGCGGGTGCACCGCGCCGCCGACGCCTACGCCGCGCGCCTCGCCCCCCACCTTAAGGTTCTGGCCTGGCAACCGTTTCTGGCACCCTACTGGCACCGCGGCGGGACCCTCTATCAGGTGGCCTTTGGGCGGTACGAGGACGGCGCCAAGAGCATGGAGCTCGCCATTACCCATCTGGAGGGGTCGCAGCCGGGAAGCGCGGCGCCGTTGCCCGACATGGGCAAGCTTTCATACTTGAAAAACCTCCGCCCGCTGTACGGCGCCCCCGAGGCAGCCCTGCCGGCCTTCCCAGTGGAGGGCGGTCGCGAAGAACTGCACGCACGCCTTGAGGCGATGCATCAACGCAGCGCCTCCTTCTCCTTCCGGACGATCGCAGTGCGGGGGGTGTTCGTCCCCCAGGTGGATGCCCTGGTGTGGCGGCCATGGCACGCCGCCCGCGTCGCCGTGGGCGAGGGCGAGGAGGAGTTCCTGGTGGATGGGGCCTCCGCTCGCGTCGCAGCCCAGCGTCCCCCATCCCTGGCACCCCTCGCCGGCCCGCCGCCGCAACCGGCGGACCAGCAGATCCGCCTGGCGCCCTCCCGCTGCCCGGTGTGCGGTGCCGACCTGCCGTTCGTGCCCGATGCGGCGGCGCACCTGTGCCGCAACTGCCTCCGCCTCCTGGACGCTTCCGGGCGCCGCCTGCAGCCGCAACCCTACCTGCGCGAGGACCCCGCCGCCGGTCACGTCGCCGTACCCTTCTGGCGCTTTCCCCTCGCCCTTCGCACCGCGGAAGGTGCGGTGATCCGCGACCTGGCCCACCTGGGGGACCGGCTTGACGGCGTGCTCGACCAGGTGGGTGACCGCCCACAGCTGCAGTCCTTTATCTTTGTGCCGGCCTTCCGCCTGCGCCTCACCCGCGGCGCGGTGCGCTTTTATCGCCGCCTGTGGCCACTGCTCCACGGCACCCAACGGCACCTCCGCACCGCCCCGTACGACGCCACCTCCAAACCCGCCGAGGTGTGGCCCTTGACCCTTCCAGCTGGTGAAGCCCGCGTGTTTGGAGCGATGTACCTGGCACTGTCGTTCACTTCGCGGGATTTAGCCCGGGCGGAAATCCGCGGGGTCCGCGCCCGCTTTCTCGATGGCACCTTGGAAGGAAAGCCAGAACCAGCGTACCTGAGCCTCCCGGCCCCACTGGTGTCACCGTTTCGCGGCTTGCTCGGCTCCCCGGACGCACCCGCGGTGGCACGACTGGGAGGGAGATAGATCCCTTTGTGGGGTTGTTGACACCACCGAACCTACCTCCGCCTTAGAACTGTTACGCAGTCCTGACCTCTTGCGCGGTTCATCGGCGGGGGGTAATATCTCTGCATGCCCCCCTCGACCCCTCGCGTCCAGCAAATCCTCGAGGCGGCCCTCGACCTGGCGGAAGCCCAGGGCGTGGGTGGCGTCACCACGGCGGCGCTGGCTCGCCGGCTGGACTTCACCGAGGCGGCGCTGTACCGGTACTATTCCGGGAAAACCGGAATCCTCGTGGGCGCCCTCCAGCATTTGGGCGAGCGACTACTCGCCACCATGCTGCTGGAGGTGGACGTGGACGCCGTGTCCGAACCGGAGCACGCCAGCCGACAGCTCACCCACCACGTCACCCGCTTCGCCCACCGCCAGGGCTTGATGATCGAACTGCTCCTCTACGCCGCGGCCCACCGGGCCGAGGAGCTGCGCGAGGCCGCCAACGCGTTCATGCAGGAGTACCGCCAGCGCCTCACCGTGTACTTCGCCCAGCTGCAGGGGAGGGGGTTGGTGAACGGCGCGATCCCCCCGGAGGAGTTGGGGCGTATGTGGATTTGCCAGCTGTTGGGAGGGTTCTTTCACTGCCGCCTGACCGCTGAGCCGTGGCATCCGGAGGATCAGGCGGGCTTTCGAGCCTTCTGCCAGATGCTGGCCGTGCCCACCGCCCCCTAGCCGCGGGCGGAGGAACGCTCCACCCAGACCTGCAGCAGGTGAAGCACGGCCTCGCACGCCTTGGCCATCCACTCCAGTGACACCCACTCCTGCACGGAATGAAAGTTTTGCCCGCCGGCCCACAGGTTGGGGGTCAAAAGCCCCATGTACGACAGCCTGGCGCCGTCGGTGCCACCGCGGATCGCCCGCTGCACTGGCTCGATGCCCAGCCGTCGCACCGCCTCCAGGGCGGCCTCCAGCACCTCGGGGCGCTCCCGCAACTTGTACGCCATATTGCGGTACGACTGCTTGATCTCCAGCGCCATGCGCGCCTTGGGGAACTCCTCGCCCACCAGCTCCATGACCTGGCGCAGATGATCTTCCCGGGCCCGCAGCTCCTCTTCGGTAAAGGCGCGCACCAGGACTTTCAGCTCGGCCCGGGAGACATCCCCCCGCAAATCGTACGGGTGAAGGTAGGGCTGTCGTCCCTCGGTGGTCTCGGGCAGGAACTCTTGATCGAGCCGCCCCACCACCGCCGCCGCCACGCGTACGGCGTTGACCAACTTGCCCTTGGCGTAGCCGGGGTGGACATCGTGGCCAGTGATTGTGACGATCGCGGTGTCGGCGCAGAACGTCTCGTCCTCGATCTCCCCCAAATCCGACCCATCCAGGGTATACGCCACGTCGGCCCCGAACGCCGCCACGTCGAAGTGTTCCGTGCCTCTGCCCACCTCCTCGTCGGTGGTGAAGGCAATCCGAATTGGTGGATGCAAAAACTCGGGGTGCCGCCGCAGCCACGCCACCACGGTCATGATCTCGGCGATTCCGGCCTTGTCGTCAGCCCCCAGCAGAGTGGTGCCGTCGGAGGTGATCAGGGTATGACCTATGCAGCGCTCCAGGTTAGGGTTGGCCGCCGCCATGATGACCTGTTGCGGATCACCGGGTAATGGGATATCGCCCCCGGCATAGCTTTCGATCACCTGGGGTGTGACACCCGCGCCGGGCGTGCCAAAGTACGTGTCCACGTGGGCGATCAGCCCGACGCTGGGGACACGGCCGGCCGCCGGGTGGGAGGCGGGCAGGTTGCCAGGCACGCTCGCCCACACATAGCCCCACTCGTCCATGCGCGCGTCCTCGCACCCCAGCTCCGCCAGCTCCTGGGCCAGCATGCGTGACAGGTCCTTTTGCCTCTCCGTCGAGGGACTGCTCGCCGAGTTCTCGTCGGAACGGGTGTCTACTCTGACGTAGCGTAGAAACCGTTCCAGCAGCCCCTTGCGGTCTTCACTGCCGAGCACGATGCCACCCATGGCCATCACCTCCGTCGTCCACAGCCCGCCATCCGCAGGGCGCAGTGTACCCCACCACCCCCGCCCGCCTCCCGCGCATTCGACGCCTTGCCAGCGGCGGCGCAAGTATGCTACGTCAGTAGCCATGCCAACCATCGTCCACTTGGCCTCGGAGATGGTGCCGTTTTCCAAGACCGGCGGGCTGGCCGACGTGGTGGGCGCTCTCCCGGTGGCCCTGGCGCAGCTGGGTCACCGCGTCTCGGTGATCGTACCGGCCCACCGCCTTTCCCTCGGGGACGACGTGCCCGGGAGGCAGGTGGCCGAGCTGGAGGAGCTGGGGATCCGCGCCCGCGTCATGGAGACCGAAATGCGCGGCGTCCAGGTCCTGTTGGTGGATGCCCCCCAGGTTTTCGTGCGACCAACGCCCTACTCCGTCCCCGATGGCGACTACCCCGACAACCCGATCCGTTTCGCCTTCTTCGTGCGCGTCGCCCTGCGCCTGCTCGCCCAGCGCCCGGAGGTGGACATCCTGCACTGCCACGACTGGCAAACCGCGCTGGCACCCCTGCTGCTCCACCACCCTGCCACGGCCTGGCCCCACCCCCGGCGGCCACGGACCCTCCTCACCATCCACAACCTGGCGTACCAGGGCCTGTTCCCGCCGTGGGTGCTAGAGGCCGCGGCGTTGCCGCGTGACCTGTTCACGGTACGGCACCTGGAGTACTTCGGCCAGGTCTCCTTCCTCAAAGGCGGGATCGTGGCGGCGGACGCGGTCACCACCGTGTCGCCCACTTACGCCCGGGAGATCCTGACGCCCGCCTTCGGCTGCGGCCTCGAGGGCGTGCTCGCCCAGCGCGCAGACCGTCTGTTCGGAATCCTCAACGGACTGGACACCGACGTGTGGAACCCGGAGACGGATCCGCACCTCCCTCGTCCCTACCGCCTGCGCAACGTCGTCGCCGGCAAACGAGCAGCGCACGGGGCGCTAGCCCGAGAACTGCAGCTGGCAGCGGGGTTAAGACCGCTTGCCGGCATGGTCTCCCGGCTGGTGGAGCAGAAGGGCGTCGACCTGCTGGCCGCGGCCATCGACGACATCGTCGCCCTGGGTTTCGACGTGGTGGTGCTGGGGCGCGGCGGACGGCGCTGGGAGGAAGTGCTGGCCACCATCGAGGCCGCGCACCCCGGGCGGGTGCGCGTCGTGCTGGGATTCAACGACCCCCTCGCTCACCGCATCTACGCCGCCAGTGACGTGTTTCTCATGCCCTCCCGGTTCGAGCCGTGCGGCCTCGGTCAACTCATTGCCCTGCGCTACGGCGCCCTGCCCGTAGCGCCCCCCACGGGCGGGCTGGCCGACACCGTCATCGACGCTCAACACCCCGACGGGTTCGGCTTCCTCTTCACGCCGACCACCTCCCGATCCCTGCTCGCCGCCATGGCGCGGGCCAAGGAGATGCTCGCGGCTCCCGAGGAACTCGCTCGGCTTCGGCGCAACGCCATGCGCCGAGACGTCTCCTGGGCCGTCCCGGCGCAGGACTACACCAACCTCTACCAGCAGCTGCTGGCCCAAGGCAGCGCCGGCAACGACCTCGCGACCTGAGGTCCCCCCGCGGCAGAGGCATCCGCCCGAAAAGACAAACCCGCCTCTCGGGCTTGGCTCGGCGTGCGGCCGCTGGCCCGGTCAGGGGCGCGGTGTGGTCAGCTGGTTTCGGTCGGGGAACGCTTGCCAAACAGCCACGCCACCGCTACTCCCAGCAGGTAAAGACCGATCATCGGCACCGCGAACACGCTCTGGGTAGCGATGTCAGGGGTCGGCGTGATGACCGCGGCGATGATGAAGATGCCCAGCACGGCGAAGCGGAACTGCTTAAGCAGAAAGCGGTGCGTCACCACGCCCAGGCGGGCAAGGAAGAGGATCATCACCGGCAACTCAAACACCAGGCCCATGCCCAGAATCACCTTGGACGCCATGGAGAAATACTCGCGAACGGTGATCACCTGGCGGAACTCCGAACCCACCTCCAGCAGGAATCGGCACACCAAGGGAAACGCCACCTTGTAGCCGAAGTACCCGCCAGCCAGAAAGAACACTGTGGTCGCCAGGAGGAAAGGGACGGCGACGCGCCGTTCGCTCTTGTACAAACCCGGCGCGATAAACAGCCACACCTGCCACAGCACCACCGGCGAGGCCGCGAAAATCCCGGCCAGCAGCGCCACCTTGATGTACAGCATGAAGGGATCAATAAGACCGGTGAACGCCAGCCTTTCGCCCTCGGGAAGGAACTGGGTCAGGGGCACGGAGAGCCAGTTGAAGATCGGTTTGGCGAAGTACCAGCAGGCCAGAAACCCGATGAACACCGCCAGGACCGCCACGGCGATCCGCCGCCGCAGCTCGTCGAGGTGCTCCAGCAGCGACATGCGCGGCAGTTCGTCGTCGCTTTCACCCGGCCGGCGCGCCTTATGACTCATTGGGGCTCGCGGCTCGCCTTCTGGGAGTCGGAATCCCCGCCGGATGCCTGGCCCGCCGCACCGGCGGTATCCCCGGCCCCGGCCGTCCCACGGGTCACCTCGCCCGCCACCGCCTGCATTTCGCGCCCCACCGCTTTCAGTTCGTCCGCCGCCACCTCCTCCTCCAGGGAGCGCCGGAAATCGTTGGACGCGCGCCGGAACTCAGCCATCGCCTTCCCCAGGCTCTTGCCGATATCGGGCAGCTTGCGCGGCCCAAACAGCAGCAGCGCCAGCACGAAGATCAAAATGAGCTCGGGCACACCAATCGAGCCGAACATGAACCCTCCCCCCGAGGCGGGGCCATGGCGAGTATAGTCGCAGCCCCCCCCTGACTCCACTCCTATGCTAAAGTCATCCCTCTGAGGGGGGGTGCATGGGTCGCCTGAAGACGTACGTCCTCGCGTTCGGTGTGGTGGCACTGGGGGCCTTGGCGGGAGCTCTGGCCGGGGACGGAAACAGAGCCCAGACCACCGCCGCCGACCAGTTCCTCACCCGTTTCGGCAGCCTCGTGCATACGGTCATGGCCCACGCACCCAAGCCGGTGGAGGCCAGCGATTTGGTGTACTCCTCCATCGACGGCATCCTGGACCTGCTGGACCCCCACTCCAGCTTCCTGCGGCCCGAGATGTTTTCATCCATGCGGGAGCGCCAGCAGGGCTCGTTCCACGGCATCGGCGTCATCATCTCCATGCGGGGTGGGCGCGTCACCGTTGTCACCCCCATCGAGGGCACGCCGGCCGCCCGCCTGGGGCTGCGTGCCGGCGACGTCATCGAGAGGGTGGACGATGTCTCCACCGAGGGCATGAATCTGGACGACGTGGCGCGGCGGCTGCGCGGGCTCGAGGGCACCACGGTGAGGGTGAGCATCGCCCGGCCGGGCCTGAAGGAATCGCTGGAGTTCACCATCCAGCGCGGCCGCGTACCCACCGACTCGGTGCGCTTCGCCTTCATGATCGGCGAGGACACCGCGTACATTCGCATCAACGACTTCACCCGCACCACCGGGCGGGAGACCCGCGCCGCGCTGGAGCGCCTCATGGCGGAGGGGGCCACGCGCCTGCTCCTCGACCTCCGCCAGAACCCGGGCGGCATCGTCGACTCGGCGGTGGAGGTGGCCGGCATGCTGCTCGCCCCCGGCCAGCGGGTCTTCTCCACCCGCGGGCGCACCGCCGATTCCTTTCAGGACTACCGCGCCTCCCGGGACGGCCTCCACTTCGCAGGCCCGCTGGTGGTGCTCATCAACTCTGGTTCCGCCTCCGCGGCGGAGATCGTCGCGGGAGCCGTACAAGATCACGACCGCGGCCTCGTGGTGGGAGAGCCCTCCTTCGGCAAGGGTGTGGTGCAGACCATCTATCCCGTCCGCGACTCCGGCCTCGCCCTCACCACCGCCAAGTACTACACCCCTTCGGGTCGCTGCATCCAGCGCGACTTCGACTCGCTCTACGCCTACACCCACCCCGACCGCAGCGGTGACGAGACCAACGGGGGGCGAGGCCGCGCCAGGTCTCCCCAAGATCAGGGCGAGGTGTTCTTCACCGATGCCGGCCGCAAGGTGTACGGCGGCGGCGGCATCGTGCCCGACCACTATGTGGCCCAGGGCGAATACTCCGCCCGAGTGGTGCGGCTACTCGCCAACTCGGCGTTCTTCCACTTCGCCGTGGATTTCCTCGCCGGCGCCAGCGACCAAGGGGCGGCCGCGCGAGCCTTCGTGGCGGACGACGAGGCGCTGGCTCGCTTCCGCACCCTGGCCCTGGAGAAGGGGTGGAGCACCGCCGAGGAGTTGGACGCCGCCCTGACCGACCCCACCGACCGGCGCGACATCGCCGTCCAGCTCCGCACCGAGGTCCTCAATGCCGGGGTTTCCCTCACCGAAGGGTACCGCGCCGCCATCGCCAGCGACGCCCAGATCCAGGAGGCGTTGGGGCTCTTCCAGGAGGCGGCCAAGCTCCAGGCTCAGGCGGCCGCCAGCACTCGACCCGCCCAGCAGGCGAAGCTGCCGCCGCAGCGTTGACGCTCCCTGGCGAGCATTCCCCGCCGCATCGGTGTCGGCGGCGGCGTTCGTGTCCGGCGACCCGGGCCGTTCTGTAACTGGGGCCGGCACTTGTGTCCCGGTCCCCTGCCGCGCCGGTCAGCCGGACCGGGGACGGGCAAGGTGCCCCGGCGAGAAGGGTTGTACCGCCCGCGTCCGTCTCACTCCCCGCCCTTGTTGAAGGTCAGGGAGAACGCCAGGTTCAAGGTGAAGTCAGGGGCTGCACCCAGCTGGGGGAGGTTCTCCCCCAGCGCGCAGGTCACCCATCCGCTGGACCCCAGGGAACGCGCCAACCCCAACGTCACCGTCACCGCGTCGCGGCCCACCGCCGAGGGGCTGAACTGGCGCAGGGGCGAGGAATCGGCCCGGGCCCCCAGGTCGATCCAGGTGCGCCGCCCCAGCCGGTACGCCGCCGCCACCTGGGCGGAGGCGGTATGGCTGCGCCGCGCCTTGAGGAACGAGCCGCCGCGATCCAGCCAGGTGTAGCCGGCCGCCGCGGTGATCCGGTGCCGCGCACCGTGCCACTGCCCCCCCCAGCGCACCCCGCCGTCCCACCCGCCACTGCCGGCCAGGGTGCCCCGCTCTCCGGTGGGGGCCTGAAGCGCCACGCCCCAGCGCTGCGTACCACCCAGGAACACGCCCAGCGGGCCGCTGGCCGAGAGGGTGACGTCGGCCAGGCGCGAGCCGTTCAGCTCCTCCCACCCCTCGATGAGGGAACCACCGTAGTACGCATAGACCACCGTCTGGCCGCGCGGAAACCAATCCCGGCGCGCCTGGTCCAGCCCCACCGCGCGGTGGAAACGCCACGCCATGGCGTCCCAGTGCGGCGCCCCCACTTCCAACCACGGCGCCTCCAACGCCACCACCACCCCGTTGGCAAAGCCGCGCGCCACCGTGGCGGTGCCCACCCAACCTTCCACGTCAAAGCGGTGGATGGCGTCGGCGCTGTGGCGCTGCTCCAAAGTGCGCAGTTCCCACGCCTGCAGTGGCGTGCCCAGCAGGCCGAACTCCTTGTGGATGGTGCCGGTGTGCCAGGTCCCGTTCCACAGGTTGAAGTACCCCAGCTGCACGCCCAGCGACCACCCCGGTTGTACGGCGAACCCCAGCTGCGCCAGCGAGGGGGGCGCCGAGGCGAGGCGCAGAGGATCCGGCGGCGCGTGCGCCGAAGGAGGCGGCGCCACCCCCGGCGCCGCGGCGCCCCCGGTAGCAATGAGAAGCGAGAGGACACAGCTGGCGGGCCGCACCCACATGGCCCGCCATTATGCCTGAACGCCGGTGCTGCTCAGTGGGCCCGGGTGGTGAGGGGCGGCACCTCGTCGGGGCGCTGCCCGTCGAAGAGCAAGCGGCCGTCGGCATAGCTCCCCCCTCGGAGCACCACGGCGAGAGCCTGCCCCAGCTCCTCCACGGCGTGCACGGTGAGCGAAGCGCGCACCTCGACGGGGAGGTCCTCCAGGTCGGCGAGGTTGTCGGCGGGCACGACGATTTCCGTGATCCCCGCGCGCACCGCGCCCAACACCTTTTCTTTCACCCCGCCGATGGGCAACACCCGCCCCGCCAAGGTGATCTCCCCGGTCATGGCCACCTCGTGGCGCGCCGGCCGCCCGGCCAAGGCCGAGACCAGCGCCGCGGCCATGGCGATCCCGGCCGATGGACCGTCCTTGGGAATGGCACCGGCCGGGACGTGCACGTGCACATCCCGGGTGAACGCCTCGGCGTCGATCTGCAGCGCTTCGGCGTGGGCGCGGGCGTAGGTCCAGGCGGCGCGCGCCGACTCCTTCATCACGTCCCCCAACTGCCCGGTCAACACCAACTCCCCCTTGCCGGGCATGGTGGACACCTCTACGAACATGATGTCGCCCCCCACCGGCGTGTAGTACATGCCGGTGGCGATCCCCACCTGGTCTTCGCGGGCCGCCCGCTCCGGGCGCACCTTGGGGCGCCCCAGCATGGCAGGAACCTCGGCGGCGGTGATGGTGCCGCTGGTTGCTTCCCCGCAAGCCACGCGCCGGGCCACCTTGCGCGCCAGCCTGGCGATCTCGCGCTCCAGCTGCCGGACCCCCGCTTCCCGGGTGTACTTGGTGATCACCTCGGACAGCGCCGCTTCCTCCAGCGTGAACTGGCCCTCCTCAAGGCCGGCGCCCCGCTGCTGCCGGGGGATCAAAAAGCGGCGGGCGATCTCACGTTTTTCGGCCTCGGTGTAGCCGGAGAACTCCACCACTTCCATGCGGTCTAAAAGCGGCGCCGGGATGCTCTGCACGTAGTTGGCGGTGGCGATGAAGAGCACTTCGGAGAGATCGAAAGGGATGCCCAGGTAGTGGTCGGTAAAGCTGTCGTTCTGGGCGGGGTCGAGCACCTCCAGCAGCGCCGCAGCGGGGTCCCCTTGAAACGAAACTCCCAGTTTGTCCACCTCGTCCAGCAGAAACACCGGGTTTTTGGTCCCGGCCTGGCGCATTCCCTGGATGATGCGCCCCGGCAGTGCGCCCACGTAGGTGCGACGGTGGCCGCGGATATCCGCCTCGTCCCGCGCGCCGCCCAGGGCGATGCGCACGTACCGACGCCCGGTGGCACGGGCGATGGACTTGGCCACAGAGGTCTTCCCCACCCCGGGGGGACCCACGAAGAGCAGGATCGGCGAACGCTGGGCGGCTTCCGCCTCGTCGCCGCGCGCCGCCTCGCCCGCAGCGCCTTCCCCCTCCTGCCGCCCACGTCGCGCGTGCAAGGCGCGCACCGCCAAAAACTCCAGCACCCGATCCTTCACCTCGCCGAGGGCGTAGTGATCTTCGTTGAGCACCTCTTCGGCGCGGGCCAGGTCCAGGCTCTCCGGCGAGCGCCTGTCCCAGGGCAACTCTGCCACCGTCTCCAGAAACGTGCGAATCACCTGGGCTTCGTGTCCCTCCCCGCCGATCCTCTCCAGCCTCGCCAGCTCCCGATCCACCTCCTTGCGCGCCAGCTCGGGCAGGTTCAACGCCGCCAACCGCTCCTTAAGCTCCTCTAAACCGCTAGCCTCCCCTCCCTCGCCCAGCTCCTGCTGAATGGCTTTGAGCTGCTGGCGCAAAAAGAACTCCCGCTGGCGATCCCCAACTTCCTGTTGCACCTTGGATTTGATGGCGGCCTGGGCTTCCAGTACGGCGATCTGCCGCTGCATGGGCACCAGCACCGCCCGCAGCCGTTCCTCCACCCCTGCCGTCTCCAGCAGCGCCTGCCGCTCCTCATGAGGCATCTCCACGTAGGCGGCCACCAGATCGGCCAGCCCTCCCGGGTCGGAGGACTCGGCCAGGAACTGTTGCACCGCCTCGCGCGGCAACCCCAGCTTCTCCCCCAGCTCCCGCGCCCGCTCCCGCACTTCCTTGAGCAGCGCTACGAAGGCGGGGTCGTGAGGGTCCACCACCGCCGGCACCTCCACATCCCGGAGAGCGGCCACCAGGTACCCCTGGTGCTCCCACACTCGCAGCACGTGGGCCCGCTTCTCCCCGTGCACGATCAGCTGAATGCCGGCGGGGCCGCGCTGGGATTGGACGATGCTCGCCACCGTCCCCACCGCGTGCAGGCCCTCGATGCGCACCTCTTCGGTGTTCACCCGCTGTGCCAGCAGGAACACGCGCCGGTCGGCGGAGGCCAGCGCCGCTTCGATGGCCCGCACCGAGCCCGGCCGGCCAGCCCCCAGCGGCGCCGTGACGCCGGGGAAGAACACCGCTTCCCGCAGCGGTACCACCGGCATGGTATACACATCGCTCATGGTCGACCCCTCTCCGGGCGGCCCCGTTTCCCCTCTTGCATGGGTCAACGGCCGTCCGACACGCCGATGACTCGGCTCGTGGAGTGTAACCTCAGCGACCTCCACTCAAATTCCGTGAACGGCGCGCCACCCACCAGGGCAAAGCCGCCCAGGTCCGCCGGAGCAGCTGAGGGGAGTCTTACACCAGCTCGGCGGCGGAGAAGAAGAACGACACCTCCAGGCGGGCGTTCTCCGGCGAGTCGGAGCCGTGGATGGCGTTGCGCTCAATGGAGGTGCCGTGCAACGCGCGGATGGTGCCAGGCTCGGCCTTGGCCGGATCGGTGGCCCCCATCACCTTGCGCAGGTGCTCCACCGCGTTGTCGCGCTCCAGCGCCATCACCCACACCGGCCCCTCGGTCATGAACGCCACCAGCGAGTGGTAGAAGGGGCGTTCCTTGTGTACCGCGTAAAACGCCCGCGCCTGCTCCTCGCTGAGGCGCAGCCGGCGCGCCGCAACGATGTCGAACCCCTCCTCCTCCAGCCGCGCAATGATCGCCCCGACCCGGCGGCGCGCCACCGTATCGGGCTTGAGAATGGTCAGCGTCTGCTGCCGCATAGATGCTCTCCCTGTCAACCAGCTTGTCGTGATTGCCGCACGCGGCGGTCGCCCCCGCGGCGGGCGTACGTCCCGCACCGTCACAGCCTGCCCAACACCCGAGCCATCGTCGAGCCGATATCGGCCGGTGTCGCCACCACGTGAATGCCGGCGGCCGCTAGCGCGTCCATCTTTTCCTTGGCCGTGCCCTTGCCGCCGGAAATGATCGCGCCGGCATGGCCCATGCGTCGCCCGGGAGGGGCGGTCTGCCCGGCGATGAACGCCACCACCGGCTTGGCCAGGTGGGCCTTCACCCACGCCGCTGCCTCCTCCTCCGCCGAGCCGCCGATCTCGCCGATCATCACCACCGCCTCGGTCTGGGGGTCGTCCTTGAACGCCGCCAACACGTCCACGAAACTCGTGCCGGGGACCGGGTCGCCGCCGATGCCGATGCACGTGGACTGCCCCAACCCCAGCTTGGTGAGCTGGTCCACTGCCTCGTAAGTCAGGGTTCCAGAGCGCGACACCACCCCCACCGAGCCTTCCCGGTGGATGTGCGCCGGCATGATTCCCAGCTTCGCCTTTCCCGGCGAGATGATGCCCGGGCAGTTGGGGCCAATGAGGCGCGTCCTTTTGCCGGCCAGGCTGCGCTTGACGAGGACCTCGTCCCGCGCCGGGATGCCCTCGGTGATGCACACAATCAACTCGACGCCGGCATCCGCCGCCTCCAGGATGGCGTCGGCCGCCAGCAGCGGCGGCACGAAGATCAGCGAGGCGTTGCACCCCGTCGCCGCCCGCGCCTCCACCACGGTGTTGAACACCGGCACGCCGTCCACCTGCTGCCCGCCCTTGCCGGGGGTCACGCCGGCCACGATCTGCGTTCCGTACTCCCGACACTTGGCGGCGTGAAACTGCCCCTCCTTGCCGGTCAGCCCCTGCACCACCACGCGCGTTGTCTGATCCACCCAAATGGCCATCCCGGTCCTCCTCCCCTACTGCACCGACGCGACGACCTTGGCCGCCGCGTCCGCCATGGTGTCGGCGGGCTGCAAAGCCAGACCCGACTCCGCCAGGATGCGCTTGCCCTCTTCCACGTTGGTGCCCTCCAGCCGTACCACCAGGGGCACCGACAGACCCACCTTTTTGGCCGCCGCCACCACCCCCGCGGCCAGCATGTCGCACCGCACGATGCCGCCGAAGATGTTGATGAGCACGGCCTTCACCGCGGGGTCGGAGAGCAGGATGCGGAACGCCTGCTCCACCCTCTCCTGGCTGGCGCCACCTCCCACGTCCAAAAAGTTGGCGGGGTTGCCGCCGTGATGCTTGATGATGTCCATGGTGGCCATGGCCAGACCGGCCCCGTTGACCATGCACCCGATCGAACCGTCGAGCTTGATGTAATTGAGGTCATACTTGGAGGCCTCCACCTCAAAGGGGTCCTCCTCGTCCAGGTCGCGCATGGCGGCAATCTCCGGGTGCCGACTTAAGGCGTTGTCGTCGAAGTTCATCTTGGCGTCCAGCGCCAGCACGTGGCCCTGGGCGGTGATGAGCAAAGGGTTGATCTCGGCCAGCGAAGCGTCGCTGTCGTTGTAGGCGCGCGCCAGGGCCGGGACAAACTTGGAGAACTGCTTGAACGTCTCGCCCTGCAAACCGAGGAGGAAACCCAGCTTGCGGCACTGAAACGGCGCCATTCCGGTCACCGGGTCGAAATGCTCCTTGAGGATGGCATCCGGGTGCTGCGCCGCCACCTCCTCGATCTCCATGCCGCCGAAACGGGAGGCCATCATCACCGGCAGCCCCACGGTACGATCCAGCACCACCCCGAGGTAGAACTCCTTGTCGATGTCCAGGGCTTCCTCCACCAGCGCCTTGCGCACCAGCCGCCCTTCCGGACCCGTCTGTTGAGAGACCAGCGTCATGCCCAGAATCTGCGACGCCACCTGCACCGCTTCCTCCGGCGAGGAGGCAAGTTTCACCCCTCCAGCCTTGCCCCGGCCGCCGGCGTGCACCTGCGCCTTCACCACCACCCGTCCGCCCAGCTCCTGCGCCGCCGCTCTCGCTTCCTCCGGTTGCGTGATCACCCGCCCCCGGGGGATGGCCACGCCGTAGCGCGCGAGAATCTCCTTCGCCTGGTACTCGTGGACCTTCATCGGCACCCTCCCCGCAGATTCGCCGCCTGGCGGCGGCGAGAGACATTGTGCACGTGCATGCCGTCACATGCAACGGCTGGGAGCCCTCCGCCGCCCCCACCGTGGTGGGGAGTCCTGGCCTCATCGCCCTGGGGAGGGGTTGCCAGAGCCAGAGGCTTGGGTCGGTGCAAAGGCTGCGCGGCTTCGTGGCCGGGGGAAGGTGGCGATCGGTTTGTACAGGCCCGTCCCCGAGCCCCCCGGCCGCACGGAAACGGCGCAGCTCGTGGATCTTCACCCCACGGGACAAACCTGGCGTCTCTGTCCCGAGCCCCACTGGCCCCACGGTGAGTCACATCACACCCACCTCGAATCAGCCTCCCCAAGGACCAGTGCTCGACAAGCGAAAGACTCCTTGACAGCTGAGCATAAGAATTCGAAAATAGCCTGAGACGCAAACTGTGTTTCTAAAATGTTGACCAAGTCTCTGCCGACTCGGCTCGTCAGCCAGAAAGGAGGTTTCATGAACAAAAACGTCGTCGCCGTGGCTTTCACCGTCGTCTTTTGCCTCGTGTCCTCCCTTGGGTTTGCCGGGTTTGCCGGCACGGACATCTACCTCCCCTCGGTGGGTTCCGCCGTGGGGGTGGCCCCTTGGTACACCACGGTGTGGGTGTACAACCCCAACCCCTCCCCCGCCAACGTCACCTTTTACTATCTCAAGCGCCAGCCCAACCCTTCCCCGGCGTCCTTTGCCGACACCATCCCCGCCGGCGACGTCAAGCGCTACGACGACGCCGTGCAGTTCATGTTCCGGGAGTCCACCTTCGGCGCCTTGCGCATCGTGGCCAACCAGAAAGTACTGGTGTCCTCCCGCATTTACGCCCGCCGCGCCGGCGAAGGTGAACGGGACTCCAAGGGGCAGTACTTCGGGGGCATTCCGGCCTCCTTTGCCATTGGGGCGGGCGAGAAAACCCAAGTGGTGGGGGTGCGGCAGACCTCCTCGGACAGAAACGCCTCTGACTTCCGCTTCAACGTGGGGGTGGTGGAAACCACCGGCAACAGCTGCACTGTCACCCTGCGGCTGTTTGACGAAACCGGGGCGCAGGTGGGCAGCAGCCGCACCTGGAGCTTGGGACCCCGGGAGCAAAAGCAGGACAACCTGTGGAACCTCTTCGGCACCGCCATGCCCAACCACCGGGTGGAGGTGGCCGTGACGGGGGGCAGCGGCAAGGTGATTGCCTTTGGGTCGTCCATCGCCAACGGGTCCGATGACCCCTCCACGGTGGAGATGCACTTTGCCGACAGCCTGTTGGCGGAAAACAGCGGGGGGGGCAGCGGCACCATCACCGGTGTCACTGCCGGTGCCGGTTTGACCGGCGGGGGCAGCTCGGGGAACGTCACGCTGGACGTGGGGGCGGGGCCAGGGATCCAAGTGAACGCCGACAGCATCCAGGTGGCCACAGGCGGCGTCACGGCAGCGATGCTGCAGAACACCGCGGCGGTGAAGCAGCTCAACGGCCTCACCGGGAACGTGACGCTGGTGGCGGGGTCGAACGTGAGTATCACCCCCTCCGGGCAGAACATCACGATTTCCGCCAGCGGTGGTGGCGGGGGTGGTGGCACCATCACCGGTGTCACTGCCGGCGCCGGTCTGACCGGCGGGGGCAGCTCGGGCAACGTCACCATATCCGTGGCCAACGGCGGCATCACCAACGCGATGCTGGCTGCCAACAGCGTGGACTCCTGGAAGATCGCCGCTAACAGCGTGGGCACGTCCCATTTGATCGACGGGGCAGTAAACAAAGCGAAGCTCGCCGCCCTCGGCGGCAGCGACGGGCAGGTGCTCAAGCTTTCCGGTGGCAACCTGACCTGGGGCCCTGACAACACGGGCGGGCTGACCCTGCCGTACAGTGGCACGGGAGGCGGGAGCTTCACCTTCCAAATCACCAACAACGCCGCTGGGAGGGCGATCCAGGGCCAAACAAGTTCCGGCAACGGTGCCGTGGAAGGCTTCAACCAGGGCAGCGGCCCAGGTGTTTGGGGCGGCAACGGCAACAACTTCGGCTACCTCGGGGGCGAAGGCGGGGGCGTGTACGGGAGGCATTTCGTTAGTGGCACTTTTGGCTACTTGGGGGGCTCCCTGGTGGGTGCGTTCGGGGCGGCGTCCACGAGCAGCTACGGGTACCTCGGCGGCGCAGATTATGCGGTGTATGGTTTCAACACCCAGTCCGGGAAGTACGCGGGGTATTTCCACGGCCGTGTCAACATTACCGGGACATTGTCCAAAGGCGGCGGTTCCTTCAAGATCGACCACCCGCTGGATCCCGAGCACAAGTACCTCTACCACTCGTTTGTGGAATCCCCGGACATGAAAAACATCTACGACGGCGTGGTCACCACCGATGAAAACGGTTTTGCCGAGGTGGTGCTCCCCGACTGGTTCGAAGCGCTGAACAAGGATTTCCGTTACCAGCTCACGGCCATTGACGACAGCGACCGCTTCGTGTTAGCCAAGGTGGTGAAGGAAATAGCCAACAACCGCTTTGCAATCCGCACCAACTACGGTAACGTGAAAGTCTCCTGGCAAGTGACGGGCATCCGCAAGGACCCCTTTGCCGAGGCGCACCGCATCCCGGTGGAAGAAGAAAAGCCCCCGGAAGAGCAAGGCACTTACCTGCACCCCCTGGAGTGGGGCCAACCCGAGGAAAAGGGGAAGGATTACGCGCGGCTGAAGCAGCTGCGGGGGGAACTTGACCAGCACGAAAGGGGGATGACCAAACACGAGGCATCGCCCGCCGGGTTCCCGGCGGCGGCTCGCCAACGGTAACGAAGGTCCGCGATTTTCCCCCAGGCGGGCCGCGGCCCGCCTATTTTCTTTCCACCAGTTTGTGACCCGCCCGGCGAAAACGAAGGGCCGAAGCCGGCGTCGGTTTCGGGGAGGCGGGGGATGACGCTCCCCCGAGACCGCACCGGTGCAGCGGCGTGGAGGAAGGCGTCAACGAAGCCGGAACCCCTCTCTGGACTGCCGCACTTGGCATCTCGGCCATGGCAGGTCTATCAACCCAATGGCGGACGGCGTCCTTTGGTACCTGCTCCCCTAGGTGCCAGCGGCCGGCGCGGCAGGGGTCACGCCGGTGGCCAGCACCTCCGCCACCGGCGCGACTTCCAGGAGCACCTGCAGCGCACCCCGCGCGTACTCCTCTCCCACCACGCCGGCGGGCGTGTAGGCCACCAGCCACACGTCGCGGGAATCGTCCCGCACCTTGACGCGCTCCCCGCCGGTAATGGGGGTGTCGCAGGGGCCCTGCTCATCCACCAGGAGGGGCTTTCCCTCAAGGTTGAAAGGGCCGCGCAAGGACTCGTACGCCTCTCCCGGCCGGCCGGCGCGAAACACGAACGGGGGAGAGAGGTAGCGCACGTCCATGACGCACGCCGGCACCGCCAGCTCCGCCGACAAGCAGTTGTTGAGGTCCACCAGAGGGTGGATCTCGGGCAGCTCCTCCCCTTTGAGCAGACGCCGCAGCAACGCCTCCGAGGACGGCCGGTAGCGGGTGGGGTCGCACCCGGCCTGGCGGTACAGGCGGCGCAGCGCCGCCACCGTGGGGTGCTGGGAGAGGCTCTCCAGGGTGTGGCTGGCGCGGACGCGGGCGGTGACCTGACGGCGCAGCTCGCCCAGTGCGGCGGCGTTGCCCGGCCGGGGGCGCAGCGCCGCCCAGAAGAGGGACCACCCCTCCAGCTCGTGACGGGTCGCGGGCGGGAATTCCCTCATCGCGCCATACCTCCACAGCCGCCCCGGCGATACGTTTCAGGCGACCGCAGAGGTCTCCAGCACCGGCTTGGACACCTCGCCGCGCTCGAGCTTGCCGAGCCACTCGTGGATCGCCGCCGCCGCCTGGCGGCCGGCCCCCATGGCCAGGATCACCGTGGCGGCGCCGGTGACGATGTCACCGCCGGCGAACACCCCCGGGATCGACGACATTTGCGTCGCCTTGTCCACCACGATACACCCGTGGCGGTTGAGCTCCAGCCCCGGAGTGGTGCGGGTGACCAGGGGGTTGGGGCCCTGTCCCACCGCCACGATCACGGTGTCCACCGGGATCTCGTACTCGGAGCCGGGGATGGGGACCGGCCGGCGGCGCCCGGAGCTGTCGGGCTCCCCCAGCTCCATGCGCTGGATGCGCATGCCGGTGACGAAACCCTCGTCGTTGCCGAAGATCTCCAGCGGCGCCGAGAGCCAGCGGAAGTCGATCCCTTCCTCCTCGGCGCGCTCCAACTCCTCGGCCCGCGCCGGGGACTCGGCCCGGGTGCGGCGGTACACGCAAATCACTTCTTCGGCGCCCAACCGCTTGGCGCAGCGCAAGCAATCCATGGCGACGTTGCCCGAGCCGATCACCGCCACCCGGCGGCCCAGCCGCACGGGCGTATCGGCCACCGGAAAACGGTACGCCTTCATGAGATTGACCCGGGTGAGGAACTCGTTGGCGGAGAGCACGCCGATAAAGTTCTCACCCGGAATGCCGAGGAAGTACGGCAGCCCGGCGCCGGTGCCCACGAAGATGGCGTCGTACCCCATCTCGTGGAACAGCTCGTGCAGCGTTGCCGTCTTGCCCACCACGAACGAGGTCCGGAGCTCCACCCCCATGCGCTCCAGGTTGGCGATCTCATAGTCCACGATGGCCTTGGGGAGGCGAAACTCGGGGATGCCGTAGACCAGAACGCCGCCGGGCTTATGGAGCGCTTCGAAAATGGTCACCTTGTGCCCCAGGCGCGCCAGCTCGGCGGCGCACGTTAAACCGGCCGGTCCGGAACCCACGATGGCCACCTTGTGACCGCTGAACGGGGCGCACGCTGGCATGGCCACCTCGCCGGAGGCCATCTCCCAGTCCGCCACGAAGCGCTCCAGCCGGCCGATGGCCACCGGCTTGAACTTCTTGCCCGTCACGCACACCGCCTCGCACTGGTCCTCCTGGGGACACACGCGCCCGCAGATGGCCGGCAACGTATTCGTTTCCTTAATCTTCGCTTGCGCGCCGGCAAAGTCTCCGCGGCGGATGAGGTCGATGAAGGCGGGGATGTCGATGGCCACCGGGCACCCGCTCACGCACGGCTGCTCCTTGCACTGCAGGCAGCGCTGCGCCTCCTCCATGGCCATCTCCGGGGTGTACCCCAACGCCACCTCGGAGAAATTGCGGACGCGCTCGGCTGGCGCCTGCTCCGGCATCGGGTGGCGGGGAATTTTCAGGCGGTCCTTCTTGGGGAGTTCAGGCAATCCAGGGAAGGTCTCAGGCATTACTCGCCCCTTTCAACGCCTGGCAGGTGTGCTCGCTGCGCAGGTAACGCTCGCGCGCCACTTGCTCCTCGGGGAGGTAGGTGCGCAGGCGCTTCATCATCAGGTCGAAGTCCACCTCGTGGCCGTCGAACTCGGGGCCGTCCACGCACACGAACTTGGCCTCGTTGCCGACGGTGACGCGGCAGCCGCCGCACATGCCGGTGCCGTCGATCATGATGGTGTTGAGCGACACCAGCGTCTTGATCCCGTGCCCGCGGGTAAGGTCGGACACCACCTTCATCATGATCGCCGGTCCGATGGCCACCACCAGGTCGGGCTTGCCACGCTGGGCGATGAGGTCGGTGAGGGCGTGGGTGACCAGCCCCTTCCGCCCAAACGAGCCGTCGTCGGTGGTGTAAATCACCTCGTCGGAGGCCGCCTCCATCTCGGACCGCAGGATCACCAGGTCCTTGGTGCGGCCGCCGAGGATCGAAATCACCTGGTTGCCGGCCTCGCGCATCCCGCGCGCGATGGGTAAAAGCGGTGCAATCCCCGCCCCCCCGCCGACGCACACCACGGTTCCCACCTTCTCGATGTGGGTGGGGGCACCCAGCGGGCCCACCACCGACAGGAGCTCAAACCCCTCGGGGAGTGCCCCCATCTGCATGGTCGTCTTCCCCACCTCCTGCACCACCAGGGTGATGGTGCCGGCCTGGGGATCGGAATCGGCGAGGGTGAGGGGGATGCGTTCGCCGTCCTCGTCGATGAGCACCATGACGAACTGGCCCGGGCGGTGCTTGCGCGCGATGTCCGGCGCCGCGATCAAAAAGCGCCAGAACTTCGGTCCGATCTCTTCCTTCTTGAGGATGGTGAACACGCTGACCCCTCTCTTCCTGGGTAGGGAGCAGGTGCCGCAGCGCTGTAAAGATCCCCTGGGCGACCAGCCGCCCCTCCCCCCGCTGGGAGCATTTTACGTGGCAGCGGAAGTCATGACAACTGGCCCGCAAATGTGACAGTAGTGCTTCTCCCCTGCGAGCGCACATCGCTGCGCTATGCTGCTTCTCGTGAGTGAACCACCCGCCCCGCGCCGCGTGGCCATCCGCCCTCGCCCCGAGGTACGGCGCCGGGTCGACTACGCCGCCGAACTCAACCGCGAACAGCTGGAGGCGGTCATGCACCCGGGCGGACCGATGCTGGTGTTGGCCGGCGCCGGTTCCGGCAAGACCCGCACCCTGGTGTACCGCGTTGCCCGCCTGCTGGAGGACGGCGTCAAGCCCTCGCAAGTGCTGCTCCTTACCTTCACCAACCGCGCCGCCCGGGAAATGCTCGACCGCGTCGGCCGCTTGTTGGGGCGCGACGCCAGCCGCGTCATGGGCGGGACCTTTCACTCGGTGGGCAACCGCCTGCTGCGCCGCTGGGGCGAGCAGCTCGGGTACCGCTCCTCCTACGGCATTCTCGATCGTGAAGATGCCCGCGATCTGATGGGCGCGGCGCTGGCCGAGGTGGTGCCCAGCGCCCCGCCCCGGCGCCTGCCCGGGGCCGCTGCGCTGGTGGAGATCTATTCGCTGTGCATCAACACCGGCCGGGCCGTTGACGAGATCGTCCCCTCCCGCTACCCCCAGTTTGCCTCCGACACCGACACCATCGCCGAGGTTTTCCGCCGCTACCTGGAGCGCAAGCGCGCCGGCAACGTCATGGACTACGACGACCTGTTGCTCAACTGGCTGCTGCTGCTGCGGCGCCACGAAGAGATTCGGCGGACGCTGCAAGCGCGCTTTTCCCACCTGCTGGTAGACGAGTACCAGGACACCAACCGGCTGCAGGCGGATATCGTCGATACCATGCTCCCCCCCGGCCGCAACCTCGTGGTGGTGGGAGACGACGCCCAGTCGATTTACGCCTTCCGGGGCGCCGAGTTCGCCAACATCCTCTCCTTCCCCGAACGGTACCCCGACTGCACCACGTTTCGGCTGGAAACCAACTACCGCTCGCTGCCCCCCATCCTGGAGCTGGCCAACGCTTCCATCGCCCACAACCAGCGACAGTTTCCCAAGAGCCTGCGAGCCATCCGCGAGGGCGGTGAACCCCCGGTGGTGTGCGCTGCGCCCTCGCCGGAAGCCCAGGCAGCGTTCGTCGCCTCCCAGATCCTCGACCTCATCGACGAGGGTGTGCCGCTGGACGAGATCGCCGTGCTCTACCGCAACCACTCCCACTCCCTCGAAATCGAAGTCGAGCTGGCACGCCGCAACATCCCCTACGAGGTGCGCTCGGGCCTGCGCTTTTTCGAGCAGCGCCACGTCAAGGACGTGCTCGCTCACCTGCGCTTCGTCGCCAACCCCAGCGACGAAGTGGCGTTTTCGCGTATGGCGCGGCTGCGACCGCGCCTGGGCGAACGTCTGGTGGCCCGTCTGTGGGCGCAGCTGACGGCCAGCGGGGACCCGCTCTCCGCCCTGGTACACCTCAATCCGGCGGCTGAGGGCCTGCCCGCGGCGGCGGCCCGCTCCGCTGCCGAGCTGGGCCAGCTCGTCGGGCGCCTGGAGCGGCAGCGCGCCCGCCCCGGCGAGATGGTGCGCGAGGTGCTGGCTTCAGGGTATCGGGAGTACGTGCGCGCCCAGCTGGACAACGCCGCTTCGCGCCTGGACGATCTGGAACAGCTGGCCTTGTTCGCCGACGCCTACGACGAGGTGGCGGCCTTTTTGGACGAGGTCACGCTGATGAACGAGCTTTCAGGCGAGGACGTGGCGGCGGTGGAGGGCGACACGCAAAGGGTCACGCTGTCCACCGTGCACCAGGCCAAGGGGCTGGAGTGGGGGGCGGTGTTCCTCGTCTGGTTGGCCGAAGGCCGCTTCCCCAGCGCCCGCGCCGAGGACGTGGAGGAAGAACGCCGACTCTTCTACGTGGCGTGCACTCGCGCCCGGGACCGGCTGTACCTCTGTTACCCCTTCGTGGCCCGCGACCGCTTTCGGGTGGACGTGATCCTCGAGCCCTCCCGCTTCCTCTCGGAGCTGCCAGAGCGCACCTTCCAGCGTTGGCAGGTGGAAGAATCGCCTACGCCGCCGGCCGTGGAGGGGGGCGGTCGATACGCCCTGCCCGGCTTCTTGGCCGATGACGATACCGATATCAACTAGCCCGTCGCCGGCGCTCGAGGTGCTGCACCTCAACCAACCGCACCGGCTTGCCGGCCGCCCGCAGCTGGGCGGCAAAGGTACCGGCGTCGTCGATCCACCCCTCCATCCACTGGAAGCCCGCCGCCGAATAGAGGAGAACCCGGCCCGGGCGCCGCGCCGCGGGAGAGCCCCAGTCGCCAATGTGGGACACGTCCAACTCTTCGTCGCGCAGACTCCAGGCGAACAGCGCGGCGCTGTCAACCAGTCCGGCCGGATCATTGCCCCGCACGAAGAACGGCTTCGGCCACCCCGCCGGGGCGGCGGCGATGTCCGCCAGCGGGCGAACCTCCTCCGTCGATACCACCACCACCGGCACTCCCACCGGCAGTAACGGGGCGATACGGCTGGCTTGGTTGAGCAGGCGGGCGTGAGCCTCGGCGACGCGCCGGGCATCCTCCAGCTCCCAGCCAACGCGCCACGCACCCCAGGCACCCATCGCCAGGCTCCCCGCCGCGGCGGCCACCACGCCCACGCGCCGCCAGGCTGGGCCAAGGCAGGCG
>Ga0209101_1000913_pt1 | contig 23562 bp, 19 predicted proteins | sample ConPoolayeCmetaG_FD_185481 | JGI IMG/M metagenome (GOLD analysis project Ga0209101, IMG submission 185481) | Hot spring microbial mat communities from California, USA to study Microbial Dark Matter (Phase II) - Cone Pool mat layer C metaG... ...
CTTCTGGAATCGCTCAACCGCGACGGAAAGACGATCATCATGGTCACGCACGAACCTGACGTCGGGGCGCGGACCCGACGTATCGTCCGACTCATGGACGGCCAGGTGGTGTCCGACCGGCGGCTGGGGGAGGAGCGGGGATAAGTGGCTCGGTGACTAACTGGGTTGGGTGGATGAGTGGATGAGTGGATGAGTGGATGAGTGGATGAGTGGATTGGTGGATTGGTGGATTGGTGGATTGGTGGATTGGTGGATTGGTGGATGAGTGGATTGGTGGATGGGTGGATTGGTGGATGAGTGGATTGGTGGATGAGTGGATGGGTGGATGAGTGGATGGGTGGATGAGTGGATTGGTGGATTGGTGGATGAGTGGATTGGTGGATGAGTGGATGAGTGGATGGGTGGATGAGTGGATGAGTGGATGAGTGGATGAGTGGATGAGTGGATTGGTGGATGGGTGGATTGGTGGATTGGTGGATGGGTGGATTGGTGGATGAGTGGATTGGTGGATTGGTGGATTGGTGGATTGGTGGATTGGTGGATTGGTGGATTGGTGGATTGGTGGATTGGTGGATTGGTGGATTGGTGGATGAGTGGATTGGTGGATGAGTGGATTGGTGGATGGGTGGATTGGTGGATTGGTGGATGAGTGGATTGGTGGATGGGTGGATTGGTGGATGAGTGGATTGGTGGATTGGTGGATGTAATCATGGAATACTCGAAACGGCGCAATCTAAACCGCGGCTACATGAAGCTGGAGGTCTGGCAGCGGGCCATGGACTTGTTTGAGATGGCTTTCCAGCTCGCCGGGCGCGTGTCGGACTTCAAGCTGAAGTCACAGTTCGCGGATGCAGCGCAATCGGTCTCGGCCAACATCGCTGAGGGCTATGGCCGGCGAAGCCTGCCCGAATACCTGCAATTCCTCTACACGGCTAAAGGTTCTCTGGCCGAAGCGTTGACCCGCGGCTGCGGGTTTTGGAGAGTTCGTCTCATGCCCGATGAAGACTTCGAGGCATTCGATCGGCTTCATTACGAGGTGGAAAACAAGCTCCTCCATCTGATTAGTTCGCTCGAATCCAAGCGCAATACGAACGGATGGCAAGACTCCCTACCGGACCCATCCAATAATCCACCCATCCAATAATCCACCCATCCAATAATCCACCCATGGCCCTCCTCTGGCTACGAACCTGGCAAGTCGGCATCAAGAGCTTGCTCTTGCATCCCTTGCGGTCCGCGCTGACGGTGCTGGGCATCTTCATTGGCGTGGCGGCGGTGATTTGGCTGCTGGCGATCGGCGAGGGGATCAGCCGCAAGGCGCAGGAACAGATCGAGGGGTTGGGCGCCAACAACATCATCTTGCGGACGCTCAAGCCGCCCAGCGAAGTGACGGACCGGCTCCGCGGCCTGATGCCTTACGGATTGACCCGCGACGACTACGCCCGACTGACCGCGACCATCCCGACGGTCACGCGGGCCTTGCCGATCCGCGAATTGCGGCGGCGTTTCGGCTACAAGGGCCGGATGGTCGATGGTCGGCTGGTCGGCTCCACGCCCGATTACGCCGAAGTCACCAGGCTCGAAGTCGATCGAGGCCGGTTCCTGACCGATGCCGACGGGCGGGAGAAGAAGAACGTCTGCGTGCTGGCGGCGGGCACCGCGGAGAAACTCTTCCCGTTCGAGGACCCGATCGGCGAGGCGATCCACGTCGAGGAACAATACTACGTGGTGGTCGGCGTGCTGAAGCCGCGGATGCCGACGGCCGGGATTGGAGGCTCCTTGGCCGCCCAGGATTTCTCCAGCGACGTCTACATTCCCATCGAGACGTTGCGCACGCGGATCGGCGACCTGGTGGTCACGCGCCGCAGCGGCTCCTTCGAGGGCGAGATGGTGCAGCTCAGCCAGATCACGCTCCGCGTCGACAAGGTCGAACACGTCATGGAGACCGCCGAGCTGGTCAAGCAGACGCTGGCCCAAAGCCACCGCATCGAGGACTTCGGCGTCACCGTGCCCTTGGAATTGCTCGAGCAGGCCCGCACCACCCGCATGATGTTCATCCTCTTCATGGGCCTGATCGCCGCGATTTCGCTGGTGGTGGGTGGGATCGGGATCATGAACATCATGCTCGCCACGGTGACCGAACGCACCCGCGAAATCGGCATCCGCCGCGCCCTGGGCGCCAAACGACGCGACATCGTGCGTCAGTTCCTCGTCGAGACGGTGTCGCTATCGACGGTGGGAGGCCTGACGGGCGTGTTGGGCGGCCTGCTCTGCCCGGCGGTCACCAAGTTCATCCAGGCCAGGATCGAAGCGGCCTTCCCCAAGGTCATGTCGCAACTGCCCGACGTCATCAAGGCCGTGGAACCCACCATCGTGCCACTTTCGATTCCCCTGGCCTTTGTGATCGCCGTGACGATCGGCGTCATCTTCGGCCTTTACCCCGCCATGCGCGCCGCCGCCATGGACCCCATCGAGGCACTCCGGCACGAGTGAGAGCCTATCCCACAACCATCCCTCTCCCGCTTGCGGGAGAGGGGACGGGGGGTGAGGGCGGCCGAGATCGCAACGTGTTTTTCACGCCATTCCCGACACTCGCACGCACTGACCCCAATTGTCTCCCGGCGGGAGAGGGGAGTTTGGAGATAAGCTCCAAGCAAGCTGCCGCTCGTGCGACGAGGGCGACGAACGAATCGGCGACCTCTCTTTTCCCGCCATGCGGCCCCGATCGCAAGTCTTCCACCGGCCCCGGCGACTCAAGAAAGCTGGACGGCAGGCCCATTCTCGCAGCCCAAAGCGCGGGTCAACCCTTCCACGACGCGCTTTGGCAGCGGTGCCGCCCGAAGCGCGGCCACGGTCCGCTCGACGTCGTAGTCAACCTGGCGCAACTCGATTCGTCCCATCTCGTAGACCGCGTAACAGGCCTTGCCACGGCAATCGCGGGCGAGTCCCACACTTCCTGGATTGACGACCGTTGTCGTGCCGAAAGTGCGCACGCCTTGCACGTGGGTGTGACCCAACAGCACGTAGTCCGCCTCGACGCCCTCGATCCACTCGCCCCACTGGTCGGCGGCGAGATAGTCGAACAGGCCGCCTTGCGGCGTGGCGTGGGCGATGCGGAAAAGAGCCCCGTCCCACTTGAACCAATCGAGGACCGGCGCGGCCTGAAGGAACTTCCGATCTTCGCCGGTGACAAGGCCGCGGTGCCATGCCCGCGTCGCCAGCGAAAACTCGCGAAAACTCCCCAGGCACTGACAATCTTCGTCGAAGCCCAAGGCGTTGTCGTGATTGCCCCGGGCGAGATGGCGGGCATTGCGGGCCACCCAGCGGAGGCACTCGACCGGCTGAGGGCCGTAATCGACAACATCGCCGCAGAAGACTACGCCGTCGCGCTGGGGTTCGGCGGCAAGCACCGCCTCCAGGGCCGACCAATTCCCGTGAATGTCTGAAAGAATAAGCAGTTTCATGCCGACCGCCTCCATCACCCAAGGCCGGGTACGTCCCCTCCACCGCCCTCGGGAAACACCGTGTTTCCAGCCAGGCGTTCTCCCTTTCCCCCAGGCCGCCTCGCTAAGAACGTTGCGTTGCGAAGTCCGGGTCCGCCCGTCGGACAATTTCGAGGCGCCGGACCGCCGAACCCCGTCGCCTAGGCGGCATTCTACCTTCTCCCCCCCTCCGTCAATCAAGATCGCGTCCCAAGTGCTCAACTTGTCGGTTGGCGGGCGTTAGGATAACATCGGTCCATGTCCGCGTTGCCACGAAACGGACGAGTTCCAACCCGGCGGTTGGGCCGTGGGGCCGCCGCCTGCCGGAAGGAGGCAAGCCCCAAAGGCATCCATCGAGTGGCGGTTGGCGAATCCGTCCGTCGGACGTCGAAGATATGCCCACGGCGCGACGGAAGCTGGGGCCACCGTCGAGGCACAATCACTTTTTTCCAAACAAGCGCCAGGAAGCCAGAGAGATCAACGCCTCATGAGCAAGATCGTGCGGTTTTCCGTTTCCGTGGAAGACGATTTACTTGAGCAGTTCGACCACTTCTGCAAGGAAGAGTGTTTCGCCACCCGAAGCGAGGCGGTGAGGCAGATCATCCGCGACACGCTCACCCGTCGGGCTTGGGTCGGTCAGGCAGACGAGGCGGCGGGAACGCTGACTTTGGTCTACGACCATCACCGCGCCCAACTCCGCGACAAGCTCCTCGCGGTGCAGCATGACCACACGGACCAGGTCGTGGCAACGCTCCACGTTCACCTGAAACACGACCTTTGCCTGGAGGTCATCGCCTTGCGCGGCCCGGCCGACAAACTCCAACAACTCGCCGCCCGGTTGCGCGGCCTCAAGGGCATCTTCAAAGGCGAACTGGTCATGGCCAGCGCCCAAACCAAGCCCAGCGGGCATTGAGAACCCACCGCGGCCGCGCGGCGGCGCGGCCCGTGCCCAAGCCCCGGCGCGCCAGGAAGGCCAGCGAAAACTTGGAACGCCGCCGAGAACTTGGGTGGCCCGCTCGGCCGAGGGTTGAAACAGGGACGCCACGTAGCGCGTCCCTCCAGGACCGTCAATCGATCGCGCCGCCGCGCGGAGGCTCTGCTATTTGCCTGCGACCACCGCGTAAGCAGAGAGCACTGGCGACTTGTCGCCGAGGTCGGTTTCGATGCGAATGGTCTTCGCCACCTTGCCCGGCTCATTGCCCGCCACGAACGTGACGGGAATCAGGTGCAGCGGCTTGGGGTCCTTGAGCGAGGACGTGTCGAACTGGAAGCCTTTGTCGTCGCAATCGACCGAGACGATGCGGAAAGGTTTATTGCCCTTGACGACGAGTTGCTTGGTGACTTTTTGCCCCGGTTCGACCACGCCCATGAACAACGAGGCGGGACTGACGACGAGGCCGGCCTGGACCACGCCTTCGACCGCCACGGGGATCTGACCGTTGTCGTTGTCGTTGGTCACCAGAATGAGGTGTTCCTTGACGTACCCGGCAGGCATGTTCTCATCCATGCGGACGAAAAGATGATAGTTCACCTGGCCGCCGCTCCGGCTGACCTCGACCACTTTGGCCGAGATGTGCGGATTGGACGATTTGACGTCCAGGATCCGCCAGTCGCTCCGTCCCGCATAGGCTAGGGCTATTGCCTTTTCCACGGCAACGCCCTGCTCCACCGTGCCCATTTCGACGCTTTCCGACGACATCGCCACGTCGGTGCGGATCGTGCCCGAGACCTGCAATTGCACTTCGGCGAAAAACGGCTTGTCGAAGGTCACCGTGAGCGTGGCGCCCTTGTAGCCGATAAAACGGTCGGTGTTGAAATGGGCGACGATGGCGCCTTTTTCGTGCGTCTTGAGCAGTGGTTTTTTGATCGATGGGGTCGTGCAGCCGCAACTGGAGCGGACGTCGGCGATGTGGACGTCCTCGACATACAAATTCGTCAGCACGAATTCGTACTCGGCCTTGGCGAATCGCGGGACCGAACCGAAATCGTGGACGGTCTTTTCAAACATTTTCCTGGCCCACTCCTGCGACATCGCTGGGCAGGCCATCAATGCCAACCACGCCAGCGCGAGAGTCACTTTGTTGCGCATGATTCGCTCCTGCCTCAAATCCGACCCGGTGTTGTTGAACGGCCGCGCCATTTTCAAAAAATCCTGAAAAATTCTATTCCGCCTTGAAGAGTGGGACAATACCACTCCTTGTGGTAGACGGATAAGGCTTTCCGTGGCATCGCCCGATTGATCCTCGCTCCACTGCCCTTGCGGGGGACTTCTTGGTAAATATGGCACATTTCCGGCGTGGTGGAGGGAAAATCCAGCCTCAGAGAGCATTGCCAAAGTCCGGCGCAATCGGTTAGGATAGTGCTTTGCTTTGTGCGCCGGCTGTCGTGACCGGGGTGGTGAGCCGCGGGCCGCTACTGCGGAAACATGCCTCCTGCCCGCGGCGCTGTTTTTCCCGTGAGTGTTAACATATTTTCTGACAATCACTTGCGTTGATTTGACTGGCTTGCTGCCTCGGGGTTTTCGATACCCACGGTGGCATCGTTGCGGCTGGTAGTTAGCCATGTTTGAAACCCTCCAGGAAAGCCTCGGTTCTGCCCTTCGGTCGCTGCGCGGTCATGGCAAGCTGACCGAATCCAACATCCGCGAGGGACTTCAGCTCGTGGAACAGGCCCTCCTGGAGGCGGATGTCAGCCTGCCCGTGGTGAAGGAGTTCATCGACCACGTGAGAGCGCAGGCCGTAGGCGAGCGGGTCCTCAAGTCGCTCAATCCAACCAACCAGCTCATCAAGGTGGTGTACGATGAACTCGTTGCCTTGATGGGGCCGGTGGATCATTCGCTCCACTTGCAACCGGGAGTGAGCCTGTTGATGCTCTGCGGATTGCAAGGCTCGGGCAAGACGACGACCTGCGGCAAGTTGGGCCGTCTGGTGCGTCAGCGCGGCCGGAAACCCTTGTTGGTCGCCGCCGACTTGCAACGGCCAGCGGCCATCGAGCAGTTGCAAGTGATTGGCGGTCAGTTGGAAATCCCCGTCTACACGGAGCCGGGCGCCACGGACCCCGTGGCGGTTTGCCAGAATGCCGTCAAGCAAGCGAAGGCAAGCGGCGCCGACGTGGTGATCCTGGACACGGCGGGTCGGCTCCACGTGGACCAGGAGTTGATGGACCAGCTCGCCAGGATCGATCGCCGCGTGGCCCCCGACCAGGTCTACCTGGTCGTCGATGCCATGACCGGCCAGGACGCCGTCCACAGCGCCAAGGCGTTCAATGAAGCCCTCGAACTCGACGGCGTGATCATGACCAAGCTGGATGGCGACGCGCGGGGAGGGGCGGCGCTGTCGGTCAAGAAGGTCACTGGCGTGCCGATCAAGTTCGTCGGAACCGGCGAACACCTCGACGCCCTGGAGGAATTCCATCCCGACCGAATGGCCAGCCGCATCGTCGGCATGGGCGACGTGCTCACCTTGATCGAACAGGCCCAGCAGAAGTTCGATCAGGAGGAAATGCTCAAGCAGCAGGAGCGGCTCCGCCAAGGCCAGTTCACCCTCGAGGACTTCCGCAAACAACTCAGCCAGGTGGCGAAGCTGGGGCCGCTGGAGAAGATCATTGGGTTGATACCGGGCATGGGCGAGATGACCAAGCTCATGGCCGACGCCGACGCCGCCGCCGAGCTGCGGCGATTGGGCGGCATCATCGACTCGATGACGCCCGAGGAACGCCGCAATCCCTCCGGCCTGATCGACCAGAGCCGTCGCCGCCGCATCGCCGCTGGGGCGGGCGTCGAGCCTCACGAGGTCAACAAGCTGGTCAAGGAATTCGAGGGCATGGCCGACATGATGAAGCGGATGTCGGGCATGAGCTTCCGCGGCCGACTTCAAGCCGCCCAGCAGCTTGGCCAGACCTTGCTGAGGAATCCCAACGCCATGCTGGCCAAGCAGAAGAAAGGGACGGGCAAGCGGTTGACGTCGGCGGAGCGGGCCAAACTGAAGAAAATGCGCGAACGCGAGGCCCGCCGCCGAAAACGCGAGGAAAAAAGGAACCGAGGGTGATCTTGGCCGGCGGTCGGGGGCGGCGCCGCTAGGCACGGAAAAAAACGATCGTACACGAGTCATCATTCACGAGGAGCATGACGTGGCAGTTCGCATTCGGATGAAGATGATGGGCCGCAAGCATCGGCCTTTCTTCAGGATTTGCGCGATGGACGCGCGTACCCCACGCGACGGACGCATTTTGGAGGAACTCGGCGTCTACGACCCCATGATTCCGTACGAGGACGCTCGGGCCGTGCTCAACGCCGAGAGAATCCAATACTGGTTGGGCGTCGGCGCGCAACCGACGGAGAAGGTCAAGGTTTTGATCAAGAAGTATGGCCCCAACGGCACTCGGCTGGAAAAGCAGAAGGAGGCCCTGGAACGCCTGGCGCAGGAGCGGCGCCGGCCCACCCCGCCGCCGGTTGTGCCGCGGTCTCAGCCCCAGCCCGCTGCCGAGCAAACCGAGGAACAGGACGCGGAAGCGTAACCCCAAGCAGCTTCCAGGCTGGCATTCGGTCCCGGGGCCGGGAACAAGGGTATGCGTTTCGACGTTTTGACCCTGTTTCCCGAGATGTTTTCGGGCTATCTCGGGCAGAGCCTGTTGCGCCGGGCGATCGACCGTGGCCTTGTGGAGGTGTGGTTGCACAACATTCGCGATTGGGCAACCAACAAGCACAAGAAAGTAGACGATCGGCCGTTTGGGGGCGGGCCGGGCATGGTGCTCATGGTCGAGCCGGTGGTCCAATGCGTCGAGGCCGTCCGCTCGCTGGGGCCGGAGCCGGGCTGGTTGGTGATGCTCACGCCACAAGGGCGGCGGCTGGACCAGGCCGCCGTGGAACGGTTGGCCAGGCAACGGCGAATCCTGCTGTTGTGCGGCCGCTACGAGGGATTTGACGAACGGATCCGGGTTCTCCTCGAACCCGAGGAGATTTCAATAGGAGACTACGTGCTTAACGGCGGCGAGGTAGCCGCCATGGTGATGATCGACGCGGTGATCCGCCTGGTCCCCGGGGTGCTGGGGGACGAGACTTCCAGCGCGGCGGACTCGTTTTCGGGCGAGTTGCGACTGTTGGAGGGGCCGCAGTACACGCGCCCCCGCGTGTTTCGCGGCCTCCAAGTGCCTGAAGTGTTGCTGAGCGGGAACCACGAAGCGATTGCCCGGTGGCGGGCCGAACGTGCTTGGCTTCGCACCCGCCAGCGCCGCGCCGATCTGCTCGACCAACCCGACAAACCACGACCGTAACACCTGGAAGGCAATGAAGACAATCCGAGCAGCGCGGCGTCGATCGGGAGAGTGAACTTGCCGTTCCTCCCATCGCTCCGCCCGCGCGTTAGGCCCGCGAAAAAACCGCGGATAACTTTTGAACGAGGACTATCCATGAGCCAGAAGTTGATGCAATTGGTCGAGAAAGCCAGTTTGAAGGAATCCCCCCCCCAATTCGACATCGGTGACACCGTTGACGTCCACTGCCGGATTCTCGAGGGCGACAAAGAGCGGATCCAGATTTTCAACGGCGTGGTGATCGCCCGATCTGGCTCGGGTACGCGCGAGACGTTCACGGTGCGGCGGATTGTGCAAGGGGAGGGTGTGGAACGCAAATTCCCCATCCATTCGCCGCGGATCGCCAAGGTGGTCGTGCAGCGTTCGGCGGTGGTCCGCCGAGCGAAACTCTACTTCCTCCGCGACCGCGTGGGCAAGGCCGTGCGACTTCGGGAACGCCGACCCGAGGAAAAAAAGAAGAAGTAGGCCCGCCCCGCCCGCCGCTGGCTGGCCCGGCGTCGGCGGCCGGCTGGCCCGTTCCGAGCCGCGAGTCGATTTGGACGGTCAACGTTCCAAGCCGTATTCCTCGAGTTTTTTGTGGAGCGTGTTTCGGTTGATCCCCAGCTTGGCCGCGGCCTTGACCTGGACGTTGTCGCACGCGGCCATGACCTGGGCGATCAGCTCCCGTTCCACCCGGCTGACGATCTTCGCGTAGAGGTTGTCTTCCTCCGCGCCGGCAGAACGGATTCCCTGGTCGACAAGCCTGGCGACGAGCGTTTCCAGATCGGCGGTGTGCCGATGGAACTGGGGGCCTTTGCGGCCCACGACGCAGTCGGGCAGGAGATCCAGGGTGATTTCGTCGCCCGGCGCCAGCACCACGGCGCGTTCGATGTAGTTTTGCAGTTCCCGAACGTTTCCCGGCCAATCGTACTTCTGAAGGGCCTCCATGGCCGCGTGCTCGATGTGGGGCACGTTGCGATGGTTCGCCTCGTTGTAGACGCGGAGGAAGTGTCCGACCAATTCCGGGATGTCCTCGCGGCGTTCCCGGATCGGAGGCAAATAGATGGTGACCACGTTGAGGCGATAGTAGAGGTCCTCGCGGAAGCGGCCGTTCTGGACCTCTTCCATAAGATCGCGGTTGCTGGCGGCGATGACTCGGGTATCGACGCGAATCGTCTGCGTGTCGCCCACGCGCTCGAACTCGTGCTCCTGGAGCACGCGCAACAGTTTGACCTGAAGCTTGGGGGTGGTGGAGTTGATTTCGTCGAGGAATACGGTTCCGGTGTGGGCGGCCTCGAAGCGGCCCGTGCGATTGTCGATCGCCCCCGTGAACGCCCCCCGCACATGGCCGAAAAGCTCGCTTTCCAGCAGGTTCTCGGCCAAGGCCCCGCAGTTGACGCGGACGAAGGGGCCACTGCCCCGTGGGCTGAGGCGATGGATGGCCTTGGCGATCAGCTCCTTTCCGGTGCCCGTCTCGCCTAGCAGGAGGACCGAGGCGTTGGATTGGGCCACCTTGCGGGTAAGGCGATAAACCTCGCGCATGGCCGGTCCCGAACCGATCAGTCCCGGGATGGGCGGACCATCGTCATTCGGTCGGAAAGGGGCGTAAGTGCGGCTCATGACTTTGGCTGCTCGTCGCCGTGGGCCATGCCCGGGCCCGTCCTTTCCATGCCGTTGCCAGCCTGATTCAGCGGCCGGGTAGGGGCCTCGAGACAATCGAGAATCCCGCCGAGGACAGCCTGAGTGGCGGGATCCTCTTCCGCGCTCTGATTATACCGATCGTATTGGTGCTGAATCTTTGCCGTGGTGAGAAGAATTCCCCGTTGCTCGACGGCGATTCGGAAAGCGTTCAGCGCCGCCTTGCGATCGGCCAAGGGGGTGGTCTTCCGACTGGCCAGATCGACTAGCGCCTCCTGAGCCCGCGGCGTGCCCAGGTTTCCCAGCGCCGCGCACGCCTTGGCGGTCAAACCGGGCGTCCCCAACGCAGCCACCACGGTAGGCTCAACGCGCCAACCATCGATCCAGCCGTTGGGCGAGCGAATGCCCGCGGCCAACCAATCCAGGGCCGTGCCCGCCTGCCGCTTTCGCTCCTCGGCCGAAAGCAGGTCCCCGCCCAAGGCCACGAGGCGTTCGATTTGCCACTGAACCGTCGGGAAATCGTGAGGGCGGGGGAAAGCTTCGCTTCGCGTGTCGTGGCGCACCAAATGGTTGGCTCGCTCCAAATCGCCCGCGGCGGCTAAAACCCCCACCGGCAACAGAGATGTCCTGCCGTCGCGCCGCAACGACTGCAACACTTCGTTCACCGTCGGATAGCTGACGATCGCGTCGATCAACACGATCTCGTAATCCGGCGAATCGAGCGCCTTGCGGAGAATCTCGCGGCCCGTCGCGGCGATTTCCGTCTGGTAGCCCAAACGGGCCAACAGTCCCGCCAAGCGCATCGACTCTTCACGACGCGGCGAACCCACCAACGCCCGCTTCACCCCATGCGAGGCGGCCATGAATTGGATCGCCTCGCTCACGTAGCTCGCTCCAGGATAGGGACTGCGCGGCTTGGCGTGCATGATCGCCTCGACGGCGGCGAATCGCAAGCGGCGGTCAGGATGTCGGGCAGCCAGCACGAGCGGACAAGGGCGAGCCGCTCGAGTGAGCAGTCCTTCTAAGCCGGGCATCGTCCCGAGGAGGCGAGCCGCGGCCGCGGCCGCGGCGGTTTGGCCATGTTCCATGGCGAAGACGAGCACCTGCTCCACGGCGTCCTCGCCCATCGCCGCAAGTTTGCCCAAGGGCGAATCCCCGGTCATGGCTAGCGGCTGGTCCCGGCCCGCCTCATGAGCCGATTGCTCGAGCATCGTCGCCAAGTGAAGCCAAAGCAACTCGCTTCGATCGGGCAAGATGGCGTGGGCGTCGCGAGCGAATCGAGCGGCGAACCAGCGAGCCGCCTCTTCCTGCCCACAGGCGCGGGACAACACTTGCTTCCTTGCTTCTTCCCAATGCCAAAGGAAAACTCGGCCCGATTCATCGGCTTCCAGCGGTTCCTCGCGATGCGCGCAGCGAAGCGCCAAACCGGCCAGCCATTGCGAGGCTTCCTCTCGGTTGGGGACACGTCGCCAGATGCGCCGGGCCGCGGCCTGGGCCGCGGCGCGGACATCGGGATGGGCTTTTTCGTCGCAACAAGGCCGGAGGAGGAAATAACCTGGCCAAACGGCTTGCGACCCGGCAAGCAATTCGATCGCCTCGACGACGAGCTTCGGGTCCGAGGCGTCCAATGCGGCGGTGAGCGGTCCCTGGACGGCGCTGCCCATCGCCGCCAGTGCCGCGCGGGCCCCGGCTTGTGCCGCCGGCCGGCCCGGATCGCTCAAAACCGCCAAGAGCGGTCCCACCGCCGCGTATCCCGCGTCTTGCAGTCCAACCACGGCCAGGCCGCGGACTTCAGGCGATGGATCGGCGAGGTCTTGAACAAGTTTCTCCACCCGCTGGGGGTCTTGAAGCTCTTGAAGCTTCGCCCCCAGCACCGCGTCGGCCAGTTGTTTTCCTTCGGGGGCGAGGTCGCGACGCAGGGCGATTGCCGAAAACGTGGCCGAGCCGAATTCGTCTGCCAAGGCGGCCAATGCCTTCGGATCGAGTCCCGCCGCCAACGCGCGGCGAAAATGGTCCCTTGCCAGGTCCGGACGGCGCAAATCCGCGAGGGCCTTGCCTGCTCGAATCAACTCGGACGGAGTCGCCGGTCTCGTGGCCAAAACGGCCTCGACGGCGGGATCCTGGTCGGCCACCGCGGGCAGGTCCTCTTGTTTCTTTTTTGTGGCTTTTTTCGCGGCGTTTTGCCCGGGAAGGTCCCCCGATTCCCTCTCATCGGCCGCTGGGCCCCTGGCCGGACTGGATTTTGGTCCCTGGGCCCAGGCCAAGCCCCCCAGCGCCGCCAAGCCCGCCGCCAACCACAGCCACCTGCCAAGCCAACGACATCTAATCATGAATGCGTTTCCTCCAGGTCTCGATTTGCCGTCGCACCTGGTCGGGTCCGGTGGAACCATAACTTTGCATCGCTTCCACGGCTCGCTTCGGCCCTAGAACGCCGTAGACCTCCTCGCCAAGCTCTGCGCAAGCCTGACGGAACTCTTGCACCGGCAGATCGGCGAGGCGACAGCCCCGCTCCGTCGCCAGGCGCACCAGCCCGCCCACCATGCCGTGGGCAGTCCGCTGCGGAACACCGCGCTGGATGAGATGCTCCATGAGCGTCGTGGCATCCAAGTGCCCGCGATCGAGCCGGTCGGCAATCGCGTCGCGGTTCAGGATGGTTCGCGATACCAGCGGCGCGGCGAGTTCCAGCGAGGCCTTCACCGTGTCGAAGGCGTCGAACAAGGGCGGCTTGTCTTCTTGAAGGTCTCGATTGTAGGCCAGCGGCAGCCCCTTGACCAGCATCAGGAGTGTGTGGAGGTCCCCCGCGACTCGAGCCGTCTTGCCGCGGATCAGCTCGAGGACATCCGGGTTGACCTTCTGCGGCATGATCGACGAGCCAGTGCAGAAGGCCTGGGGGAGCTTCAGAAAGCCAAACTCCGTGGTCGACCAAAGAATCCATTCCTCGGCCCAGGTGCTCAAATGCGCGGCAATCAGGGCCAGATCAAAGACAAATTCCAGCACGAAGTCTCGGTCGCTGGTCGCATCCAGGCTGTTGGCCGTCATCGCCTCGAAACCGAGGAGTTCAGCCACGAGCGCGCGATCAATGGGCAGGCTGGTGCCCGCCAATGCCGCTGAACCCAGCGGCAGCACGTTCACGCGCCGCCGGCAATCGAGGAGTCGGGCCCGATCGCGTTGGAACTTCTCGCAATACGCCAACCAATAATGCGGGGCAAGGACCGGCTGGGCCCTCTGCATGTGCGTATAGCCGGGGAGGATCACGTCGAAGTCCGCCTCGCAGCGGTCCACGAAGGCCCGTTGCAAGGCTAACAGACGTCCATCGATTTCGTCGATCCCGTCGCGAATCCAGAGCCTCAAATCGGTGGCGACCTGATCGTTGCGGCTTCGGGCCGTGTGGAGCTTGCGTCCCACATCGCCGATCCGATCGATCAGCGCCCTCTCAATGTGCATGTGGATATCCTCCAGTTCCACCGAGAACTGGAACCGGCCTTGCTCAATCTCTTGGCGAATATCGTTCAGGCCTTGCACAATTTGGTGGCATTCCGCCTCGGTCAGCAGTCCGACCTTGGCCAACATCTGGGCATGGGCGATCGAGCCAGCGATGTCGTGCGCATACAAACGGCGATCGAAGCTCACGCTTTCGGTGAACTCCTCGACGCGACGATCGGTCGACTCGGAAAACACTCCTGCCCAAGCTTTGTCGGTCACCAAAATCACTCCCTTACTCCAATCGGCGGCTCTGTCTCAAAACGAGTTCCCCGAGCGATCACTCGCCTGAAGTGCCAGCGAGGCGAATACGTCGCTAACGGGCACTTCAGCCTAGGATGGCGTCAGGAGACCAAGCCTAACCGACCCGCCCCTCGCAAATGCCAACTCATGTACTCTAAATAGGTTACATCCCGATGTCAATTCATGAACTCGATCTGCGATCCGGTCAACCCAACTTCGGGACTCGGGGATCCCGTGATCACTCAATTTCACGAGGAATCGACAGGGGCTTTCCAAATGTCTGGAAAATAGGCTCTCTTCAATTCAGTTGCGGTAAAATGGCAAAAGTCCATCAATACACCACTGTGCCTTTCCAGAATCCTCCCCCCCGCCCGGTTGCCCGCGCGCGGGACAGGGACGGTTGTGGTTTACACTCTAAAAATACCTCGTGAAGCCTGCGCCAAAAGGCCACCCTATCGGTCGGCCAGTTTCCCCAGGCCGCAGACCTGGAGCAGACAATACCCCGGCGAACGCCCAAACACCTCTAGCGGGCGAACTTCCGTTGACACTTTTTGGGGTGGCCGCGTATCATCGCGGTGAGGAGATTTCACTCAGCATGGGACCATTTGCTGGTTTTGAAAAGATCGTGCGGCAGGGCGAGCCGTTGGCCATGCACACCTGGTTCCAATTGGGGGGGCCAGCGGAATACTTTGCCGAACCAGGAAATCTTGACGAATTAGTCGCCCTGGTGCGGCGATGTTGCGAACACGACCTGCCGCTGCGAGTCCTAGGGGGCGGGTCCAACATCCTCGTCCGCGACGAAGGGGTGCCCGGCCTGGTCGTGCAACTGGCCGCTCCGGCATTCTGCGAGATCCGGCTGGACAAGAATCGGATCACGGCAGGCTCCGGCCAGCGTTTGGGCCGGGTGGTGACCACGGCCGTTCACGCCGGGTTGGCTGGGTTGGAGTCGCTGGTGGCCATCCCGGGAACGGTGGGGGGGGCCTTGCGAAAAAATGCCGGCACGCATGGCGGCGATATCGGCCAGTGGACCCTCCAAGTGACGACGCTGACGAGGTCGGGCGAAGTGGTCGTTCGCAAACGGGAGGACCTCGAATTCGGGTATCGTCACAGCGGCCTGGACGACCCGGTGATCATAAGCGCCGTTCTCGAACTCGAGGAAGACGATCCGCGCGAATTGGCCCGCCGCTTGCAAAAGCAATGGATTGTCCGCAAGGCTAGTCAGCCGATGGGCCATCAGTGCGCCGGTTGCGTGTTTCGAGATCCGCGGGGCATTTCGGCAGGGGCCCTCATCGAGCAGGCCGGTCTGAAAGGCACCCGCATCGGAGGCGCGGTCGTCAGTGATCGACACGCCAATTTCATCGTCGCCGAACCCGAGGCCACCAGCAGCGACGTGTTGCGCCTCATCGATCTGGTCCGCAGTCAGGTCCGCGATCGGGTCGGCACGGAACTGGAGCTGGAATTGGAGATCTGGTAGCAAGGCCGTTGGGTGGTCTCGTGAACCGGGAACACTTTCGCCTGACCATTCTTCTGGCGGATGCCCATTGGGCTATTTGATGGGATCGTCTCCAACGCGAGATCGCGTCCGGGACAAACACCCAAGTCCCCGTCACAATTGCCGCAAGCTGCGCGACAAATGCCGTCTTCGAAGAGAGTTCCGTCGCCTCGCCCTTCTGATGCGCCGGCCGGCCGGATCGGCGCGCGGCTGATCGTGTTATTGGTCATCGTGGGAGCGTTCGCCGCGGCGTGGTACGCCACATGGCGCTATGTGCGTGCCCGTGTGCTGGCCTCGGACGACTTTTTGCTCACTTTCGAAAAAGTGGAAATCACCCCACCGCCCGAGTGGATTCACTCCGACATTCGCGTGCAAGTCTTCCGCGACGCGAGCCTCGATCGACCGCTTTCGATCGCCGACGATGACTTGGTGGAACGGGTGCGTGGGGCCTTTGCGCTGCACCCTTGGGTGGCCAAGGTGGAGCGGGTCCAAAAGTTCCATCCCGCCCGAGTCGAAGTCCAGCTCGTCTATCGTCGTCCGGTCTGCATGGTCGAAGCGGCGGGGGAGTGGGTTCCGGTCGATGCCGACGGGGTGGTCTTGCCACGCGAGGACTTCTCGCCGGTGGAAGCCGCTCGCTACCCGCGATTGACCGGCGTCGATACCTTACCTCCCGGGATCGCCGGTACGCGGTGGAACGACATTCGCGTGCTCGGCGGGGCCGAAATCGCGGCGGCGTTGGCCGCGTTGTGGGAGAAACTAGGTTTGAGCCGGATTGTGGTGAAAAAGCCTGCCGGCGCGGGTCTGATCGACGCGCCGGCGTTCGAGTTGGTCACTCGCGACGCAACGACCATCCCCTGGGGCCGGGCCCCGAGCGGCGACGCCCCCGGCGAAATCCCCCTCCCCGAGAAAATCGCCCGAATCGAGCGGTACCTGGCCGAGCACGGCAGTCTGGAGAGTCAGCCGGGCGGCGTGGGATTGGACCTTTCCCGACCGGAAGGGTCCCAACCGACCGGCGCGGCCGCCCCGTTGGTTCCCCTGCCGCGCCGCGAGGCTTTGCCGTAGTTGCACCCGCTCGATTCCCGGCATTTCGAGCCAAGCCAAGGTGGTCCAGCGGCGCGAGGCGAAGGCGGGACTCCGGGCCACGTTCCGGACCGAGACGATCCGCCCCGGGGTTTTGAATCTTTCCCATCCGGCAACACCCTTTGGCAGGCCCGCCGGGTACTTGACACCTAAGTCCCTTTTAAGGCACCCTAGGGGTGCATTGGGGAATCGGCTGGTCGGGAGTCCTTTTCCCAGGCAACCCCATGGCTACGGTGGTTCCCAAGATTCTCGTCACGGCGCCAAAGGGAAGGACTTCTGACCGCTCTTAACCCCCCCCGGCTGAAGTGAGGCAGCGGACATGGAACACTATGGCAACGGTCCGTCCACGGGCCTGGATCAGACGGCCGCCGGGAAGATCATCACCGGCTTCACGCCAGCCGTTTTGGAGATGCGTGCCGAAGACAAGCAAGTGCTCCGTCGCCTGGCGGAGCGCGTGGCGGGCATCGCCGCCAGCACGCGGATGAGAGAGATCCGTGAACTCTGGAAGCGGATCAACACCCTCCAGAAGACCCGGCCGGCCGTGTTTTGCGATCCCGAAAACGGCTGGAACGAGATCATCACCGAGGCGCAAATGGAGTGTCGCGGCCGTCTTGCTCGACGGTGGGAAATGGACCTTCGCAAGGAGATCTTCTGGGGCGAGGAGATGGGCGACGACAAGCCGGTCGAGCCGTTCTTCGACGTCCCCTACACCGTCTCGCCCGACGACTGGGGCGTGGCCGCGGTCTATCACAAGACCGAGGCCGGTGGTTCCTACGTCTGGGAAGCCCCGATCCGCGATTACAAGACCGATCTGAAACGGGTCCATGCCCCACAGTTCGAGATCGATTGGGAAACCACCCGAGGCACGTTTCAGATTGCCCAAGACGTGTTCGCGGGCATCCTCACCGTGCGGCAAAAGGGCGTTTGGTGGTGGTCGCTCGGACTCACTTGGCCGGCGGCGACGCTCCGCGGCCTGAGCAACCTCATGGTCGATTTCGTCGATCATCCCGACGAACTCAAGCAGCTTCTGGCCATCATTTCCCGCGGTTATTTGCAGAAGCTCGACTACCTGGAAACCAACGGCCTGTTGAGCCTGAACAACGATGGGACCTACGTAGGCTCAGGCGGTTTCGGCTTCACCGACGAATTGCCGCAAAAGGACTTTTCGGGCAAGGTCCGCTGTTGCGACATGTGGGGGTTCACCGAGAGCCAGGAAACGGTGAACGTCTCCCCGGCCATGTACGAGGAGTTCGTGTTTCCCTTTGAAAAGCCGATCATGGACCGCTTCGGCCTGACGTGCTATGGGTGCTGCGAGCCGCTTCACGGCCGGTGGAAGGCCGTCAGCCGGCACCACGGACTGCGCCGCGTGTCGTGCTCGCCCTGGGCCGATCTGGAAAAGATGGCCGATTACCTGGAGGACAAGTACATCCTCTCGCTCAAGCCCAACCCGGCCGCCCTGGCCGTGCCCGAGATCGACGAACACGCCATCCGCGGCCAACTCCGCAAGGCCCTCGACGTGACCAAGGGCTGCGTCGTGGAACTGATCATGAAAGACAATCATACCATTGGCAACCGGCCGGAAAACGTGGTCAAGTGGTGCCGCATCGCCCAGGAGGAAGCGAGGAGGTAGGGGCGGAAGTCGGAGGTCCGAGGCGATCAGGGATAGGGATGTGAGGCAATGACGGAAGTGATTCTCACGTAGGTGGGAAAGTTGGATGCCGCTTCATCTCTATCGCGACGTGTACGCGTCAGGTTCAGTGCCCGCCGGCTGGATTCCCGCGGCCCGCGGCGCCCTGAAGTACCCGGTCCGAAATCCGGCGGTTCTGAGCTGTCTTCGGCAATTGCTCCCTGGAAAATAGCGGAAACTCATCAAGAACGGAAATACCGGTGAAGTGCATTACTTCGAACACTCCTCAGGTCAGGTTGCCGGGGTCAAGTTCTTTGCCCATTGAAGGGTTGTCATGAACCAACGCATCGATCTCAAGGCCGTGCTGAGCGGGGCAGGCAGAAGCCGATCCGAACGCGTCGCCCTCTTCGCCTTGATCAGTCTGGGCATCATCGAGTCGCTCGCCAACGGGCTTGTCAGCGCGACGGACGTTGTCCAGGTCTTCTTCCATGCTGAGAACTGTTTGTTCGTGCGAAAGCAATTCAAGGTGAAGGCTGCCGAGGAAATCATGAGCCATGGCGTGCAATTGGCCGACCTGTTCGATGCCCTTCCGGCAGACCAGGCGCAGCGGGAGTTCAATCGCGAATTGGCGACGATTCGCAATCTCTGTTTGAGGCTGTTAAAACAGAGGCGATCGGCCGCGTAAGCCCGTTTGCGGAAGGCGGCCCCTATCACGTGAACGATAAGCAAGGCAAACGTGTACGAAGTCCCATCGGCGCAGGGCCGGCGGGAAAGCAGCAAATGGAGTTCCCATGAAACTCGGCCTTGAATTTTATTCCGTGCGCAACTCCGGCCTCGATCCGATCGGCGTGTTGAAGCTGGCCGCCGATTGGGGACTGGCGGGCGTGCTGTTCGAGCTTTCGCCCTTCAAGTCGTTTCGCGACGCGGATTTGGCCGCCATCCGCGAGTTTGCGGAAGACCGCGGGTTGTACGTCCATTTCGGCATGGGCTCGATCTTTCATTGGCACCCCATGGCGGCCCAGGGACGACAACTACTCGCCGAAGCGGGTTATGACACGAATGTCTCGGAGGCCCAGACGGTCATCCAGCATCTTCAGGTGGCCAAGAAGCTCGGCTCGCCGGTTCTTCGCTGCGTGGGCGGGAACCTGTGCACGCGCGACGAAGGGCACGACATGGGCGCCCTGGCCGATCGGGCGGTGGCCATTCTCCGCGAGGCCTGCAAGGCGGCGGAAGACCTGGGCCTGAAAATCGCCATGGAGAACCACGCCGATTTCACCGTCCGAGAGCTGGCCTCGATCCTCGCCCGGGTCAATAGCCCCGCCTTCGGCTTCACGGTCGATTGCGCCAACCTGGCGTTCGACCTCGATGATCCGCTCCGCCTGGCCGGGATCATGGCCCCGTATGCCCTGACCACGCATTTCAAGGATTACCGCATCCTCCGCACGCCGAAAGGTTTGGCGCTGGAGAACTGCGCGGTGGGCGACGGCGACATCGACCTGGCGGCAATCGCCCGGCTGCTCGCCGAAAAGAATCCCCAGATCAACCTGAACATCGAGATCCACTCGCAGTGGAACTTCTTCACGCTCAACATCCTGGAGGACGGCTATTTTACCAGGCATCCCGCCCCGCCGGGCGACGGCCTGGCGTGGTTCCTCAAGAAGTCGTGGCAGCGGCCGATCGCCAGCGAACCGCTCACCGCCTTGCCCGACGGGCCAGAATCCTGGAAACTGGAACGCCAGCACGTCGAGCAGTCGATCCAATGGGCCAAGAAACATTTATCCTCGCTGCTGGTTTCCACATGAGTCATCGGAGCTTCCCGCCGATTTGTCTGGCAGGCGTCGTTGCAAGACCTTGCCGCTGGCCGCTCCATCCATGAGACCTGTGAAACCTGTCGGACCGTCTGGCAGGAAGCGAAAAGGGAGGGAAAACCAACCATGGCCATCAAGAGCGTCGGACCGGACCCGCGGAAAGTAGTGCGCATCGGAATGCTGGGATGCGGCTTCATGGGCAAGTGCCACTCGAACGCCTACAAGAAGATTCCTTACATCTATCCGGCGGCCAACGTCATGCCGCGGTTGTCGCTGTTGTGCGATCGGGACGAGAAGAAGGTCGAACGCGAGGCGATCCGCTACGGCTTCGAGCGGTTCTGCACCGACTGGAACGAGGCCGTCGCCGACCCAGAGATCGAGGTGTTCGACAACTGCGGACCCGATCCGGTCCATGTCGAGCCGAGCATTGCCGCCTTGAAGAACGGCAAGCACGTGATTTGCGAGAAGCCGCTGGCCGTCTCCGTGGCCGACGCGAAGCGGATGCGGGACGCGGCCGCGGCCGCGACCGGCAAGGCGGTTTGCACGTTCAACTACCGCTTCATGCCCGCCGTGCGATTGGCCAAGGACCTGATCGCCTCGGGGAAGATGGGGAAGATTTATCACATTCGCGTGAACTACCTGCAAATGGCGGGCCACGATCCCACGCTCCCGGCCGACGCGGTCTGGTACGCCGCCTGGCCGCACTCCGGCGGTCTCCAGGGCATCGGCAGCCACGCCATCGACCAGTGCCGGTATCTCATCGGCGAGATCAAGAGCGTCTCGGCGATCGTGCGGACGTTCAACGCGGGCCGGGCCAGGCCGTCGGCGGGCAATCCGCGGGTCACGTCCGACGAAGGGACCGCCGCCGTCTTGGATTTCGAGAACGGCGCGATCGGCGTGATGGAATCCTCGGTGGTGGCCACGGGGCGCAAGAACTGGCTCTCGTGGGAAATCAACGGCTCGAAAGGCTCGCTCCGCTGGGACCTGGAGCATCCCAATAGCCTCTGGGTGTGCCAGGCCGATAGCCCCGACAACGCCACCTTCGGCTTCACCGAGGTGAGCGTCACGGAGAGTTTCCACCCCTACGTGGGCGCGTGGTGGCCGTCGGGCCACAACATCGGCTGGGAACACTGCCACATCATCGAGAAGTTCCTCTTCATCGACGCCGTGGCCAACGACAAGCCGCTCAGTCCCTATACCGCCACCTTCGAGGACGGCTACCGCGTGGCCGTGATCATCGACGCCATGCGCCGCTCGAGCGAGACCGGCCAGCGCGTGCCGATCGAGTATTAGGGCCTTTGGAGTGCGACGGCTCACAGGCGCAAGTAGGTCAACAGCCAGTCATGGAGTCGCGTCTCGGCCTCCGGTGGCACGCTGTGGCCCTTGCCGTGGTTGAAAAGCCCCACGCGAGTCGGCTGGCCATACAAGGCATAAACGGCCAGCGCGGCCTCGATGAACGGCCAACTCTTCGCGCCGTCGGCCGAATCGCCCCCGAGGAGCAAAAACGGCCGTGGGGCGACCAAGGCCAAGAGTTCGTGGTGCTCGCGGGCGAAGTCTGGTTGTCGGATCGTATCGCCAAGGTACCACGGGTCGTGCCAGTTGGAAAACCGCGTGCCGATGCCGCCCTCGCTGCTGACCGTTGCCCGGACTCGCTCGTCGAACGCGGCCAGATAGAGGACCTCTTTCGCCCCGAGCGAATGGCCCACCGCGCCGATCCGTTTCGGATCGACGTAGGGCAAGCCGGCGAGGATATCGACGGCGAGGAGGGCGTCGAAGAGCATCTTGGCCATGCCCTTCGACCGCGGGTGACGCTGTTGATATCGTTTCAATTCCGAGGAAATCGACAGGGTCTGATTGTCGGACCAGAGGAAATTCCTCGGGCACAAGGCGACGCAGCCCCGTTGCGCGAGTTGGAGGCCAAATGCCATGTGGGTTCGTCCGGCCAGGCCCGCCGGCTCGCGAATCGACTCCTTGACCGTCGGATGGAACACGGCCACGCCGGGCCGCCGGCCGTTTCCGACGGCTGGCCTGAGCAAATAGGCCTGGGTGGCGACCCCCGGCTCTACTTCATACTGAACCAACTGGCGGATCGTCCCATCTGGTCGATCTTCGTCGAGGACCTCCAGTCGAGCAACGGGCCGGGGAAGGCAGGCCAAGGGACCAAGAAAATCGAGCCACCATCGCCGAATGGCCTTTCGCTGCTTTTCCCAGGCATCGAGCGACTGGATCGGCGCCCCGCGGGCATCGAGCAAGAGCGGTGCGAGCCGTGGGACGGCGGCCGGAATCCGCGAAGGCGCCCGCTGGACCTCGGCCAGCCACGGCACGTCTTCGACGGGATTTCCCGCCGCACCCCCAGCCGCGGCCGCCGCGAAACCCCGGCGGCCTCGTCCGAGGCAGCCCGCTACAGCGGCCACGGCCAACCCACCCAACTACGTGCGACGCGAGCATCCGGCGGCCTTCATGACGGCATTCTCCCGAGGGAAATCAAGTCAAGAAACGGGCTGAAGGTTCTCGCTTATCCCACTCGCAAATGCACCTCGCCCGACAGGTCCGTGGTCACGGCTTGAAACTCGAAGCCGTAAAGCGTCCACGGGTCGGTTTTCACTTCTTGACCGTTGATGGCGATGGGGCGCGGCCCCTGGGGCGGCTTGAGCACGAGCAACGTCGCCTGGTTCAGCGGGCGGGAGGCGCGGAAGGTCATGTTGCCGGAGGGCGCGAACTGGGCCTCGACGTCGCGGCGATGCAATTCCCACCGGCAGATTTGCTCGCTGGTCCACCACTCCATTTCCTGACCGCGGCCGTAATCGACCAGGGCGCTGATCGCGTCGGCGACGCCGGGTTTCTGGATATGGGCGGGATGGAAGAGGAAATGCGCCACGCCGTGATGCCGCCGGGCGGAATCGAGAAGCGGCCGGCCATACTCGGCCGGACACACGACGACTAGATCCTGCGTCAACATGTTCACTTCGAGAACCTTGAAGAAGCGCGGCGACGCCGCCTCGTCGTCCAGCGGATAATAAGGCTGCGAGCCGCCAAGCGGAAAACCGATGGTTCCCTTCTTGCTCGGACCGCGGGTCTGGTCGTACAACAGGCCCTCCGATTCGCACCAGCGATAAAAGTCCAGCCGACCTTCCCAGCGGGTAAAATGGTTCTTGTTGCCGGAAACATGGCGGAGTCCCGCTTCCTTCAGCAGCCACCGGTGCTGGAGAAGGAAATTCTCCTTCGACCACGAGGTTTCCTTGCCGCCGCTGAGGGCGTCGTAATGCAGGGCGATTTCAAACCCTTGCTCGGCGAGCGCGCCGTAGAATTCGCGGGGGTAGCCCCCGGGATACATTATGCACCAGGTGGACTTGATCTTGCAGCGGTTCATGACTTCCAGCAGGGCCGCGGCCAGCGGGGGGTCATTGCCGTCCGAGTCGTGGG
>Ga0209101_1000914_pt1 | contig 23561 bp, 15 predicted proteins | sample ConPoolayeCmetaG_FD_185481 | JGI IMG/M metagenome (GOLD analysis project Ga0209101, IMG submission 185481) | Hot spring microbial mat communities from California, USA to study Microbial Dark Matter (Phase II) - Cone Pool mat layer C metaG... ...
AGGGTTAGGGTGAGGGCAAGCGTGCATCGGGATCGACCTGAAAGAAAGTCGTTGTGATTTCGTCCGCCCTCACTCCCGGCCCCTCTCCCGCAAGCGGGAGAGGGGAGGTTGTGGGATAGGCTCTAAGCCGTGGACGGAGGCGCGCCGGTGGGCGGGCCATCGCGCCCGCATCCTTCGTCTTGCCAGGAAACGGCGAGAGTCACGACTGCCTAAGCAACATTCTAACTCGCCAAACCACGCCATGGCTAGCGACGATTCCCGCGACGCGCGGACCCGAATGGAAGTTGAACAGAAGTTTCCCGTTGCGGATTTGGCCGAAGTCGAGTCGCGGTTAATCGCCCTGGGGGCGTCGATTTCCATCCCGCGGCGCGAGTCGGACCTTTACTTCGCCCACCCTTGCCGCGATTTCGCGGCAACCGACGAGGCCCTGCGGCTTCGCCGTTCGGATCGGGGACGCTGGATCACGTACAAGGGACCGAAAATCGACGCAACGACCAAGACCCGGCGCGAAATCGACCTGGCGCTGCCCGCCGAGGCCGACGTCGAGGGCGATTGGGCGACGCTGCTGGAGGCTTTAGGCTTTCGACCGATCGCCGAGGTCGCCAAGCGGCGGCGCAAGGCGATCGTGGCCTGGCAGGGCCGTCAAATCGAGGCATCGCTCGACGAAGTCGATCACGTGGGCACGTTCGTCGAGTTGGAAATCGTGACCAGCGCCGACGACCTGGAAGCGGCCCGGGCGTGCGTTGCCTCGCTCGCGGAACGCCTGCGGCTGAGCGGCAGCGAACGCCGCAGCTACCTGGAACTGCTCCTCCAACGCCGCGTCTGACAAGCCGCGGTCGAACGGTTCGTTCGGGCAGCGCAAACGCCCAACTCAAAATCCCGTCGTAGCGCGGCCTTCGGCCTCGACCCAATCCGCGCAAAGAAGCACGAAGTCGCCGATCAACGGCGCAGGATCAAGTCTTCCACGGCGGACCACCAGCCCGAGGCGTAGCGATGGTACGATCCCGCGAGCAGCTCGCGAACGATCATCGGCAGCCGCCAGGTTTCGCCGGTTCGCATTCGGACGCGATTTTGCCAGTGCCGCAGCTTGCCTTCGAGGCGATCGAGGACGGAGGCGTCGGGCAATCGGGCGGCCAGCGGCTGGAGCCGTTGCAGCGCGGCCGCGTAGTTCTCGGCGACGGCCGCGTAAAACGCACGGCCTTGACGGCGGCGTTGCCGGTACTTGGTCCAGAGGCTTCGCCGTTGGCCTCCGATCTGCTGGGCGTCGTGTTGTCGATAGTGGACAAGAGGCTCGGCCACGGCCCGCCCTGGTCCGAGGGCAGCCAGGAGCAACGCCAGCCAGGCGTCGTGGACCCAACCGGAAGGGATGGGAAGGAGCACATCGCGATGCTCGGCGCGAAAGGCCATGGTCATGCCCGTGGCCACGTTGCGGCGGAGAAGGACGTCGAACGCCTCCCCGGCGTTGAAGCGCGCTTGATCGGCCGGCGAAAAAGGCAGGGACTGCCACAACGTGAGACGCAGCGGACGGCCCTGGGCGTCGATGAGCCGGGCGTCGCTCAGGACGAAGGCGGCGGCCGGAGCCGCACTTGGGCCTCGCCCGAGCAGTTCCGCGAGTCGCCGCACCTTGTTCGGCATCCATACGTCGTCCTGGTCGGCCAGGAAGATGATCTCTCCGCGGCAAAGGCCCACCGCCTCGGCGAAATTCGCCGTCGAACCAAGGTTTTGCTCTTGAATCCTCAGTCGGACCTCGAACGGCGCGGCCGCGGCGAATTCTCGAACCAACGCCACGGTTCCATCGGTCGAGGCGTCGTCGCAGACAACCAACTCGTCCGGCAATCGCTCCTGGGAGGCGATGCTTTGCAACTGATCGGCCAGATAGGCCGCCCCGTTGAAGGTGCACATCGCGACCGAGATTTCAACGCTTCCCACGAGGCTGCCGCTCGCTTCTCGTTTGCGTCCGACCTAGGCCGTGGCGGAGCTTTGGCCGGCGCCCGACCTGCCGCAACCGGCGCCCAAGACCCGATGAGGCGCCATCCTTGGACCCGACGCCCGCCGCGCGAAGGTCTTGGTTGAAGACGGTGCGCCTGATTGGGAACATAACACGCCGGTGGTCGTTGATCCAGACGTGGGCGAGGGCACTGGAATCCGCCATGGGGCGATGACGCATCTTCCCCGCGGCACGACGAAAGTCATTTCCGTGCGCGCCCATGAGGAAAGGCGGACGCGGAGGACCGCGTTCATCCCGGGATTCGAGGTCAAACGCGAAGGAGCCGCCGACCATGGAAGGGCTTCGCTCGTCCGTGGCCGATGCCCCGGCCGCGCGGATCGCGCGACGGGTCGCCCGGCAGCTTGCTACTTCGGATGGGAAGTTCGCGGACGGAAGGCCCGCGATTTCGGAGCGCTCCATTCCTTGGTGAGCGTCTCGAAGACCTCGGGCGATTCGTAGCGGATGATGTTGCCTCCCTCAGGCATTGGTCCAATCAAACCCCGAAAGACGGGAAGGCCGCGGAGACCCAAGTCGGTGCTGCAATCGTCCACTCCGATCTGGTGATGACGCTTGAGCAAGTCTTCCTGCGAGTCATAGTCGCGGATGCGGATCTCGCCGTCTGCTCCACGGGTAACGACGCGAAAGGTGCTCTTTTTCATGACCCATCTCTTGCCGATGGCATGGCGGGACGTTGAACAGCTTGGGTGACTACCCTTCCATCGGCGCGCGGACCTGAAGCCCGACAAAGGAACTTCCCGCCCCGATAGGCTGATTGCGACCGCAAAAATCGGCACGTTGATTTTCAAAGCTACTCTCGCTGCCAACGGCCCGGGCGGGTTCCGAATGTATCGTTGGCAACGACCCTAGCGAGAAGGCTCGGCGGGCCGTTCGATCCGAGAATGACGACGGAGACGGGCCGCCGTGCGGCCAGGACCGATCAGGGTTTGGAAGCGGAGGGCGTCTGATACCGTGCCGGGTCGCTAAGCCCTAGTTCCGCGAAGCCGCGGAGCCGCAGCAGGCAGGCGTCGCAGTGGCCGCAGGCCGCGCCGTCGGGCGAAGGATCGTAACAGGTGCTGGTCATGGCATAATCCACCCCAAGCGCCAGACCCGTGCGGATGATCTCGGCCTTCGACAACGAGATCAATGGCGCATGGATCCGCAACTTCCGGCCGCCTTCCACGCCCGCCTTGGTGGCAAGGTTCGCCATGCGTTCGAAGGCCTCGAGATACTCCGGGCGGCAGTCGGGATAGCCGCTGTAATCGACGGCGTTGACCCCCACGAAAAGATCGAAGCAGCCCAAAACCTCCGCCCAGGCAAGGGCATAGGAGAGGAAGATCGTGTTCCTGGCGGGCACGTAAGTCACGGGAATTCCGCGGGACAGCTCGTCCAGCGGCCGGTCCTTGGGCACGGGCATGTCGCTCGTCAAGGCCGAGCCGCCAAAACAGCGAAGGTCGATGTCCACGACACGGTGTTCCGCCGCGCCGAGCCGCCGGGCAATGAGCCGGGCGGCGCGAATTTCCGTCTCGTGGCGCTGACCGTAACGAAAGGTAAGCGCGTAGACCTCAAATCCACGTGATCTGGCCACGGCGAACGTGGTGGTCGAGTCCAAACCGCCGCTCAGCAGGCAAACCGCCCGCGGTTGCTCCGACATGCGCCTAGTCCTTCTCCGCTGGGTTCCTCCGCTTCAACAGGCTCGCCAGGTCGTCCGTTGCTTGCCGGACTCGCAGGCTCGGCGACAAGCGTCGGCGGCGATGCTTGCGGGCAAGAAAACGCCGCGGGCTTGCCGAGACGGTCACGGCCGATCAGTGCCTTCCGGCGACGGGTATGCCCGCGGACCGATCAATTGGGCGATTTGCCGTTCGTCGAGCACTTCTTCATCCTCCAGCGCTTTGGCCAGCAATTCCAGCTTATCGCGATTTTGTACAAGAATCTGTTCAGCGCGTTCGGCGGCCCCGCGAAGAATGCGGATGATCTCCTCGTCAATCAATCGAGCCGTGTGTTCGCTGAATTCGCGCGGCTCGGCCATTTCCTTGCCCAAGAAGGGATGTTCTTCTCCCGCCCGAAAGGCCACTGGGCCTAGTCGTTCGCTCATGCCCCAGTGGGCGACCATGCGGCGGGCGATTTGGGTGGCCTGTTTCAAGTCGTCCTCCGCGCCGGCGCTGAGTTCGTCGAAGACCAGCTTTTCGGCCGCCCGCCCGCCCAACAGAAACGCCAGGCGGTTGTGCAATTCGGACTCGCTGATGTTGACGCGGTCTTCCTCGGGCAAGAGTTGGGTCGCGCCCAAGGCGCGGCCGCGGGGAATGATCGTGACCTTATGGACACGGTCCCGGCACGGCACGAGCCAGACCAGCAAGGCGTGCCCGGCCTCGTGATAGGCCGTCATCGATTTCTCTTTGCCGGTGAGGATTTCCTCGCGTTTGGATCCCATGATGACGCGGTCGCGGGCGTACTCGAAGTCGTTCATGTCGACCCGTTCCTTGTCGTGGCGCGCCGCCCAGATCGCCGCCTCGTTGACAAGGTTGCGAATATCGGCCCCGGTCAGGCCCACCGTGCCCGCGGCCAGCCGTTCCAGATCGACGTCGTCGGCCAAGGGGACCTGGCGGGTGTGCACCTTGAAGATGGCGAGCCGCCCTTGGAAATTCGGTCGATCGACGGTGATGTGGCGGTCGAAGCGGCCCGGTCGGAGCAGGGCGGGATCGAGGATGTCGGGCCGATTGGTGGCGGCCATGACGATGACCGACTCGGTGGGGGTGAAGCCGTCCATTTCACTGAGGATCTGATTGAGCGTTTGCTCGCGTTCGTCGTGACCGCCGCCGAGTCCCGCCCCCCGATGCCGCCCCACCGCGTCAATCTCGTCGATGAAGAGGATCGAGGGGGCGTTTTCCTTGGCGGTGCCGAACAGGTCGCGAACCCGGCTGGCGCCCACGCCGACGAACATCTGAATGAATTCCGACCCGCTGATCGAAAAAAACGGCACGCCCGCCTCGCCCGCCACTGCCCGGCCCAGCAGGGTCTTGCCCGTCCCCGGCGGTCCCATCAGCAACACCCCCTTCGGCACCCGGCCGCCCAGTTTGCGAAACTTGGCCGGATTCTTCAGGAATTCGACCACTTCCTCCAGCTCGTGCTTGACGCCTTCGAGGCCCGCCACGTCGTTGAATGTCACCCGACTTTCTCCCGCCTCGTATCGCCGGGCCGGACTCTTGGCGAACCCGGTGAGCAGGCCGCCGCCGAGCACCTGGTCGCGGGTGCGGCGGAACATCACCCAAATCGCCCCGAAAAGCAGCACCGTCACGAGCAGATAAACCCCCAGCATGTAGCCCGTGTTGTCGCTCGGCTCGGTCGCCGAATAGTTGGCTCCGAGGGCTTTGAGCATTGCCTCGTCGAATGCCGGATCGTCCAGCACCTGGGGCGGCAGGGTGGTGACGAACTTCAGGTCGTAACGTTCCACGGCGCCGTCGCGGCCTGGCTTCCCATTTTGAATGGCAGGGGCCGTTTTGAATTCGCCATAGAGCTTCATCCCTTTCACGTTCGCCCGGGCCACGTTGCCCTGTGCCAGCTCGGCTCGAAACACGCCGTAAGGCACCTCATTACGCCCACCTCCCCCAGACCGCGACACCAGAAAAATCAGTGCCACCAGCACAACGGCCAAAAGAACCAAGCTCGATCCGCTTACCCTCTGACGAGGATTCTTGTTTCCTTCGGGAGGTGGGTTTTTCTCTGAAGTGTTTTCCATCGACAATCTTTCTATTGGCGGATCAACGCGACAAGAAGCGGTTCGCTCGGGCAAACAAACGGTGCGATGAGACAGACTCGGATCCCGTGGTGGACCGAAGCAATTGTACGATACCAGCGAGACTTTTTCGATGCGGGGGGGCGAGTTGCCACGTATGTCGAGATCATCCCCTCTAGAGGGCTCCTCCGACGTGGCTGCGCACACTTACGGCACGCGAGGAAGTTGTTGCAAACTGTGTGCTTTCCATCTAAAGAGGCGTGTCATACCACCTTTGATGGGTAACGATGTCGTGCCAATGCTTGGCGCCTGGCAAGGCCCGAAGAAAACCCGAAGAAAAGCGGACAAGTAGTTCTGCCCGTGCAAATGAATCTTTCCTTGGCCACGATCAAAGGTCATTTCAGCGCTTGCGAAGCATAGACGTTTCGACCTATTTGCGTCCGTTCAATTGGATCGGGGTGCCATTGCGATCGGCTAACCGTAACATCATCTGGCGAGGACCGAGTAAATTATTGTTGATTTAGTTGGCCAAAATAATTAGCTTTTGCTTGGCAAGCCACTTTACAAACTGGGTATTTAGGATAACCAGACATATGGTCTTTTTCAGGGGGAAAAATACATCGATCTGGTGGTATTGTTCCACTCATCCTATTAATGGCTACCTTTTGTGTAACCATTTTGAAGGAATTTTTTGTTGACTCGGTTGTAGTAGCGAGAAACAATCGAACTTATGTGCGAATGATTCGGAATAATTCGTCAATTCTCCCTCCTTGCCCTAGATTCTCATAGGAGCATTGACCATGCGTCGGCCCCAGTCAGCCCGAGTTGGCCGAGTTGAGAGCACAGGTATGTTTGGAAACCTGTTCCGAGGTCTTCTTGGCGGCGAAGCAATTCCGCGGACCGAAGGTAGCGATCGCGCGCGACGCAAACCAGCCCCTCGCCGCTTGCGGTTCGAGGGCTGCGAAGATCGTCGCATGTTGTCGATTGGCGTGGCTTGGAATGCAGGCCTTGGTTTACTGACCCTAACCGGGGACGCCGCATCCGATTCGGTCTCGGTGGTCGGGCGAGCCACCTATGTTGACGTTTTCGTCAACAATAACTTCCAGGCCCGAATTCAAACGGCCAACGCGAACAACGTGAACGAAATCCGGTTCGCGGACGCCGGCGGCGCCGACTCGCTCACGATCCAAGGCATCAAGCCCACCGGGACGCTGGCGATCGGATCTGTCGGCAACGAACTGACCGGCCTTGAGAACCTGAGCGTTGTCAACGGCAACATCGTCACGATTCGCAACGGGGCCGACCCGTTGAACTTCGGCACGTCGAAGTTCAACGGAACGCTGACCGTGAACTCGGTCGGGTCGCTGACCCAGACAGGGGCCTTGACCGTTACCGGCGCGGCGACGATCACCGTCACGGGGGCGGGCAACGACATCACGCTCGACAACGCGGCGAACAATTTCAACAACACCGTGACGATTACCGCCAGCGGCGCCGGCCAGGACGTGTCGCTCAGGGACGTCAACGGGATCGTCCTTGGAAACACGAACGTCGGCGGGAACCTGTCGATCGTGGCCAACAACAATTCGACCAAACGCGTGGCCATCTCCCAGACCGCCGCAACCACCGTGATGGTCGGCGGTTCGACCAGTCTCGCCGTTGGTTCCTCCAGCACCATCACGTTGAACAACGCAGGCAACGATTTCCATGGCCCGGGCGGGAGTTTGTCCATCGCGTCCGGCGCCGACGCCACGCTTCGGGACGCCGGGGCCTTGAACCTGGGCGCCACGACCCTAAGCGGCAATCTCAACGTCACCGCCGGCGGCCATGTGACCGACGCGGGGAACATCGTCGTTGGCAAGGTCGCCACCTTCACCGTCGGCGGCGCCAACGTCGTCCTGGATGAAGCGAACAACAATTTTGGCACGCTGGCCGCCACGGCCGCCACGGTAACGATCAACGATATCAACGGCCTGGTCCTCGGCCCAATCTCCGCCACGGACCTCAACGTCACCACTGGGGGAGCGATCACGCAGAAGGCCGCCCTCAGCATCGCGGGAACGGCGACATTCGACGCCGGCTCGCTCAACGACATCACCCTCAACAAATCGACGAATGACTTCAACGTCGTGCGGATCGTGGCCGCCGACGACGTGAATCTCCGCGACGCCAACGCCATCCAGATTGTCCCGGATGGCTCGACTTCGACGATCTCGGGCGACCTGACCGTGACTGCCGGGGGCGCCATCACCGACGGGACGGGCAACGTGCTCGTGACCTCGGGCAAGACCACGCTGAAGGGCACCGTCATCACGCTGGACTCGCCCACGAACAATTTCAACGAACTCGCCGTGACGTCCGGCACGAACGTGACGCTGGCGGATGCCGACGCCCTGATCCTAGCCACATCAAAGATTTCTGGTAATTTGGCGGTCACGGTCGGCGGTGAACTGAGCCAGTCCGGAGCGCTGTCCGTCAAGTCGGGAACGACCACCCTGACCGCCGGCGCAAACAACGTCCTGCTGGACGACTCGCGCAACGACTTTGCGATGGTGAGCATCGCCTCGGGCAACGACGTGACGCTCCGCGATCTGAACGCCATCGTCCTCGGCGCTTCGACCTTGGCCGGCGACCTGGTTGTTCAAGCCAACCTGAACTCCAGCAACCGCTTGGCCATTTCACAGTCCGGCCCGCTGTCGGTCGGCGGCAGCACGGTCCTGGAAGCAGGCTCCCGAAGCACGATCACGCTTAACAACGCGGGCAATGAACTGCACGGCGCGGGCGGGAACGTCTCGGTCGTCGCCGGCGCGAACGCGACCCTCCGCGACGCCACCGCGATCACGCTGGGCGCCTCGACGTTGACCGGCAACCTCAACGTGACCAGCGGCGGCGCGGTCACCCAGGACGGTCCGTTGGCGGTCGCCAAGACGGCGACCTTCGCCGCCGGGGCCAACAACATCACCCTCGACGACGCCGACAACGATTTCGGCGCGCTGGCCGTGATCAACGGAAACCACGTCGCCGTCAACGACAAGAATGCCTTGATCCTCGGCGCCTCGACCGTTGGCGGCACGCTCGCCGTGACCACCAACGGCGCGATCACGCAAAGCGGCGCCCTGGCGGTGACCGGGGCCGCCACGCTCAGCGCGGGCGCGGCCAACGACATCGTGCTCCTCAACGCGGCCAACGATTTCTCGAGCGTCGGGATCGAGTCCGGCCGGAACGTGGCCCTCCGCGACGCCAGCGCCATCGATTTGGCCCTCTCCACGATTTCCGGCACGCTCGACCTCACCGCCGCGGGCGACATTACCGACAGCGGCGCCTTGGATATCGCGGGCAAAGCCACGCTGAACGCCGGGGCCGCGAACGACATCACGCTGGACGAAGTGAACAACAACCTGGGCGAGGTCGCCGTGGTGGCGGCCTTGAATGTCGTCTTCGTCAATGGCGATGCCTTGACCTTGGCCGCCTCGACGATCTCCGGCACGCTGGACGTGACCTTGGCCCCGACCGCCAGCGGCGGAATCAGCCAAAGCGGCGCGCTGACGGTGGTCGGCGTCGCCACGTTCGACGCGCCAAACAATAGCATCGATCTTCAGATTGCCGCGAACAACTTCTCCACCGTGGCGATCATCAACGCGGTCCATGCCACGCTCCGCGACATCAACGCGATCGAGCTGGGCAGCGCGGCCGACGGATTGACCCTGACGGGCAATCTGGCGGTGACCGCCGGAGGCGCGATCACCGACGGAGGGACGCTCGACATCGGCGGCCTTACCACCCTGACCACCAGCCCGCTGGCCGACATCACGCTGAATACGCCCACGAACGTCTTTGCCGACGCGGTGTCCGTGACCTCGGCGCACCATGTCGCGATCCACGCCACGGGCGGCTTGATCCTCGGGACATCGACCGTCTCTGGCGCCCTGGCGGTGACGCTTGCGGGCGTTGGCGATCTGACCCAAACCGGCGCCCTCTCGGTGGCGGGCGCGACGACGTTGACCGCACTGGCCAATAACATTGATTTGAGCCACGCCGGCAACAACTTCGCCACGGTGAGCGTGGTTTCGGCCAACGACGTGACTCTCGTGGACGCCAATGACGTGGACCTCGGGGCGATGGCCGTCAGCGGGGCCTTGAGCGTGACCGCCAACGGCTCGATCACCGACAGCGGCGTCCTGGCCGTTGTCCTCACGACCACCTTCAAGGCCGACGCCGACGGCGACTCCTCGGGCGATATTACGCTGAACAGCGTCTCGTCGTTCACCGAGGCGTTGTCGGTCCAAGGCGGCGTGAACGTGGAAATTTATAACAACATCGCGACCCGGTTGGGCAACCTGTACGCAACGGGCAACCTGACGATCACCGGCAACGACGACCTCGACAACGGCCCGCCGGGCGGACCGTACGGCATCGTCAGCGTGGTCGGCAATGTCAAACTGGACATTGGGACCAACGACATGTTCCTGAACCAGACTGGTTGGTCGTACGGCACGTTGACGCTGATCTGTGGCAGCCTGACGCCGTTGCCGTAAGGACTTATACCAAGACTCCCCTCTCCCTTAGGGAGAGGGTTAGGGTGAGGGGAAGGGCAAGCGGGCCTTGGGATCGGCCTGGAAAACCCGTTGCAATTTCAACCGCCCTCACCCCCGGCCCCTCTCCCGCAAGCGGGAGAGGGGAGGTTGTGCGATAGGCTCTCAACGCTGTTTGGGCATTCTTGCCGTTGGCCGCGGGCCGAACAGTGGGTTCTGGTCCAGGGAAGCGATCGGGCGTTGTGGCGGGAGAAGAGTCCTCGCCGCGCGGTCAGGACTCTTCGCCGCGCAGTCAAAACTCTTGGTCCCGCAGTCAGGACTCTTGGTCCCGCAGTCGGGCGAGGACGCTGAAATCTTCCAAGGTGGTCGTGTCGCCCGTCGTGGCCCGACCCGCCGCGATGTCCCGCAACAGTCGCCGCATGATCTTGCCGCTTCGCGTCTTGGGCAGGGCGGTGGTGAAGCGGATGTCGTCGGGCACGGCCAGGGCCCCAATTTCCTTGCGGACGTGGTTCTTGAGTTCCTCCTTCAGGGCCTCGCTCGGTTCCGCGTCGGCGGTGAGGGTGACAAAGACGGTGACCGCTTCGCCCTTGATCTCGTGGGGACGGCCAACCGCGGCGGCCTCGGCCACCGCCTCGTGGCTGACCAGGGCGCTTTCGATCTCGATCGTGCTCAAGCGGTGCCCAGACACGTTGAGGACGTCGTCGATCCGGCCCATGATCCAGTAGTAGCCGTCCTCATCGCATCGGGCGTTGTCGCCGCAGAGATACTTGCCGGGCACGGCGCTCCAATACTGAGCCTGGTATCGGGCGTCGTCGCCCCAGAGGCCGCGGAGCATTCCGGGCCAGGGGTGGGCGATCACCAGCCAGCCGCCGTTTCCCGGCGCGACCGGCCTGCCGTCCTCGGCCACCACTTCGGGGAGGATGCCTGGAAGGGGCTTGGTGCAACTGCCCGGCTTCAGCGGAGTCGCGCCCGGAAGCGGCGTCATCATGATCCCGCCCGTCTCGGTCTGCCACCACGTATCCACGATCGGACAGCGTCCGCCGCCGATTTTTTCGTGGTACCAGATCCACGCCTCGGGATTGATTCCCTCGCCGACGGTGCCTAGGAGCCGAAGGCTGGAGAGGTCGTGTTTGGCCACCCAGTCGTCGCCCCATTTGATGAAGGTGCGGATGGCCGTGGGCGCCGTGTAAAGGATGCTGACGCGGTGCTTCTCGATCAGTTCCCACCAGCGATCTTCGCGAGGGAACCCTGGGGCGCCTTCGTACATGAAGACGGTGGCGCCGGCCGACAAGGGGCCGTAGACCACGTAGGTATGGCCGGTGATCCAACCGAGATCGGCGGTGCACCAGTAGATGTCCTCGTCGCGGATGTCGAAGACCCACTCCGTCGTCTTCTTGGCGTAGAGGTTGTAGCCCGCCGTGGTATGCTTCACCCCCTTCGGCTTTCCCGTCGAACCGCTAGTGTAGAGGATGAAGAGCGGCGTCTCGCTATCTAGCGGCTCGGCCGGACATTCAGTCGGGGCGGCTTCGACCAGTTCATGCCACCATAGATCGCGGCCTTCCTTCATCTCCACGTCCACGCCCACGCGGCGGACCACGACGCACTTTTGCACGGTGGGCGATTTGGCCAGGGCCTCGTCCACGTTGGCTTTCAAGGGCAAGGGGACTCCGCGGCGCCAGCCGGCGTCGGCGGTGATTTGCACCTTGGCCTTCGAGTCGTTGTTCCGCTCGGCAATCGCCTCGGACGAGAATCCGCCGAAGACCACGCTATGGATCGCGCCGATGCGGGCGCAGGCCAGCATGGCGATGGCCAATTCGGGGATCATCGGCATGTACATCGAAACCACGTCCCCCCGGCCCACGCCAAGTCCCTTGAGCACGTTGGCGAACCGGCACACCTCGCGGTGGAGCATCTGGTAGGTCAACACCCGGCTGTCGCCCGGCTCACCCTCCCAAATCAACGCCGCCTTGTTCCGCCGCGGCGTGTCGAGATGGGCGTCGAGGCAGTTGTACGACACGTTCGTCTGGCCGCCGACGAACCACTTGGCGAAGGGGCAGTTCCACTCCAGCACCTTCTCGAAGGGCTTGAACCAGTGCAATTCGCCCGCCAGCTTGCCCCAAAAAGCGGGGATGTCGGCCGCCGCCTCCCGATACAGAGCCTCATACTGTTCGAGCGATTGGATTCTCGCCCGGGCCGAAAACTCAGGCGGCGGAGGGAAGATCCGATCTTCCTTCATCACGTTGACGATCTGGGTTGTTTGCTGGGAGGCCATGCGACCGAGTCTCTTTGTTGCTTCTAGACGATGTTCTCGATGTTTCCTTCTTTACCGCGCGACGAGAGACCACCTAGACGGCGGGCGCTGTTTGAAGTGGCTTGTTCCCCGCTCCGCTGCGGAGGTTAAGTTGGCGGAAAGGCTTGGTTTGCCTTTCGGATGACCGCTGCTACGTTTCTTTTCACCGCTCGCGCGTTACCAATCAAAACGAAATACGAGAGCCGACGTGCTGAATCGAACCGACACACCATGTCCTACTGGACGACAGAAACGCCAGCTTACTAAGCCGAAGTATATTGTTATTTTTCTAATTAACAATGATCGGTCAATAGAGCGATGTTCAGAAATAGTTTGCTTCTTCGATGACAATCTTTTAGGTGATCTTTTTGAGTCGGAGAGATCTCGGCGGCTTCCGCTTCTAGATATTGCTCCCTAGCGCGGGCCGCACCCGCAAGCGGAGAGTGAACCGCCATCGTGCAACATGCGGGCGCGACGTGTAGATGCCGCGTGATATCTTTTTCACAATGCCTGGGCTTTGTATTACAGGGAGCAACACTTCATGCCGCCAGCGAGGGAAATGCGTTCCCCGGTTCCCTCGTGAACTGAAGCGGGGTTTTGAGTTGGAGCACGTGTGGATAGAGCGAGAACCCCTCTGTAGTGGGGTTGGCTGTTGTCTTTGGATCGACCCCACCTTGTGGTGGTTTTAATGGATGGTTCGGTTGACAGGTTGCTCGGTGCTTTTTACTATAGGCGGTTTACCTTGATGCCCGAGCGGGGCTTCAATGAGCGCGCGGCGGGCAGGACCGTTTGGATTGGAGCAGGCAGGTATGGCTGTCCCGAAACGCAGGCACTGCAACGCGAGGACCGGGTCGCGGCGGGCCCACGACGCGAAAAAGCCCAAACAACTGAGCGCTTGTCGGCACTGCGGCAAGGCGGCGCCCTCGCATGTGGTGTGCCCGAATTGCGGTTACTACATGGGCCGAGAGGTGGTTGAATCCGAGAAGTGAGGACCGGCTGGCCTTGAGCAGGATCGCGTTTCTATTCCCCGGACAGGGGGCACAGACGGTCGGGATGGGCAAGCGGCTGGCCGAGTCGCTGCCCGCCGCGCGTCGGCTCTACGACCGCGCCTCGGAAGTGCTTGGCTACGATCTGGCCAAGCTTTGCTTCGAGGGTCCGGCGGAGGAACTCGATTCGACGGTCATCAGTCAACCGGCGTTGTTTGTCACGAGTCTGGCCGCGTTGGAGTCGCTCCGCGCCGAATCGCCCGACGTGGTGCTTTCCTGCGAGGCCGCCGCTGGCCTGAGTTTGGGCGAATACACGGCGATGGTGTTTGCCGGCGTGATGGATTTCGAGGATGGGCTGCGCGTGGTTCAACAGCGTGGGGCTGCGATGCAAGAGGCGTCCGACGCGACTCCCAGCGGCATGGTGAGCATCCTCGGCTTGGAACCGGTGCAGGTGGCGGCCCTGTGCGAGAAGGTCCGGCAGGGCGAGGTGCTCCAGGTGGCCAATCTCCTCTGTCCAGGCAACATCGTGATATCGGGCACGGTGGGGGCTTGCGAGCGGGCCGCCGAGGCGGCTCAGTCGTTCGGGGCGATGAAAGCGGTGCCATTGGCCGTGGCGGGTGGGTTTCACACGGGCCTCATGCGACCCGCCGACCAACGATTGGCCGAGGTGCTCGCCCACGTCCCCATGCATCCCCCCAGAATCCCCGTCATCTCCAATGTCGATGCTCGGCCCCACGATTCGCCCGAGGAAATCCGCCAATTGCTGATCCGCCAGGTGGTCCAGCCCGTCCTTTGGGAAGCCTCGATGCGCTACCTGATCGCCGAGGGTTTCGACTTGTTTTATGAAGTCGGACCGGGACGAGTTCTCCGCGGCCTGCTGCGGCGAATCGATCGCAGCGTGGTTTGCCAGAGCGTGGAGGTGTGAACAACCGCCAAGCCGCCGTTTTTGGGCTTTGCCCGCCGCAAGCGCGAGGCCCCTGCCCGAGCGATGGATAAGACTACTCGCTGAAAGCCGGAACCTCAGGCACGAGCACCGAGAGTGATATCCTCCCATGTCAGACGCCAAGATTCGTCTCACGACCGATTTATCCGGCCAGGTGGCCCTGGTGACCGGCGCTGCCCGCGGGCTGGGCCGGGCCATCGCGGAAAACCTGGCTCGATGCGGGGCGAAAGTCGCCTGCGTTGACGTGAACGCCGAGCTACTGGATCAAACCGTGGCGGCGATCGCCGCGTCCGGCGGCACGGCCATGGCCCTGACGTGCGACGTGACCGACTCTCAACGCGTCTCCGCCGTGGTGGACGAGGTGGTCAAGGCCTGGGGCGGCCTCGACATCCTCGTCAACAACGCCGGGATCACCAAAGACACCTTGATCCTTCGCATGAAGGACGATCAATGGGACGCGGTGATCAACATCAATCTTCGCGGGACGTTCCTGTTCACGCGTTCGGCGGCGAGGGCCTTGATGAAGTCGCAGCGCGGACGGATCATCAACATCGCCAGCGTGGCGGGGATCATGGGCAACCCGGGACAGTCCAACTACTCGGCCTCCAAGGCCGGAGTGATTGGATTGACCCGAACCGTCGCCAAGGAACTGGCGGGCCGAAACATCACGGTCAACGCGGTGGCCCCGGGCTTTATCGCCACCGACATGACCGCCGTCCTCTCCGACGAAGTCAAGGCGGAGATTAAAAAGCAGGTGCCCTTGGGGAGGATGGGAGACCCCCAGGACATAGCGGACGCGGTCCTGTTTTTGGCCAGTCCGGCGGCGGGGTTCATCACCGGGCACGTATTGACAGTGGATGGGGGGTTGACGGCATAGGTCTTCCCAGTGACCTTGGATTGCGCAGTTTACCGGAAGGACGTATAGACAGATTTGGCGGAATCCGGTATATCTTCAAGGCTTGGTAAGATACGCGACCTGATAACGGGTTCCTAGACAGCGTGGTTTTGAGGAGGATGGTCGTAATGGCCACAGTTGCAGAGCGAGTCATCGACATCGTTGCCGAACAGCTCGGCGTCGCCAAGGATCAGATCAATCGCGATACCCACTTCGTAAACGACCTCGGCGCCGATTCTCTCGATAATGTCGAGCTGGTGATGGAATTGGAAGAAGAGTTCGACATCAACATCCCCGACGACGCCGCGGAAAAGATTCAAACGGTCGGGCAGGCGATCGATCACATTGAACGGGCGGTCAACGAGAAATCAGCGTCTTGATGGAACGTATGGGCACGAGTCGTCGCGTCGTCGTCACCGGATTGGGTGTCGTCACCTCGCTGTCGTGCAAGGTGGAGGATCTCTGGGTCCGGCTCTGCAAGGGTGAAAGCGGAGTCCACCTGATCCAGCGGTTCGACTGTTCCCAGTTCCGATCGCGTTTTGGCGGCGAGTTAAGCAACTGGTCCACCGAGGGTTATCTGCCCCCCAAGGAGGCCAAGCGCCTGGACCGCTTCACGCAGTTCGCGGTTGTTGGCGCCATCGACGCGGTGCGGGACTCGGGCCTGGATTTTTCCAAGGAAGATCCTTATCGCTGCGGCTGCATTTTCGGCTCCGGCATCGGCGGCCTGGAGGAACTGGAAGAACAGCACCGCCGTCTGTTGGAGAAAGGGCCGGAGCGGGTCTCGGCCTTCACCATTCCGAAGCTCATGGTCAACGCGGCCAACGGGCAGATTTCGATCGAGTTCGGGTTGCGCGGGCCGAGCGAGGCCGTGGTGACCGCCTGTGCCAGCGCCAGCAACGCCATCGGCGACGCCTTTCGCATGATCCGCCGCGGCGACCTGGACGTGGTGATCACCGGCGGGAGCGAGGCGGCGGTGACCCCGCTCGGACTCAGCGGGTTTGGGGCGATGCGGGCCCTTTCGGAACGCAATGACGAACCCGCCAAGGCCAGCCGCCCCTTCGACGCCGGTCGCGACGGCTTCGTGTTGAGCGAAGGGGCCGGCGTGCTGGTCCTCGAAGAATGGGAACACGCTAGACGGCGAGGGGCCAGGGTCCATGCCGAGTTGCTCGGATATGGAGCAAGCGCCGACGCCGGGCACATCACCCAGCCCGACCGAGAGGGCGTCGGCGCCGCCAAGGCCATGTGGAACGCCCTGCAAGACAGTCAGGTCGATCCGTCGGAAGTAGGCTACATCAATGCCCACGGAACGAGCACCCCGCTGGGCGACGTGGCCGAGACTGCCGCCATCAAACGGGTCTTCGGTGAATCCGCCCGAACGGTGAGCATCTCCAGCACCAAGAGTCAACTGGGACATCTGCTGGGCGCCAGCGGCGGGGTGGAACTGATCATCGCCATCCTCGCCCTGCGCGACGGCCTGATTCCTCCCACGATCAATTACGAGACCCCCGATCCGGAGTGCGACCTGGATTACACGCCGAACATCGCCCGAGAGCGGAAAATACGTGTGGCGATGTCCAACAGTTTCGGGTTTGGCGGACATAACGCTTCCCTGGTGGTCGGACAATTGCGCAACGGAATCTGAATCCGAATCTGGGAGTGTGAAACGCCGGATAAGGCTCAAGGTGAATCGTCCGTCCCGCCGCCAAAGCGCATGGGTCTCCCCCGGGGCGAGCATATTTCGGGTTCCTTCCGTCTTCAGCAAGGAGGCTGAGGCATGTGGAAACGCTTCGTGCTGGTGGTTGCGGTCACGTGGGTCGCCGTCCGGATAGCGCAAGCCCAGCAGAGCGGACCGGGGAATGCCGTCCAGGCGGCGCCGAGCACGTTCTCGCCCACGGAGGCGGTGGGTTCCGGTTCCAGCGAACCTCGGGCCTCGGTGGCTAGCCCATCGCCCACCACGCCTGCCGCGATGGGCAATCCAAGCCACGCAAACGAAGCCGCGCCGCGCCGGCCCGTCACGCGGGTTTCAACAGGCACCGGATCGTTGCCCAACGAGGGTGGCCAGCTCTACCGGGAATACGACATCAGCCCCTATACCTCTCGCATTACCACCACGAAGCGTCCCGAGCAGGCGGTGGTGGATTGGATTCTCCGCGAGACGGGTTACGAGGCGTGGCACGGCGAACCGCTGGCCATCCTCAGCGCCACGCCGAAAACCCTGCGCGTGTATCACACTCCGCAAATCCAGGCGATGGTGGCCGAAATCGTCGATCGATTCAACTCGACCGAGGCGGAAGGGCAGGCTTTTGGAATCCGCGTGATCACGCTGGACAGTCCCGACTGGCGGGTCCGCGTTCAGCGGTTCTTGAATCCGTGCCCGATTCGGGCCCAAGGGTGTCAGGCTTGGGTGCTGGAGAAGGAAGCGGCGGCGGCGGTGCTCAACGAATTGCGGCGGCGGAGCGATTACCGCGAGCACAGTTCTCCGCAGTTGCTCGTTCCCAACGGGCAGCCGGCGGTGGTCTCGGCGATGCGCGGGCGGAACTACGTGCGCGAGGTGAAGATTCGACCCGACGCCTGGCCCGGCTTCGAGCCTGAAAGCGCGGTGGTCGACGAAGGATTCTCGCTCGAATTCACGCCGTTGCTCTTGTTGGACGGAAAGACCATCGAGGCCGCCATCCGTTGCGATGTGGATCAGGTGGAACGCCTCGTGCCAGTCACGCTGAGCATTCCCACGCCGGTTGCTCCCCGGCAAACGACGCGGATCGACGTTCCCCAGATGGCCCATTTCCGCTTCCAGGAACGATTTCGGTGGTCGCAGGACCGGATTCTGATCCTGGACTTGGGCGTGGTTCCGTCGCCCGTGCCCCGCGATGCCCGATCGCTGGTGCCGGGATTGCCGCTGCCGATCTCCGCTGGCCCGCCGCGGTCCGATCTGTTGTTGGTGGTCGAAAGCCGGGGTAAAGTTGGACCGACGGCGCCGCAGGTGACGCGGGGCGTGGGGCCGGGCGCGGAAGGACTTCGCGCCCGATGACGGCCGACGCGTCGCCCCCTTGCATGGCCACGGATGATTGAACAAGCGGCATGTCCGCGCCCCAGGAACGAAGGCTCGCGCCAGAGCGATTTCCAGGAGTCTTCCATGCCGGTCCAGCCCCCGCGAAGCGTTCATCCCTCGGAAGACAGCCTTCTGGTCAAGGCCGCGCGCCGCCAGCCAACGGACCGACCGCCGATTTGGCTGATGCGGCAGGCAGGCCGCTATTTGCCCGAATATCGCGCCATCCGCCGCAAGACCACTTTTCTCGAACTCTGCAAGAACCCCGACCTCTGCGCCGAGGTCATGATTCGCACCGTGGAACGGTTGGGCGTGGACGCCGCGATCATCTTTTCCGATCTCCTGCCGATCCTCGAGCCGATGGGCCTGAAGCTCGAGTTCACCGCGGGCTCTGGCCCGGTGATCCAAAACCCCATCCGGTCCGCCAAGGACGTCGATCGCGTCCGCGAGCTGGAGAGCATGGAGGGTTTGGAGTTCGTGGTGGAGACGGTGCGTCGCACGCGGGCGGGGCTTGCCGAGCGCTTGCCGGTGATCGGATTCGCGGGCGCTCCGTTCACGCTCGCCTGTTACGCGGTCGAAGGCTCGGCCAGCCGGGACTATGCGCGAGTCAAGGCGCTGATGCACCAGGATCCGGGCGCGTGGAATGCCCTGTTGGAAAAGCTGGCCCGTTCCGTCGCCCTCTATCTCAACGCCCAGATCGACGCCGGGGTCCAGGTCGTGCAACTGTTCGACAGTTGGGTCGGCTGCCTCGGCCCGGATGATTACCGCCGCTTCGTGTTGCCTCACAGCCGCCTCGCCATCGCGGCGGTCAACGAACGTGTTCCGCTGATTCATTTCGCCACGGGCAATCCGGCGTTGATCCCGCTGTTGAGCGAGGCGGGCGGGGCTGTGATCGGCGTCGATTGGCGGATTCGCCTCGAGGACGCCTGGCGCGCCATCGGCTACCACAAGGGCATCCAAGGCAACCTCGATCCGGCGGTCCTCTTGGCCCGGCCCGACGAGGTCCGGCGACGCGCTCGAGAAATCCTCGCCCAGGCCGCCGGGCGACCCGGCCACATCTTCAACCTCGGCCATGGCGTGCTGCCGCAAACGCCCGTCGAAAACGTGCTTGCCCTGGTCGAGACCGTCCGCGCAAGCGGAACAACATGAGCTTTGCACAAGGGGCGGCCGCGCGGCCATGGGGTGTGTTTCTCTTTCACGTCAATACGCTTGGCGGATAAAATGGACGCCATACGGCGCGTCGGCAAGGCATGGCGGTTTTCCGCCGTGGAAAGGGTGACTGGAGGGGGGCTTGGATCGCCGGCGACAAGCCCATGCCGCCAAGGCGCCGGTCTCGACCGTGGCGAGGATCATGTCCACTGCTTCGTTGCACACCGAGGCGGCGCCGAGCCGCTTTGTGGTTGGAATCGACCTGGGCACCACCAATTCGGCGATGACCTACGTGGACACGGCCGAGCAGCCGTGGCGCGTGCGAACCTTCGCCGTGCCGCAGTTGGTGGCGGCTGGGCAGATCGAAGCAAGGGAAACGCTCCCCTCGTGCCTGTACCACCCAGCCCCAGGGGAGTTCGCCCCGGGCGCCTTGCGTTTGCCGTGGAGCAAGGAAGAGCCGAGCTGGGTCGTGGGGGTATTTGCGCGGGACCACGGGGCGTTGGCGCCGGGACGGCTGACGGTCTCGGCCAAGTCGTGGCTTTGCCACTCGGGCGTGGACCGCACGGCGCCGCTGTTGCCTTGGCACGGGGCGGCCGACGTGGAAAAGCTGTCGCCCGTCGAGGCCAGCGCTCGCTACCTTGCACACCTCCGCGAGGCTTGGGACGCCGTGCATCCCGCCGACCCTCTGGCCGCCCAAGACATCGTGCTCACCCTCCCCGCCTCGTTCGACGAAGTGGCGCGCGAGCTGACCGTCAAGGCGGCGGCCCAGGCAGGTCTTGCCCGGGTCGTGCTGATCGAGGAACCTCAGGCGGCCTTCTACGCCTGGATCAACGCCCATGCCGGCGATTGGGAGCGGCAGGTGACGCCAGGCCAAAAAATCCTCGTCTGCGACATCGGCGGCGGCACCTCGGATTTCACCTTGATCCGCGTGCGGGCCGAGCCTGACGGACGCGTCCGTTTCCACCGCGTGGCGGTCGGCGAACACCTGATCCTCGGCGGCGACAACCTCGACCTGGCCCTGGCCCACTTCGTCGAACATCGCCTGGTGGGCGATGGGAAGCTCGAACCTCGCCAGTGGGCCGTGCTGGTGCGGACCTGCCAGAAGGTGAAAGAAACCCTCTTGGGCGACGACGCTCCCGAACGGGTCACGGTCAACGTGGTCGGCGCTGGCTCGCGGCTCCTCGGTGGCGGCCTGCGCGTGGAACTCACCCGCGACGAGGTCCGCGCCGTGCTTCTGGACGGTTTTTTCCCTCGCGTCGGCCTGGACGAAAAGCCTGCCAAATGGCGGTCCGGCTTCCAGGAATTCGGGCTGCCTTATGCGCCGGACGCCGCGGTGACGAAGTACCTGGCGGCTTTTCTGACCGCGCATCGCCACGTCGCCATGGACGAGAGCGATCGCTTGGATCACGATCCGGCCCGGCCCGATCTGGTGCTGTTCAACGGCGGATTGTTCGAGTCGCAGGCGATCCGCGACCGTGTTCTGGAGGTGCTGGCAAGCTGGTTTCAGCAAGACGGCGGCCCGGCTGCGGCGACAGGCTGGCGGCCCGTGGTCCTGACCAATGAGCGGCTCGACCTGGCCGTGGCCCGTGGCGCCGCGTATTACGGCATGGTCCGGCGGGGCCAGGGCGTTCGCATCGCCGCCGGTCTGGCCCGCACCTATTACATCGGCGTCGAGAGCCAGCCGCCGGCGGCGGTGTGCCTCGTGCCGGCGGGGGTGGAGCCGGGCCACGACGTGGACCTCGCCTCTCGGAGCTTCGAGCTTCGCGTCGCCGAACCCGTCGAGTTCCCGCTCTATGTTTCCAGCACGCGTCTGGTCGACCGGCCGGGCGACGTGCTGCCCATCGACCGCGAGCAAATGACGCCGCTCGCTCCGATCCGCACCGTGCTGAAGACGAGCAAGAAGCGAGAGACGGGCACGCTCGTGGTGAATCTTCATGCGCGGCTGACCGAAATTGGCACCCTCGAGTTGTGGTGCGGCGAAGTCGCGGGACGGCGGTCCTGGCGGCTCCAGTTCGACGTCCGTTCCGCCACCCAAACCGACGTCGCCAGCCAGGAAACCACCGCCGAACGCGAGGGCCTTTTGGACGAAGCGGTGTGGCAACGTTGCGAATCGCTCGTCGAAGCGACCTTTGGACCCACAGCGAGCGACAAGCCAGAAGGCCTGGTGAAACGCCTGGCCGAGGCGATCGGGGCAGGGCGGGGGGAGTGGCCTGCCTCCTTGTTGCGGCGGATCTGGGAAGCCCTGATCGAACGAGAGGCAGGCCGACGCAAAAGCCCGCTCCACGAGGCGCGATGGCTCAATCTCCTCGGCTTCGCCCTCCGCCCTGGGTTTGGCCTGGCCTTGGACGATTGGCGGGTGGCGGAGACCTGGCGGCGTTTGCAGGGGAAGCTGGTCCACGCCGCGCCGATGTGCCGGGCGGAATGGTGGGTGCTGTGGCGGCGCATTGCCGGCGGGCTTTCCGCCGGACAACAGCAGGCGTTGGCCGATCCACTGCTCGGACCGATCCGGGCGCTGCACCATCAGATGACCACCGGTCGGGGACGTGGCGGCGAATTCAGCGTCGGTTCCCACGAAACCGCCGAGGTCTGGCGGTTCCTCGGCTCGTTGGAGCTGCTGCCCAGCCAGACCAAGATCGAATTGGGCGGCATGTTGCTCGATCTGTTGCCCAAGCGAAAGGTGGAAGCAACCCGGCCGGCCATCTTCTGGGCCTTGGCGAGGCTCGGGGCGCGGCAGCCGGTCTATGGGCCGTTGAACACCGTGGTCCCGGCCGAGACCGCCGCCGCGTGGCTGAAACGATTGATGGAATTCGGCCTCGCCGATCCCATGGCGCTGTTGGCGGCCATGCAGATCGCGCGTCGCACGGGAGATCGGTATCGCGACTTGCCCGACAAGATCCGCAACCAAGCCCTCGACTGGTTGGCCCGGCACGAGGCCCCCGCCCATTTCCTCCAGCTTGTCCGCGACGTGGGACAACTCGACGCCGAAGAACAGGGCATGGTTCTCGGCGAATCGCTCCCCAAGGGATTGCGGCTTTCGTCGTGAAATCACGCCCTCAGATTTGGTGGCACAGGCTTCCAGCCTGTGGACCACGAGACAGACTGGAAGCCGGTGGGGCGCTGTATCACCAATTGCCGCCTTGTTGCCTTCTTGCGCAAATTGAGTTGCGGCTACAAGGCCTCGCTGGGAAGACTAGCGGTGCTTGGGTTTGGAAAGCTAGCCACGGTATCACCCGATGCCAAGGCCCGTTAACGGGCCTTCTCGCCGTGGCGGTGTGAAACGGTCAAGGAATGGCTCCGGAAAATCAAAAACGAGTACCGGAAAAACGTCGAAGACGAAGGCCCGTTGACGGGCCTTGTCCGCCGTAGGCGGTCTTCGGCCCGGCGTTTGACGCCGGGTAACGGTTTCGATCCATCCCTGAACCTCAAGCCCCGTTCACGGGGCTTCTCGCTGCCTTCGTGATTTGCGGGCGAGACGCCCGCGCTCCCAGATTCGCGGACGGCGTTTAGGCCGTTTCCTCTGTGGAGCGCGGGCATCTTGCCCGCATTGGTCATGGCGGGCGGGACGCCCGCGCCCCGGGCTTTGCCCCCAGCGAGAAGGCCCGTGAACGGGCCTCGCGCCGTGGCGTTGCCCCACGGATACCCGGCATGAATGCCGGGCCGAAGACCGCCTGCGGCGGCAAACGCCCGTCAACGGGCGTCGTCGCTCTGGCGGTGTTTAGGCCGATTCCTTTCTGGAGCGCGGGCATCTTGCCCGCATTTGTCGTTGCGGGCGAGACGCCCGCGCTCCCAGATTCGCGGACGGCGTTGAGGCCGATTCCCCTGTGGAGCGCGGGCATCTTGCCCGCATTTGTCGTTGCGGGCGGGACGCCCGCGCTCCCGGGCCTGGTGGGCGGGACGCCCGCGCTCCGTGTTTTGCCCCAGCGAGAAGGCCCGTAGGCGGGCGTCGTCGCACAACCTCTTGCCCGCGATCTTTTCCCCGCGATCCTCGGCCCCTCCGGGTTCC
>Ga0209101_1000915_pt1 | contig 23557 bp, 23 predicted proteins | sample ConPoolayeCmetaG_FD_185481 | JGI IMG/M metagenome (GOLD analysis project Ga0209101, IMG submission 185481) | Hot spring microbial mat communities from California, USA to study Microbial Dark Matter (Phase II) - Cone Pool mat layer C metaG... ...
GATAACTATTCGGCGGGGCAAGATCTCTGGGCGTACTACTTTCTGTTCGACATTCCGATTATCGAACAGGTTAAACTGCTCTCCGGCCTCCGCTATGAGAATTCGCTCCAGAAAGTCTCGACCTATGAACTTTACAAGGAGAATCCGGCGACGGTCGAATCGCGGCTTCACACCAAGGACGATATCCTACCCGCTACGATACTCACCTACGAATTCCTCAGAGATATGCCCCTCATCGAATCAATGCAGGTACGCGCCGGCTTTTCGATAACGGTCTCGCGGCCCGATTTCCGCGAACTCTCGCCGATTACCTCGAGCGAGGTCGAACAGAGCGGTGAGACGCAAGGAAACCCAAACCTCAAACGGGCGCTGATATACAACTACGACCTGCGCTTGGAGTGGTATCTTTCCTCTGATGAGAGCCTTTCTCTCGGCTTTTTCTACAAACACTTCAAGCGCCCCATAGAAACGATCTACCTTCCCGGTTCGGCCGACTCGCGCACCTACCAGAACGCCCGGAGTGCCCGCAACATCGGTGTCGAGTTCGAGTGGCGCAAGGGTCTCGGATTCCTTGAGAAATCCCTCGAAGATCTCTACCTTGCCGGTAACTTCTCCTACATCAACAGCGAAATCGCAGTTCCGAACCAAAAGAAACGTCCCCTGCAGGGACAGTCTCCTTTCGTGGTAAACCTGATGATTGGCTACGATAACATTGATTGGGGAACCAGTCTCGCACTGCTCTACAATGTCTTCGGTAAACGAATTCAGGTTGTCGGTGACTCAGGTGGACCAGACACGTATGAGCAACCTTTCCATCAGATTGACTTTGTTGCTTCCCAGAAGTTAGGCTCCGGTTTCAAGGCAGGATTGAAATTCAAGAACATCCTCGACCTGCCGGCGACCGCGACCAAAGGGGACAAAACCATCGAGAGGTACCTCAAAGGACGTGAGATCAGTCTATCGCTCAGTTGGGAATACTAACGGAGGAACGCATGAAAAAGCATACTTTCTCGATTGTCATTTTCACTCTTGTCATAGCACTGCTTTTCGCCGCCTGCGAAAAGCGGGAGATCGCGGCGATAAAAAGCATGGGCTACTCGCCGGACGCCGCCGGATTCATACAAGCGCTCCGGGAAAAGAATGCTGATGCAGTACCCCTCTTTCTTGCGATAGGGGTCTCGCCGAACGCGACCGACGAGGTAGGACGGAACGCCCTCGCCTACGCCGCGATGATGAACAACATCGAACTCATGGAAATACTCGTCGCAAAAGGGGCGGCGATTGACGCGATGGACCGCGACGGCCAAACTCCACTCATGGCGGCGCTCATTGCCAAAGCAGACAACGCAGCGCGTTGGCTAGTGAAAAAGGGGGCATCTGTGAATCCGAAGACGCCGGGTGGGCTTACGCCGCTCATGCTCGCCTGCAATGTCGGGCGCCGCGACAACGCGCTGATGGTTGATTTCCTTATCGAGAAGGGAGCCGATGTGAATGCGCGCGACGCGATGGGACGAACACCGCTCATGTACGCCGCCGGCAAGATACGGAAGCGGAGCGTCGAGGTGCTAGTGGCAAAAGGAGCGGATGTCAATGCCCGCGACAATGAAGGACGCTCGCTCCTCTATTACCTGAGCGGAGAAGGGGAGCGTGCCGCGCGCGACGAAATCATCGCCTTTCTGAAAAAACATGGACTGACTGAAGGCGAGAAACAACATAAGTGACGGAGCGACCCATGGATCCTGTACGCGTCCTTTTCGTGTGCACCCACAATGCGGCGCGCAGCCAGATGGCAGAAGCCTTCCTCAACCATCTAGCCGATGGATATGCCATCGCCGAAAGTGCTGGTTTCGAGCCCGGGGAACTCAACCCTTACGCGGTAAAAGTGATGGCAGAGGTAGGAATCGACATTTCGAAGAACCAAACAAAATCGGTCTTTGACCTCTACAAGGAGGGGCGGCTCTACTCGTATGTCATCACCGTGTGCTCCCCCGACGCCGCCGCCAAATGCCCGCTCTTCCCGGGATTTGCGCGGCGACTCAACTGGTATTTCCCCGACCCCGCCTCCTTCGAGGGCTCCGAGGAGGAGATACTCGAAAAGACCAGGCGGGTCCGCGACATGATACGCGACGGCATCGAGGAATTCGTCAAAACGCTCAAGGTGCACGGAGAAGTGTGATATGTGGTGGGATCGCATCATCCTCGGCATCTATGGCACGGCGCTTCTTTTTCTCGGAGCGACAGTCTCCGTCGCAGGAACGGCGGATACCATAAGCGGCGCGACCAAAAAGCCGCAGGTCGTTCTTCCGAAAGATGGCCCCACATGGACCGTCATCGGCGAAGTATGGGGTATTCGAAACTTCGTTGTCCGCTATCACGGGCGGCTATACCGCGGCGGGAAGATAGAGTCGGAAAAAGCACTAGACTTTCTCAAACACCGCGGCATCACAACCGTCTTTTCGGTCACCCCCGATGAGACCGAACGGAAACTGCTCAAAGATGCCGGGATCGAACTCATAGAACTCCCGTTCGAGAAAACGGGGGTACCGCGCGAGGTATTCGACCGCTTCATCGCCGAAGCGAAAAAACGCCCCGGCCCGCTCTATGTCCACTGCCTCGGCGGCAAACAGCGCGGCGGCATTCTGTCGGCTGCCTACCGAATCGCCATAGACGGCTTTACTCTTGAACAGGCGCTTGCCGAATTTCTCGCCCTCGGCGGAGACGAAAAGGTCGACGCCGGACTCATTGCTTCGCTGAGGGAGTATCTGAGATCGAGCGGAAGAATCAATTCACCGAGAACTCCATAGAGAGCATGTCCGTTTCTTACTCCTTTGGGTAGAGAACACTTTGTTTGCCTCGGAAAGGATGCAGATGCGTTTTCCGAGAGAGATCAATCAATCTCTTCGGCCGCAGTCTCCACTGGGATAAACTTTGTATAGTGGGGGATGAATCGTAATTTGACGTCGCCAGTTTGTCCGTTGCGATTTTTGCGTATTATGATAGATGTCATCTCACGGGCATTTTCGTCTTTTGTCATGTCGCGGTGAATGAACATGACGACATCGGCATCCTGTTCGATAGCGCCACTGTCGCGAAGATCCGAAAGCATGGGAATGCCGTCCTTTCGATCTTCCGCTTTTCGGCTGAGTTGGGCAAGCACGATGACTGGTATGTGCAAATCCTTCGCAAAAAGTTTGATATTACGTGAGATGTTCTCCACCTCGCGTACCCGATCATCGGTGTATGTCGTGTCACGCATGAGTTGGAGGTAGTCTATGAAAACGACATCGAGTTTCTTTGTTTTCGACTCGACAAAGACCTTTTTTGCTTTCGACCGTACATCAGCGACGGTGAGGAAGGAACTTTCATCAATATAGAACGAGAGCGCACCGAGGGTATCTATGTTCCGCCACAAGTGGAGGAACTCCTCTTCAGTGAGTTGCCCGGTGGTAAAGTTTCTAGCGTTGACTAGACACTCGATCGAGAATATGCGTCGAACCACTTGCGAAGCGGGCATCTCTATGGTGAAGAAGAGAACAGTCGCCCCCTTTTTTGCCATCGCAACCGCCATGTTGAGAGCAAAACTCGTTTTACCCATTCCCGGTCGCCCCGCCACAACGATCATTTCTCCTGGCTTAAAGCCTGTTGTGAGGTTGTCAATTGCGGTGTAGCCCGATGTGAGACCTTGAAGCATCTGCTTTTGATGGAGGCGCTCATGGAGACTTTCCATCTCCTTGACGATGACTTCATCTATGGGTACCACAGCACTCGTTTGGCGGAGCAGGCTCAACCTAATAAGTTCGTTGGTTGCGTGATCGATAATGGTGTCGAAGTCAGACTCTTGGCGGTACGATAGGGAGGCATGTTCCTCACAAATCTTGATGAACCGACGATGGAGCGACTTCTCACGGATGATGTCGGCGTAATCTTTGAGCGCCGCTGTAGAGGTGAACTGCGCCGTATCCATGAGTTCGGCAAGGTAGGCGGTCCCTCCGATTAATTCGAGTCCTCCATGCTTGGTGAGTTCTTCCCCCACTGTTACGAGATCCGGCGTCCTCCCTGCCTGGTAGACTCCGTGTATGGCGCGAAAAATGTGTTGGTGTCTGATTTCCCAGAAATCCTCGGGGACAAGTCCTTTTTCTGCAATCTCACTGTAGATCGAACCTTTGAGAAGGAGACAACCTAGCAGGGAAATTTCTGCATCCAGGTTGTGTGGAAGGGTGATGGGTTGTTTCATGCTGACGGTTGGCCAGGTGCTGGTGTTGATTCTTCTTCCTGTGCGACAACCCACAGTTTTACCTTCCCCTTGATCTCACGGAAGAGTTTTACTTCAACCTCGTAAACGCCACTCTTTTTAATGGGGGCGTCAAGAAGCACGTGCCGATGTTCGATCTCGAATCCCTTTTCGCGAAGGGCATCGGCTATTTCGCGGGTTGTCACCGACCCGTAGAGTTTTCCTTCTTCTCCCACCTTCTTGGTGATAGTGATATCCACCGCCGCGAGTTTCTCGACAACAGCGCGCGCTTCCCCGTATTTGCCTTCTATCTGTTTTTGGATACGACGGCGGTTGAACTCGAGTTCTTTGACGTTCCTCTCATTGGCGGGGAGCGCCAAGCCTTGGGGAATGAGGTAGTTGCGGGCGTAACCGTCTTTTACACGGACGATATCGCCGGCACCGCCAAGACGGTCAATGTCTTTTGTCAGAATAACCTTCATGACACCCTCCTAGCGACCTGTCACGGTGAAGGGAAGAAGCGCGATAGTGCGTGCCCTCTTTATTTCTCTTGCAAGACTACGCTGATGTTTTGCGCAGATTCCACTGATACGGCGCGGAATAATCTTGCCGCGTTCGGTGATGTAGTTAAGCAGAACCTCCGGATGCTTATAATCGAGAGGCATCTCTGGATTCGCACAAAAACGGCATACTTTTCTTCTTTTGTATCCTGCCATGAGTGTTCTCCTCTGTCATAGGTCCACGTCTTCTGTTTCGGATTCTTTCGATTTATCCAATGATTCTCTCAGTTTCGAGTTATACTCGTAGTTGTCGTCCACGGAAAGGGGCGAGGATTCTGTTTTTGCACTTGGGGAGTGTTCGGAGCGTTCATCGTGCTGTCGCCACTCGGAGACTCGTTCGGAAAGTGTGGTGACGCCTTTGGCTTCTGCCTTGATCTTGGCGAGATCAACCTTTTTATTGACGCGGCACGACATGAACTTGAGCACGTACTCCCAGTTGTTGAAGTTACGCTCGAGTTCAGCCACGAGTGCACCGGTGCCTACGTAGTCGAAGTAGACATAGTGGCCTTTCAGATTTTTCTTGATTTCATAGGCAAGTTTTTTTTCGCCCCACGATTGGAACGACACGATCTTGCCGCTCATCGCCTCAACGATGCCATTGACGCGATCGGCAAACTGGCGGACCGAATCCATCCCTCCGTCGGGACGAAGGATAACGGTCGTTTCAAAGAGTTTCTCTTTCATGACTCCTCCTTACGGGTATAAAGTCCAATTCCTTTGACCGAAAATTGAACAAGGAGAAGACTCTCCAACGTTCAATGAACAGTAGGCAAGGGGTCATCTATACTTAAGAACGGGAGTTTGGCAAGAAAAAATGTCTTGACGAATCTCCTTCGGGAAGATTTCAGATGTCTTGATTCGTATCTCTCAAATTTCTTGCCTTTTGTGCCTGCCGCCGATACATTTTCGTAAGAGTGGATATACACCGGGGAGGATGCCATGCCACTCGTCATCGGTATCGCTGGCGGGACTGGTTCGGGGAAATCAACGATTGCCCACAATATCAAGGCGGCGATGGCGCCCGAAGAAACGGTCGTCATCATCGCGATGGATGCTTACTACAAGGATCACTCCCACCTTTCTCCGGAGGAGCGGGAAAACATCAATTACGACCATCCCGACGCAATTGATTTCGGTCTGTTTGCCGAGCATCTCAAATCTCTGATACATGGTAGCCCCGTCGAAAAGCCGATATACGATTTCATCCGACATATCCGCTCTTCCGAAACCGACCACCTCGAACCTGCCGACATCATCGTCGTCGAAGGCATTCTCACCTTTCACCGCAAGGAAATACGCGACCTTCTCGACATCAAGATATTCGTAGACACCGATCCCGACATTCGGGTGTTCCGCCGCATCCGCCGCGATATCGAACTGCGTGGACGTAAGTTCGAGCAGATTCGCAAACAGTACTACGAAACGGTCAAACCGATGCACGCTCAGTTCGTCGAGCCTTCGAAGAGGTGGGCCGATATCGTGCTCCCCGAGGGAGGCGAGAACGTGGTAGCAATTGACATGATTGTCACCAAGATACGTGACTGGCTCCGTGAGCATCGAGCAAACAGTCGTCCGACGTGATGAGAACATTTCTCCCGATTAGCTTCCTCGTTGGGGCGACCCTCTCTTTGAGTGCTCAGAGTACACCAACCGTTTCGCTCGATTTCGGCATCCTTGCCCCGGAAGAGGTGGGGATTGTCCTCTATGACGTCGAGACGGGAAAGGAGGTGTTTAACCACAATCGCGACAAGCCTTTTCCCTATGCCTCGAATGTGAAACTCATCACCACTGGTGCGGCGCTCACTCACCTCGGGCGCAACTACACCTTCAAGACAAAGTTCTTCTACAAACCCGAGACGGCAACCCTCTACATGAAGACCTTCGGTGACCCGACGATGGTTATGGAGGAACTCTGGCTCGTTGCGAATGAACTCCGCAACCGCGGTGTTACCCTCATCGCGCGGGTTATTGCCGACGACTACGCCTACGGCGAAAAAGGCTTCGTCTCGATGACAGGGAATGACGGCACCGGCAGGGCCTACAACGCCTATCTCTCGCCATTCGCGCTCAACTACAACGCTGTTGAGGTCGTCATTCTGCCCACGAAGGTGGGGGAGGCAGCGCAGGTTTTTGTCGCGACGCCGGGGCGCCATGTGACGATCGAGGGAAGCGTGATGACGATCAAGGGAAAGGAAAAAAAGGTCGAAATACAGTCGCTTGACGACAATGGCCGTACGAAACTGGTGCTTTCGGGGACTATCGGCGATGAGTTGAAGGAAGGGCTCCGGAAAGAGCGAAAGGTTTGGAACCCGCTCCAGTACTATACCGATACGCTCATGTACTTTCTCTTCCAAGGGAAGGATATCCGTGCTGAGCGGGCACGACTCGACGACAGCCTCTTCGACGCCGCCGACGGGATTCGCTACACTCACGAGAGCCGCGAACTCTTCCTCATCCTTACCTACATGAACCGTTGGTCAACCAACTTCATCGCCGACGCCGTCATGTACGCTATCGGCATCGAGAAGAAGCGCGACTACCGCGCCGGACTCGGCATTCTCAAGGCATACGCGAAAGAGAAGACCGGCATCGAACCCGAGATCATCAACGCCTGCGGCCTCGGAACCATCACGCAGAACCTGCTCACCCCGGCTTTCGTGATGGAACTTCTCAAAAAGGAGTATGCAAACTCCTACACGATGCCCGATTACTTCGCGACACTCCCTGTAGCAGGCGAAGAAGGGACGGTGAAGAAGGTGAAGGCCGACTATCGTTCCAACGCGCGGCTCAAGACTGGTAGTCTCTCCTTTGTTGCGGCGGTGTCAGGGCTTTTCCGCGCCCAGAGCGGGAAGTTGTACCTCCTCACGCTGGTGATCCACTCGAAGAAGAAGGCATACCTCGTCCCCGAACGCGACCTCATCCTCGACCAGATATGGAGGATATTCTGATCGTCAGCGCGAGAGGTATGAACGTACATCCTCGCCCGAGGGAATCTGGAGCACGCGCAGACCGAAACGTGGAATGAGAGCAGTTGTCGTTTCGACGAGTTCATTCTGTATCGCCTCGAACTCTTCCCAGATGGTCGTGTTGGTGAAAAGGTATATTTGGAGCGGGATGCCAGTGTGGGTCGGTTCGAGCGTCCGCACCATGAGAGTGAGGTCTGATCGGACACGTGGGTGCTCTTTGAGAAAAAGGAAAAGGGCAACGCGGAAGAGGGTAATGTTCGTGAGGGGTCCTTCCGCCGTCTCGAGTGCTTTCTGTACGAAACGGCCAACCTGCGGATCGGCACTCAGCCGCGTCTGTTCATCGGGGGTGAGAAAGCGGACCGAGGCAGCATCAACTGGAATAGATCGCGCCATCCGACGGGCGCCGCTCTCTCGCATAGCGCGCCAGTTGGTGAAACTTTCGTCAAGGAATTTCTGTGTCGGGATGTAGGTAATGGTGTTGTTCCAGTTACGCACCTTGACGGTGTAGAGCGAGATGTCGAGCACCTCGCCGTCGGCGCCACGGCTCTCCATCGAGATCCAGTCGCCCGTGCGTACCGAACCGCTTATTCCCATCTGAAGGCTCGCAACGAAGCCGAGAATGGCATCCTTGAAGATGAGCATAAGAACCGCGCTGATAGCGCCGAGCCCCGAGAGAATGAGCACCGGCGACTTGCCCATGAGAACCGCCGCCATGAGGATGGCGGTGACGAGGTAGATGACGATGATCGCGATCTGGAAGAAGCCCTTTATCGGCCGTCCCTTGGCAAACTCCGCCTGCTCGTAGATTGTCTCGAGCGCCTTCAAAAGACGCGCGGCAAATAGGGCGCCAATAAAGAGTGCAAGGGCAATCATACTCCGTCGGATCGCCGTTTCGATGCTGGGGAAGAGCGGCGCTGCGGTATAGACAACAAGGAGGGGAATCAGATGAATGAGGGCGTGAAAGACCTTCTTTTCGAAAAGGACATCGTCCCATGTAACATGACTTTTCTTGGTGAGGTAGGCTATACCACACAGGATGTAGTAACGTCCGATAAAGTAGATGGCATAGGCAACCAGAAGCACTGCTGCAACGCGGGCTGGGTACTCGAGGAGTGGATAGGGGGCCCAAAAGGTATACCAACGGGGTAAAAGGTGTTCCATGGCTTACTCGCTCACGACGATGCAGTTGGTTATGATGCGTTGTGCTACATCGAAACCGCTTCCCAAGGTGAGGAGGGGGCTTGGATTGCTATAGGTCGCAGGGGACAGGAAGAGGTGTGCGTTCTTCCCGCTCTCAGGGGGGAAGTAGACTTTGGCGCGGGTATCGCCGGTAATATCGAGCAGTGCGCGTGGGGCGCCCGATCCATTCACCGGCATTCCGTTCGCCGTGAGCGCCGCCTCGAATGGCACGATAGTGAGCGCCTTTTGAACCTTGGTGTCGCTGCTCACGCTAGTCAGTTGAGCAAGGGGGAAACGGAAGACCGAGGTATCGTTTCCTTCTTTCACATAGAGGGTGAGGTAAATGTCCCACGCTGCACTCTTGAGGAGTCGGATGTACGGATACGGTTGTGCCGCAATCGGCGTGATAGCAGACGCTCCCAGCGCGTTCTTATCGTTCGCTGCAGCAATGTCGTAATGGTCTATTGCCGGGTGACTGCCGACGAAGTCTGTCGGTGACTGTCCGTTTATCGTAGTATCAAGTTGTATCTTCACGGTACCGATATCGAGCGTTTTACCTGTCGCCGCATCTCCTCCTACTGTGAGGTCAGTGCTGATAATCCCGCGCTGATCGTATCCGAAGAGGTGCGCCCCCTTGTAAACGACATGGTAGGATCCCGCCGGCGCCATGAACGAATAGACACCATTACTAATGGAGGAAAGGTTCACCACAGGCGTTTCGGTCTGGGTCGTGGTATCTTTCACGAAGAGCATGTCACCGGCAGCAGAGGAGACTGGCACTCCATCGAAGGTCACTGTTCCCGAAACAGCAACCGGCCTTACGACGATGTCGAGTTGCATCTCGGTTATGAAATCGGATCCGCTGACGAACTGGAAACTCTCGACGCCGTTGATGCTCACCTTCGTCGTGAAAGGAAGGTAATTGGTCATACCAGCGATATCGTTGAAGTAACTTTCGAACAAGAGCGAGAAGGGCTGTGGCGTGTATTCGAAGTCGCTGCAATCGAGGTTTTTGCACACCTTCTGCCGGCGCACGAGCAAAGCCGAGTAGGTGTAGTCATCGCCGTTTGCACCGAGATCCTTGAGGATGATGGTACCACTCGCCATGCTCATCGCCTTGAGGCGGCCGCGGGTGCACTGCGGCTCGCCGGACTGGCAGGAGGTGAGCGCCGGGAATGGGCCGCCCGCCGTTTTGAGCGAGAGTGTTCCGCTCACCCGTCCGAAGTCGAGCGTTACTGCCCCTGTTGTCTGCGGCGAGAAATCGCTCCAGTATGCAACTCTGAGCATACTGGAAGGATAGTCAGCAGCTCTGACAAGGTAGACAACTGTGTAAGTTATACCTTCGTTCGAGAGGATCTCGAGGTTATAGTTCTTCGTGGCACCGAGATCGGTAACCAGCGTCCCCGACAGTGGTTCAAGCGGAGGATCCTTTACAATGGCAAGAACACCGCTCTCGACGGCTGCCCCTTCCACCGCAACGCTGCCGGAAACGGCGGCTGTTACGATGGCAACCGGTACACTCGTTGCACCGGTGACGGTAACAGCGGTATTTCCGAAAAGAATCTTGCCGTAGAAGAAGGGCGCCCCATCGGCGAGGTGACCGCTAAAGGTCGCTGTGTAGGTGCCGCGAGGAACAACCCGCGTAAAGGAGGCAAACTCGGTGTACGGTATCTCGAACACGTAGGAACCGCTCTGGATCGTTACCTTCGTCGCATCCGCTGCGGCCCCTGTCAGGGTAGGAAAGACATCGCCGTTTTTGGTAACAGAACCAGAGATTTGGTAGAGAGGCAAATCGAGGTCTACGCTCCGGTCCCCACTTATGACCACATGTTCGACTATGGTGACAGGGGAGTGATCGGGGTCGCTCGGCTGTGCTTTTGGACCACGGTAGGAGAGGGTATAGGTACCCGGAGCGATACGGAAGCTCTTCCCGGTGAGTGTAGGAGAGAGGGTGGCTATCTTGAACTCGCTCTTCGTGTTTTCGTCCTGCGCCCAGAGTTCACCGACGACGAGGCTGTCGTTGCTTTCGCCGCCGACAGTGATAGTACCAAAGGTAACAGTGTGGAGTGGGATATCGAAGACGACCATCCCCCCCTCTTCCGCGAAGAGGCAGGGGCCAGTGTAGGTCTCCGTGTCGGGCAGAAGGCTCTCCTCGTCGGCGGATCCTTCATCGGGCATCGCCGCGTCGTCTCGGATGATGTTGCTGTCCTGCTCCTCGTCAGGGACGGTATTTTCGGCCTCACACATCCCGGTCTTGTCGTTCCAGTAGTAGCCGTCGGGACACCGATGTCCGCCGCCACCACAGGAGATGAGGAGCACCATTAGGGCGCCCAAAATAACTCCGTAACGTATCATACGAAACCTCCCATGTCTCTGTTTCTCACCGAGCATCTCATTCTAGGTGTTTCTCCTGTGGAAGTCAATGCGGCTTTCCCGTGATCTCTATCCTCCTTTCTCACAAGGGAGGTACCATGTCCCTTCCCGTTCTCAGGAGAGAACGTGATTTTTGTTGACTTGCCCTAGTGGTTTTCTATACTCGATTCGTTATCAAACCGAGAGGAGAGGTGCCGAGATGAAGAAGGTAACGGGTATTATTACATTGTTCTGTTTTCTCGTAGGGGGATCCTGTTCGAGTAAACACGAGGCGGAGAAGGTCGTCGAGAAATACTACGAATTCATCAAGGCGAAGAAGTACGACGCCGCCTGGGAACTCGTAGATCAGGAATCTCAGGACATCGTTGGGCAGGAGACATGGCTCAACGACGCCCGCAAGATAAATTCGCTCACGCTATACCTGAAGTTTCTGCCGGTACAGATTGATAAAGAAGGGACGAAAGCAGTTATCCCGACCGAGTACACCGGTGCGAAGGCGGCGATGAACAAAGTGCCCGAGGCACAGATCAAGTTCTACGTCGTGAAAGACGGCAACCGGTGGCAGATCCGCCTCCAGGAACGCATTGACGAGATAAAGAAACAGCGCGAGTATGAGTCAATCGAGATACCGATCGATCAGACACTCATCGAGACAGCCAAGAAATACAAGGATAAAATCATCGTCGAAAATCTGCGGAACGGCGCGGTTACCTACGAAAACGGTCTCGAGCAGTACATGATGGATGCCACCATTACCAACAAGAGCGATAAGCCCTTCTCCTACATCGGCGTCAACGTGAAGTTCATGGACGATACCAACACCAAGGTGCTCTTCGAAAAGGTTTTCTTCCTTATCTACACCCGTCAGATACAAGGCATCTATCCGCTCAAGCCGGGCGAGAAGCGCGATGTGATCATACCCGGTTATGATGCCAATGACATCTTCGAAAAGACCGGCGTCGAGTGGACCGGAAAACTCCAGTGGGAGGTCGAAGCAGTCAAGATTGCGACGCCGGAGGAACTCATCGAACTCGACTAGCCAATGGACATCAAGGGAAAGATCGATGAGGTGGCTGTTACCATCCAGCGACTGGACCGAAGTTTCAATTTCTATTTCACCGGCTTCGAGAAAAAACCGCCGGTCAAGATGTACGAACGGCTCCAGCGCGAAGTGAAGCGACTCCATGACATTGTTGACGGCATCAAAAACACGGCGGATCGTTACATGGTCCAGATGATCCTTGCCCGTTTTTCTACCTACCAACTCAAGTGGGACCGCGCCATGCGCGCCATAGAGGAAGGGCGCCTCAAGCCAGGTCCCGGGTTCTTCGGCGGACTCGAGAAAGAGAGGGAGATGAGGAAGGAGCGCGGGAAGGATGTCGTGCCCGATTTCGACGCAATCGCCGAAAAAGGAGAAAAAGTTGACGAGGTGTTGATGCGTCTCGACGAGGCGGCGAAGCGCTATGTCGCGCTTGCGCGGGCTCACATGGGCAAGATATATGAACCGGCTGTCATCCGCGGAACGCTCGAGGCGAAACTACCGGAGGTGCGCAAGAAGTACGGGGATGAGGTTGATTTCGAGGTGTACTTCGACGGAGAAAAGGTGCGGGTTAAGCCGGTTCCTCTGAAAAAGAACGAGAAAAGAGAAATGAGATGATGCTCGCCACTGTCGGCAGTGACGGCGAGGGGAGAATGCAAGTGAATGTAACACACGATGATATCCGCGCAGTCTACCTTCTTTCCTCTCTCACGGGAAACGATGAGGAAATTGCGGCGATGCGGGAACATTTTGCGAAGATGTTTCGGCATCTCGATGACCTTTCTCGTGTACCAGTGGAAGGGGTGGAGCCTTCTTTTCTCCTTCCCCACTGTGAGATGCCCCTGAGAACCGACCAGCCGTCCGTATCGGCCGAGGCGAAAGCCATTCAATCGACCTTTGTCGAGTGCGCCGAAGGGTTCCTCGTCGTCCCGCGAGTGGTGACCCGTGGCGAAGGAGGGGGAAGCGAGGATGGAGAAGAGAATCCGTGATGGAACAACTCGGTATAGCACAGATCTACGAAGCGATTACGGCACGAAACGGTACGCTCAACGCCTACCTGCATGTGGTTCCTCGGGAACGCCTAACGGGCGGTGAAGGCCCGCTTTCTGGCGTCTGTATCGGTGTCAAGGACAACATCGCTGTCTCGGGGCTTCCGCTGACCTGCGGGTCAAAATTCCTCGAGCACTATACTGCCCCCTACACCGCGACGGTAGTCGAACGGCTTACGACTGCTGGTGCGGTGGTGGTAGGTAAACTCAACATGGACGAGTTTGCCATGGGGTCCGCAAATACCTATTCTGCATACGGACCATGCAGAAACCCGTGGGACATTACACGGGTTCCAGGGGGAAGTTCGGGCGGCAGCGCGGCTGCGGTTGCTGCAAAGATGTGCGATGTGGCACTCGGAAGCGATACGGGAGGCTCGGTGCGTCAGCCTGCCGCTTACTGCGGCGTCTATGGCTATAAGCCGACCTACGGTGTTCTATCGCGCTACGGGCTCACGGCGTTTGCAAGTTCGCTCGACCAGATAGGCATCCTTGCGCGGCGGCCGGCACACATCCGCACGGTAGCCTCGCATGCTGCTGGTTTTGACGAGCGCGACGCGACCTCGATTGTTGCTCCCTCGTTCTCACCCACGGTATCTTCGCTCCGCGGCATGCGCATCGGCGTTATCGGCGAGTATGAGGCAAAGATGGGGAACGCGGTACGTGATGCCTATGAACGGTGTCTTGATACCTTGCGATCCGGAGGAGCAACCATTGTGTCCCTCTCGTTTCCGGAGTACGAACAGGTGATTTCGGTGTACCAAGTCGTTGCGACCGCCGAGGCGAGCGCCAATCTTGCCCGTTTCGATGGGATTCGCTACACCGTTCGTGCCGATGCCGGATCGTTCCGTGACCTCATCGCCGAGAGTCGCGGCAGATTCTTCGGCGCCGAGGTGAAGCGCCGCATCCTCCTCGGGACATGGGTTCTGTCACGCGACTACTATGATTCGTACTACCTGCGCGCTGCCCGAGTGCGTACCGTCATCTTCAATCGGTGGCGACGCTTTTTCGAGGAGTGTAATCTCGTTCTGATGCCGGTGACGACGGATATAGCATTCCGCCTCGACGAAGTACCGGATCCCTTCTCGCTCTACCTCGAGGATCTCTTCACCATCCCGGCAAACCTTACCGGCATGCCGGCGATAGCCTTCCCAGCGTCGGTGCACCGCCGGATGCCGATAGGGCTCCAAATAATGGCCGACCGTGGGAAGGATGCCCTTCTTTTCGACGTGGCTGAGTGGCTCGAAGAACATTTCGCCGATTTCACCTTCATTGAGCGGGGATGTTCCCATGACGCGGTATGAAGCGGTCGTCGGTCTTGAGATTCACATCCAGATAGAAACGGCGTCGAAAGCCTTCTGCCGCTGTCCGAATGTGTATGATGTCCCGCCGAACAGTGCTATCTGCCCTGTCTGTACCGGTGCGCCGGGGGCGCTGCCGGTGCTCAACGAGGAGTTCGTCCGACGTGCCGTTGCCTTTTGCCTTGCGGTGGGGGCGCGCGTGAACCTCGTGTCGAGTTTCGATCGCAAGAACTACTTCTACCCCGACATGCCGAAGAACTACCAGATCACCCAATTCTTCACGCCGCTCGGTGAGGAGGGGCGGCTTTTCGTCATTGGGGTGGACGGTATCGAGCGTCCAATCCGCATCGAGCGGATCCACATGGAGGAGGATACAGCAAAGTCGGCGCACCTCGGGGATCGTACCTTGCTCAACTTCAACCGTGCGGGGGTGCCGCTCATCGAGGTAGTCTCGCATCCCGATCTGCGGAGCGGCGCCGAGGCGGCGCAGTACTTCAAGAAGATCTACGACATCGCCGTCAAATACCTCGGTATCTGCCGCGGCAACATGGAGGAGGGAAACCTTCGGTGCGATGCCAACATCTCGGTGCGTCCAGTGGGAAGTGATAACCTTTTTACGAAGACGGAAGTGAAGAATGTCAACTCCTTTGCCTTCATTGCCAAGGCGATAGATTACGAGGTGGAACGACAGATTGCAGTGGTCGAGGCAGGCGGAACGGTCGAAAGCGAAACGCGGCTCTGGAATCCGCGACGCAAGCAGACCGAGACGATGCGTAAAAAGACGGGACGCAACGACTACCGTTACTTCAACGAACCCGATTTGGGGCCGCTCCGGCTCACCTCCGATTTTGTCGAAGAAGTGCGGCGAACTGTCCCCGAACTGCCAGATGCCAAACGCCGACGGCTGAAGGAAAGGCACCATCTCAATGATGAACTCCTCGATCTGTTCGTGGGGTATCCGGCGGTCGCTGCCTACTTCGAGCAGGCGGCGGAGCACTATCCCGCCGGAGGGCGCACCATTGCGGCGCTCGTGGCAGGAGAACTTCTCCGTGTCGAAGACAAAGAGCACTTCGATGCGGTACGAACGCCGCCGGAACACCTCGCATCTCTCGCCCGCCTTCTAGACGGAAAGCGGGTGACCGGTCCACAGGCAAAGGACCTCTTTGCGCTCATGCGTGAGACGGGAAAAAGTCCGACGGAACTCGTATCGTCTGATGCCCGTTTCCGGCAGATGGCTGGCGATGTGGTAGAGGCTCTCGTCCGAGAGGTCGTTGCCGAGAATCCCGAGGTAGTCGAGAAGTACCGTAACGGCAAGGAAAGCCTCCTCGGCTTCTTTGTGGGAGAGGTCATGCGCCGCGCCAAGAAAGCGGCGAATCCGGTCGAGGTGACCGAAATGGTCAAAAAAGAGTTGACTCGACAGAAAAAATAATCGAGAATGTCTCCGTTGTATGGAGAGATCTTCTCTTTTCGGGAGGAATCATGAAGTTCGAGATTTTTTTCCCGTCATCGGGAGGGAGACGCGAAACTATCGTACGCGAAGAGGCAGCCAACTGGTTCAGTGCCCTCGAAAATGCCCTCAAGGCAGGCGGCATGGAACAGGTGCTCAACAACATCCTCTGTGACATCAAGGATGACGGGTCTGTCCATGTCACCGATACGGTGACCGGCAAGAAGTTCCTCATACGGCCTTTCGATCCTGTCAAAGCCGTCGAGGAGCAGAAAGCGATTGGCCGTACTCTTAAAAAACGCGACCCGAACGAGGTGCTTGCCGCGGTCTTCGAAGAGGTGCTCGACGGCTTCGACAAACCGGAACAAGAGGGCATCGAGTTCTTCCTCGACCTCGCAATGAAACATATTCCCGCCGACTCAGGATCAGTGGCGATTGCGCCGCTCGCCTCGCGCGAGCTCACCTTCGTTGCCTGCCGCGGTCCCAAGGGGAACGAGGTCAAAGGTCTTAAACTGCCCATGGGGAAGGGAATTGCCGGCTTCGCGGCGCTCCACAATGTACTCATTGCGGTCTCCGATGTTCAGAAGGATCCCCGCTTCTTCAAAGATATCAGCGAAAAGATCGGCTACCCAACCAAATCCATCGTTGCTTCTCCCGTCTTCTACGGCACGCTCACCTTCGGTATGATGGAACTCATCAACAAGAAAGAGTCCTCTTCCTTCGACGAGGATGATATCCACATCCTCCGCTTTATCTCCGAGAAACTTGGCGAGTACCTCTACACTCTGTGGGAGTCGCGTAACAACGACCTCGAAGAAAGTTAGATCCCGGTTTGTTCGTTCGACGATCCATGAAAGGAGGTTCTGTAGTGCGTTCCTTTTTCCTTCTTTTCTTCCTTTTGTGCATCGTTTCCTGCGGGCATGACCGCCCGAAAGAGACCTTCACCGCCCAGACCTTCAACGGCAAAGAGGTTATTGTTGGGAAGGTAACTGGCTTGATGTGGCAGAGTTACACTGAGGGAAATGTCCTTACCTACCTTAAGCAAATGACCTATGAGAAAGCACAGCAATACTGTGCCGATCTCGAATGGGCCGGTTTCGACGACTGGCGTTTGCCGACGATAGACGAACTGCGCACTATCGTCGAGGGATACGATGATATCGAACAGTACGGTAGATGTCGGGTTTCAGAGGATTGCCTCGAATATTCTTGCAAAGAGAAGGGGGCCACGGATGAAAACGACCACCCTTGCGCAAACAACGAGAATCAGCATACCGGTCCTGGTCCTGACGGCTGCTATTGGGCGGCGGTGTGGCATGAGCGCTTCTGCGGACCTCACTGGTCAACCTCGCGTGTGACGACGGCGCAGAACGAGGTGTGGGTGCTCGACTTCTACACACCGGCGATATATGACATCTTTACTACGGGGAGCACCGCCTTCCCACGGTGCGTCCGTGAACAGAAGTGAACAGCCGCGGCAGACGGATATTTCCTTTCTTTCGTCTCTATCGCTGGGATGTCGCATTCATTACCTTTTGTGCGGCGATGGCCGGCCCTTTTTTCTCCTACGGCAAGATTACTTTTACCGATGTAGGGATTGCCGCTTTTATTGCGGGGATACTGTACAACTATGTATATGTTCTGAATGCAGTGACCGACAGGCGGGAGGATGCGGTTAATCATCCCGAACGTCCGCTGCCAGCGGGGGAGGTTACGCTGGCTGCTGTTGGCTGGTATGCCGTTTTCCTTGGCGTGGCATCGGTTGTTGGTTCACTCTTCCTCTTTGCAGGGCGCTCTCTCTTTCTTGCTCTTCTCGTTCCTTTCTTCGGAACTCTCTATTCGGCTTCCCCCTTTGCTGTCAAACGCTTCCCTTTTGCTGCGATCCTCGTAACTGCGTGGGGACTTGTCCATCCTTTTTTCATTATGGCTGATCCGACGGTTGGCTGGCGTGGTGTATCTTTCATAGTGGTTGCTGCTGCTGTCGTCCTTTTCAAAGATATTGCCGATACCGCAGGTGACAGGGAAGCAGGGCGTCACCCTTCCGTGGGGGCGCTCCTTCCTCCGTTTGCCATCGGCTGGGTTTCGCTGTTTCTTCTGGGTGCAGGCACAGTGTTGCTATCCCTTTCTGACCTTCTTCTCGCCGTACCACTGCCTCTGCTCGTTGCCGTGACGCTGGTGTGGCACATGGCCATGGTGCCGCATGCGACATGGCAAGCGGTAATCTATACCCGTCTTATCAGAACAGCTGCTGTTGCACTGTTGGTTGTGATGAGTGTCGCTCTCTGGAGGATAGCGGGATGAAGGATTTTCTGCTTGCACGGTGGAGTCGTATCCCCTTCCCATGGCAAATGCTTCTTCTGTTCTTTGTCTTCGAGATCATCGCGTCGGGGCGTGTCTTTGTCGAGATGCAGATTCTTGTTCGCAATAACAATCTCGTCACGGCGATTCATCGTTTTCTCTGGTACACCTATGTTTTTCTCTTTTTCGCTGTCTGCTACCGTCGTATTTTGCATGTCCCGTTCGAGAGACTGATGTATCTTGCGTTCGGTGGAATTATTCTCTTTATTCCGCCGATCTATGCCGCACTCCACGGCGGGGAGTTCCAGATGAACTACCTCGTTTCACGCAATCCGTGGGAGATAGCCCGCGAACTACTCACCCTCCACTATCGCCACGAGGAGAACTTCTTCATGTTTCCCGAACTCCTCGTCCTCCTTGTGGGAACAATTGTCATCTCGTGGTACTTTTCGCGTCGTGTTTTCAAAACACTCCTCAATACAGTCGTCGCCTTCTACGGTGCATTCCTTACCGCTGGTCTCTGCTGGTTCTCGGTCGAGCCGCACCACGAGGCAGTCTGGCGGCTCACGGCGATGTTCCATTCCCAGCAGTTCTATGCCTTTCAGTTCTTGAGCGGTGTGGTGATACTCTCGCTTCTCCTTTTTCTGCCCGAGATTGTGGCATGGATACGCGGGCGGCTCGCGGTGGAGCACGCCATTGCTGGGGTGCTCCTCATCGTGCTGCTCTATGCCGTTTTTCTCCTTTTCATCGCCCCGCGGCACGACCGTTCGCTTGCTCTAGTCGATCTTGTAGTGCTCTTCTTTCCGTTTCTCGGAATTGCCCTTTCCTTGCTTCTCATAGCCGATCACACTATCCCTATGCCTGCGAAAGTCTATGCCGGCTGGTTCGCCCTCATAGCGATCTTTCTCGTGACGGCGGTATGGTGGGGCGGATTGCCATCAGCGCGTCTTATGAGGTGAACGAATGAGACGCGACGTGCTCGTTTTCTTTGGTTACGGTCTCTTTTTTGCGCTCCTTTTTCTCCAGTTCCCGATCAACAGTGCTCTCCCCGGAAACTGTGATTCATGGCTGGTCATCGCGATTTCCCATCAATACCGCATTTTCTTCGAACGACTCTTCGATCCGGCTATAGGCTTTGCTATGTATCCGGTTCCCCAGGTCTTTTCCTACGGCGAGGCATCACCGGGGTGCTGTGCGATATTTCTTCTCCTCAAGGTCTTCGGTCTGAACGATATCTGGACTTACTATCTCTACCTTACTCTCATCTTTGCGCTTACTGCGTGGGCGGTCTACCGCTTCGCAGCGCTCTTTATGTGTCCCTTCCCCGGTGCGCTCTTTGCCGGTTTCGCCTTCGCCTGTTGCAACATGACCTTTGCCCATATTGATGACTCCATCATCTACTTCTACCTTCTCCCGCTCACCGCGGCGCGGTTGCTCGTTCTCTTTTTCCGCGAGCAGCGCACTTCGCTCCTCTGGGGCGCTGCCATCATCGGCGGGCTGCAGATATACTTTTCGCTCTATGTCTTCATCTACCAGACCGTTCTCCTTGCGGCGATAGTCCTCTTTTTCTGCATGCGCGGAGCGCCGCTTCTTCCCCTTCGAACGGTGGCGGGTGTGGTTGGTGTCTACCTGCTCCTGCCGCTTCCCTACCTCCTTTTCTACCTTCACACGGCGCTCTTTCTCCACTACAACGATCCCTTCAAACTGCTCTACACTGCGCGGATGACCTCCCTCATGCCCTTCGATTTCGTGACCGCGCTTCCTGAAAATCTCCTGTACGGCAACCTTATCAATCTCCCGCAGAACTGGGGCTTTGTGCGCCACCGCAACTTCATCGGACTCCTCCTCATCGGGCTCGGCCTCTGGGGTTTGCGGGCGTGGAACCGCGACCGGCGTCTCTTTCTCTTTATCATCATCGGTGGGCTTATCTTTGGGTTTGGTCCCAACTTCATGTACCATCCGCAGGCGAAGGTGATGCCGCCGGCACCCCTCTATCCCTTTTACAGCTGGGTTCCGATTCTTTCCTACCTCCGGGTGACCAATCGTGCCTATTTCCTCGTTCTCTTTGCCCTTTCGGTGTGCGCCGGACTCATGCTCGAGCGGATTTTCGAGCGGTTGGCCGCCTTCCGCCGCACGCTTGCCTACGGTTTTGTGTTCGCCGCATTTTGCATTCATGGTATCGAGAATATCCCAATGCCCTTCAAGCGCTGGCCGGTGGATGACTATATTCCCGCGCCGGCAGACTACCTTGTATTTGCGGCATCTGCCGCTCCTGGTGAGGTGTTCCTCGATCTACCGACCACCTTCACCATGGATCTGGAGAATCCCGATCTCTGGGAGCGCCTCGATCCGCGTGCCTTCGTGTACCGTTCCGCCAGTGACCCACGTCCGGAGATGCGCGAGGTCTCGATGTTCACGAGCAGTTGGGATCCGCTCTTTCAATACAACCGTGAACTCATCTACCTCTACTGGCAGTCGCAGCACCGCCGTTCGACGGTGAGTGGACTCAACGGCTATTTCCCAACACCGCGGGTTATCTACTACTACTGGACGTCACGGCTTCCACATCCCGAGGCGATTGCGAAACTGAAAGAGTTTGGTATCACGGCGCTCGTGTACCACAAGGGGATGGAACTCACGAGGGATCGTTTTTCTCTCAGGGTTCTTGAAGAGTCACCGCTTCTGCGCAAGGTCTTCGAGGGACCCCGAACCGTCGTTTTCCGATTTGTTGAATGAGGATGCCGATGCGGATGGTGCAGGCACTGCGGATTCCCGAAGCCTTCATCGTTGCCGGCTTTACGTTTATCGGCGCCTTCTTGGCTGTTCCTTCCATGGGAATCCTTCTTAGCGTGCGAGAGATGCTTTTCTTGACTGCCTCGTACCTCGTGATCGTCTCTATTTACGCCTTCAACAGTTGGGCCGGTTTCGCAGAGGATCGCGCCAATCCCCGCCTTGCCCTCTCGGTGACGCTCCCGCGTCGCTTCTTTGCCTGCGTTTCGGTGCTCACCGGCGGAGTAGCGGTCCTTCTTTTTATCCCCACCGCGCCACAGGCACTCCCCTATGCCCTCCTTGTGTGGCTCCTCTGGAGTATCTATTCCTTCCCGCGGCGCGGCGCAAAGTATCTGCCGGTTGCCGGTACTGTGGTACACCTCTTCGTCGGTGTTGTACAGTTTCACCAGGGGTGGGTGTGGCACGCAGCACCCAGCAGTAGTTCACTCCTTCTTTCTCTTTCCTTTGCGCTCCTCCTTGCAGCGGGGCACATCAACCACGAGATGATAGACTACGAGGCCGACCGGCAGGCGGGGATTATGAGCGGTGCGGTGCGCTTCGGCCTGCGCTGCTGGGCGTGGCTCCATGCACTCGTTTCCGGGGGGGCATTTTTCCTCTTTCTTGCATTGTCAACTTTCTGTGCTGCCGAGATGCCTTCTCGATTGTTCCCTTTCTTGATTGCCTCGTTGGGACATTGTTGGTCGGCTGTTCGGTTGGCATGCGAAGGATCGTTCTCTCCCCTTTCTTTTCTCCGTCATCGGGTGCGCTATCGGCTGCTCTATGGCACGGCGGGGCTCATCTCTTTGATCATGGTGTGGCATGGGTAGGATACTGCTCGTTAAACCGTTTGTGTTCCTCCATCGCAATCAGAATCTCGAACTGCCCCTTGGTATCATGATGTTGTCCGCATACCTCAAGCAGAGACTGGGAGGGAGAGTTACGATATCGCTCCTTGACCTCCGCCTCGAACGGAATCGCACGGGGGCGTTGTTCGATGTCCTGAGGAGCGAGCGTCCCGACATAGTAGGTCTTTCGCTCATGAACTTCGAGCGGCCGTTCCTCGAGCAGTCCCTTGCCCCCATCAGAGAAGCGGCGCCGAATGCGCTCATAGTGGCGGGCGGCGCCTATCCCACTGCTCACGCCAAAGAGGTGCTCCTTTCCTTTCCTGCAGTTGACATCGTCGTGTGTGGAGAAGGGGAGGAAACCTTTCTTGATGTTGTCGAAAACCATCTTTCCGGCAGAGATGTGCGAGGGATCCCGGGAACAGTCTTTCGGGAAGGAAGAAACATCGTCTATTCATCTCCCCGTCCATTCATCGAACCGCTCGATCGTCTTCCGATGCCCGACTACGGCAGTGTTGACATAGAACGCTACTTCGTGCCGCACACGCCGATGAATGTCATCTCTGCTCATAACCGCTATGTCATCCTGATGACATCGCGGGGGTGTCCCTATCAGTGCGCCTACTGCCACGAGATAATGGGCAAAATATTTCGTCCCCACAGCCCGGAGAGGGTTCTTGCTGAAATACGCCATCTGTACGACCGCTACGGTATCCGCGAATTCCACATTGTGGATGACATCTTCAACCTCGACCGTGAACGAATGCGACGCATTCTCCACGGCGTCATCGAGCAGGGATTGAAGGTGTACTTTGCCTTTCCCAACGGCATCCGGGGAGACTTTCTCGATAAAGAAGATATCGTACTGATGAAAGAAGCCGGTGTTTACAACATGACCTTTTCGATAGAAACCGCCACGCCACGCATCCAGGAACTCGTAGGGAAGCGTCTCGATGTCGGCAAGGCTATGAAAAACATTCGATATGCCCACCACCAGGGCATCGTCACCAAGGCATACTTCATGGTGGGTTTTCCGACCGAAACGGTCGAGGAGATCGAGCGCACTTTCTCTCTTTCGCGGGACCCGGCGCTCGATATGGTCTCCTATTTCAAGGTGGCACCCTTTTCGCATACCCGCCTCTACCGCATGCTGCGGAAGATGGACACAGGAGACGAGAAAGGGGAAGAACCGATTGATTACTTTACGGGACGTTCATGGTACGAGAAAAAGACGGACATCCCGCTGAATCGCATGATATTCTGGGCTTACCTACGTTTCTATTTTCCGTGGCGGCTGTGGCGTCTCCTCTGGCGTCTTCCCCGGCCGTTTGCATTCCTCTCGCGTTCCTTCTACCACCTTTCGCTCATATTCCATTTGAGGAGGAAGAACTCCTAGTGCCCCGCACGCAGGAGCAGAGAGGTGGTTCCCAGATAGCCCGCGAACACCATAATGCCTGCGTAAGGAAAGCCGGCGACCGCCGTGATGAGATAGAATAAGAGAAAAGC
>Ga0209101_1000916_pt1 | contig 23551 bp, 18 predicted proteins | sample ConPoolayeCmetaG_FD_185481 | JGI IMG/M metagenome (GOLD analysis project Ga0209101, IMG submission 185481) | Hot spring microbial mat communities from California, USA to study Microbial Dark Matter (Phase II) - Cone Pool mat layer C metaG... ...
CACACTGCCATCGGGGGCGATTTCCAACAGCCAGGCCTGGTGAGCATTGGGAAACGCGTACTTACTGCCCGTAACCCAGTAGTGGTCCCCCTTGAGAATGACCGAGGTTACCAGATCGAAACCATTGTCGCCCACCTGGCGCGTCCAGAGCAGGTCGCCGCTGGCGTTGATTTTGATGATCCAGCCGTCGGAGTTGCACCATACCAGGCAGGGGGTGGGCTCCGTGACGCCGACGACCACCAGGTCGCCGTCGGGCGTTTCCACCACATCGGTCCCGAGATCCGCCCTCCCGTTGTTGTCGAACTGTTTTTCCAAGATGACCGGCGGAGGTGCCGGGATGAGGGTCTGATGGCTACTGAAAACCATCTCCAGGGCCTTCTTCTCGTCCGAATGGTTCCACGCACGGGATGGTAAGCCCACACGTCGCGTCCAAAGGGCACAGAGCAGCGCACAGCCTCCTACCAGAGCAATGACCGCGAGCAGCAAACTTCTCACCCGACCAGCGCTTTGCGCTACCAGAGCAACCAAGCCATCAGATACTTTTGTGCCCATCCCCACACCCCCAGCACGTCGGTCACCAGGCTGACAACATGGCCAATAGCTACCACTGCCAGCACCCCGGCCCACACTGTCCGGCCGCGCTTTGACACGCCCGGCACTAAGTACCTATCCGAAAAACGTAACCGACGCATCCCTATGCGTCGGTATAAGCGGCATAGGGATGCCGCTTGTACGGTTTTTCGGATAGGCTCTAAGGGCCTACCCGAAAAACGTAGCCGACGCATCCCTGTGCGTCGGTATAAGCTGGGCCTGCCATTGGAGTTCAAATTCTACCGGAGTCAGGTACCCCAAAGCAGAGTGGATACGCTTATGATTATACACATCCTCCAAGAATTGACCAATCTGTTGATAGGCATCGGTATAATCCGTGTATTCCGACAGGTCCACCTCCTCTTCTTTGATCGTGCGCACCAGCCGTTCTGCGTACCCATTTTGCCAGGCTTCACCCACCTCCGCCATACTGATGGCAACGCCGTGTGCCTGCAGCATCTCCACGTACCCGGTGGCGGCGTACTGGACACCCTGATCCGAGTGATGGATCTCTGGTCGGCGTCCGTCCGCCAGCGCTCGTCTCAAGCTGGTCAGGGTCAGGGTCTGGTCCAAATTGCGTCCCAGATACCAGCCGCGCACCCGGCGGGTGAAGACATCCATAACTACTGCCAGATAGACGAATTCCCATCTCAGACGAATGTAGGTGATGTCGGCTACCCATACCTGGTCAGGGCGCACCACGTTCAGCCCTGCGACCAGGTTGGGATAGCGTGTAAAGGGGTGGTCACTGTTCGTCGTGCGCCGTTTCCGCCGTTTGAGCCTGCCGCACAGCCCCAGGTGGCGCATCACCCGACGCACGCGCTTAGTGTTCACCACCCACTTGCGGTCACGTCGAATCTGCACGGTCACCCGACGATACCCATAGGTTGGCCATTGCCCGGCCACCTCACGGATTGCCTCCTCGAGTGGGGTATCGTCCAGGCCGTGTGGATGGTAATAGTACGCGCTGCGCAGACAGTCCAGCACCTGGCAGAGCAGGCTGATGCTGTACCTGGGAGACAGTTCCGTGATCACAGCCCGCTTCCACTCGAGTGCAATCTCAAAACGCTGGAGTAACTGCCTATCCCTGCCGACTGAAGTCGCCCACTTTGGGCCGCAGGCCTTCGGTCGGCCTGCGCCGCCCCCCTGGTGAGGCACACGTAAAGCGCGTCGGCGAAGGCCTACACCCGGCACGAAGTGCCCACGGAGGGCGATTTCAATTGGCGTGAATAGTTACCATTCAGGTAATTACGGCAAATGAACGATGGTCCCCTTGAGTTTCCGCAAATCTGAGCGGTGGGACCAATATTCCGCATCACTGCTGTGAGAAGCCCTCAGGTCAGATCGCTATGGCCGGCTGAGGCTGATGCCCCAACCTTCTGACCATGTCACGAAGGCAGTATCGGCTGGATTAGGCGTAGCGCCATCCACGAGCAAGGTTTTTTCAAATCCAGGACTGGCCGATCCAGGCTATCGGCGGTATAATTCAGAGCGCAACATACGAGGAGGAACAACCATCTTAAATGACCAATCTGCGGATCGCTATGTTGAGCGTGCATACCTGCCCGCTGGCCACCCTGGGCGGCAAAGAGACCGGGGGTATGAACGTCTATGTGCGCGACCTGGCGAGTGAACTGGCCCGACGGGGGCATTACGTGGATGTCTACACGCGTTCGCAAGACCCGACCATTCCCCGCATTAACAGCACCGATCTTGGCCACGGGGCACGGGTGATCCACATCCCTGCCGGTCCCGAGCAACCATACGACAGGCGCCTCGTCTACGACCACCTGCCGGAATTCACAGAAGGAGTCTTGGCCCAGGCGGAGAGCGACGGGATACGCTACGATCTGCTCCACAGCCACTACTGGCTTTCCGGGGCAGTAGCGCTGGAGTTGCGTGAACGTTGGGGTATTCCCATCATACAAATGTTCCACACACTGGGAGAGATGAAGAACGCCGTAGCCCGCCGTGCTGAGGAGCGGGAGCCTGAGCGACGCATCCTGGTTGAGAGAACCATCGTCCACAGCGCCGACATCCTTGTCGCTGCCACATCAGTAGAGAAGGAGCAATTGATCCGTCTGTATGACGCTGACCCTGCCCGTATCCGGGTTATCCCGCCCGGTATAGACACCCAACGATTCCGCCCCATTCCATCCGCCTACGCCAGGAAACGCATCGGTCTATGCGAGGACTGCTGTATCATCCTCTTTGTGGGCCGCATCGAGCCACTGAAGGGGATTGACAATCTGCTCCTTGCCATTGCGGAAATCGTAAAGCGGCTGCCACAACTGCGCTGCCGCCTGCGTGTACCCATCATCGGAGGGGATCCTGACCGCATCCGCGAGGATGACGAGATGATACGACTGCAGAACTTGCGGGAGGAGCTTGGGATCAGCGATGTGGTTGTGTTCCTGGGAGCCAAAGACCAGGACCTGTTACCATACTATTACTCGGCGGCCGAAATGGTGGTGATGCCCTCTGATTACGAGAGTTTCGGGCTGGTCGCGCTTGAGGCGATGGCCTGTGGCACACCTGTGATCGCTTCTGATGTGGGGGGGCTGGCTTTCCTGGTCAAACATGGGCGCACGGGCTACCGTGTGCCGGCCCGCGATCCCCAGGCACTGGCACATAAGATCATCCGACTGCTGACAAACGAGGCATTGCGGCGAAGTATCGGGCAACGAGCCGCCTGTTGGGCCGAGTCTTACGCATGGCCCCGCATTGTCGAACGCATCGAGAAAGTCTACGGCGAGTTACTAAGTGCCTATCCGAAAAACCGTACTAGCGGCATCCCTATGCCGCTTATACCGACGCATAGGGATGCGTCGGTTACGTTTTTCGGATAGGCTCTAAATCCTCCCTGCAGCAATCAGGATCGTGAAAGTTGCCAGAAACCAGTGGATAAGGTACGGGTAGACGAAAGAACGTGTACGCCAGGCTACATACCCGAATGCGCTGCCCCCAAATATGCAACTTAGCGTTTCCACTTCCGGCTTGCCGAAGTGAGCCAGGGTGAACGGCACAGCCTGCAGCAGGATGGCATAAGGGCCACATACCGGGTAAAGGGCAAAGAGCAGAAAACCCCGAAACAGGAACTCCCACCCTATCAGGTCCAGCGCGTTGTCGAGGACCAATGGGAGCGCTGTGTTAATCTGAGGCGCGTAGTAACGTTGCATTGCGCCGCCTCGCGCGGTAAACAGCGCAACCACAGCCGCCACCCCACACCCTACGGCTGTCAATATCGCCCCCGCTTTCCAATCCCCAAACTGAAATCCATAGCTGGCAGGCGATTCGCGGAAAACCACCACAATCACAAACAAAGGCACTCCCAGATAGAAAAGCACACGGTCCAGCGACTTGTGAGGAAATATGGAGTGGTAGTGTTCCAGCACCAGCAATAATGTGGAGACCACAACGGTGGTGACAACCCGGTAGTCAAGTCTGAGTTCTTCCAGCCGCAAGATGACCTCCCTCAAAATCCGCGCCCCAAAGATACACCTGATACACACTGAAGCCAATACTTTCCTAAAGCGCCCGAGTAGAGCCTTCAGCCGGATTTTCCGCCTGAAGGCTCGATGATTCCCGAGCCATCCTAAAAGCGATCTCAAGCAGGCGCCTTGCAGCGCGTGGGCGATCCTTTCACCAGAAGCACCACGGCTATCCCGAACAGGAGCACCAAAGTCACCGCCAGGCCGCCTTCGGGGCCGAATGCCCCGCCGGTAAACCAGTCGGGGCCAATCTCCATCAGGTTCAGCAACATCCCGCCGCCGGTCTCGCTCCCGCTCACCTCCAGGCCGAAGATGTTCCCCTCTGCCCAGTTCCAGACCGAGTGGAGGGCACAAACGCCCCATAGCGAACCATCGCGCAAGGCGTAAAGCGCTGCCAACAGGCCGTAAAGGAACAGATTAACCAGTGCCAGGATGCTCAGGTTAGGATTAAGGCCATGCATAACAGCGAAGAATACTGAGGACAGGATAACTCCGATCCAGGGGCGGTAGCGCGCGCCGAGCACGGGCATCATCCAGCCACGTATCAGGACCTCCTCCGCTGCACCCTGGACCATCCAACCGGGGAAGACGATCAGCACCCCGCCCAGAGCGAGCAGCCCCTGATGCCCTGAGGCGTTCTTTTCAGGGGCGAGGAAACCGAAGATTGACATCAACCCCACCGCTCCGGAGAACATCAGCAAGCCGATCAACAGACCGCGTCCGTATCGTTGCAGGATGTTGCCATGCTCGAAGCCCAGGGTGTGGAGGGCACGCCGCTCGTAAAGCCTGATCCACAACCAGGTCAGCAGGATCACCCCACCGAACGAGGTGACCAGTAGCAACACCTGCCACAGACCGGAGACGAACGGCGGTTGCTCCGAGAGCATTGCCCACGGCTCACCGCTATATATGCCATACGCCAATGCCACCGGCAGGCCGAACACCCCAGACAACAACAGTATCAATGATCCAATGGGCAACGCTGCCCACCAGGGAGTTAACCGCTTTCCCCCCCTGGCCAGTTGGAACAAACGACTCTCAAGAATCCAGTTGAACATTTGGCTGTGCCTCCCTGTTAATTCTGGTGCGCGCCAGTCATTCCGCTGACCCACCTATGCACAGCGCCGAAACGCCTGTGCATATAAATGCACAGGCGCAGAGATGGTTTCGTATATCCACATCTCTGCGCCTCCGCACGGTGCCTGACCATGTTGACCTTAACACTGCTGAAAGGCAAATCACCGCTCCGGCAGCCTGCTGTGAGCCGGCGATCCCGGCATCGCCCAGATCATCCGCCGGCAATCAGGTGGATCACCAACACCTGGGCACCATCGGGGATGAGATATGTGGTATACTCCTCTGGGGAGACAACCTCCTCATTTACCCTGACGATGATATGGGCAAAGGTATAGTTAAGCCGCTCCAGTAAACTGGAGACGGTCATCCCTTCCTCCCAGGGCATTTCGTCGCGGTTGTTGACGCGGATCACAGCCTACAAATGTTTCTGGACCACAGCCAGCACTTCGGGAAAGTCAATCCCCAGCCGCTTCAAAGTCTCCGGTGTGGGGACGCCGTTCTTCGTCCAACCCCGTCTGGCATATACGGCATCCTTCAGCCTCTCGTACTGCTCCTCCCGATATTTGCGCAACGCGGCGAGCTTCTCTTCCACGGGCATTTCCCTGGGGTTCAGACCCAGTAGCTGCTCCAACTGCTTATCGTAACGCTCAGCTCGCGACTGATATTCCTCGACAGTCACCGGCCCCTGGGAACGGTAGGGGACATCGTCATGATCGCGCAGCCCATACCCCAGACGAATGTTGAAAACACGCTGGAAGTTGTAAACCGCTTCGGACATAGTGATCAGGTCTTCCCGGGTCACCTGCCGCCCGGTGACACCAGAAAAGAGGTCCACATAGTTTTGTAAGTGTGCAGGGACTTTAGCTGGCTCTTCCGTATACTTGTTGTCCGGCGGGACGATGTCATTCCAGGGTAGCTTGCAAAAGCCACACAGCCCGAACCATGTGCGCCACATCGGGAAGTAATGAAGCGCCTCAGCTTTATCCTCGAAGGTGGGGAGCAGATTGCTGACCATATCCATAAAAATAAGCCAGGCCTCATCGTGCTGCGGCCCTTTGTTAGTCAGGCCGTACCCACCCTGCTGCGCCAGGGATTCCTTGCACACATACTCGGAGTATTCCAGCCCCTTGGCTTCCATACCGATGTCCTTCAGAAAGGCGGGGTCGGCTCCGTACTCACGGGCGAAATACTCCTTCATACGGCGCACCCCCTGCCCGACGATGCGACCGAATCCCTCGCCCCGCGCCATCTGATGGAGCAGCTCGATCGCGGCATCGGCATTACCAAAGTGAAGCTCCAGCCCCCCGGTTTTCTCCCTGTCCAGGATGCCTGCCTCGTAACACTCCATCACAAAGGCCACACCGGTGCCGAAGGAGATGGTGTCTATCCCATAGGCATCGCAGTAAAAGTTCAGCTCAAGAATGGCATCGGGATCGAAGATGCCGCAGTTAGAGCCAACGCCGGCGATAGTCTCATATTCAGGCCCGTCCACGCTGACTGTCTGTCCGCGGTAGGGACCGGTGCGGACGGTGTAGTTATCCGAGGTATGAGAACAGCTCAGTGTACAGCCATACCAGCAGCCATCAGGCAGGCCCTGGGTGAAGCGAGCCTCCCACACGTCCCCGTTAATACGGTGAGCTTCCGGGTGTGAGCCAAAGCGGAAGTTATGCACCGGCAGCAGATCATAGTCATTCATAATCTGGACCAGGTACGACGTACCACGGTGACGCATACGGCATTGCTGGTCATCGTAGTCATGGATCTCTTTATGCAGCCGGACGCCGGCACGGGCAACTCGCTCCGGATCGGCGGGATGATTGGAGTCGCCTTTAACAGGCAGACTTTTCAACACTACCGCCTTGATGTGTTTGTTACGGAATACCGTCCCGATACCCCCTCGTCCAGCCTGTTTGAAACGCAGTTCTTTCCTTCTGCGGTCGTAAAGGCTGAAGTTCAGACAGCCCCAGAGCGTGTGCTCAGCGCCGCTACCAGAAGAGATAGAGGAGATAAAGTAGCGTTCCTCCTCACCCGGTGCAAACTCATCCAGCAGCCACCTGGCGATCAGATAAGTATCCGTGGGCACATCGGTTGCTTCCTCGATGGTCACGCGTCCGGCAGGCGCATCTATGATAACGATGACGTCCTGATCCGCCTTTCCTTGAATCTCCAGCGCATCCCACCCGGCGAATTTGAGGAGCGGCCCGAAGTGTCCACCTACGTTAGAGTCAATGACAACGTTGGTGAGAGGGGAGATGGAAACGACCAGCGACTTACCGGAGCCGGGGTATTGAGTGATGCCCCCGCACGGACCTGAGGAAACTATGATCTCATTCTCCGGGTCATCCCAGCGGGTATTGTCGCGCACACCGTGCCAGAGCAACCAAAGCCCAAACCCCCTCCCACCGATAAACTTCTCTTTCATCAATTCGTTTACTGGCTTTGCGGCGATAGTTTGGTCAGAGAGGTTGATGTAGAGCGTCTGACCTGCGTAGCCCCGCTCCACAGATGAAGGTGTGTAGGTGTACTCAGCCAGCACAGTTCTCATGTCATCCTCCTTGAAGCTTTATAGCTGGATGCCCGGGGCACGCGGGGTCTCGACCTCAACCACAGCAAGAGCCTCAGCCGGGCACTCGTCAGCGCATTTCCCACAAGCGACACATTTAAAAGGCTCGGTCTGTCCCGCGTGGTAGAACATTGCCAGATAGGGACAAAAGCCCACGCAGGCCAGGCAGCCCACGCACAGTTGCTTCCGCAGGCGCACAATGCCTCGTTTATCCCTATAGAGGGCTTCGACAGGACAGACGTTAATACACTCGCCGCACTGGACGCAGTAGACGGCGCTCAGCATAAGCCCGTCCTGACGCTGCTCCTCACGGATACGAATGCTTGACCTCTCCGGGTCAGTGGTTTTGAACCAGGTTTCGGAGCAGACTTCCTCACAGATATGGCATCCCACACATTTTTCGGCGTCGAAGGATAGAACTCTATTCATCTCCACTCCTTTTTCCGGGTAGCTCAGTGTCAGGGCTTCAGCCGATTGAAACCGTCCTCCCTGGGCATTTGGCGCCGATCGTCGGCCTGCGTCAACACCTGGCGCGAAGCGCTTGAGAAGATTCGATTTCAATCGGGCGCTCCCCAATTTTATGTGACCGGCCCCTGCATCTGGGACTTACGCCTGGGCCGATGGCTGCGCGACGATGATGGTAACGCCTGAGACTCAGCGGCCAGCAATGCTGCGGACAACACATCGTCCATATTCTCCACCAGGACAATGTGTAGCGCGCGTCTGATCTTTGCCGGCACATCAATCAGGTCTTTCTTATTACGCTTGGGGATGATAATGGTCTTCAACCCGGCCCGATGAGCGGTCAGAATCTTTTCCTTGACCCCGCCGATAGGCAAAACCCGGCCACGTAAGGTGATCTCTCCGGTCATGCCTACGTCATGGCGCACAGGCCGGCCGGTGAAGGCGGAAATCAGAGCAGTAGCGATAGTGATGCCAGCAGAAGGTCCATCTTTGGGGATGGCACCTTCTGGTAGATGGATGTGAATATCGGTTTTGTCGAAAACTTCCGCATCAATGCCGAACTCTTTGCCACGGGAGCGGGCATAGCTCAGCGCGGCCTGGGCCGATTCTTGTAATACCTCTCCCAATTGACCGGTAAGCGTCAGGTTGCCTTTGCCAGGCATCAGCGCCACTTCCACAGGCATCAGGTCCCCGCCGGCCTCAGTCCAGGCCACGCCCGTGGCTATGCCGACCCCATCCTGCTTTTCCAACAGGCCAGGGGTAAATTGGGGTGGCCCCAGATAGCGAGGCAGCGATCGGGCCAGGATACGACGTGGCGCAGCGCCGCCCTCAGCCACGCGGCGGGCGATCTTGCGGCAGATGGAAGCAATGCGTCGGTCGAGATTACGCACACCGGCCTCGTAGGTGTACTCGCGTATGATCGAGCGCAGCGCCCCTTCGGTGAACTCGACCTGGTCTTTGTCCAGCCCATGCTCCTCAAGCTGGCGGGGGATCAGGAAGCGACGCGCGATCTCCAGTTTCTCCTCATCTATATACCCCGGAAACTCAATGACCTCCATACGATCCTGCAGAGCAGGCGGGATGGGGTCAAGGATGTTAGCCGTGGTAATGAAGAGCACTTTTGAAAGGTCATACGGTATCTCCAGGTAATGGTCGGAGAAGGCATGGTTTTGCTCTGGGTCCAGCACCTCCAAAAGAGCTGCCGCCGGATCGCCCCGGAAATCCAGTCCCAATTTATCTATCTCGTCAAGCATAAAGAGCGGATTGATCGTGCCGGCCCGGCGCATCGTCTGGATAATACGGCCGGGCAACGCGCCAATGTACGTGCGACGGTGGCCGCGGATCTCGGCTTCATCCCGTACACCTCCCAGGCTGACACGCACGAATTTGCGCCCCAGTGCCTCGGCAATGGACTGGCCCAGCGAGGTCTTGCCGGTGCCCGGCGGACCGACAAAGCAGAGGATAGGACTGCGCATCTTATCAGCTGCCAGCCGACGCACGGCGATGTATTCCAGGATGCGTTCTTTGGCCTTCGGCAACCCGAAGTGACGCGATTCCAGTACCTCCTCGACATGTTTGACGTCCAGGTTGTCCTCCGTCATTTCTGTCCAGGGCAGCTCAATGAGCCAGTCTATGTAGGTGCGAATCATGCCCGTCTCCGGCGACATCGGCGGCATGGCCGCCAAGCGATCCAGCTCCTTCTCCGCCCTGGTGCGCACTTCATCAGGCAGATCCATTTCGGCGATGCGCTCGCGTAGCTCGTTGACCTCCTGCGTGTAGACGTCAGACTCACCCAGCTCGGTCTGGATGACCTTCATCTGCTCGCGCAGGAAGTACTCGCGCTGTGCCTTGTCCAGCTCTTGCTGCACCTGCGAGTGGATGCGGTCCTCCAGCTCCAACACATCCAGTTCTTTCGCAAGCAAGATGCTGACTCGCTGCAGCCGTTCAGCAACGTCTATGGTTTCCAGCACCTCCTGCCGCTCGGCCACTTTGAGGTTCAGCGACTGGACTACCATATCGGCCAGCCAGCCCGGGTCGTCGAGATTCATGGCGAAAATGTAGGCATCTTCGGGGAGATTGCGGTTCAATTGCACCACTTTCTCGAACAGGGCCAGCACAGCCCGCATCAATGCCTCGGTGACCGGCGTTTTCTCCACCGTTTCGTAAACAGGCAGGGCACGTACGCGTATATACGGCTCGAGCTGCACGTACTCTACGATCTGGACGCGCTGGATCCCATGTCCCAACACGCTTATTGTGCCGTCGGGCATGCGCAGCATCCGGCCGATCTCCACCAGTGTGCCAAAGGTGAACAAATCCTCCGGTCCAGGCTCAAGTGCCTCGGCATCCCGCTGAGCAACGGCAATGACCGGTTCGTCATCCTCGTGAGCCGCCTCCACGGCTTCGATCGAGAAATCGCGCCCGACGAAGAGCGGTGCAACCATACGAGGAAACATCACCATATCGCGCAGCGGCAGCAGCGGCGCATCAATCACTTCATCTGGAGGGAGACGGGGGGTCTCCTCACCTTTGAAGTCCAGTTCATCCATAGAGTAAGGTAATCCCTGTGGCCACCCCATTTGTGACCACCAGTCTTGAAAAATCCTGTTTCCTACCACGTTCTTTCCTTTGCTACTCAAAGTCATTTTCAGGTAATGGGGTGCCCGTGTAACGGGCCCATTCCTCGCGGGCATCGGCGACGAGGAAGATGGAGCCGGTTACGAGCAAACCGGTGTCCGCTTTCATCAACGCCAGCCCACGCCTCAATGCTTTCCTGGGGTTCACGCTGACCTCTGCTCCGCCTCCGACCTGTGCGGCTATGTCAGCAAGCTCGACCGGTGAGGCTGCTCGCGGGTGGTCCGAACGCGTGACGATGAGATACTCGCTGATAGGCAGCAATTCTCTCAGCATGCCCCCGATATCCTTGTCGGTCGAGGCCCCGAAGGTCAGCACCCACTTCCTGCCCGGAAACCAGTCATTCAACGCCTGACGCAACACCTGCGCCGAGTGGGGGTTATGGGCACAATCCACCACGACCAGGGGCTCCCGGCTGAGAATTTCAAGCCGACCTGGCCAGTGGACAGTGCGCATCCCTTCCCGCACAGCCTGCAAAGGTATCCGGAATCCTTGCTGGTGGAGGGTATCCAGAGCAGCGATGGCGCTCAGCGCGTTCTCAAGCTGATGGCGCCCCAATAGAGGGATCCGGTACTCGCCATCGAACGCAGAGCCACCCCCGCTGAGACGCCTGGCCGTAAAACTCTGGCCCTCCGGCTCCACCGCATCCGCCTGGTACTCCCAGTCGCGGCCGATCACGATCAAAGGCGCGCCCTTCTCTTCAGCGACAGACTCGATCACCCGGGCCGCCTCTTCTTGTTGCGGAGCGCTCACTACCGGGACCCCCGGCTTTATGATACCCGCCTTTTCACGGGCGATCTCGCCCAACGTCTCACCCAACAGGTAAGTGTGATCAAAGCTGAGCGAGGTGATGATCGAGACTTCTGGCATGATGACGTTGGTGGCATCCAGCCGTCCTCCCAGGCCCACCTCGACGACAGCGATCTCAACCCCGGACCGGAAAAAGTACAGAAAACCAAGTGCAGTGATGGCCTCGAAGGTGGTGACACCAGGTATCTGCTCGATCACCGGGCGGCACTCTTCTACCAGCGCGACAACCTCTTCGCGCGTTATTTTCTGGCCGGCGACCTGGATGCGCTCGCGGAACGTGTGCAAGTGCGGCGAGGTGTAAAGCCCGGTGCGATACCCGGCTGCCCGCAAACACGCCTCACACATAGCCGCCGTGGAACCCTTGCCCTTGGTACCGGCTATATGCACCGACGAGAAGCCGGTATGAGGGTTACCCATCGCTGCCAGCAACCGTTCCACCCGCGAAAGGTCCAGTGTATCGGGTGTGTAGCGCTCTATCCTGGTCTTCTCGTAGTCGGTCAGGCTGTGGAGATAGGCGATTGTTCCCGGGTAGTCCATATTGTAAATTTGGATTCTACCTCCTTTTTTCAGGAAACGCAAGCCCTTTGCAGAAGAGTGACTGTTCAACTGTCGATAAAATTGGGGTGTAATCGCCCTTATTTACCTGGGATTGAATCCGGGATGTTCATAATGGGTTGACACTCTGAGTCAGGCGCCGGATGCCGCCCGATTGAAATCGGCCTCTTTGGGCGCTGCGCGCCGCGCGTCGGCCTGCGCCGACGCGCCGGTCGGCAGAGGCCGACCATTGGCCACAGTAGGGGCGCAGCGCGCTGCGCCCTGTTGGCATCAAGTTAAGCGACTCAAGCGGCCAGGGGCAGAGCGCCGCTCTGCCCCTGCCGGCGCGATTTCCAATCGCCCGCCCCAGAAACGACGCGCGAAGGTAACTATGCGCTGACTGTAGGGGCGAGGTATACATGGCCCGTACACCTTCCTGGGCCTGCGGCCGATGGTCGGCCTTCGCCGACCTTTATTTTGGGATGCCCGTGGAAGGGTGTCGGCGAGGGCCGACACCCGGCACGAAGTGCCCAGGCAGGACGATTTCAATCGGCTGAATAGTTACGCGCGAAGTTCAGTTATGTGTATATTAACTCACGTGCAAACCAGATGCTATGATGCGAATTTCCCGGTCTATTGGCCACAATTCAACGAGATTCGAGCGCAGATTGGGCGACTTTGCTCTCCGGTAAATGAGAGCAACTGCACCCATAAAATTGGTGTATAATCGGGGGTAAAGTCAATGAGTTTTCAAATAAGGCATTGTGGCAAAAGCCGCACCGTGGAGCGGTCTTTCCAGGCTGCTGGCAGGCTAGAAAGCCTGCCCCACGTGTCACTTTTGCCATCATGCCAAATAAGGGGTCAAATCAGGGATTTCAGGTAATTACCTGCCCGGCTGCCTGCCCCCGTGTGCCGATTGGAAATAGACCTTTGCAGGCGTCTGCGGTGCCGGGCGTCTGCCTGCGCCGACGCGGAAACAGCGGTCGGCGCAGGCCGACCGCTGGCCGAAGGCCCCAAGCGGGCGACTTCAGTCGGCAGGGGCAGGCAGTTAACCGGCAATCCAGATAATGCCAAATCCCGGCTTGACTTGCAAGGCTCGCGTCTAAAGTTGTGCGCTTAACCTGTGCTGCAAAGCGCAGGGGAGCAGCATCAGGTGATGGTTACAGCAGGGAGAGGTAGCCCGCAAGTCACCCCCTCTTCTGATTTCGTTTGTCAGTAAACTGTCCGAAAAAACAGGACAGCCTTTCCAGGCTGTCCAGGCGGGTTGGAGAGGCTGTCTTACAGTTCCTCGGACAGGAACTCAGTGATTTTGGGTGAACACAACGTATCCCAATGCCCCGCCGCAGAAACCGGGGAAGTCAATCACGACCTCGTCTGAGACCGCGGGGTGGTTGGGTTTATAAGGATCATGGAGCTGTAGCCGCACCTGCATAGGTTTTGGCTTATTGTCGAAGAATAGCTCGAAGGCAGCCTGGCTCCCGTAGATCGTGTTGAAGCGCTGATCTGCGCCGGCGTTGACCACCGTGTCAATACCTGCCCCCCAGATATGCACCGGGTAGCCTTTAAGCGGATTCCCATCCAGGTCCTGCACGTGACCTGCCACTCCGGTCCATTCGCAACCATACATCGGCATAATCAGCCTTACCTCGTGAGTAAACTGCCAATACGAGCGGGTGACCCGGGGAGTTTCGGTTGCCGTCGGCGGCGGGGTGGGCGAAGGGGGTATGGTCGGGAAGGGCGACGGGGTCAGTGTAGGTGTGCGCGTATTGGTCGGACGAGGACTTGGCGTGATACTGGGCGAGGGCGTCGGCGTCCAGGTGGGAATGCCCTTAGTGGGCGTCTCTGTGGGCGTCGGCGGCACGGCTATGGTCAGAGTGGGAGGAGGAGCAAACGGGTTGAAGATGTTCAAACCAATCAACCCGTAGAGGCCTATCAGGCACACGGTCATCACCAGCACCAGGATGGTAAGAGTATTGAATATCTGATCCCGCCCTCCTTTTGCCTTCGACGCTCTCTGTTTCGCACGCTTCATACGCCGCTCTCCTCAAAGCAAGTATACACTCATCTCAGCAAGGGGAATCATGAGCTTTTGCGCTCCTGCAGCGAGCGCATACTCACGGAGCTGTGTTGACGAAGCGCTCCACGACAGCCTGAGCCCACAACCCTGCGATCCATTCATCCAGTGCGCGTGCTTCCAGAATACTCAGATTCTCCTGGCTTACAGGACGGGCCGGGTCACGCTCCACAACCTGTACGATATGGTAACCGAGCATGCTCTGCACGACGCCGCTGAACTGACCCGGTTGCAAAGCGAAAGCCACAGCCTCCACTTCCGGGGCGATCAGGATGCCCCTGGGAAAGAAGCCCAGATCGCCGCCCGTGTCGCGTGTGCTGACATCCCTGGAATAGGTCATAGCCAGCGTGGCGAAATCGGCGCCCGCCTGCAACTGGGCCAGAATGCGCTCCGCTTCCTCTTTGGTATCAACCAGGATGTGACGGGCGTGGACATGTTCAGCCGTCTTGGGCACGCTATCAATGACGCGTTGTGTCATCTTCATTCCGATCAATTGGGCACGCGCTTTACGCCAGACGTCCTCCCTGGTCTCGCCCATCTCTGCCAGCCTGGCATCGAAAGCCTCTTCCCCTCCACTGTCCGCGATCATTGCCTGCACGTGGAGGTTCACCTCCTCATCGGACACGGTGATCCCCTGGGCAGCTGCAGCCTGTTCGATCAACACCTGTTCGATCATCATGTTCAGGATCCACTCCTGGTGCCGGGCAACACTCTCCTGCCCCTCCGGAGTGTTGGGGTCTACTCCCTGGACTCTCAGCGCTGCCTCATACTGACCCACCTCGCGCTCGTAATCGGCCAGGTAGATGGGGACACCATTTACCCGTGCTGCCAGTGGAGGCTCAGGAGTTGGAGTGGGAAACGGGACGGTCGAGGGAACACCGGCGACATCTTCCACCTGCGAGGTGGTGGCAGTCCACGCGGGCACAGTTGGAGGGACTGTGGGGAAGGTAAGCGTCTGGCCGCAGGCCGAAATCAGGAGGGATGGAAGGATGATCAGCACAATGGTTTTCACAAGTAGTAGCACGGGCTTTGCCTGGATGTTCAAGGTGCCTCCTCATATGATACAGGAAAAGTACTCAGACATTATAACCACAGCGATGATTTTGTGCAACCGCACTGCGATGTGATTTCTGGGATCAGCCAGGCCTTACCGGCTGATACACAACCCGTTCGTATCCCGCCCTTGCCCTGCCCAGGGGGGCTGTGGCGTCCAGTCCCATCTTCGCCGTACGGGCCTTTTGCCCGGGCACCTGTGTTGCTGAGGGGTCCAGGCTGCTGCCCGGCTGGTCGGTCAACACTACCAGGTCACGGTCGGCCTGGAAGCGGGTCGCGATCGCCCACTCTACCTGATTGCTGTCGAAGATATCCACGTCTGTGTCCACCACGACAACATGTTTTAGTGAGGAGTGACCGCGAAACGCTGCTTCGATGGCCCGTTTCCCATCCTCCTCATTTTGCTTGTTGATCTGCACCACAGCGTGCAGCCAGGACGTCCCGCCCGGTGTGATATAGACGCCGGTGCATTGGCACACCTCGTTGACAGCAGCGAAGATCGTCGGTTCGCGCGGCATACCCATCAGATTCTTATGCTCTAATCCACCCGGCAGGAGGATGTGGAAAAACGGCTCGCTGCGATGGGTAATGTGGTCAATTTCGATTACCGGCTGACGGCGCACAATATCCATTGTACCGGTAAGGTCGGGAAACGGCCCTTCATCGGCCAGGGTGTGAGTAATGTGGCCCTCCAGGATAAGCTCTGCATCGGCCGGCACCTCAAGGTCCACGCTCTGGCAGGTCACAAGCGGCGTCGGGGCCAGTGCATGCGCGATGCCCAGCTCATCCACTCCTTTGGGGGGACTCATCGCGGCCGCAAGCAATACCTGCACCGGGCAGCCGACGGCAATGGCGACGGGCAGGGGGGCACTGACTTTGCTCAACGCGGTGTGCGTACCCCGCCCCTCGACAACGCGGGCGACAAAATGCCTCTCATCCAGCAGCATCAGCCGGTGGAACGAGATATTGCGTCCGAAATCCGGGTCTTTGATGACCGCGACGCCGGAGGTGACGTACCGCCCACCATCATCTGGGTGGTAGCGAGGAATGGGAAGTCGCGTCAGATCCGTCTGGGTCTCGACGATCTCCTGGCATGGTGCGGAGTCAACCAAAGGTGGTGGGAGCGGATGGGCCATCGCATCAGCCAGATGCCGGATCAGTGCAGAGGTGGTGCAGTTTAATGCTGCGGCAAAGTGTTCGCGCCGGGCACAGATCCCTGTGATCGCCCGCCAGCCGGGAAAGCCCTTGAGAGTGTGAAACAGTATTGCCTGGCCGTCGAGCGCCGCTGTAATGCCCGCCAACTCCAGGTGCGGGTCAACTTCGCGTTCAAGTTCTACCAGCGTGCCGCGTGCTCTGGCCCATTCGATGAAACCCCGCACATCCATTACCAGTGCTCCCAGTGAACACGCGACTCGTCGTACTGGGTACGCGGCTCCTTCTCCTCCGCCGGGTGGCCTATAGAGATCAGGTTGAGCGGCGTGATCGTCTCCGGCAGGCCAAGTATCTGGCGCACGGCGACCACCCGCTCCTGGTTAGGGTAGACCCCCAACCATACAGCGCCAAGGCCCAGGGCAGTCGCGGCCAGGAGCAGGTTCTCGGTAGCGGCGGAACAATCCTGTACCCAGAACTGCTCCATCTCGGTCAGGTCACCGCATACCGAGATGCACAGCGGGGCCTCGAAGAGCATCTTGCCATAGGGATGGGCTTCGGCCAGGGCGTCCAGGGTACGCCGTTCGGTAACGACGATGAAGCGCCATGGTTTGCGGTTAGAGGCCGACGGTGCAGCCATCGCCGCCTCGAGCAATGTCCTGATGTCTTCTTTAGAAACCGGTTGGTCCGTATATTTGCGGATGCTACGGCGTGCAAAGATGGTATGAATGAATTCTCTGCTCATAACGCACACCTCTTAACATCTTTAGAGCCTATCCGAAAAACCGTACAGGCGGCATCCCTGTCATCACCTTTCTGCAGGCTTTCTTATTCGCATAACTGATTCTGAGGCGCAGGGCTCTGGTCAATCTCTTGGCTATGCGCCGCGTGGATCATAATCCACGCGGGCCAGGTGCTGGCCGCCGACCGCCGCCGCCGGATTGTGATCCGGCGGGCACGTCCGGCGGGCATGTCAGGCGGGAACGTCAGGCGGGAACGACGCGCGGAATCGAGTTATGCCTATCTCACACCCGCGTGCAAACCTGATGCTATGCCGCTTATACCAACGCATAGGGATGCGTCGGTTACGTTTTTCGGACAGGCAACTTAGTATGAGGTACCGGTCACCTGAGTTGTGAGACAGGTTTATGGACGGCTCACCACCAGGTTATCGAAATGGATTTCCGTAGTCGTGTCCTCGTAGGTTGTTGCCGTCAGGGCAATATCTCCAGATGTGAATGCATCGTCCTCAACGCTTGCCAGGCGCTCGCCATTCACCGACAGTTCCAGGCTTGTGCTGTTGCATACCGCCCGGATGTGATTGGTGGCATTGCCTTTGTTTATGGCTTCCGTCTCTGTCCAGTCCACCAGATAGTAGAATTCATCACCCTGGGCTTTTATGATGGCGTAGTATCCATCGCCAGAGAGAAGAAGATAATAGCCATTGCCATCACCCTGCTCTCTACATATTACCCCATAGTCATTGTCACTTTCCGGTCCGGCAGCCACTTGAGTGGCATCCACTTCGATGACGATATTATCGAAGGTGCGGTTAGCCACCCCCCACATGGTATCGCCTCTGGAGGAGGAAGTGACAACATAGACACCGTTTTTGTAACCTACGCTGCCTTCATCATATGTGCCGACTTCCCAGCCAGAATCCGGATCGCTGAAATCGTCCTGGAAAAGGATATTTGACGGTACCGGAGATGCCTTCGGCCCGGTCAGAGAGGGCAGCACATTGCATGTACACGCCAGCGTCGTAAGGATCAGCGGGATGATCACGCAGAGAATTTTTTTATTCATTATATCTTCTCCTGATTTGTTGTTTGAAACCTGTGACAGTCTCCCAGGTGACCGATACCGCCCCAGCACCATGTGTGAATCGCAGCAGGTAACGGTGCCATCCTGTTCTGCTCATCTTCGGGATGGGAGGCCAAGACGAGCCTGTTCCTCCTCGATGACACTTTCGTCCAGTTTGGTGAACAGTGGTTCCGGCCATTGCAACGGCTGTGCTGGTGGCAGATAGCTGGCCTGCCACTCGCCTTTAGCCGTGCTGTCGTCGTAGCATAGCGCTTCATGGACCCGTCCGCCCGGCTCTTCAAATGTGGTGGTATACGAACGTCCGAAGAGTGTCCCTTCGTAGCCCAGATACCGGTGTAACCTTTCGGAGGTAAAGGGGAGGAAGGGAGCAAATAAAATTTTAAGGGAATCAATCGCACGCAGAGCCACGTATATGGAGGTAGCAGCCGCCTGGTGATCCTCTTTGATTTGGAACCAGGGGCTTTTTGTCTCCAGATAGCGGTTGGCTTCCCGCGCGAGCGCCATGACCTCGCTCAGGGCAGCGCGGAACTTGCAACCAGCGATCAGATTACCGATTGTCTCGAATCCCGCCTCGATCTGGTTTAACAGACCGATATCCACATCCTCCAGCGTCCCGGGCACGGGCACGCGTCCCTCAAAGTGCCTGCAGGCGAATGTGAGGGCGCGGTGGACCAGGTTGCCCCAGGTGGCGACCAGCTCATCGTTATTGCGACGCACAAATTCCTCCCACATCCAATCGGTATCGCGGGTCTCCGGCATGGCTGCGGTAAGATAATAGCGGAGCGGATCGGGGTCATAGCGGTCGAGCGCTTCGTCCATCCAGACAGCCCAGTTGCGGCTGCCGGATATTTTCTGCCCTTCCAGGTTCATAAACTCGTTGGCCGGGACGTCATAGGGCAGGTTTAGTTTTCTGGTGGGATCATCATCGTAAAGCCGCCCCACGCCCAGCAATTCGGCGGGCCAGATCACGGCATGGAATGGGATGTTGTCCTTACCGATGAAGTAAAGTGTCCTGGCAGCCGGGTTGTACCACCAGTCTTTCCACGCTTCGGGCTGGTTGTGATTGTGCGCCCACTCGATACTGGCTGAGAAGTAACCGATCACCGCCTCGAACCAGACATAGAGACACTTGCCCTCCCATCCCGGCACGGGCACCGGGATGCCCCAGTCCAGATCACGGGTGATCGGTCGGCCCTGCAATCCCTCTCCCACGTACTGGCGCGCGAAGTTAATAACGTTGGGCCGCCAATGTTCCTTACCGGTCTGGAGCCACTCGATTAACCCGACGCGGGCAAGTTTGGGCAGATCAAGGTAGAAGTGTTCGGTTTCGCGGAGTACCGGGGTGCTGCCGTCTATTTTGCTGCGCGGGTTGATCAGGTCCTTGGGGTCGAGCAATGTGTTGCAACGGTCACACTGATCTCCCCGGGCCGCTTCGTAGCCACAGACCGGGCAGGTCCCCTCCACATACCGGTCGGGGAGAAAGCGTTGCTGTGTTTCCGAGTACATTTGTTTCTGTACCTGGGTGTAGAGATAGCCTTTGTTAAGCAGGGCAAGGAAGAAGTCCTGGGCGACCCGGTGATGGTTCTCCGTGTCGGTGTGAGTGAACAGGTCGTAGCTGATGCCCAGCCGCTGGAACAGTTCCAGAAACCCGTGATGGAAATGCTCGAACACCTCGCGGGGATGGCGGCCCTCTTTGTCGGCGACCACGGTGATGGGCGTGCCGTGGGAATCGGAGCCCGAGACCATCAAGACGTGATCGCCTTTGAGACGGTGATAGCGCGCACAGATGTCGCCGGGCAGATGTGAACCGGTGACGTTGCCGGTATGGATTTTGGCGCTGGCATAAGGCCAGGCGACTGCCACGAGAATGTATTCGGCCATAGCTCCTCCTATAATACTATAATTTTAGCAGAGAGTTTCAAAAAGAAAAACCGCCAGCGAGGCTGGCGGTGTGAGCCGTGAGGTCGTCAGGCGACCCGGTGCGAGCAGGTAGCCTCCCACCATGCCCGCCACGGCGGGTAGGTGCACATCGCCATCAGTGTAAGAGGCCAGGTCACTGCCTTCATCTGAGATAGTCCCTGAGCTGGCGGCTGCGGCAGGGATGGCGCAGGCGACGCAGTGCTCTGCCTTCAATCTGGCGGATGCGCTCCCTGGTCAGCCCGAATTTTTTGCCGACTTCCTCGAGGGTATAACTGCGACCGCTGCCCAGTCCGAAGCGCAGACGGAGGATGCATGCTTCACGAGGGTGAAGCGTGGCGAGCATTTCCTCGATTTTCTCCTCGAGCATATACTGGTAGGTACTCTGCACCGGGGTCGGGGACGTTTCATCCTCGATGAAATTGCCCAGCTCGCTGTCCTCCTCTTCACCAACAGGCTGTTCCAGGCTCAGCGGCCGCCAGGAAACCTGCAGCATCCACTGGACCTTGCGCGGTTCTACATCGAGTTCGTCGGCGAGTTCCTCCGGAGTAGGACGGCGGCCATACTCCTGCTCCAGATTTTGAGCGGTGTTGTACAGACGACGGATGCGGTCGGACATATGGACCGGGACGCGGATTGTGCGTCCCTGGTCGGCGATGGCTCGCGTGATGGTCTGCCTGATCCACCACGTGGCATAAGTGCTGAAGCGATAACCACGGCTGTAATCGAACTTTTCCACCGCTTTCATCAGGCCCAGGTTACCTTCCTGGATCAGGTCCAGAAACGGGACCCCCCTGCCGATGTACTTTTTGGCGATGCTGACAACCAGTCGGGTGTTGGCTTTGATGAGGTGTTCACGGGCAGCCAGCCCCTCTTCAACCTGCCGTTCGAGTTCCTTACGCATGGCAGGGTCGGTGCCGTCTTCGCTCAGTTTCTTTTTGGCGTTGCGCCCTGCCTCCAAAGCCATAGCAAGTCTGACCTCTTCGTCGTTTTTCAGGAGGGGCACACGGGCCATTTCTCTGAGATACAGTCCTACCGCATCGTCGCTGGCGATCCCGCTCAGGTCATAGTCTTCTTCCTCGTCATACTCGGGAAATTCCATCGCCGGGGAGAGCTCATCATCGAGCCCGTCTGCAATGTCCGCCTTGTCATCGTATATTTCAACCCCTGCGTCGTGTAGCAGGATCAGGATTTCCTCCAGTTGCTCCAGGCTATCCTCTGTCTCCGGGAGGAATTCCAGTATTTCATCAGTGGTGAGATATCCCTGAACTTCCGCCCTTTCTAAAAGTTCCCCAACCAGGTCCATAATTTCACTCCCTCAACTTTTGCAGCGGTGCCAGGCGCGGGTCAATCCTGATCTGCTCGCAGGTACATGGTTCGATGTTGAGATTAGCGCCACAATGTGGGCATAGACCTTTGCAGTCAGGGCGGCAAAGAGGTTTCATTGGGATGTCCACCCACGCTTGCTCACGTAGTAAGGGGGCCAGATCAATCCACCCATCTTCTCCAACCAGGTAGGAAGAATGATGGGCTTTTGCCGGTGCCAGCCGAAAGATCTCTTCTAATTCCAGGACTACGGGGAAATCGAAGGGTTCCAGGCAGCGAACACACTCCAGGCGTAGCTGTGATGCCACAGCGCCTTGAATCAGCAAGCCACTTTGTACCCGAATCGCCTGGACGGACCCACGCAGGAAGCTTACTTCCAGGTCTTTCAGGGTTTGACGCCCTGTGTCCAGGTTCAGAGTGAGTGTCTTGCCAAGCCGGGCCTTGATCAGAGCAGAAACGTCAAAACGGATCATACAGGCTCTAGTCGGGTTACCCGCCCTTGTGCCCGAACTGGCGAGGATCAGCAGCTATAGTTGAGGCTATTATAACACAATCGAGTTGCTCAGTCAAGATTTTTTAAATGTATTCCGCAATAAGTGTGTAAAGGTGGAGGGCACGTTGATGGGGAGCGAGAGCAAGACCGATGGGTTGAGTCCGTCAGTTTCAGGGTCCCGGTGGGGCAATTGGCGCAATAAGAGCCGGGATGGTTCATAATTGGTTGACACTCTGAGTCAGGCGCCGGATGCCGCCCGATTGAAATCGGCCCCTTTGGGCGCTGCGCGCCGGGCGTCGGCCTGCGCCGACGCGCCGGTCGGCAGAGGCCGACCATTGGCCACAGTAGGGGCGCAGCGCGCTGCGCCCTGTTGGCATCAAGTTAAGCGACTCAAGCGACCAGGGGCAGAGCGCCGCTCTGCCCCTGCCGGCGCGATTTCCAATCGCCCGCCCCAGAAACGACGCGCGAAGTTCAGTTATGTGTATATTAACTCGCGTGCAAACCCGACGCTATGATGCGAATTTCCCGGTCTACTGGCCACAATTCAACGAGATTCGAGCGCAGATTGGGCGACTTTGCCCTCTGGTAAATGAGAGCAACTGCACCCCAATCAAATTCACCGCAAAAGGCCACGTCACGCTGACGGTGACGGCAGGAGATGATCGCGTGACCGTGTCGGTCCAGGACACAGGTCTGGGCATTCCGACGGATGAGCAGAAAATTATCTTTGACGAGTTTCGGCAGTCGGAACGAACAGCAGCGCGATGATATGGCGGCCTGGGGCTGGGATTGGCGATCTGCAGGCGTCTGGTCGAGTTACACGGAGGGGAGATGGGCGTGTGTTCGTCCGGCGAGGAGGGCGGCGGCTCGACGTTCTACTTCTCGCTGCCGGCCCTGGCGGCTCCCCCTGCCCCTTCCCAGGCCAAGGCGTACCCGGTATGGCTCCTGACAAGGGACGCACAGGAAGAGAGCCTGTTACGCGACCACCTGGCCTGTCAGGGGCTTGAGGTGGCAATATTTCCACGTCTTGCGGGCGCGAAACGGACGCGAGGCGTTGGAGATCATCCGGCAGGAGCGCACAGACCTTGTACTCCTGGACTTGATGATGCCAGAGTTGGATGGGTTCGGGGTACTGGAGGCAATGCGCCAGGAGGAGATGAGCTGTAATATCCCGGTGATCGTGCTCACCAGGCGGGTATTGACCGAAGAGGACATGGTGCGTCTGAACCGGGGCGCGGCGAGCGTGTTGGGGAAGGGGCTGCTCAGTGTGCAGGAAACGCTGGAGCACATCGAGGCAGCGCTGGCCCGCCAACGCCGACTTGGTGGCTGGGCGCAGCAGATCGTGCGCAAAGCGATGGCTTACATCCACGAGCACTATGTAGAGCCGCTCTCCCTGGATTATATCGCCGCCCACGTCGGGTTCAGCGAGCAGCATTTGAGCCGCTGCTTTCGCAAGGAAATCGGCATCACGCCGGTTAACTACCTCAGGCGTTACCGCATCCGGCAGGCCAGGGCATTGCTGGAAGCAGGCGACAGAAGCATCACCGAGG
>Ga0209101_1000918_pt1 | contig 23474 bp, 14 predicted proteins | sample ConPoolayeCmetaG_FD_185481 | JGI IMG/M metagenome (GOLD analysis project Ga0209101, IMG submission 185481) | Hot spring microbial mat communities from California, USA to study Microbial Dark Matter (Phase II) - Cone Pool mat layer C metaG... ...
TCCTCCCGGCGGATCACCCATTGCGGGTCCACAAAACCGGCTGCCTGCAAGTCCTCGGCAAACTCGTCGAAGGTGAACGTGCCGCCCGTCTCGGTGTTCAGCAGCATGTTGATGGCAAACAGCGCGCCGTCGGCAGGAAGCGTCCGACAGGGCTGCATCACGATGTCGCGGACGGCGATCCGCCCGCCGGGAACCAGCGCCGAAAACACCTTGGAAAATAGTTGCCGATTGTGGGCTCGCGAGTGCTGATGCGCGATTGCGCTTACCCAGGCCAGATCGGCGCCGGCCGGCAACGGATCGCAGTAGAAGTCGCCGGAAACCAGGGTAATTCTCTTGGCCATACCGCTGGATGCCACGCGGGTGCGTGCCATCTGGATAGCATGCGGCAGGTCGAAAATCGTGGCCGTTGCCGACGGCACGGCGCGCAGGAACGCCAGCGTCCAAGTGCCCGAAGCTCCGCCCACGTCGAGCAGATGGCTGAACTGCGGCGGGCCAAGCTCGGCAACCAGGCCGTCGGCGATCGGAGCGCAAATGGCGTGCATGGCGGCGATGAAGGATGCACGGTCCGCTTCCCAGCCGCGAATGCTGGCCGGCCGCGGGGCGGGAAAGCCAGCCCGAACCGCCCAAGCCAGTTGCGACCATGCCCGCTGCCCGTTAGCTATGTGCCGCAACATCGGCAGAATCGGTTCGGCCGAGCTTTCCGATGGCAGCAATGGTTCCGGGGCGGCTGGTTCGATCAGCAAGCAGCGCAGCTCCACGGGGACGCGGTATAGGTCGTCTTCTTTTTCGAGCACTCGGATGGCAACCAGAGCATCCAGAAGCATAGCCGTTGCCCGCAAATCGCCGCCAATTCGCTCGGCGACTTCCGCCGCCGACAGTGCCCTGCTGCCCACTGCCGACCAAACGTCCAGTTCTGCCGCAGCCGCCAGCAGGCAGGCGGCGCGGAAACCGTTGGCCATTTCCAGCAGTCGCTGGCGATCGGGAAATTGCTTGGTCATTGTCGTCTCTGGCTTGGGGTTGATCTTTGCGAAACTTAGTAGTTGCTGAATATAGGGTTTTCCCTAGTGTTCCGCGTCACCACGTATTGCGCAAGTCAATAAGAAATGTATTGCGCAAGTCAATAAGAAATTCGCGGCGCGCCGGTTCGCATTCTACAATATAAGTAAGCCGAAAACACGAGGGCACATCGGTGCGAAGCACACTTTTTTTCCTAGTTTTGTCGATAGGGGCGGCTGCCGTGGCGGTCGGTCAGGCAGAAGCGGCCGACGATTCGGGCGGAAAGCCTGCTGCCGGCCAGTTGCGCAGTTCGCTGTGGCGATTCGGGATGATCGTCACTGCCAGCGGGGGGCCGTGCGGTGCGATGACCGGCAACATCACCGTGCCGGGCGAGTGGCCGGAGCAGCGCGTGCGCACGGTGCGCGAAGAGCGTACACCCGGCGTGACCATCCAATACAAAAAGCTAGAAGGCAACGTGCGACAGATGGAGGTGAAGATCGCCCGGCTGGCCGCCGGTGAGGAAGCCCGGGCGGTGGTGACCTTCGAGGTTATGCGGACTGTGCAGCGTCCCCCGCAACAGACCGATGCGCTGGTTGTTCCCAATGCGAAGAAACTGCCGGCGGAGCTGCGCCAATATTTGGCCCCCAGTCCATATATCGAATCGACCCATCCGGAAATAGTGGCTTTGGCTGGGCAGATCGGCAGCCAGCAGCAGTCGGCGTGGCAGCGCGTCGAGGCGATTTACGACTGGACCCGGCAGAAGATCGAGTATCGCAAAGACACGCCGCCCAAAAGCGCAATGCAGGCCATCAAGGACGGATTCGGCGATTGCGACGAGATGTGCTCGGTATTTGTGGCGCTGTGCCGGGCGGCGGGCATTCCGGCCCGAATGGTACGCATCCCAAAGCATGTGTACGCCGAGTTCTATTTGGAAGACGACCAGGGGCGCGGCCATTGGTTTGCTTGCCAGTTGGCCGGCGCGCGGGAGTTCGGCAGCATCTCCCACCACGAACCGATACTGCAAAAGGGCGATTCCTTCAAGCTGCGCGTACTGGATCCGGTGACAAAAAAGTACAAGTTGGAAACATACCGGCTTGTGCCCGATACACTGGTCGGATTGCCTGTTCCCGGCAGCGGCCAGCCGCAACTGAGGCTGATCGCGGAACCGGCGGAGGATTATTGAAGCGGCGGAGGATTATTTACATTCGCAAGCTGTGGCAACACGGATCACTACTGAGCTTAGCAATGCGCGCTTACTCACCTTTACAAGTTGGTTGCGCGCGCCACAACAACAAGGTTACGTCAGCCGGCTACTACTCCGCGCGAAGATCAATAGCAAAACGGTGGATCAGTCGTTCACAGCCTTTTCACGAATTTCATTGGGTTTCCCGATTTCAGTTTGTCGGCAGCCGACAGAACTAGGGAATCTGCCATGCAACCCGGTGAGCGCATCATCACAAAGCTGCTTTGCTTCGGCTTGATACTGTTGGCAGCCGCTGCGCCGGCATCGGCCCAGTTCCGCGATGTCGAACCCGGCGGAATACGCTTCGGCGAGTCGCGCGAGTTGGGTTATCGGGCGGGAGTGGTAATCCAGGCGGTGGGCGGGCCGTGCAAGGGCATCGTCGGCTATGTTCCGGTGCCCAACGAGTGGCCGGAACAGGATGTCCAGATCGCCGCCGAGGAAGTATCGCCCGATGTGAAAGTCAGCTACGAGATGCTCGAGGGCACTGTAAAACTGATGCTCGTACGCATCCCCTTGCTGGAAGGCGGCAAAGAGGCCAAAGCCACCTTCACCTACAAGATTCGCCGCCGCCAGATTCTGCCGCCGGAAAAGCCCGACGAGTTCCTGCTTCCCAATCCCAAGAAACTAGACCGGCAACTGGCTGCCTATTTGGGGAAAAGCCCGTTCATCGAGGTCGGCGATCGAAAGATCGCCTCTTTGGCCAAGGAGATTGGAGCCGATCGGAGCACCGCATGGCAACGGGTGGAAGCGATCTACGACTTTGTGCGCGAGCACGTGGAACACAAGAAAATCGTATATCGTCGTGGGACATGCCGGGGCGCGGTAGCGGCCTTGACTGAACGCCAGGGCAACCACGAGGACATCACTTGCCTGTTCATTGCCATTTGCCGCGCCGCCGGCATTCCTGCCCGGACCGTCTGGGTTCCCGAACACTGCTACGCTGAGTTCTGCCTGATGGACAAATCTGGCAAGGCGCATTGGTTTCCGTGCAATCCGGCCGGTGCGCGGGCCTTCGGCGAAATGCCCGATCTGAAACCCATACTGCAAAAAGGCGATCGCTTCATCCCGCCCTGGGACCGCCGCGAAGTGCAGCGCTACATGACCGAATATCTCACCGGGGCACAATTTCCTGGCAGCGGGCAACCGGTGGTCCGTTTCATCCGCGAGCCGGTCGAACAGTTCTGAGCCGTCTCTCGATCTTTACGAAACCTACTGCCCGCCTGATAACTTTTCTGCGATTTTCGCGTGTCACAGCGTATTGTTAATATCTAGCACCTCGGGAACAATCTGGTTGCGCGGTACGGCGCGTTCGCACAGGTGGCGTTCTCGCAAATGTCGCAGTCTGTTTCCACGGCGTCCCCACTCGCTCCGAAAGACATTCTCGCGTAGAATGCCTTCAACGTAAAAGGAGATGCTAGGAATCGGGACGTACGCGCGGCGATCTTCAGGAAAACGATCCCCTGACAGTAGACGGGGCACAGGCTGTATCGGCTTTGAGGCTTTGACCTCGTAAAGGAGTTCGCAGATGGTACTCAGAATACTCATGACAGCGTTGGTTGTATGTCCCTTATTTCCGCTAACGGCGTTTCCTGTAGAGCCGTGCAATCCGAACGCCACAGAGGATGTCCGAAAAATCCTCCAGTGGCTAGAAACCTTACCGAAGCGAACTGAAAACCGCGTTGTTTCTGGCCACTACTTCAACATGACGGTTCAGGAAGGAATCGACAAATACCTAAAGCCTATTCACGAACAAACAGGAAAATGGCTCGCCCTGGCGGCGCACGATTTTATTTGGTGGAACCCCGCCAATGCCCCGGCAAATATCGAAGCCCTCACCAACTGGTGGAACGCCGGCGGATTGGTGATGTTGAGCTGGCACCAGACCAACCCCGAGACCCTTCAAGGCTACGGAGGACACTGCGATCTGAAGCAGGTAGTTACTCCAGGCACGCCAGTCAACAAACGATATCTCAGTATGCTGGATGAGCGAGCGGAATGGTTGACCCGATTAAAGAACAACGGGGTGGCGGTTTTCTGGCGCCCCTATCACGAATGCAACTGCTGCTTTTGGTGGGGCAAGACGAACAAACACTTCAACAAAACGGACTATGTGGCCTTGTGGAGATGCATGTACGACTATTTTGTGCGCGTCAAAAAGCTGGACAATCTGATCTGGGTATATGCTCCCGACTGGTTCGCAGGATGCGACGAGTATTATCCCGGCGATAAATGGGTGGATGTTGTCGCCATCGATTATTACGGGAAAAGCGATTTGAGCGAAATCCCACCTGCCTACAAGAAGATGACGGTATTCGGCAAGCCATTTGGAATTTCAGAGCTTGGCAACTACAAAGATTGCACATCCTTGATGGATACCTTGAAGAAACAATTCCCCAACACCGTCTTCGTTGTTCCCTGGTACGGGAAATTCTCCTTTCTCGCACACGGCGACGTCAAAGCGCTGGTTAACGATCCTTGGATAATAACAAGAGACGAGGTCGATTGGCGGAAGTAACGTCATTTGGTGGCATCATCGGCTCTGTTGGACGAAGCGTCATCGGAGCATCGCTTGAAAAACAGCCTATTGAACTTCGCAAAAGGCGGCAACACGCAACTCTAGCAAAAACCTTACATCAGGCGGCCGATACGCTTTGCAAATGTTAAAGCGCCCTGGCAATTGGAGTGGGCGGGCAAAGCTGGAAATAGCACAAAGCGCGTCGGTCCGTGGCACCATTGCCGGCCTGCCCGCAGTGTTAGCGGTCGCTGCGAGCCTTCGACCGCACCCCAGCCCGCACGGACGCTACCAACGCACAAGGCGCCAGAACAGTTGTACACACTCCCACAGCGCTCGTAGTCAATCATGCGGGCACTGTCAGCGCGCTTTGTCGGACGATCCGGAAGGACCGCGCTCAGTCAAATGGGTGCTTGCTGGCAAAACGGTCTTGCCGAATATACAATCACAGGCGTTCGGTTTATCCCCAACTCGACGTTCGAGTCTCTTTCCCGCCAATTGTTCTTCCACAGGTGTCCTGCCATGTTGTTTGCAAGAGTTGTCGCCATGTTTTCAGCAAGAGTAGTCGTTGTCGCCCAAGTTGCCCTGTTGAGCCTGTTGTCGGCTGTCGCTTGCCAGGGGGCCACCCAGATCGCCTTGACGGTCAAAGCCGGCAGTCATGATCGAGTCAACACCCCAGTGTCGGTATTGCTCGAGCTGCCCCAAGAACTTGGCGATGCTGCTACCGCCGATCTTATCGACGCCGGCGGCCAGAAGCTGCTTGGGCAACTGACTGCCCCGAGCCTTGCTGCCGCACAGCAGGCTGCCGGACCGCGTGAGAGCGACAAATCGCCGACGGTAACGCGCCAGTTGTGGTTCATATTGCCCCGGCTGGCGAAGGGCCAGCAGCTTCAGTTGTCGGTCCGCATTCCCGGAACGAAACCCGAAAAAACCTACGCATGGAAAGACAATCCTGGCCAGTACGCCGAGTTGACCTTCGCCGGCCGACCGGTGCTGCGTTACATGTACAAGCCGTACGACCCGGCCAACCGCGAGGAAACCTACAAGGTCTACCATCACGTGTTCGACCCCGAAGGGAAGGTGTTATTGACCAAAGGGCCTGGTGGGCTGTTCACGCATCATCGGGGGTTATTCTTTGGGTACTGTGCGATCAGCTTCCCAGGCGGCAAGGCCGATACCTGGGGTTGCGGCGGCAACGCCAACCAGTTGCACCTGCGCTTCCTGGCCGAGGAAGCCGGCCCGGTGCTGGGGCGCCACGTGGCGGAAATCGCCTGGCGCAGCGGCGAAAAGGTATTCCTCCGCGAGCACCGCGAACTGACCGCCTACAACACCACAGGCGGCACGCTGTTGGAGTTCGCCTCGCGGCTGACGACCGCAGGGGGCAAAGTTGTACTGGATGGCAACGCCCCACATGCCGGCTTCCAGTTCCGCGCAGCCAGAGAGGTCTCCGAAGGTACGCAGTCGCAAACCTACTTCCTCCGGCCTGACGGCAAGGGGCAACTCAACCAGGCACGGGCTTCGGCTATGAACTTGCCCTGGGACGCCATGAGCTTCGTGGTCGAAGGCAAGCGTTACACGGTGCTTTACATCGACTCTCCGCGGAATCCCAAACCGGCCGAGTACAACGAACGGACCTACGGCCGGTTCGGCTCGTTCTTCAAGTACGAGCTGGACGACGGCAAGGACCTGCTGGCCAACTACCGCATTTGGGTACAGGATGGCGAGATGACCGTCGAGCAGGCCGCCGCTATTGCAAGTCAATTCGCCGAGCCGGCCGAGGTGTCTGTAAGCATCAAATAGCAGGCTTACCGCCCAGGCGATGCACGCCGCTACCGCTGGGGAGCGGCTCGGCGCTGCTGGCAACCGACAGTGTCAGCCAGCCGGGAAGCACAATCGGTCTCGGCCCGTGCGCCAAGGTACCGACCGCCGTTTCAACGCCTTCCTACTGCCATCCGCAACACGTAGTGGCGCAGATTGTGTGAAACTTGTATCGCAGCCAGCACCAGCTTTGGCCAATATCAATAGTTGCTGCCTGACAGGGATTTGTTTTATGAAAACCTGTTTTATGAAAACCACTGTACGGGTCGTTGTTTTTGGAGTCCTTTCCGCATTGGTCGTGGCGGCTCAGTTGGCTGCCGCCGATTTACAGTATGCCATGGCTGGCGACCGGCAGCCTGCGCTGATCGCATTCTCGGCCGGCAAGGCCGATGTAGTCATCAGCCGCCAGGGCGAAGACTATCTGCGGCTGGGCGTGGCGGCCTGGGGACCAAATTGGGCTTGGACCGGCTGGAAAGGCACTGCACGCAGCGATCAAGGGGCTACGGTCGCCGATTTGTCGGCCGCGCTAAGCGGCGCCGACGTCCCGGTGCGACTGAAGTTCCGCGCCGCCAGGCAGTCGCCCCAGCAGATGACTTTCAGCTACGAATTGACCGCTGAGCGCGACACGACTTTGACGCTCATTGCCGTGGAGCTCCTGCCAGGCAACGCATTCCACGGCTGCAAGTTCGTCGTCCACGCCGGCGGAAAGCAGACCACAGTCCAATGTCCGCTACAGCGCCGAGGGCTGGGCAGCGCAGTCGAGCGGGTAGAAATGACCGATGCCGCCGGACGCAAGAGCACGCTCATTTTCCAGCCACCCTGCGATATTCCTTCCGACGGCGCTGCCCGAGTCGTACTGGCCGAGAGCAAGATCCGTGCCAGCCAACCACAGCGGCTTACCATTACCCTTGACCTGCCCGAGCCAGTCGCGTGGTATCCCAGCATAACCGAAATCCCCGATCCGCCAGGCGTTGACCAGTGGTACCAGTGGCGCGGAACCGGTCACGGCGAAGGCAGCTTGATCGGCTTGGAAGAGTGGATCGAGCGGCCCGCGGGAAAGCACGGCCGGATAGTCCGCCGCGGCGACGCACTGTTTTGCGGCGATCGCCCGATCAAACTTTGGGGACTGAACCTCTGTTACAGTGCTTGCGCCCCGGAAAAGCAGCTTGCCGAACGTCGTGCAGCGCTGTACCGCCGCTATGGCATAAACGCCGTGCGTTTGCACAAGTTCGCCGATGGCCCTGGCTGGGCCGGCATCCAATCGCCCGACAGTTTCGTGCAGTTCAATGCCGAAGCACTTGACCGAATGGACTACCAGATCGCACAGTTCAAGCAAGCCGGCATCTACGTGAAGCTCTCTGCGCATTTCGGAACCCCGAAACTCGGGCCGGCCGACAAACAGTACGTCCCTTACCTGGAAGAGTTCGGTGCGCTGAAAGGAGCTGCCGCGAGGGTAACGGTTCCGCACAGCGCAGTACATTACTCGCCCGAGCTTCAACAGGTGCACATTCAACAGATGGTCAATTTGCTCAAGCACAGTAATCCGTACACGGGGATGACCTACGCCGAGGACCCAGCCATCGCCTTCATCGAAATCATCAACGAACAGAGCATTCTGTTCTACACCTCGATGGCCCCGCTGAAGGCCAGCGCCACCCTGCGACGCAACGTCGGCCAACGATTCTGCCAGTGGCTGAAGCAGCGCTACGGCACCCACCAGAAGCTGCTCGAGGCTTGGGGAAAGCAGGCGCTGGACAGCTTTGCCAGCGAAGGTATCACCGAGGGAACCGAACACCTGGATAAAGGAAACATCCTCCCCTTGGGCAATCCCTGGTACTGGGACCCCAAGCAGCTCGATGGTTCTCAGTCCTTCCGTAAACGCCGCCTGTTGGACACACTCGAGTTCCTCTACCAGCTTCAGTGCCAGTTCTACGACCGCTATGTGCAGGCGGTCCGGCAGGCGGGCTACAAGGGCGAAATCGTGGCCTCGAACTGGCAGGCCGGTCGGGCCTTCAGCCACTTCGCCAACCTGCACTCCGATAGCCTGGTCGGCACCATCGACCGGCACAACTACTTCGGCGGCAAGAGGGCCAATGCGTCGATGCTCGACCGGGCCGGCTCAGGCATGCTCAGCACTGGTATGCAGCAAGTCGAAGACCGGCCCTTCATGCTTTCTGAATGGATTCACGTATTTCCCAGCCAGATGGGCGTCGAGGGACCGGCGATCATCGGCGCTTATGGCATGGGTTTGCAAGGCTGGGATGTATCGTTCATGTTTCAGAACGGCGACGAGGCCACCTTCAGCACACGTCTGGGACGCCAGCAGTGGGATGTCATGGCCCCGCAAATCCTCGGCGTCTTCCCGGCCGTTGCAAGGCAAGTGCTGCGCGGCGATGTGCGCCAGGCCGATCGGGTGGCGACGCGCAGCGTTCACGTGCCTTCGCTTTTCGAGGGCAAACTGGGCTTCGACGACCAGGTGGCACAAGGCTACGACGATAAGGAACTCGACAGCACCACCGTGCCCGCCAGCGCACTGGCAGCAGTCCGCTGTACCGTTGCCTTTACGGAGAAGTTCACCACCACGCCGCCGCTCGACATGACGCCGTACGCCAAGCAGGGCTGGCTGGTTGCTTCCACCGGGCAGCTTCGCTGGCGGGAGGCTTCGGGCAGTGCCCGCGGCTTGTTCCTCATCGATACCCCGGCAACCAAGGCCGTGGTCGGCTTTGCCCAAGGCAGCGCATATCAACTGGGCGAAGTTGCCATCGAACCGCAAAGCCCCTTCGGAGCGATCTATTTGACGGCCCGTGAACCGACCGGCACGATCGCCACATCCAAGGAGTTGTTGATAGTAGCCATCGGCCGCGCGCGGAACACCGGCATGAAATACTCGCCCGACGGCTCGATGCTGCTCGCTGCCGGCGAAGGGCCAATTCGCATGGAGCCGGTGAAAGCCCGCTTCACCCTCCGCCGCTCGGGAACTCCGCAGGTCATTGTGCTGGACCACGACGGCCGGCCAAACGGCCAGACTGTGCCCGTGGCCGACGGGTCTGTCGTCATCGACACCGCCCGCTACAAAACGCCTTACTACCTGTTGCGCTACTGAGCCGGCGCAAGCCTTTGGTTCGGCCGCCGCACCGGTCGGCGCGAAGCTGCTCCGCCCCAAACTGTTCATAAGACCGCCCGCTGGGGAAGACAGCCATTGAAAGTGAGCATCACTGGCAGATAAGAATCTGGGTGGGTGCAATGTAACAGTCCACAACGGTGTTGCGCGCCGGCAAAAGAGGTAAGCGTTTGCCATGTACAAACAGCGGCGTTGGCGGTCGGCAACGGCGGACCACCGCTGATCGGTTTATCAACGCCGGCGCCCGGTCTTGACATCGCCTGCCGCGATGCGACAATCGTGAACTATAGAGCTACCGGATGCCCGCACGGGTGTAGTACACGTGGGTAGCCGTAGCGCTCCAGACGTGTTATACTTCACCGGGTCGAAAAGAAGTTATTGTCTCCGGGAAACATATCCAAAAAACATCTATTGATCTTCGCTAAAGGTAGTGACTGCCTGATATAAGGTTTTCCTAGTGTGGCGTGTCGCCAAGTTTTGCGAATGCCAATAATTTCAGGGTGTAGGGAAGTGAAGCCATACTGTATCGGGAACAGAAAACCGGCAGGCGATTGGGGTTCACATTCGTCCGCAGGGTTTATGTTTTGCGCGGGCTGAACTTGGACGTTCTTGCCGCGAAAACGCTCGCTTCGGGATGATGCGGAATTTGCAGGGAAATATCGGATCACTCGAACAACCGGCTTGAAGCAGTAAAGCACAAAAACCAATCGGCAGGTCTTATTGAAGATCAGTTTGACGGGTATAACTCGGGCGGCTAGCTCAGTTGGTTAGAGCGCCATCCTCACACGGTGGAGGTCGCGCGTTCGAATCGCGCGCCGCCCATTTGCTTATCTATCCAGGTTTTGCCGCTAGCCGCAAGCGGCAGCAAAGGGCTATCCGAAAAAGGGCGCGACTGTAGGCTCTTTCGCGCTATGCGAGCGGGCTGGACACTTCGAGAACTGACATACCGTCCAGCCGTCCGACGATCTAGCGGCGTGCCGGCTCGCGTCCGCTGTGTTTTCCTCGGCTGCTGCTGAACCACCAACGCCGAATGCGGCCACGCCCCGTGCTGGTTGCCCACGTCCTGGAAGGCCACGCTCCGTCGTGGCCGCATTCGGTGTTGCTGATCGGACGGCTGTGGACGAAAACATTACCGACGCTACCGCAGTGCGTCCCCGGCTACCACTCGACATCAAACACCGTCGCTCCATCTTACAGCAGTGTGCCCCTCCATTACCACCATTTGGTTGCGGCCTAGGGCAGCGTTAGGTTAACGGCCGACGCGGCAGCAGGCACTCGTCCGCTGCAATACCGCGCGGTAGGCTTAACATTATGCTTCGCGCGGGGCAACACGATATTTTTTGCTCCGAAAATACTGCATTCCTGTCCGCGCGGAATAAAGATGCGGCAAGTGATTTGCGCAGGCTGAATTGGGACGTTTTTCTGCGAAAACGCTGCCGTATTGGCCGCGCGGAGTTTAACGGTTTCCGCCGCTCGGCTTGTGGGTGTTCGGGTACTGTCGGACTGCTGTACTACGGAGCAACTCGCCCAGGGCGACTGCTTGTTCGAGGGAGGGGCTGTAATGGCTCGGTGTCGGCCAATTCCGAGCGGTTTGCTCGCATGTCAGCCAGGCAGGCGGGCCGAAACATTTGAGGCGCGAAGGTGGTAGCGCCGCTTGAAGGCAGCCTTTGCGGACGCCGGAAAGAACAGTCGATGCAAGGATAATTCGCGTGAGTGGTTGGCTGTCCTTAGCCGAAATACTCGGACCCGGCGGCTCGGTCGCCCGCCGGCTTAAAAACTACGAGCATCGGCCGCAGCAATTGGAAATGGCTGAGGCGGTTGCGCGGGCGATCGCCCGGCCGAACCACTTGATCGTCGAGGCGGGCACTGGCGTTGGCAAGAGCTTCGCATATCTTGTTCCGGCCATACTGGCCACCCACCAGCGGGCCGGCGATGAACACCCAGGGGCAGAAGACGATTCGGCTTCATCCGGCACACAGCAGGGCAAAGTCAAACGGCAGACGGTGCGCGTGGTCATCTCCACACACACCATAAGTCTTCAGGAGCAACTGTTGCAAAAGGACATTCCTTTCCTGCGCAGTGTAATGCCCACCGAGTTTACCGCCGTGCTGGTCAAGGGCCGGGGCAATTACATCAGCTTGCGAAGGCTGGAAAATGCGTTGCAGCGGGCAGTCAGTCTGTTTCACGACGATAAGGAGTTCGAGCAGCTTCGCCAATTGCGGCAGTGGGCCGAGCAGACTAGCGACGGCTCGCTTTCCGACCTGGAATACCGCCCGCTGGAAAGCGTGTGGGACGAAGTAGCCAGCGACCATAACAACTGCATGGGGCGCGATTGCCCACACTACTCGAAGTGCTTCTACTACGCCGCGCGCCGCCGAATGCAGCACGCCCAGGTGCTGGTGGTCAATCACGCTTTGTTCTTCGCCGATCTTTCCTTGCGTATGGCAGGGGCAAGCATCTTGCCCGAGTATCGCGTGGTGATCTTCGACGAAGCACACACGCTGGAGGGCGTGGCCAGCGAGCACTTGGGGCTTACCATCAGCAGTGGGCAGGTGGAGTACCTGCTGCGCAAACTTTACAATCCGCGCACGAACCGGGGGCTGCTGGTTCACCACCACCTGGGCAATGCCCAGCAGCAAGTGATGGACTGCCGCCAGCGGGCGCAGAGCTTTTTCCAAGCCGTGGCCGAGTGGCTTGCCCGGCAGCCGGGCGGCAAAGGTCGCGTGCGGCGGCCGGAAATCGTGTCCAATCCGCTCAGCGAGGGGCTTGCTAAGTTGGCCGGAACGCTGCACCGCGAGGCGGAAAAGATCGACCAGCCCTCGATGCGGCAAGACATTATCGCTTCGGCGCTGCGACTGACAGTGCTGGGCGCCGAGATCGAAAGGTGGCGCCGGCAGCAGTTGCCCGACGCTGTCTATTGGGTCGAGCACGAACGGTCCGGGCGGCGAGAGCGAGTGGTTTTGGCCGCAGCCCCGCTGGATGTCGGACCTGTGCTTCAAGAGCACCTGTACGAGAAAACGCCCACGGTGATCATGACCAGCGCCACGCTGGCCACGGCAGGCAGCTTCGATTTCTTTCGGTCGCGGATAGGACTTTGGGAGGCGGAAACGCTGGCCCTGGGCAGCCCGTTCGACTATCAGCGCCAGGCGCAGCTCATCCTTTTGGAAGACATGCCCGATCCGGGAGAGCAACCCGACCAGTACCAGCGCTGCGTCAACGCCATGATTCGCCGATACGTGTCGCGCAGCGCTGGCCGGGCGTTCGTGCTGTTTACCAGTTACGAGATGATGAAGCGTGCGGCCGACGAGTTGCGGCCGTGGTTTGCCGAGCAGGGCTTGCTCCTGTTGTGCCAGGCCGAAGGGACGCCGAGGACCACGATGCTCAACAAGTTCAAGGCGAACCCGCACAGCGTGCTGTTCGGGGCCGATAGCTTCTGGCAAGGCGTAGATGTGCCCGGCGAAGGGCTACAAAACGTGATTATCACCCGGCTGCCGTTTAGCGTCCCCGACCGCCCTCTGCTCGAAGCGCGGCTGGAGGCCCTGCGTGCCGCCGGCAAGAACCCCTTCCGCGATTACCAACTGCCCGAGGCGATCATCAAGCTCAAGCAAGGCTTCGGCCGGCTTATCCGCAGCAAGCAAGACCGTGGCATGGTAGTGATTCTGGACCCCCGCGTGCGCAGCAAGCCCTACGGTCGGCAGTTCGTCGATTCGTTGCCCAAGTGCCAGGTGGTAATAGAATCGGCGGCCGAGTAGGAGACGCCAACGGTGCTCCGGTCGCTTGCGCTGCCGGCTCAGCACCGCGTTCGATTGCGCTGTCGGCTCGTCGCCAACGGTTGGTTGTGATCCCGGCTCAGGCCCACGGTCGCTTGCGCTTGCCGCTTGGGGCTCTCACACCACCGACTCGAAGACCCTGTCGAGTTCCTCGTCGGGCACGCCGAAGGTAGTGCCCAGCGGGGCAAGTCGCTCGGTCTTGAAGTAGTGCGGCAGCCGATCGTGTGCCGGGCTGAAACCGGCTGCGATGTTGAACCGTCGTTCGCGGGCAAGAGTTTGGCGCCCCAGGGACTGGAAGTCCTCGGGCGTGTAGCGGCGGCCGTACACACCGCCCAGCATGTCGCACATGGCAGTCATGGCCTCGGGATTGTCCAGCACGGCAAAGGCCACGAACAGGCACAAACCCGAGGCATCCAGGGCCGCGGTGGCGATTTGAAGGGTACGGCTTAGTTCTATTTGACCCTGCGGGCTGAGCGGGTCGACCCTGCCGCCCACGTTGAGGATATTGGCCGCAATCGCGTAGCCGGCCGTGTGGTCGGCGCCCATGGGCGAGGTGGCGTACGTGACCCCGATGCCGAACGCCGCCCGCGGATCGTACGCCGGCATCGACTGGCCTTTTACCGTCGGCACCCGCTCTACGCCGTAGGCCTTGCCCAGCACTTCGGCCCCAGAAGCCAGCAGCCGTCCCAAGGGGGTGCGGTTCCTCACTTCTTCCAGCAGGCGGATCGCCCCCTCGGCGTCGCCGAATGGGATGATCCCCGCCTCCATAGCCACGGCGATTGTTGCGCCGGTCTCGATGGTATCCAGCCCCAGATCGTCTTCCAGGCGGTCCATTCGGGCGATGGCGTCCAGGTCGGCGATGCCGCAGTCGGCGCCGTGAGCCCAGATGGTTTCGTACTCCGGCCCTTTGGTGACGTACTGGCCTTGCTCATCGACGTAAATGCGCGAGCAGCGGATGGTGCATCCGCGGTGGCAGGCATGGGCGATGATGCCGCCGCGCTGCTTGATGATGTCGTGCTGGTGCTCGCCGCTGATGGCCTCGGTGCCCTCGAACTGCCCGCTGCTGAAGTTCCGCGTGGGATAAGCGCCGGCGGCGTTGATCACGTTTGCCAGGGCATTGGTGCCGTACTTGGGAAGCGTTTCGCCGGTCAGCGGATGCTTCTTCAGGCAATCGTTGAAGCGTTGCGAGCCGCTCTTGAACAGTTCGGCGTCGACTGGCTTGGGACGCTGGCCGTCGCGCGGGTCGATCACGATCACCTTTATCCCTTTGGAACCCATCACAGCACCCAGTCCGCCGCGGCCGCAGTGGCGAGTGGGACGGCCCTCGACGTCGGTAACAGCGATGCTGGCTGCCTGGGCTAACATCTCGCCGGCCGGACCGATGCTGATGCAGGAGATGTTTTCGCCGAACTCGGCCCGCTGCCGGGCGACCGTATCGTAGTTGCCCAAACCGGCAAGCTCTTCGGCAGGCTCGATGCGCACTCCGCTGGCGGAGACCAGCAAGCGATAGAGTTTTCCCGGAGCTGGCTTGCCTTCAAGCACCAGCGCCTTGACGCCGACGATGCTCAAGTCGATGGCCCCCATGCCGCCCGAGTTGCTCTCCTTGATTCCGCCGGTCAGCGGACTTTTGCCCCCGGCCGAAAGCCTTCCGGAGCACGGCGCGCCTGTGCCGGTAAGTATGCCGGGAGCGAGCACCAGCTTGTTTTCGGCCGAAAGCGGATGTGTCAGCGGCGGGACCTCGTCGGCGATGATCGCCGAGGTCAATGCGCGTCCGCCCAGTTCCGCATACTCCGTCTTGGGCTGCTCGGCTCGCACCGTCAAATCAGACATGTTTACGCGATAAATCACGCCCATCTCATATCCTCCCAGGAGTCGCTGATGGACCGCTAACGATATGCCATCCCATAGATCATCGCCTCGAGCCGCCGGCAGGGCCGCCCGCCAGCAATCGCCCGCATACGAGTACCTTCCGGTTTTCACCGACGGCAAGCTACCTTCCTGTATAGCAGACCGCTACAATTGGAGCAATCATCCAGGGTTAGCCGCGGACGCCTCAAGTGCCGGTGATCAGCATACGATGAGCGGGCAAGACGACCTTGCATCGCCCAGCCCGGGCCGGCAGCGGCCGCGCAGCAGCCCGGCGCGCGTCGCCGCAGGCGTGGCGCTCGGCCTATTGCTGGGCTATTTATCGGTCGTAGGACTTTCGATGCTGCTGGAAGAACGGCTGGTGTTTTTTCCGAGCCGCTATCCCGAAGGCGACTGGAAGCCGCTAGACCTGCACCCTGAAGACGCCGACTTCGCGGCCGCCGACGGAGTACGCCTGCATGGCTGGTATCTGCCGCGCCAACAGCCGCTGGCCGCGGTGCTGTTCTGTCACGGCAATGCAGGAAACATCACCCATCGCTACGAACTGCTGTGGATGCTACATCACCGGGTGGGAGTTTCGATGCTGATCTTCGACTATCGCGGCTACGGCCGCAGCGAAGGCAGCCCGACCGAAGCCGGCATACTGGCCGACGCCCGGGCGGCGCGCGCCTGGCTGGCGGCGCGGGAAGGTATTGCCGAAAGCCAGATCGTGCTGATGGGCGAATCGCTGGGCGGGGCCGTGGCCGTGGACCTGGCCGCTGCCGACGGAGCGCGAGCGCTGGTGCTCCAGAAAACCTTCACTTCGCTGCCCGACGTGGCCGCGCACCACTTCCCCTGGTTGCCTGTGCGCTGGCTGATGCGCAATCGGCTGGATTCGCTGGGCAAGATCGCCAACTACCGAGGGCCGTTGCTGATGTGTCACGGCCAGCCGGACACGATCGTCCCGTATGAACTGGGCCGCCGGCTGTTCGAGGCCGCCAACGAGCCGAAGCAATGGATCGACCTGCCTGGCGACGACCACAACGACCCGTTGCCTCCCAGCTACTTCGAGCAGCTCAAGCGGTTCCTGGAGTCGCTGCCGCCGGTTGAGCAGTAGCCTGGGCAGATTGCGGCCACGCGGTCCTGCGCCGTCGGCGCACGGGACCGCCCTGACCGGCATGGCGCAAATGGCGTCCATTTGTGCCGAAAAGCGCAAACGACGGCCATTTGACGGCGGCGTCGCGGGCGGCACGGCGGCACGGTTTGACGTCCCCGGCAGCGCTGGCATATACTTCAGCGCTTTTACTGTAGCACTGTCATCTGGTATTGTGAATTGATATCGTCAACTGGGCGTCATTCGAGGTTGTGCCGATTGGGTGTTGTTCGATGCAACCCGACGGCTGACTTGCTTTTCCTGTCTTAAAGGAGCATAGCCAATGTCGACCGCCGACCAGCGATACGACGAAGCCATCGCCTTGCAACAAGCCGGGAAACTGGACGAGGCGGTCGCTAGACTGGAGGCTTTGGCCTCCGATGAGCCGGACTTCGTACTTGTTCATGCGGCACTGAGCGTCTTCTACAGCAAGCAAGGCCGCCACGACGAAGCCGTTCGGCACGCCAAGCGAGTGTGCGAACTGGACCCCGACGATCCGTTCAGCTACATGGCGCTGAGCATCACTTGCCACAAAGCGGGCCGGCTAAGCGAGGCCGAAGAGGCCATGGCGATGGCCATCGACAAGCAGTGGGAGGCTCGCCGGAAATCTGCCGGCGGGTAGCCGGGTGAGCCTGCCTGCGGGGCGCCGGTTGCACAGCTGCGGCTTTACGGCACGATCGGTCTTTTCCATCACCAATTCACGTTGCCGGGGTTCCACGGCCAGTAGAGTTTCTTAGATCCACCGAAGCGGAACTCGGCTGCACCGGTAAGCGACAGGTTGTGCAGTGTGTTCAGTCCTCCGGAGGCGACGGCAATGTTGTCGATGCACTCTACTCGTAAAGCCAGCGACTTGTGAATGCGGAACTTCAGTCCCGCGCCGATCGGCATGCCCAGTTGCGTAACATCCCGGCCCACGCCTGCCCGATCGACAAAGCTGATGTGCGAAGTTCCCAGGCCTACCAGCAGGTACGGACGCAGTCCGCTGTCGCCCCAGGGATAGTAGACTGCCTCGACATCCCAAAGAAACAGCGATGCGTGGCGTGTGCCATCGTAGCGGCGGCGGTAAACATGGTCGCGAGGGTATCCGGCCAGGTCGTCCAAGTAGTTCTGGTAGGCGATCGCCCGCTGGCTGTCGCGCAAGGCCACATTGCCCCAACAGAAGCGCATTTCCATACCCCAGTAATGGTTCAGATCGTAGCCTAGCCGCAAGCCACCGAAGAAGCCTTCTTCTCCATCGATCCAGTCGTTGATGATCGTGCCGCCGAAAACGCCTCCGGCAAACCAGGCGACGCTGAGCGGCCGGCGCAGCCAGCTTTCGCGCTGCATAAGCTGACCGCGGTGCTGGTCGCCATAGTATTGCAGTCCCAACAAATCGCGCACCCGTTGCCTAAGCGGCATGTGCCCATAATGGTGTTGGCAAGGGCAATCTTGGGCATCCTGCGCGATCATCGGGCCGTTCGGGCCGGGGTACTCGCCTGCGGCCGCAATGCCCCACCAACCGGGCTGAGTTGGCCACCAATTGGGTTGGATGCGGCCGCCGGGAGGGTCAAACGCTGGCGGCAGGTTGTCGGCGGCGCCTGGTTGCGGGGCATCTGATGGCCCTGGGTGTGCCGGTGGATGTTGCACTGCTGGTGGCTGTGGGGCTGCTGGTGGCTGTGGGGCTGGCTCTGGCGTCACATACGACTGAACAGCAGCTGCCATTGTCGCCCGGGGCAACAGCAAGCCGAACGTCGCCCAACACAAAGCCCCGACAAACAATGCCCACCCCGCGCCAGCGACCAAGTGGACTGCAACTGGTCCCGGCGTGGGACGTTGCGAGGCGTTTTGCCTATACCGCCGAGTTTTCCTAGATTGGCAACATTGCATCTGCTGCGCACGCCTTGCGCAAGCTGCGTCGTCAACCAGTCGTGGGGGCAATTCCACCCCAGCTTCACACTTACAAGACAAGACGACAAGCGTTGCGCGGGCATGAGTGAGTCATTGTCAATCGAACACGGCTCAACTGCGTTGATCCGAAAATGCTCAACTACTACCCGCGCGGAGCAGAAAGTGTGTCCCCGACAGTGGCACAATAAGAAGCTACAAGAGAAAAAACCGCGTACCGAAAAGGCCGAAACAAGACAAGCTTTCGCACAGCCGCCGGAAATGTTTTCGCCAGCGTGGCACGGGTGCTACTATACCCGCCAATTGCTATGTGCACTCTTGGGAGTTTAACGTCTTGAATTTTGCAAGGCTGGCGTTGCGCAACATTTCTTCAGCGGCCAGAGGGCGGAATTATGACGATCCCATACCACGCTGTCAATTCCATACCTGCCCAGGGTTCAGCCCGCACAACATCCACGTTATGTTATTAGATGGCAATATCTTAGGCAATGATGCACCGCCCTTGAACGCCATGAACAACCGGCATCATTTTTTGCCCAGCATGCGCTGTCGTCGGAAAAAGTCGGTCAGAATGGCGCTGCACTGATCGGCCAGCACACCGGCCACGACTTCGCAGCGGTGGTTGAGCCGCGGGTCGTCCAACAACCGAAACAAGCTGCTTGCCGCGCCAGCCTTGGGATCGGCGGCCCCGTAAACCACAGTAGGAATTCGGGCCTGAACGATCGCACCGGCGCACATCGGGCAAGGTTCCAGCGTTACATACAATGTGCAATCCTCCAGACGCCAGCAACCCAGCGCAGCGGCCGCCTGGGTAATGGCCAGCATTTCGGCGTGGGCCGTCGGATCGCACAACTGTTCCCGCTGATTGTATGCGCTGCCGATAACACGTCCGTGGTGGACTATCACCGCACCGACGGGCACTTCGTCCTGGGCAAGGGCCTGCTCGGCCTGTTGCAATGCCAGTCGCATGAAGTGTTCGTGCATCTGACGGTTTTCTGGCGATGAGCGAGCTATCGACGACTGCTTCGAGGACAACAATTTGCTGGCTCGGCCTGTAGGGGCTGACGGGCCTACGGCCGCAACTATTGACCTTAGCAATAGGTGGTGACACGAAGCACCAGGGAAAACCCTTATATAAAGCGGTCACTAAGTTTCGCAAAGATCAATAAACAGTGTTATGGAGTGACGCGCTGCGGTGGCGTCCGCTGTCACTGGACAGACGAGCACTGCCACGACGGAACGCGGCCCTACAGATCGCCCTCCCACATGCCCGCACTATGCACACGTACTCCGCCATAACGCTCTGCACATCTGTTGCCAGCGCGGATGATGTGACATTTACGTTGCCCGCACTGGCGGCAAATGGTAGCGCCAGGTCACGGCTGGCTGCCGGATGCCGGCGGGGCCTTTTTACTGGGCAGTTTGGCCTGCGACACCTCGACCGTCACCGGCTCGGCCCAGACATACTGCTGCGGTTTTCCTTCGACGACTCCCACTGCGCGGATCCGCGCCGGGCCTAGTCCAAGCGTGGCTGCCGGTATTTGGATTTTGCCGCTTTCGCCCGGGATTTTGCCCAACAGACGGCAGTCTTGCATGACGACGATTTCGCTGGAACCTGGCGAGTTGGCGGCGATCACCAGCACGGCATCGTCGGACACTCTCCGCTGGGGCTCGACCGAAAGCTTGATGCTTCGCCCGTGGTTGGCCGTGAAGACCGGCAACACCGCTCGTCCGCGCGTGGCGATCGGCCCCGCCTCCACGGCCACTACGCGCAGCTCGTGGTAGCCGTCGGCCAGGGCGGCAGTATCGAGCACGATCGGCTGGCCGGGCTTGCAGACGGCATAGCGCAGTTCATCGACGAACAGCTCGAAGCGTTCGGCAGCCGACTCCTTGGGAAACTGGGCTGAAGCCGTAAGGGTGATGACTCCCCTGACGGTGGCCCGACGCTTTACGCCCGATACGCTCACCAGCGGAATGTTGGCCCAGGGACGACACAAGGGGTCACCGACTATCAGCAACTGGTACGGTCCGGCCACCGACTGGTAGAAGGCTTCGGCCAGCGTGCAGCCGCGGGCGTAATGCACGTGAATGGAGGGCAGCGGGAACTTGTCTTTGATGGCAAACGGTTCGGTGACCGTGCCGCTGCTGCCGGCGGCACCGTGTCGGAGCCATTCGCTAAGCGGCGTCTGCCCGGCACCAGCGCGCAGGTCGCCGCCAAAGCTGGTGAAGTGCTCGCATATCGCTCCGGGCAGTATTTTGCTGCCCGAGGTTTCCCACTGGAAACTCTCGGCGCCGACCATTGCCCCCTGCACGTCGTCTTTCTTCAACGGCAACACACCGCGAATCAATTCGGCTTCTACGCCCAGCGACTTCAGTTGGCGCACGGCCGTGGGGAAGCCTGCGTCGCGGGCGCGTGAGCGAATGTTGTCGTTTTCACAGTAATAGATAGTGCCACGGGGAAAAGTGCCGTCGGCCGCCGTGCTGCGCTGCAAGTAGTCGAGCACCTCCGCCAGCGAATTGCCGCGGCCTGCCGTCACGCCCAGCATCACCGAAAGCAGGAAGCGCCGGCCCATCGCACCGGGCGGCAACACTTCTCCTTTCGGGCCGAAGTTCGTGCTGCTGCTGAAGCCCAGCGAGGAGTCGCCCTCGCGCGCATATACATTGGCGCGAAGGTCCACGTATGCCGGATTGCCCACCGCGGCGGGCTGCCACAGGTAAGTCAGACCCGTGATAGAAGCTACCTTGGTAAGCGGCTTGGGCCATTCGGCCTTGGGGTCAAGCTTCAAAGACCAGGCGGGCTGTTCGAAGGTGGCCCCGGCATCGTAGAAGCTCTTTACGTCGCCGTCGATGTCGATCATGGTGGGAAAATCGCTGGAATAGACCACATAGTCGATCTGCGCTCCCAGCCGACGCTGCTCGATGGCCCGCAGTATCGGCAGCAGAATCTCCTTACGGAACGTGGCTACATCGGTAGCTTCGACCTTCGGGTCCCAGGCCAGCGTGAGCACGTTTCCCGGCGGAATCTGGCGCAGTTGCTGATAGTGGTTGGCGATGGTCAGCGAGTTTGTGCTGCGGCGGTTGACAACCAGCAATACGTTTTCCGGTCCGCCGCCGGCATAAAGCCGGGCATGGGAAGTTGACAGCAACAGCCAGCAGCACGCCAGCGTGCAGCACCAGCCGCGCGTAGCAACAGCAAAACGCAATGTTCGATACATGTCTTGGTGTTCCGTCGTTTCAGGACTTGGGTTTTTCCGCGGGGGCCTGGGCCTGGATCGGCTCGTCGGCAACATCTACTTTCTGTCCCCGCAGGTGCTTTTCGAAGAAGTTAAGCACGCGCCGTTGCACCTCTGGCCCGCCAATGCCGTGCCCGCCGCCTTCGATCTTCACCAGTGTAGCGTCCACGCCCGCTTTTTTCAGCGCCTGGTAGAAGACCTCGGCCTGCGAGAAGGGCACGATGTTATCGGCCGTGCCGTGTACTATCAGTATTGGGGCGTCGTCCTTGGAAACATACGTGACCGGCGATGCCTCTTTGGCGGCCTCGGCCTTCTGGTCGATCGGGCCACCCAGCAGCGCCGAGACTGCCGCGAAAGCGTCGCCTTTGGCCAGTTTGGCGATGGCGGTGAAGTCGGTCGGGCCGCAAAAATCGACCACGCAGGTCACCCGGCTGGACTGATCCGGCCAGCCGCAATCGCCTTCCAGCTCTTTCACGTCGCCGGTGGTTCCCAGCAGGCTGACCAGATGCCCGCCGGCCGAAATGCCCCACACGCCGATCTTCTGCGGGTCAATGTTGTACTTGTCGGCGTTAGCCTTGAGAAAGCGGATGGCAGCTTTGCAATCGTGGATTTGCGCAGGCCAGGTCGCTTCGCCCGAAAGCCGATAACCGACCGACGCGCAAAAGTAATTTCCTGTGGCGGCGAACCGGGTCAGCAGCCCCACGCCTTGCGACTTGTCCCCTGCACGCCACCCGCCGCCGTGAACGAAAACGATCACCGGCAGCGGAGTTACCCTGGGCTGTTTTGGCCGGACGATGTCGAGCTTTAGTACGCGCTGGCCGGCTTTGCCGTACTGGACGTCGCGCTGGACGATCACGTCCTCCGGCGCCGGCACAACGGCACAGTGCCCCAGTGCGGCCAAAGCCACGCAGGCGACGATAACTCCCCAGCCTGCCAAAAAAGTCTTGTTCATCGCGCTTCTCCCGTATTCAAAACTACCGTGGCTGAGATAATCGCAGCCGAAAACAGCAACAACCTTTCGGGCGAAATCGCTTGCTGAGAAGAGTATTACCAGGTATTGCCAGCCATAAACCGCACGAACTTCGATGCCGTCCACCTGCCACGGCCTGAACTCCACGCACCTTGCCGCTGCCTTATACCGACTTGGTGTTTGCCAGACGCATTTTATACATGCGCCGATCTGAGCGAAACCGGGCGTGTTGTGCTTGCGGGTTCTTCGGAATCGACGCCAGTTGGAGTACGAAGCTCCGTTGGTTGCGGGCGCATTCGGGCTTGGTATAGTGATCTGTAATGGCTGCCATTTATCACCATGCCTGTTGTTAAACTCGCCCGAGGTCGCAGATGTCTCACCGCCGCCTGCACCTGCTTGGAAAATTATGCGCCGCTTGCTTCATCAGCCTCCTTTGTGGGGCACTCGAAGGGGAAAATCCTTTGGGGTCGTTAATTGTGCATTCGGCGGAGGTTGCAAACAACAGCAACGCACACAGCAGTGACGTCCAGAAGAGGGCTTTGCAGAAACCTGATCTGCAAAAGACCGACGGGCAGAAAACTGCTGCGCAAAACACCGCGGCCCAGAAAAACACCGGCGCCCAGAATGCCAGCGTGCAAAAGGCTGACGGACAAAAGACCGCCGCAGCAAAGACCAGCGGCCGACAGCCCGATCAGGCGATCCCTGTTTTCGATGACATCTGTTTCGACGATTTCGGGTTTCAAAGACCGCATCCCGGCGTTGGCCAATTGCAGGAGCTGTTGGGGCAGGTCCCCGGGCTCCCCTATACGTTTCAGTTGCAGCACGAACACAACCGGATGCTGGTCCAGTTGCGGGGGATGTATCAACTCAGACCGCGATGGCAGGAAGGCTCGTTGCTGCGGATGTCGGTGGTCACCTACCGCCCGCTG
>Ga0209101_1000920_pt1 | contig 23463 bp, 22 predicted proteins | sample ConPoolayeCmetaG_FD_185481 | JGI IMG/M metagenome (GOLD analysis project Ga0209101, IMG submission 185481) | Hot spring microbial mat communities from California, USA to study Microbial Dark Matter (Phase II) - Cone Pool mat layer C metaG... ...
CAGAATCGCCTTGCGACGCAGGTCTTCCTGCGCCGCCGGCGAAAGCGTGCGGGCATCGGCGATCCTCATGCATACAGTATAGCCCCATGAACACAGAATGTCAACTATACTGTGCTCGCATTAATAAGTGTCGATGACGCGCTGGTAGTACTTGCGGGCCAGCGCGATGTTGTTGGCCTTTTTCATCTCGCGCGCCAGCCGCAGCCATTCGCCGCCCTTTTTCTCCGCCTCGCGTTCGGCCGCCGCCGCCTGCTCCGCCTCGATGCTCTTCATGATCATCGGGTCGGCCCGCATGTCGCGCGCCCGGGCGTTGGCGACCTCGCCGGTGGGGCGGGCGGCGTACTTGGTGCCCAACTCGTCATAGATCGCCAGCGCCTCGGCGTAACGCCCGGCCGCACGCAGTTTGTCGGCCTCCGCGAGCTTCGCCTTGGCCGCGGCCTCGACCTCGTCGTCCTTCTCGGGCTCGAAGGTCTGTTTGAGACCCTCCTCGATCGCCTGGGCCAGAGCCGCGCCGCGGGCGTTCTCGGAGATGACCTTGCCGTCCCGCCCGATGAGGATGGCGCGTGGGATCGATTCGATGCCGTATCGCTTCGCGAGCCTCGCATCCCAGAGCTTGCCGTCCGCGATGTGGTACCAGTCGAGCTTCTCTTTCTCGATGTGCTCCCGACACTTCTCGAGGTCCTTGTCCAGCGAGATGCTGATGATCTCGAAGCCGCGCCTGCGGTATTTCTCGTAGTTCGCCTTGATGTTCGGCAGCTCGGCCCGGCAGGGTCCGCACCACGTCGCCCAAAAGTGGATCAGCACGACCTTGCCGCGGAAGCTCTCGAGATCGATCGTCTTGCCGGTGCGGAAATCGGTTTCCTTGAACGGCGGGAAGACTCTTCCCCGCGCAATCGTCTGGCCGGTCGCCGTGGCGGCCGGCCCAACCACCAGCAAAAGCCCCAAGAGCCGCGCCCACCTGCCGCCCAAGCTGTACGCCCTAATCATCGCGTGAACCCTCGTCGCAAAGTTGGCCCGCTCGGCGACCCCGACGGCCACTCCGGGGTCCTCCGACTCCAAGCAGTATACCCTGTGGTATGCCAACGGCGCCGCGGCCTTCGCGCTGCACACATTTCGACAACTGGACCTCCGGCCTGACCGCCGTGATCGGCTTCGGTAAGGGCCATGCCCGCCGGCTGGGATTGCCGGGCGCGCGTCGCTACGATAGGCCCCGCCGCCGGCGCGGCCGTCCGCGTGGCCCTTGCCGGGCCCCTGTCGTGAGGAGCATGTGTTCTCACCGCCCGCGATGTCCCCGCTGATCATCAGCCCGGCTGAGATGCTCGGCGCGTTGCTGGCCACGCTGGGCACGCTCCTCCTCGCAGTCCTGTTCCGGCGCCGCCTGCCCGTTGGCGTGCCGGAGGGGGTGTTCATCGCAGCCCTGAGCGGGTTGCTGGTCGCCAATCACGCGCTGGGCCGAAACGTCACCGGGCCGGCGCGGGGGCTGCCGCTCGCGATCGTTTTGGCGGGGCTCGCGTACTTGTGGTTTTTCGCCGCCCGCTGGATCGAGCGCGACCCGCAGCCCGGTCTGACCGCGGATCCGTCGCGGGCGTTGCGGCGGGTGCTGGGAGAGCAGGCCGCGGTGATCGCCGGTCTCGCGGCAGCAGTCGTGCTCCTTTCCGAGTGCCGCGGCGGGCAGGGCGGATGGACGGCTGTGGTGGTCGCGTTGGTGCTCGGGGTACCCGCGGCGTTCGTCCGCGCGGGCAGTCGGGCGTGGGCCCCGTATCTGGCGGCTGCGTCGGGAGCGCTTGCGCTTCAGTGCTGGGCGACGGATGCGTTCCGGGGGGCGTGGATGCGGCCAGCAGCCGAGGTCGCGCTCTACTCAGGGCTCTGCGCACTCTTGGCGGCGTTGGCCGCGGCCGGATGGCGCTGGCGGGCACGGCGTGCGATCTGGCTGGCCGCGCCGGAGCAAGCCGTGGGGGAACGTCCCGCAGGGGGGACCGTGGCGGCGCTGGTGGTCGCTCTCAGCGGAGTCAGTGTGTTGGCCGGGGGCTTCGCCGGACCGGTCGGTCTCGTGCCGGTGGGGATGGCGGCGGCCGCGTTGGGGACGCTGACCGCTGGGCACCGGCGCGGTTCGGTTGCCGTCGGTGAGTTCGGGCTGTTGCTCGCCGGGCTGGCGGTGGTGTACGGGGCGGGGCGGTGGCTGCCCGGTAGAAGCGTAGACGAAACCCTGGGAGGCACGCTCGCGGCGCTGTGGATGCTCTGGCTGGCCCGCTTCTGGCAACAACAGCTTCATGATGGACGCCCCTGGACGACGGCGGGGCGTTTGATACCCAGCGCGCGGCGGCTCGCCGTGGTTTTCGCGGCGGTTGCCGCTGTCCTGGCCGGCGTAGGGCTGAACCTGGGTGCCGTGGGCGAGCCGTGGCCGGTGCCGGTGCTCGCAGCGCTGGCGCTAAGCGGGTTTGGGTTGCTGGCGCTGCAAGACGCTCGGGAGCACAACTCCGCGGCCGGATGTTTGGCGGGGCTGCTGGGGCTGACGGCGGCGGGAGTGCCGCTGGCGGAGCTTGTGCGTGTCGGCGGGGCGGAGCTGCCGGCGAGTGTATGGCTGGCACTGGTCGCGCTCATCGTAGCATTGAGGACACCGGTCGGCCCGGACATGCGGCTGGTCGCGGACACGCGGAACGCGTGGGTCGGCGGGGGCCTTCCGGTGGCGGCGGCGTACTGCCTCGCTTGGCTGCCGGACGATCGCCAGCCGCTGGCGCTGGGGCTCACGGCGGCCGTGTTTCTGACGGCCTGGGGGCTGCGGCGGGCGGGAGGGCGGAGGCTGGCAGCCCGCTCGGCACAGGTCGGTGGACCGTAACGGAAGGGTTGGCATGTGCGATCACGCGGCAGCGGTGCGGCAGCACCGCGCGGTTCGCAGGGGCCGCGCTCGCGGCGGCGCGACTGAGCTTGTTGAGGCGGCACGGCTTTCTATAATGGCGGCCACGGCTGCGGCGCGGTCAGGCAGCCGGGCATGCACCGCAGAGGGAGACGGACATGGCCGAAGGCACGGAGCTGCGGTCCATCGCATGGTCGGAGGCCTTTCCATTCGTGCGACTGTTCCGCGCGCTGGACTTGGCCCTCAATCCGCATCGACTCGTGCTGGCACTGGTGTGCATCACCGTGATCTACCTCGGCGGCCGGATCTTCGACGCGGTCTGGCTGGCACTGGACGGCGGTGTGCCGCGCGCCGCCGGCCCGGGGGGCCGCGTGGTCAGTGCATTGGATACGTATGCGGCCGGCACGCAGGCCGAGTACGCCACCTGGCAGGCGTCGGCCAAAGACGCCAGGGGAAAGTTGGCGGCCGCGGCCCTCATCGCCGCGGATCGCGCGCGGACGCCGGCCGAGGCGCAGGCCCTGCTCGGCGGCCGGTCGCTGGAGCGCGTGCTGCTGACGGACGAGCATGACAAGGAGGTGCGCACGGCGCTGGGGTGGATCCGCGAGCGGGTCAAGCAGCGCGTGGCGGCGATTGAAAAGTCGGACCTGAGCGCGGCGGAGAAAGCCGAGCGGCGCGAAGCGCTGTACGCCGCGGCGGACGTGCTCCGGCTGGCGCTGCACGCGCGCAGCGCCGGTCCCGACCTGGTCAGTCGGAGAAACGAGGCGCTGGCTGAGCTGTTCACGGAGGAGCCGACAGCGCCCGGATCGGAGGGCGCGACCGGGTTCGACCGGCGGAAACTCATGCGGCTGCTGGAGGTCCGCGCGCGGCTGGCGGAGTACCGCGCCGCGGCGCCGGGCGGACCGTTCATCAGCCTGCTGGACTACGAGGCCCGTTGCTTTGCGGCGGCGGTGCGGGGCGTCTGCGCGGGACGGTTCGGTTTCGCGGGGGGCGTGGGCGCGGCGGAGCCTTCGCTGGCGGGCAGCATGGCGGACGCGTTGCGCGGGTTGGCGTGGACGGTCGTTCATCGGCCGTGGTTCGCGCTGCTCTATGGGCTGTTCCATTTCGCGGTCTTCGCGCTGTTCGGTGGGGCGATCTGCCGCAGTGCGGCGTTGCAGGCGGCGCGGGACCAGCGGATCGGACTGCGCGAGGCGCTGCGGTTCGCGTGGGACAAGTTCAGCGGGCTGATACTGGCGCCGTTGATGCCGGTCCTGCTGTTCATTGCGGGCGCGGCGGCGCTCGCCGTGGGCGGGCTGATCGGCGCGATTCCGTGGTTGGGCGAGCTGTTCGCCGGCGCGTTTTACTTTTTAGCGCTGCTCGGCGGGCTCGCGCTGGCCCTGATGTTCCTGGCGACGGTGCTCGGATTCCACCTGATGTGGCCGACGATCGCGGTGGAGGCTTCGGAAGCCTTCGACGCGCTGACGCGGGCCTACAACTACCTCACCAGCCGGATCTGGCACGTGGCCTTCTACAGCTTCGTTTTGCTGGTGCACGGGGCATTGGCGTTCGTGCTGGCCCGGGTGGTGGTGGTGCTGACGCTCAAGTTCGCGCACACGTTCACCGGTCTGTGCATGAACTGGGGCGGGGCGGCGGAACTCAGCGGGCTGGGCAAGCTCACCGCGATGTGGGCGATGCCGGCCTGGGCGGACCTGCCGATCCTCCCGTCCACCGGAACGACGCCGTTCTGGGGCGAGCTGCTGCCCGGGCCGGTCAGCGCCACCGAATGGGTCGGGGGCGTGCTCATCGCGGTGTGGGTGTTCCTGCTCGTCGCGCTGCTCGGCGCCTTCGCCGTCAGCTTCTTCTTCTGCGGCAGCACGCAGATGTACTTCCTGCTGCGGCGCGACGTGGACGCGACGGACTTCGAAGAGGTTTATTACGAGGAACCGGCGGACGACGTGCCGCCCGCAGCGCCGGAGCCGTCGACCGCCACGGCCGGAGCCGCTCCCGCGGCCGCCGCCCCCCCTGCCGAGTCGGCGCCCCCGTCCCCCGGCGCAGGGGCGCCGCCGTCGCCCGACGGTGGGGCGACCGGGTAGCCGACGGGCGGGTTTTCGCCGCACCGCGTTGCACCGCGTTGCCATGAATCAGGACTCCGTATCGCCGTCGGTCGCGAACGACTTTCAGGCGCTGCGCGAAACAGGCGAGGCCGGCGGAGCCAGCCTGTCCATCGGTCGCGCCGTGGGTCGCGCGCGCGACCGAGTGGCCCAGGGGCTGATCCGCTGTGGGGCGACGCCGAACCGCATCACCATCGTCGGGTTCCTGCTGACCTGCGGCGCGGCGTACTGCCTGATGCAGGGCGCGTCGCACCAAGTGTGGTACCTGCATACCGGGCCGGGACCGGCCAGCGCGTGGCCGGCGCTGGCGGCCCTCCTGTTGTTTCTGGCCGGCGCGTGCGACATGCTGGACGGCGCCATCGCCCGCGTGGGCCGGATGGGCACGCGGGCCGGCGCCGTCCTGGACTCGTCGGTCGACCGCTTCAGCGACATGGCGATCTACACCGGGTGCTTTCTGCATTTCGCGCTGCTGCCGGCGCCCAGCGTGACGTATCAACTGCTGGCGCTCGTCGCGCTATGCAATGGCGTGCTCATCAGCTATATCAAGGCCCGCGCCGAGGACATCATCCCCGACTGCTCCGTGGGTTACTGGCTCCGCGGCGAGCGCTTCGCGGCCATCCTGATCGGCTGCGCCTGCGGTCATGTGCCGGCCGTGCTGTGGCAGATGGCCATCGGGTGCCTCTTTACGGTCTGGCGGCGGCTGTCGTACGCCTACGCGGCGGTCGCCGCACTGGAGTCCGGCCGGCCCGCGCCGCCGCGCGGCCCCGTGCCGGGCTGGCGCGGGCGGCTCCAGCTCTGGCGGCGGCCGCGGGGTTCGATCGCCTACGACCTCGTGACCGGAGCGAACATCGCGTACATCGTGGTCGGGCCGGTGTTTTGGCCGGCGCTGCTGGCGACGGAGCCGTGGACGGACCCGTTGCGTCGGCTGTGGTTCTGATCGGTTCACCGCGGCGCGGCCGGGCGTCGAGTGCCGCGGGACGCGGCCGGGCGCCGCGCGAGGGCACGCGGGAGCGGGCGGGGGCGCGGTGAGCGGCCGGGAGGCCGGGCTTACGCGCGGGCCGCGTCGCGGAGTATCATCCCGCGCATGGACACGTCGGGCTCGGCGTCGGCTTCGCACGACCGGCTGCGGCGCCTTCCGTCGGTCGACCACGTGCTGAACCACCCGACCGTCGCCGGCCTGCCGGGCGATTATCCGCGCGCCGAAGTCGTGGCCGTCGTCCGGGCCGTGCTCGCGGAACGGCGCCGTCGGCTGCTCGCCGGCGAAGTGCTGGACTGCGACCCGCCGGCCCTGGCGCTCGACATCCGCCGCCTTCTTCAGGAACGCGGGCGGCCCCACCTGCGTCGCGTGATCAACGCCACCGGCGTCGTGCTGCACACGGGGCTGGGCCGTGCGCCTCTGGCCGAGGAGGCGCTGGAGGCCATCAGCGAGGCGGCGGCCGGTTACTGCAACCTGGAGTTCGACCTCGGCACCGGAGAGCGCGGCGACCGCTACGACCATGCGCGCGACCTGCTGCGCGAGCTGACCGGGGCCGCGGACGCCCTCGTCGTTAACAACAATGCCGGCGCCACCTACCTGGTCCTGAGCACGCTCGCCGCCGACCGCGACGTGCTGGTGTCCCGCGGCCAGCTCGTCGAGATCGGCGGACAGTACCGCCTGCCGGACATCATGGCCGCGGCGCGGTGTCGGCTGGTCGAGGTCGGCACGACCAACCGCACCCGCATCGAGGACTACGAGCGCGCCTTGAGCGAGCGCACCGCGGTGCTGCTCCACGTGCATACGAGCAACTATCGCGTCCTGGGCTTCGCCGAGGCGCCGCCCATCGCCGCGCTGGCGGCGCTGGCCCGGCGGCACGGGGTGCTGGCCGTCGACGATCTCGGCAGCGGACTGCTGCGGCGTGACCTGCCGTGGCCGGACGCGCCGCCGGGGGCGCCGGCCGGCGATCGCGGCCCCCGATCCTGGGACGAGCCGTGCGTAACGGAGAGCCTCGCGGCCGGCGCCGACTTGGCGCTGTTCAGCGGCGACAAGCTGCTGGGCGGTCCGCAGGCGGGGCTGATCGTCGGGCGGGCGGATCTGGTGGCTGCCGCGCGGCGCAATCCGCTCACCCGTGCGCTGCGCCCGGACAAGCTGACGCTCGCGGCGCTGGAGGCGACGCTGCGGCTTTATCGCGACCCGTCCGTCGCCGTGCGGCGGGTGCCGACCTGGCGTCTGCTGTCGCGACCGGCGGCGGAGTTGGCGCGGTTGGCGGAGATGCTGGCCCGCGGGCTGCGGGAGGCGCTGCCGGAGGCGACGGTGCGCGCGGGCGAGGGCGTCAGCGAGGCCGGCGGAGGTTCGCTGGCCACCGTCCCGTTCGCGACGTGGCTCGTGCAGGTGCGCGTGCCCGACGTATCGGTGGAGCGACTCGCCGCCGAGCTGCGCCGGCGGGAAGTCCCCGTCATCGCGCGTCTGCGCGACGACATGCTCGTGCTGGACGTCCGCACGTTGGAACCGGCGGATATCGAAGCCCTGCCGGGCGCCGTGGCCGCCGCCTGGGAGGAGGCACGGAGCTGACCCGGAACGATTTCAACGCCGCCGGCCGCGCTGGTACAGGCCGCGCTCGCAGGCGACCACGAAGCTCTCCCCGTGCCGTTTCAGCGTCTCCCAGGAGCGGCGGATGGTCTCCGCCTCCGGCTCGGTAATCACGCCGTCGTTCTCGATACTGCGGCTGATGTCGGAGAGCAGGTGTCCGAAGTTCTCCACGACCCGCTGGGTGGTCCCGAGGAGCTGTTCCTCCGTGTCGCCGAGCCGTACCCGGGGGTTGGGCACGAAAAACCCGTCGGCCGCGCGGCACAGCCAGTTGACGATCTCCGGGTCGCCGGTGGCGTCGAACAAGCCGCGGCAGCGGTCGAGCGGATTCCGCGCGCCGGAAGCGTCGGGGTCCTCCTCGGTGGGCGGTTCCTGGCACCACTTGTAGACCAGGGCGGCGCTGACGTTCAGTTTCGCGGCGACGGCCTTGACGCCGACACGCTCGCACGCTTCCCGTAGGATGTCCCACGATTTCACTGGGCACCTCGCTGGCGGAGCGCCGCCGCCCGGCGCAGCCGGTGTCGGGGCAGTGCCGCCGGGCCCGTCGCGCGCATTCTGCGGGGCCCCTGCGGCGGCGTCAATCGCGGGGCGGCGGACCACCCTTGCGGCACTGCGGGGCGGCCCTAGAATGCACGCCGTGACGCGAGAAGCGCGGGGGGGCTCGGCGGAGACTTGCACGGCGTATGCCAGCCACACCCAGCGACCAGATCACGATCGTGTCGGGGCTGCCGCGTTCCGGAACATCGATGATGATGCGGATGCTCGACGCGGGCGGCCTGCCGGCGCTGACCGACAACATCCGCCGGGCCGATGAGGACAACCCGCGCGGCTATTACGAGTTCGAGCCGGTCAAACGGACCCGGCAGGACCCGTCCTGGCTGACGCGGGCCGGCGGCATGGTCGTGAAAATGGTCTATCGGCTGCTATACGACCTGCCGGCGACATACACGTACCACGTCATCTTCATGCGGCGGAACCTCCTGGAGGTCATCAAGTCGCAGGACGTCATGCTCGCGCGGAAGGGCCGCAAGACCGGCGACATCAGCCCGGACAAGCTGCTGGGCCTGTTCCAGCAGCAACTGGCGGAGTTCGACGCCTGGGTCGCCCAGCAGCCCAACTTCCGCGTCCTGTACGTGCACTACAACGAAATCATCCGGGCGCCGCGGCCGGGCGTGGAAGCGATCAACCGCTTCCTGGGCGGGGGCCTGAACGAAGCCGCGATGCTCGCCGTCGTCGAGCCGGAGCTCTACCGGCAGCGAAGCGGAGCGGGCGACTGAGCGCCGCGCCGGCCGCGCGGCCCGCGCCGCGTGCCCCCCCCCGTCGTTGCGGGGCCGGAGCGGTCCGCCGGGGGCCCGGCCTTCGCGCGATTCCTTGAACCGGCCGGGCACGCGCCTAGCATCACGCACGAAACGAGTGATTACGGGCCTTGTTCGGGCCCTTTGCGGCCGTCAACCGTTGTGGTCTCGGAACTTCAAGGAGGTCAGGGATGCCATACGAGCTGCCCCCGTTGCCGTACGCCTACGACGCGCTCGAGCCGCACATCGACGCGCGGACGATGGAGATCCATCATACCAAGCACCATCAGGCCTACATCACGAACGCGAACAAGGCGCTGGAGGCCTATCCGGACCTCGCCGGACAGCCCGTGGAGCAGCTCCTCCGGAACATCAAGGCGGTGCCCGAGGCCATTCGGCAGACGATCATCAACCACGCGGGCGGGCACGCGAACCACGCCCTGTTCTGGACCGTCATGGGCCCGCATAAGGGGGGCGAGCCGCGCGGCCCGCTGGCCGACGAGATCAAGAAGGTCTGGGGCGCTTTCGAGGCGTTCAAGGACGAGTTCACCAAGGCCGCCGTCGGGCGGTTCGGCAGTGGCTGGGCGTGGCTGGGACTCGACGCGACCGGCAAGCTGCATGTGGGCTCGACCGCCAATCAGGATTCGCCGCTGATGCAGGGGCACACGCCGATTCTCGGGCTCGACGTCTGGGAACACGCGTACTACCTGAAATACCAGAACCGCCGGCCGGATTACGTCGCCGCCTTCTGGAACGTCATCGACTGGGATGCCGTGACCGAGCGTTTCCTGGCCGCCCGCCGCTGAGGGCCGACGCCCGCGCCCGCCCGGCCCGTTTTCTGTCGGCTGGCGTCGAACGTCGCGGGGCAACCAGCGCTGCGGGGAGGCCCGCCGCGGCCCGCCCCAGCCCGCCGCGACCCGCCCCAGCCCGCCGCGACCCGCCGACGGAGCGCGGGTTGGCCGACGCGGGATGGGACGCATGGAACCGCGCCCCTGCGTCAGCCGGCGCGCCCGACGCACGGCCGGCGCCTTGTCTCCCCCCGGGCGGGTTGGTCTACTGTGGGTTTTCCGCCCCCGGACCGGCTCCGGCGAGGCGGCGGACCGCGAAGCGGAGAGCGACATGCGTTCCCTGTCGGGCATCAAGCCCACCGGCGACCTGCACCTCGGCAATTACTTCGCCGCGATGAAGCAGCACATCGAGCTTCAGGATGAGTGCGAGGGGTTTTACTTCATCGCCAACTACCACTCGCTCACCACGGTGAAGGATCCCGACTACCTGCGGGAGCTGACCCGCAATGTGGCTCTCGACTACCTGGCGATGGGGCTCGACCCCGCGCGGGCGTGCCTTTTCCGCCAGAGCGACGTGCCGGAGGTCACGGAGCTGAGCTGGATCCTGAGCTGCGTGACCGGCAAGGGTCTCATGGACCGCGCCACGACCTATAAGGACCATGTCGCCAAGGGGATCGTCCCGAACATGGGGGTGTATTGCTACCCGCTGCTGATGGCCGCGGACATTCTCATCTACCGCAGCACCATCGTGCCCGTCGGCAAGGACCAGCTCCAGCACATCGAATTCGCGCAGGACATGGCGGGCTACTTCAACCAGACCTTCCGCGAGGTTTTCCCGCGGCCGGAGGCCCGGCTGAACGAGACGCCGATCGTGCCCGGCATCGACGGGCAGAAAATGAGCAAGAGCTACGGCAACGTCATCGAGCTGTTCGGCGATCCGCGGGCCGTGCGGCAGAAGATCATGTCGATCAAGACCGACAGTACGCCGGTGGAGCAGCCCAAAGATCCCGAGAAATGCAATGTCTTCGCCCTCTTGAAGCTGCTGGCGTCGCCCGAGGAAACGGCCGCGTGGGCGCAGCGCTACCGCGCCGGCGGGATGGGCTACGGGGAGGTCAAGAAGCGCCTGGCGGAGCTGTACGAGGAGCGCTTCGGCCCCCGGCGCGAAGCCCGCGCCCGGTGGGCGGCGCGGCCGGACGACGTCGAGGATATACTGCGGGCCGGGGCGCGGAAGGCCCGCGCCGTCGCGCAGGAAGTGATGGCGGAGGTCCGCGCCGCGTGCGGGATCGTGACGGCCCGCGACTGAGCGGCGCGGGTCGTCTGGCGCGCCGGGCGGGCCTGCGGCGGTGAAACGCGGGCCCGGCCGATCGCGGAGACGGCGACGGGGATCGCCTTGAACGACTACCGCGTACAACTCGACGTCTTCAGCGGGCCGCTGGACCTGCTGCTCTACCTGATCCGGCGGGACGAGATCGACATCCACGACATCCCCATCGCCCACATCACTGAACAGTACATCGCCCAGGTGCGGCTGCTGGAGCATCTCGACCCGGACGCCGCCAGCGACTTTCTCGTGCTCGCCGCGACGCTCATCGAGCTCAAGTCGCGCGCGCTGCTGCCCGCACCGCCCGTGGCCGTCGGCGACGAGCCCGAGGACCCCCGCGCACCCCTCGTCCGCCAGCTCCTCGAGTACAAGCGCTTCAGGGACGCCGCCCGTGCCCTGGGCTCCGCGGCCGAGGAACGCGCCCGCCGCTTCGTCCGTCGCCCCGCCGATCTGCCGCCCGAACTGCGCGGTGTCGAACTCGAGGAAGCCGAGGTCTGGGACCTGCTCGCGGCGTTCGGCCGCGTCATGGCCGGCATCGGCCGTGGCCCGGGCGTGCAATCCATCCGCGACGACGACACGCCCATCGAACTGCACGTTGCCGAGATCGTCGCGATCCTCGAGCGCGAGGGCCCCACGACCTTCGAGGCCCTCTTCGACGGCCGGGCGGACCGCATGCACGTCGTCGGCCGGTTCCTCGCACTGCTCGAGCTGATCCGCAAGCAGCGCATCCGGGCGCAACAGGAGACGGCGTTCGGCACGATTTACCTGTTCCTGGTCGACGAGCCGCCCGCAGACGAGCCACTCGGCGAGGAGACCGCGGACCGGGCCGCCGGCGGCGCGGCGGACACGCCGGGCGGCGCGGCGCCGGCCGAGTCGTTCGCGGAACGGGACCGCCCGCCCGACAATGGCGCGAGTTGCGGCGCTGTCCGGGACCTCGCGACCGTTCGTGACGGCGCCGACGCAGGCGGCCCCGCCCGCCCCGCCGAGGGGGGGATGTCCGTTACTGATCGGCTCGCGCCCGGCCCGGCGGACCGGCCGTCGTTGTCGCCGGCCTCGACCCGCCCGTCGTCGCCGGCTTCGACCCCGTCGTCGTCAACGAGTTCAATGCGCGCGCATCTGGAGCCCGAGCCATGTCCCGACCGAGCGAGCGACTGCAAGCGCTGAACCTGAGCCTGCCGACCGTGGCGAAGCCCGTGGGCGCCTACCTGCCCGCGCTGCGGCACGGCGACCTGCTGTTTCTCAGCGGCCAGATCCCGCTCCGCGACGGGCAGGTCGCCTGGACCGGACGCGTCGGCGGTCCGGGCGGCCGCTCACTCGAGGACGCCCAGGCCGCCGCGCGGCAGTGCGCGCTCAACGCGGTCGCGGCCGCGGCCGAGGCCGCGGGAGGCGTCGACCGGCTGAGTCGTGTGGTGAAGGTGGTGGTGTACGTGGCGTCGAACCCGGGCTTCACCGACCAGCACAAGGTCGCCAACGGCGCCAGCGAGCTGCTGGCGGAGCTGTTCGGCGAGGCGGGGCGGCACGCCCGTGCGGCGGTCGGCGTGGCCGAGTTGCCGCTGAACGCCTGCGTGGAAATCGACGTCACGTTCGCCGTGGCCGACGACGCTTGAGCACGCGGCCGCGCTGCTAGGCGTCGTCCAGCACCTCGATCGGCCCGAACGACTTGCCCTCGAGAAACTCGAGGCTCGCGCCGCCGCCCGTGCTGATGTGCGCGACCCGATCGGCAAGTCCGGCCTGCTCGATTGCGGCCGCACTGTCCCCGCCGCCGATCACGGTGGTCGCGCCGCGGGCCGTGGCCTCGGCCAGCAGCTTGGCGACCGCGACGGTGCCGGCGTCGAACGGCGGCGTCTCGAAGGCGCCCAGCGGCCCGTTCCAGACGATCGTCCGCGCGGTGCTGAGCACCCGGCCGAACTCGGCCAGCGTCTGCGGGCCGACATCGAGGCCCATCAGGTCGGCCGGCACCTCGCCGGCGACGACCCGGGTCGGCGCCCCGGCTTTCAGCTCGGCCGCGGCGACCGCGTCGCTCGGGAGGTGGATCTTTCCGCCGCTCCGATCGAGGAGCGTACGGGCGAGGTCGAGCTGATCGTGCTCGCAGAGGCTCCGGCCCACGCTGCGGCCCTGGGCGGCCCAGAATGTGAACATCATGGCGCCGCCGATCAGGATGTGATCCACCTTCGCCAGCAGGTTTTCGATCACTTTGATCTTGTCGCTGACCTTCGCGCCGCCGAGCACCGCCACGAACGGCCGCTGCGGGTTGTTCAGCGCCTCGCCGAGATATTTCAGCTCCTTTTCAACGAGGAAGCCCAGGGCGCGCGTGCCCCGGGGCATCTGGCTCGGCACGTCGTACATGCTGACGTGCTTGCGGTGGCAGGTCCCGAACGCGTCGTTCACGTAGAGCTCGCCGAGTCGGGCCAGTCCGTGGGCCAGCTCGAGCCGCAAGGCATCCTGCTCCGGCGTGAGCTTCCGGTCGGGGTTTTTCTTGGCCTTGTCGATGATGTCCTCGCCCTTGTGGAAGCGGACATTCTCTAGCAAGAGCACTTCGCCGTCGCGCAGCGCTGCGACTTCCGCCTCGACCGCGGGGCCGATGACGCTGCCGGCGAACTTCACCGGCCGGCCGAGCAGCGCGCTCATCCGATCGGCCACGGGGCGGAGCGAGAACTTCGCGTCCGCGGCGGGGTCCTTGCCCTCTGGCCGGCCCAGGTGGCTGGCGACGATGGCGCGCCCGCCGTGGTCGAGGACGTACTGGAGCGTGGGCAGGAACATGCGTATGCGGCGGTCGTCGGTCACGCGGCACTGATCATCGAGCGGCACATTGAGATCCGCTCGGATGAACACCCGCTTGCCGCGCACGTCGAGCTCGCGGACAGATTTCTTCGCCATGGATCACCTCCCGGACGGCTGACGGGTGAGGAACGGGCACCGGTCGGCCGCGGGCCCGCGGGACCACGGCGCGCGCCGGGCGGCGCTCCCGACGCGCGGTCAGGCCAGGCCGTCCCTCTTCGCCATGAACTGGACCAGGTCGACCACGCGGCAGGAGTAACCGTACTCATTGTCGTACCAGCTCACCAGCTTGAAGAAGCGGCTGTTGAGCTCGATCGAGGCCTTATGATCGTAGATGCTCGAGAGCGGGCAGCCGATGAAGTCGCTGCTGACGACTTCCTCATCGGTGTACCCGAGAATCCCCTTCATGCGACCCTCCGCCGCCGCCTTTACCGCGGCGAAGATCTGCTCCAGCGACGTCTCCTTTGTCGTGCGCACGGTCAGGTCCACCGCGGACACGTTTAGCGTCGGCACGCGGAAGGCCATGCCGGTCAGCTTCCCCTTGAGCTCCGGGATGCACAGCGTCACGGCCTTCGCCGCGCCGGTGCTGGACGGAATGATGTTGTAGCTCGCCGCGCGGCCGCCGCGCCAGTCCTTTTTGCTCGGACCGTCGGCCGTCTTCTGCGTCGCGGTGATGCTGTGCACCGTGGTCATCAGGCCCTCTTCGACACCGAAGCTGTCGTACACGACCTTCGTCAGCGGCGCCAGGCAGTTCGTCGTGCAGCTCGCGTTGCTCACGATCGTGTCCGTCGCCGGATTGAACTTCTCCTCGTTCACGCCCAGCACGAACGTGGGGATGTCCTTGTCCTTGGCCGGAGCGGTGATCACCACGCGCTTCGCGCCGGCGGCCAGGTGCTTGCTCGCGTCGGCGCGCGTCGTGAACAGCCCGGTGGACTCGATCACGTAATCGGCGCCGAGCGACTTCCACGGCAGCACGCCCGGATCCTTCTCGGCGAAACACCGGATCTCGCGCCCGTCGATGATGATGGCCGACTCGGTCGCCCGGACCTCACCGGCGAAACGGCCGTGCACCGTGTCGTACTTGAAGAGATAGGCGAGGTTGTCCGGGGGCACCAGGTCGTTCACGCCGACGAACTCGATGTTCTTGTCCTTGAGTCCGGCCCGGACGACCAGCCGCCCGATCCGCCCGAACCCGTTGATCCCGATCCGAATGGCCATGGCACCACTCCTTTGGGTGAAAAGCCGGTTACGCCGCGCCGCGTGGTCCGCTCGCGCCCGCTAAGCCACGTAGCTTCCGGGCGTATGCAGCGCCTGTCAAGTTGATGTTATCGTCCAATAATGCCCGTCTCCGTTGTGAAAAAGCCACAAAAAGTGCTGCCGCCCGCTCAGCCTCGACGCAGACGGCCGCAGGCCAGCGCCCGCGGTGGGCCTCTGGGGCGCTGCCTGGTGCGCGGCCCGCGCGCTTGCTCTGACCGTGGACGAGTTCCCAATACCGTCGCGCCGGGTCCGGTCCGGGACTGGGCGCGCTGCGCGCGGCGGGTTTCGGCCCGCGGCGTGGGACGCCTCACGCGTCCCACCCGGCGGGCGGACGCCGTTCGCGGACTTCGCGCTGCCGGAACGTCAGGTTGGCCGCGGTGCCCCAAGTTCCGACGTGGACGGAGCTTGGTACCCGTCCGCTCGACCGACGCGTTTTTTCTCGTCAGATTTTGCCGCAGCTCGGTATACTCTCGATAGAGGCTTTGGAAGGATTTCTGCGTTGTGCGACCCGGGAGAACTCGTTTGCGTGAACCGATATGCTGAACCCCGGGAGGCCAGGATGACTTGTCCCCGACGGAGGCGCCTTTGAGCGCGTGGCCGGGGCAGCACGGGCCACCCACCTTGCAGAAGGGTTCCAGCAAACCGCTCCCACCGGCAATCGCGGAGTCTTTCCGAACCAGACGACGGGCGGTCGGCCGTTCGACGCCAGCCGCCCGTTGTTGTTTTCTTCCGACGCCCGACGCGGGACGCGCAACCCGTGTCGATGGCCGTCGGCGGCCGACGCCTGACACGGACCCTGGCCCGTTCGTGCCGGGCCTGCGACGATGCCCGCCATGAGTGCGCCGCGACCCAACCCGCCCGCGTGGGATGCGCAAACCTTGCGGAACCCGCACGCTCAGCCCGACAAGGCCCGCCGTGTCGCGGCCATGTTCGACGCCATCGCGCCCACTTACGAACGCGTCAACCGCCTGGCGACCTTCGGCCGCGATGCCGCTTGGCGTCGCGCGGCTGTCGCGGCCGCGGGGGTGCGCCCCACGGACGTGGTGCTCGACGTTTGCTGCGGCACGGGGGACATGCTGCGAGCGTTCGCCGCGGGGCGGCCGGCGCCAGCGCGGCTGATCGGCGTGGACTTCGCGGCGGGCATGCTGGCGGCCGGAGCGTTCGCGACCGGGAGCGTCCCGGTTCAGATCCTGCGGGCCGATGCGTTGCGGTTGCCGGTGGCGGACGCGGTGGTGGACGTTGTGAGCTGCGCCTTCGGAGTGCGGAATTTCGCCGATGTTCAAGCGGGCCTGAACGAGCTGAGCCGCGTCCTGCGGCCGGGCGGGCGGCTGGTGATTCTCGAGTTCGCGCAACCGTCGAGCGCCCTGTTGCGGTGGGCACACGGGTTGTACTGCGAAACGGTGCTGCCCTGGCTGGCGCAGGTCGTGAGCCGCGACCGCAGCGGTGCGTACCGCTATTTGCCACGCTCCATCCGGACGTTCGAGAGCACGGCGACGATGGTGCGGAGGCTGGAGCAGGCGGGGCTGGCGGAGGTGCGGGTGCGGCGCATGAATCTCGGCGGCGTGGCGTTGTACCGGGCCGTCAAGCCCGCGCTTACCGGCGCCGCTGAAAGGAGAACCTCGGATGCTGCGTGCGATGCTGTGGATCGGTTTGGCAGGGGCGCTCGTATCGGCAGGTTGTGAGCCGGCGCCGCCCGGCGCGACGACGCAACCCGGCGGGCGCGGCAGCACGACCGCCCCGGCGACTGCCCCGTCCGGCGAAAGGAATGGCGGCCTCAAAGAGGAGATCCAGCGGCGCCTGGCCGCCGCCCAAGAAGCGGCCCGGCAGAAGCGCGACGAGTACCGACAAGTGCTCGAACGCGAGCTGTCGCGTCTCGATGAGCAGGTAACCGAGGCCCGTCGGAAGTGGACGGAGGCCACCGAGGCGGCCCGGCCGCAGTTGGAGCGGCAGCTCCGCGAGCTGGAGGAGCGCGCTGCGCGCGGGCGCGCGGCGCTGGCCCGTCTGCTCGAAGCGACCGGCGCGGCGTGGGACGAGCTGCGCCGCGGGTTCGAAAGCGCGATCGCCGACGTCCGGGGCGAGGCGCCCGCCACGCAGCCGGCGACGAGTCCCGATACGGCGCCCACAGCGCCCGGCACCGCCGATCCCGGCCGCTGACGGTGCTTCGGTGTTCGCCGGGACAGCCGCAGGCTTGCGGCGGCGTACCCGGCGGCAGCGCGGACCAACGCACGGCCGCGGCCGGCGCAGAGGCTCGCGCCGGACGCCTCAGCGGGTGCGGGTTGCCTCCGACGGACGCCTTATGCCCCTGCCGGACGCCGAGCGGCACCTTCTGTCCGCGGCCAGTGCCGGAAAAGGGCACGGGGTACGCCGCAGCGTACCCCGTGCGGGGTCACAACCGTCCGATTGGCCGTCCGGGCTCCGATCGAACTAGTTCCTGAACAGCTCTTCGCGGACGACTACGATCGGCCACTGCGTCCGGATCCAGTTGGACCAGGCCGTGCCCAGCGCCGCGTTGATCGGCTCCTGGAGCACCTCCTGCGTGTCGTCGGGGAGGGGATCGAGAACCGCGTTGGTGCCGGCGCTGATCGCGCCGAGGCCCAGTCCGGTCGTGACGTCCGCGAAGAAAGCGTTCGTGCAGCCGGAGCCGCCGGGCATGAACGCCACCGCCAACGTGGTGCTGCCGAGGGCCAGCAGCATGAGGGTCTTCTTCAAACTCGTCTTGGTCATTTGGATTCCCTTCATACCTGAGGACGCCGGGGCGTGCCGCCGCCGGTTCGGTCCGTCCCTAGAACGCCAACTGGAGCTGCGTGCGGAAGATCAGGGCGTCGTCGTTCACGTTGGCCAGGCTGGCGTACGAGCTCGTGGTCGGTGCCTCGTAGATCTTCGTCACGTCCGCCTGGAGCTTCACGCGGTTGCCGTCAATGTAATAGTTGACTCCGGCCGCGTATTCCCACACGCCCTCGGTGCGCTCGGCCAGTGCCGCGATTCCGCCCGCGCGGGCCACGATCTCGAACTTCTTCTCAAGGCCCGGAATGGGCAGGAAATAACCGGCCTGGAGATACCCGCCTTGCTGGAGTGTCGTCGAGTCATCACCCGACGCGATGTACCAGGGCGTCAGCGGGAGACGGTCCAGCGTCGTCCGCCGCGGATCCACGATGCGGCCGATGTACTCGCCCGTCAGCGAGAAGCCCATCCATTTGAAGGCCGAGTCGATCCCGAACTGGTGGAACTGAAGCCCGTTGGTGGACACCAGACCGAAGCCACCGTCCACACCGAAGGGCCGGATGCGCGGCACCGGAATCCGCGTGGACTGCGAGTCGTACTTGTCCTCATTGAACGCGTAATGGAAGCCGACTTCCCAGGCGGGCGTCGAGCGGATGTCGGGGTCGCCCTCGTACTCGAAGTCCTTACCCGGCTCGTCGCCCAAGATGCGGAACAGCACGCGGGCCAGGATCGCCGGATTGTTGTCCAGCTCGGCCGGGTCGGACGAAATCGGGTTGCTGGCGTTGGTGTTGCCGTCGTCGGACGTGGCGTTCACGACGTCGACATAGTAGTCCATCCGCTTGTCGAGGAGCTGGCCCCAGAGCCGGACGCCGATGCTGGCCCCCAGGCCGAAGACCGCATCAACGAAGCTTTTATCGACGAACTGCCGTCCTGCGTCGCTGGTCATTTGGCTGCGGGTGGAGGCAAGCGTGAACTGCCCGAACCGAACCTGGAATTCATCGGCGAAGCGATAGTTGACCCACACTGAATCGAAGACGACGTTATCCTCTTCCGGCGCGTCCGAGCGGAAATCAAACAGGTAGGTCAGGTCCGGAGTGACCGCATGCCCGCTGACCGTGAAGCGGACCCGCTGGAGATCGAAGCCCGTCAGGTCGTCCCGCTTGAAGCCGGGGAGCTGATAGGCGTTCGTCGTCTGGTTGTTGTAGTACGTCCAGCGGAACTGCAGCAGGCCGTTGAACTGCATCTTGAACTTGTCGTCGCTGCTGCGGATGAAGAAGCCGTTGTCATAGCCGGCCTGCAAGGTGGACGGCATCAGGCTCTCCCGGAACTCCCGCTCGCTGAGAATCTCGCGGATCTGGGCCTTCATCTGCTCGACGCGCGCCCGGTCCGCGTCCTGCTGAGCGCCGGAGAGTTTCAACTCCGCGATCTGCTGCTGTTGGGCGTCCAACTGCGCCCGGAGCCGCAGGACCTCCAGCTCCAAATCCGTCTTCGCGCCGGCGTCATCCGCCAGGGCCGCGCTGCCGAGCGGGTACGCCAGGCACGCCGCCACAAGCCATACATGTCTGAATCGCAGCATAGTTCGTGGACTCCTTCACTGGTTACGTGAAAAGGTTCCCATCCGCTGACGGCCCGTCCAACGTGAACGGACGATTGTTCCTCAACCCGAGGTACAGTGCGCTCCAATCCCGCGATCAAGGCACTCCGGCCGGGCTCCGGCGGGGACCGATACCGCGCCATGTCCATCGCCGGACTGCTTGCTCAGCCCACCGGTCGCGAGCCGCCGCCCGCCGCACAGCTGCGAACGTCCGCCGCTCACGCGCCACGCCAAACCCATGTTACGGCGAACCTATAGCTCATGGTCCGGTAAGCGTCAAGGGAACGGCGCGGCAACATGTTCAAAATCATGCATTGTTCCCCACCGAGCTAAACCGCGCACGACACTTCGGGAATGTGAGCGCGAACCGCGGTGACTCGCTGACCGCACGCCAAACTGCCCGGCGCGGTACTCGGGCCTGGCGTGCCGCAGCGGGCGGGGCCCCGCTGAAAAGAGCGACGCCCCGCAGAGGACCTCTGCGGGGCGTCGCGCTTCGCGGCCGTGAGCGGCGTGCGACCCTCAACGCTCAAACGTCCGACGCACCCCGCCGTGCCGCGGTCGCGCCCGGGGGCTTACATACCGCCCTCAACGCTCAAACGTCCGACTCACGCCGCCGGCGTGGTCCGAGCCGCCCACGAGGCGGACCGTGGCCGCCTTCCGCCCGTGGCCGGATTCGCTGCGGGTCACAACCCGCGCGACGCCGCCGGACTCGGTGCGCCCGACGACCCGGGCCATCGCCGTCGGCCGGATCGCGCCACCGCTTGCGCCGCCGCCGGCTTCGACCGTACGCGTCAGGCCGCCCGCTGCGAGACTGGCGCCCACGCTGGTCGTTACGTCGCCGTCCCGATCGATGGCGACATGGAAAGTCGTGCCCAGCGCCGGCCCGCGCTCCGGCGCGACGGCCGTGCTGACGGATAGCGCCAGCCCGCGTTCGTCGACCCCCACTGCCACCGACCGGGCCGCGCTCAACCGGCCGGAGCGGCTCTCGGTCCGCGCGAAGCCGATGTTGCCGCGGTAGGAAGCCTGGCCGCCCGCGGTGCCCGACCCGCCGCGCTCGGCACGTGCCCAAGCCTGCGTGTCGGCGTCACCGGCCCACGCCGTGGCGGCCACCGTCAGCACCAACAGCGTCGCCATTGCAAGTCGGATCATCGGGTTGAGGCTCATCGGTTTCATGGTCGTCTCCTCGTTGTGACTCACGTCGCACGCTCGAGGGACGGATCGCCCGGCGGTTCTATTCAGGCCGGCAGGTGTCGTTGTTTCGGCGGCGTCGGAAAATGCACGGGGCGCGGTACAAGAGCGCGGCCACCGGCGCGTCCGTCGGACGCGCCGGTGGCTTAGGGCGGTCGCCGCGCGCAACCGGCCTGCTACCGCACTCGGATCACGACCGCATCAGATCGGCTGCGGGCGCCGCGCTCGGCGCGGCTCTCGGCCCGGACGACCGCATCGCTCCGGCGGAGCCGGCCGCTGGCGCTGATGCCGATGCCGTTCGCTTCGGCCCGCGCGTGGTAGCGCGCGTCGCTCAGCACGTTGGAGCGGCTGATGGCGCGGCCTCCGTGCGTGGACGCCTGAGCGTCGCTGTCGCTGACGGCGCGCCCGCCCCACACTCCGCGGCTGACGGCCCGGCTTTCGCTGACCGCCGTGCCGTAATGGCTGAGGGCGGTGGAGGTCGAACGGCTGCGGGCGCTGCCGTGCCGGACGCCGTCCGCCCGGGCGTCGCTGCTGCTCACCGCCAAGCCGCCGATGGCCGCCGCGATGCTCTCGCTGTCTGCGACCGCGACGCCGCCGAGCAGCCCGCGCGCATCCGCGGTCGAATCGCTCAGCGCCACGCCGCGATCCGCCGTCGCGACGGCGCGGCTGTCGGCGAAACCGCTACCGGTTCCGGCAGCGTCACTGTTGGCGACGGCCACGCCGCCACGCGTCGCGCCGGCCACCGCCAGCGACCGGCTGTTGCCCAACGCGGTCGCCGTTGCCGATGCACTGCCGCCGTTCGTCGCGATCGAGATCGCGGTGGCCTCGCCGGCGAGGGCGGCGGTCGCCAGGAGGGCTCCGAGGATGAGGGTCACCAGTTGTCGCATGGCTTGCTCCTCGCCCGGCCGTGGCGGCTCCGAGCCGACCCCGGCAGCTCGCGTCCGCTCCGGACGCGGCCTCTTGCGGGCAGCGGAACGGACGGGGGCCCAGCCCGCGGTATTCGCGCCCGGCCGAAGGGACTCCGAACGTCCAGGCGGTTATGCTGCGGGACGCGATTTTCGCGAAAATGTGTGAATAGCGTGGTACGGCCGTACGTCGATACGTTGGAATTGCGCCAGATCGAGGCCGCCGCCCGCGGCGATGCGGCCGCACGGCAGTCATTGTTCGAGCGCTATCGCGAGGTGGCGTATCGCGTGGCGCTGCGCATTACCGGGCGGCATGAGGACGCGCTCGATGCCGTGCAGGACGGGTTTATCCGGGCGTTCGACGGGTTGGCGGAGTTCCAGCGGGAGTCTGGGTTCCAGACCTGGCTCCTGAGGATCGTGTCGAACCGGGCGCTTGACCTGGTCCGCGCGCGACGCGTGCGGCTGGCCGTGCCGCTGATTTCGGACGACGAGGACTGTCGAGCGGCAGTGCTCGCCGACGAGCGGTCGCCGCGGCCCGGCGCCGCGTTGGAGCAGAGCGAGCTGGCGGAGCGGCTGCGGGCGGCGATCGAGGCCCTGCCGCCGGATCAGCGCGCCGTGTTCGCTCTGTATGCGACCGGCGAGCTGAGCTACGGGCAGATCGCCGAGGCACTCGGGATTCCGATCGGGACGGTGATGAGCCGCCTGTTTCACGCCCGGCGGCGGCTTTACGAAAAGTTGCCCGACCTCGCGGCGGAATTGGGCGTGGAGGCCCGGCCGCCCAAATAGCGCAGGGCCGGTGGCCGTCGGTAAATCGGGCGGCGTGTGGGTTTTCGGCTGCCGCGAGAGGCCGTGCGAGGAGTGAATCATGGCGGGTCCGCCGCAAGAGTTGGACGAGTTGTTGCGGGCCCTGACGCGGTGTGATCCGGGCGCGGTTTCGGACGAGGAACTCGCGCGGATCGAGGCGGCGCTCAACGCGGATCCGTCGCTGGCGGCGGCGCTGGCCGCCAAAACCGCCGGCGTTGGAGATCCGATCGTGGCTGCGGTCGGCGCGACCACGCCGAGCCCGACCCCCGACGAATGGGCCCGCGTGTGGGCGAACATCGCCGCGCGGTCGGCGACTGCGGCGCGGTCGGCAGTCGCACGTCCGGCGGGCATGTGGCTGCGGTTGCGTGTCCCGCTGGCGGCCGCGGCGGCGGTCCTATTGGCGATCGGTACCTGGTGGAGCTGGGAGCGGCGGGCGGACGATGAGTGGGTGATCCACCTGGCGGCCGATGTCGAGATCGTTGACATCGTCATGCAGGACAGCGCGACGCCGATGGTGATTCGGCTGCGGCCGGACGGGCCGGTGGTGATCTGGGCCTTGGAGAATATGTCTGGATGAGCTCCGTCGGGGGCTCGGAAACGCCCGCGGCGGCTCGCCGCCGGTCAGGCTTGAACGTCGGGCCCCGGCGGCGCAGGATGCTGCGGCCGGCGTCGGGCCGGCGCGGCCGGAGGAATCGTGATGCGGCATTGGCAGACAGGCGTGGCGGCGGTCGTTGCGGCGGCGCTCCTGAGCGCCTCGCTCGTTCAAGGCCAGGACAGGAGCTCGCGGAAGACGGAGATCCAGGTGCTGGCCATCCGAGCGACGAACAAGAACACGGAGATCTCGCCGGAATTGCGGGAGATCGCCGACGAGCTCAAGCGGCAGTTCAGGTTTACGGGCTTCAAGCTGGAGCGGCGGGCGACGGGCTCAGTCGGGATCGACGAGGCGTTCCGGACACCGTTGCTCGAAGGGTGGGAAGCGCGTGTCACGCCGAAAGAGAATGACACCAAGCGAGTGAAGCTGCAGATCGAGATCGCCAAGGGCAACGAAAAGCCCGACAGTGCTACGGTCACCGTGCCGCTCGGCAAGTTCCAGCTTATGGGCGGTCAGAGGCTCGAGAACGGCGACTCGCTGATCGTCGCGGTCGCTGGCCGCTAGGTCGCCGGGGCGGCCGCGTCAACCGCCGGCCGAGGATGAGGGAGGGCTGTCAGCCGGAGGCGGCGCGGGCGAGTCCACGACCGGGCTGGTGGCCGGCGGAGGCGAGGGGGCCGAGTCCGGCGGGGCGGGCGCCGCGGGCGACTCCGTTGGGG
>Ga0209101_1000921_pt1 | contig 23461 bp, 11 predicted proteins | sample ConPoolayeCmetaG_FD_185481 | JGI IMG/M metagenome (GOLD analysis project Ga0209101, IMG submission 185481) | Hot spring microbial mat communities from California, USA to study Microbial Dark Matter (Phase II) - Cone Pool mat layer C metaG... ...
CCCGGCCGGCGTGGATTGTGATCCACGCAGCGCATAGTCTGGTCGGCAGCCAGCACCCGGCCACGTGCCCGCGGGACGTACCTGCCGGACGTGCCCGCCTGATGTGCCCGCCTGATGGCCTGACGTGCCCGCCGGATCACAATCCGGCGGCGGTCCGGTCGGCGGTCAGCACCCGGCCGGCGTGGATTGTGATCCACGCGGCGCATAGTCTGGTCGGCAGCCAGCACCCGGCCACGTGCCTGCCGGACGTGCCCGCCTGATGTGCCCGCCTGATGTGCCCGCCGGATCACAATCCGGCGGCGGTCCGGTCGGCGGTCAGCACCCGGCCGGCGTGGATTGTGATCCACGCGGCGCATAGTCAGAGCGGCGCATAGTCAGATTGGCCAGAGCCTTGCGCCTCGGAATCAGAGTTATGCGAATAAGAAAGCCTGTAGAAAGTTGATGCTAAAAGGCAGGATTTCTGCATGTCCGGGTGTTCTGCAAGGAGCATCCTGCGGAGCAGATATGCGGCAGGAAGTTCTTGTGTGTAACTGCTGCGGTCCATCATCTCTGCCTGGAGTGCGTAATTTGAGCTACAAGGAATGGATCGAACCCTCTCCCGTCGAAGTGTCCCCTCAGATGCAGAGGGCAGCAGGCGGCCATCTGCTTCTGGCACAGATACTGGCCCGCCGCGGCATCACTGATGCAGAAACAGCATTGGCCTTCCTCGACCCGGCTCACTATCACCCTGCTCCCCCGGAAGAGCTGCCAGATGTGGATAAGGCTGTCAGGCGGCTGGAGCAGGCCATCCGAGAGAGAAGGCGTATTTTTGTGTGGGGCGACTTTGATGTAGACGGCCAGACGGCGACGACAATCCTGGTCTCCACACTCGAAGCGCTGGGGGCATCCCCTGTCGGCTATTACATCCCCGACCGTGAACGGGAATCCCATGGCGTCAACCTGCCGGCTCTGGAGCGTCTCATAGCCGACGGAGCGGAGCTGATCCTGACATGCGACACGGGCATCACCGCCCATGAGCCGGTCGCCTATGCCAGGTCGCGGGGTGTGGATGTGATCATTACCGACCACCACGATCTGCCTGCGCAATTGCCTGAGGCCTGCGCGGTCATCAACCCCAGCATGCTCCCCAACGACCACCCTTTGCGTCACCTGCCCGGTGTAGGGGTGGCCTACAAACTGGCTGAGGCGTTGTACGAACGGGCTGGTCGTTCTCGGGAAGTGGAGCAATATCTCGACCTGGTGGCACTGGGGATCGTAGCCGACGTGGCCACACTGCGTGGTGATACGCGCTATTTGCTCCAGCGCGGACTTGGTGCCTTACGTTGTACCAACAGGGCCGGGTTGCTGGCCATACTGGAGCTGGCCGGGATCAACCCGGAACGGCTGACCGAGGAGCACATCGCTTTTGAATTGGCGCCCCGCCTGAATGCTATGGGACGGCTGGATGATGCCACTGCGGCCGTCGAATTCCTGAGAAGTGTTGACGTTGCTCAGGCGCGTATCCTGGCTGCCAGGCTGGAGGGACTGCACGCTCAGCGCAAACGGCTGTGCGACCAGGTGATGCAGGCGGCCGAGGCGCGTATCGCCCAGGAGCCGGCGCTGCTGGAAGAGGCGGTGCTGATCCTCAGCCACCCCTCCTGGCCGGTCGGTGTGATCGGTGTCGTGGCCGGCCGCCTGGCCGAACGCTATCATAAACCGACCATCCTCATTGCCACACCCCCCGGCGAGCATGCCCGCGGTTCCGCCCGCTCGGTCGAGGGTTGCGATATCCACGCAGCCATCGCGGCCCACGCTGACCTGCTCGTGCGCTTTGGTGGTCACCCTATGGCTGCCGGCCTGTCCATTGCCCCTGAGCACATCCCCGAATTCCGACGCGCCCTGTCCAGAACCGTCGCGCAGATGTGCCAGGGGGTGAAGCAAAAAGCCCATCTACAGATAGAAGCCTATCTCTCACTCTCCGAACTCTCGCTGGAGCTGGCAGAGCAACTGGAGCGGCTGGCGCCGTTTGGGCCGGGCAACCCGCCGCCCGTTTTTGCGACACGCAGCCTGACGCTCAGAAATCATTCCTCTCTCGGACGCAGTGGCGAACACCTCCAATTGACCGTTGAGGACGGGAACGGGAATACCGGCAGGGTCATCTGGTGGCAGGGAGCGGGTTTCTCGCTGCCGGTGGGGCGCTTTGATATGGCTTACACAGTGCGGGCCAGCGATTACCGGGGGCGGCGGGAGCTTCAGGTGGAATGGGTGGATGCACGCGAGGAGAGCGCGCCCCCGACGCTTATGCCCTCCACTCAGAGAGGCCGACCTCGGGTGATAGATTACCGCCAATGCGAGGATGACCGGGAACTCCACAGGCTGCTGATGGAACTGCGGGCGCAGAAAGGGGCGGAACTTATGCTCTGGGCTGAGGCAGAGGCCAGGGCACATCTGGCGGGCCGGGACCGTTACGAATTGATGCCAGCCGAAGCACTGATCTTGTGGACCGCGCCTCCAGGCCCTGCCGAGCTGAGAGCTGCACTGAAGCAGGTTTCCCCCCAGGAGATATATCTGTTTTGTGTGCCCACGGGGCTGGACGAGCTGGAAACGTTATTGAAAAGGTTGGGCGGCCTGGTCAAACACGCACTCGATACCAGCGAAGGGATTGTCCGCCTCTCTACACTGGCCGCAGCAACTGCGCAGCGTGAGGTAACCGTCGAGGTCGGGCTGCAATGGCTGGCCGCCCGGGGTCTGGTGACAGTCCGGCGGCAGGATGACGAACTGTACATCAAGCCGGGTCAGCCGGCAACGGGTCAGACCGCCCCCCAGCTCGCAGCCAGGCTGCGCTCACTCCTGGAGGAGACGGCTGCCTATCGTGCCTTCCTGCGCCGGGTGGACCGTTTGTACTTCGTCACGGTCCAGGCTGACTGAGGATCGTGTCCCTCGGGGGCGACTCAGGCTCACTCCCAGTCTCTACCTGCGCCCGGAATAGGAGCGCAGCACCACTGGCAGATAGAGAGTGTGCGAAGTGATCGTAACAGTGTGTCTTTCGATAAACATCCCCCCGCAGTTCTCCACCGTAAGCGTCGCTGTGTATACGCCGGGCACGTTCCACCTGTACACAGCACTCCTCTCAGTCCAGGGCCCGATGATCGTGCCGGTCGGACCCCAGGTGTAATAGATCGGAGAAGTGGCCTCAGCGGGGGTGAGCACGGCAGTAAACGTGTATGGAGTGTTGATGTAGCCTTTAACTGGCCCCACGATACCGGCGCCTGTGAGTGGTACAGGACAGACATTTGTGATGACTATGGTGTGATGGGCCTGCACCGCGCCGCCGCAGTTTCGTACACTTACCGTGATACGTTGGGTGGCGGTGGTACTCCACGTGTAGGTGACCACCGGTGTACCCTGCCCTGCCTCCGGCTGAGGTGACCAATCGTACAGCACAGGCTCCGTGGCGTCTGCCGGGGTGATGACGGCTGTGAAGCTGTAAGGGATACCAGGTGCACCGGTCGTCGGGCCGACAATGCGGACACCTTCCAGCGGGCGCGGACAGAGAACGTGGGACGTGGCCGTGCCGATCCCTGTGATTCCCTCGGCGGTGGCAACCTCAACGACATTGGTCAGCGTCCCCTCGCATTCCAGACCAACCGTGGCGGTGAACATATACGTCCACACGCTCCCTGCCGGGATGGTCGCGTTCCACTGCAGCGCAGAGGTCGTGGACAGGCAATCCGGCAGGCGGTCAACGATGGTGGCGTGCAGATCGGTGCGTCCGGTGTTAGTGATGCGGATGGTGTAACTCAGCACTGCTCCCCTCATCACAGGGTCGGGCCGGGCCTGTTTGGCTGCCTCAATTGAAAGAGGCGACTCGTCCGCACCGATGTCATATTTGCCACCTTGTGGACGCGGTTCGCCATCTATATCCTCGTACAGACCTGCAGCAATACCCCTGTTGAGGGCTGCGCTGCCGCCACTGATATGGTAGTCCCCGCCACCAGCGTCTGCGAACCCGGATGCCCCGCTGACATCCTGCACTCTGACCACGCTCCCGGTGCTCTCGGTGGCGTTGCCGGACCATAACGTGGCCGTCAATGTGGCTGCCCCGACGGAAGCGTCTATACCGACGGTGTGACTGGCGATGATGGTATTGGTAAAATGGGCAACAGAGCTGATATAGGCGCCGACGATGTTGCTGGCTAAAGTATTGTGCCGCAGCCTTCCTGTGCCTGTCCCGCCTGTTCGCAGTCCGGCCCCGGCATTATCTGCCAGGATGTTGTTGTCGAGCCGATAGTCGCCGGCCTCAACCACCACCCCGTCGCCATCGTTGCGATGCACCCATGTGCGCTCGAGGGTGAGGGCGCCGCTGATGATATGCACACCGTCTCCGCTGTGGCCGTAAACATGGCAGCGGGTGATGGCGACAGATGAGAGCGTGGCTGTAATGCCCACGGCGCCGTTTGTGATGCGGATGCCGGCGAGCGTCACCGTCGCCGGGCCGGTGAGGAGCACGCCGATCCCGCCGCGCGCGTCAAGCGTCGTCGGGAAACGAGCGGGATCGTAGACCCAGGTGGGCAGCGTCGGCGAATACCCGCCTGTAATATTGAGTGACTTGTGCGTGAGGCTGATCACCGCACCGGAACCGGTGTAGACGCCCGTGGCCACGCGCACCGCATCGCCATCCATTGCCTGCCCGACCGCATGTTGGATTGTGCGGCAGGGATAGGTGGGGAACAGGCAGTTATTGGGCACGCCCTGCGGCGTATCATCGCCTGTGGTTGTCACGTAGCGGGTGCCGGCCCTGGAACCCACGACAAAGGTCACCGCTTGAGATGGTTGAGCGTTCACCCAGGCCACATTGGTGATCAGGGTGCCCGCTCCCAGCCGCTCGATGACACGGGCCGTGAAGTTCACATACGAGACCCGGCCCGGCCCTGTCACACCGCTCCAGGAGACGCGGCATGGATTGCGCAGGTACTGGCCGCTGCCACTGCTCCACCCGACCCCTTCCAGTCGCCCCTCCTCGCAGTCCAGCAGGGAGGGGAGCGTATCGGTAATCGAGGCGGTCTGGCCGCCGTTCCCCACCCGTGTGATGACGACGGTGTAAGTGACGATGCCGCCAGGTGGCACGGTGTCCGGATATACCAGCTTTACCGACGACAGGCCGTACTCATAGGCGCCGATGTCATACCCGTCGAAGAGTGGGCGCCGATTGCCATCCCGATCTGTCCTGAGGGTAGTCGCTGGATCGCCGGTATCTATGCAGGGCGAGCCTTCCCTCAGGCGGAAATTCTCGCCCCCGCTGGAGACGAAAAGCGGGTCGCTCAGGATGGAGTGCGCGCCTGTGAACACGCCCGAGCCGAAGATGTGGTCCGGCATGTTGGCCCACCAGTCGTTGTAATCGGAGGCCACAACCCCTCCGGCTTTGTATAGGGCATGATTGGCATTATGGCTGAAGACAGTGTTGCTGATGCTCAGTCTGCCGCCGAGTATCTCGATCCCTCCGCCGAAAACGGCTGTATTGCTGTAGAACGTGCTGTTCCACACCGTCGCCTCGCCGTCGGCCAGGTAAAGGCCACCACCCTCGTCCACGGCAGCGTTACGGTAGATCAGGTTGTTCCACACGGTCGGTTTTCCGCCCCCGATGTAGATACCCGCGCCGTCCATCGCCGTGTTGTTGCGGAAGGTGTCCCCGTCCAGTACCGGAGAGCCGGCGCTGTAGATGCCACCCCCCCTGTTTTCCGGGCCAACTGCCCTGTTCTCATAGATCAGGTTATCCCGTATCACAGGTGAGGACCCGGCAGCGATGTACAATCCGGCGCCGTTATCGGCCACTCCTCCGCGTATGTGGAAGCCCTCGATGGTGGGGGAGATGCCAGAGGCGATGTAGACCACGCGCCCTCTCCAGCCGGCATCCAGAATCGTCTGGTTAATCAGCGGGTCGGGCAGGGCCGACCATTCCACAGGGGAATATCCTCCCTGCAGCCTGATCTCCTTATCAAGATAAACCACCTGTGTGTAGGGCCGGTTCGCTCCCGGGGAAGGAGCCGGTATGTAGTAGACTCCGCCGGCCACTTTGACCAGATCGCCCTCCCAGGCCTTGTCCACGGCATGTTGGGGGGTCCGACATGGCCCGTACTCAAGCGGCACCAGACAATTATTATTCTCGTCCAGACCATTGGGCGCGACGTGGCGTGTGCCGGTGAGTGCCTCTGCCGTCGTCAGGTCAACGACGACCACCTGCCAGTCACTCTGCCCACGCAACACACCCAGAACCTCACTCTGCTCCACTTCGCCGGGCGCGGCCTGCGGAGGCAGCAGGATGTTGACGACCACCGGCCCGTAAGAGGCGCCTGGCCGCAGGGGGCCTACCACACCGGAGATGGGCGAGACGATTTGTGCGTAGGCGAACGTAGAATGCGTGGTAAGATCAAAAGTCTCGGTGTAGTTACCAGTGTTCGTGAGGGTATGAGTACAGGTGACCATCCCACCGGGTCGGGCCAGGCTGTAGCAGGTCGGGCCGAAAGCCGCTTCCATACCACCGGCCCTGGGCTTGCCGGCCGGCAGATAGCCCACCGTGGTGGTGTCGGTGACGGTATCGGAGAAACTGATGGAGCGAGAGGAGGCCGTGACAAGCAGTATGTCCACCGTGCCACTCAGTACCTCCGTTGGTGTGAGCGGTAAGGTGAGCCTGACCGTGGCATGGGCTGAGCCGCCTGGTGGCAGCGGACCGACCTGGGTCGGCTCGATTTCCACCCGCCAGCCCCTGGAGTCCAGGAAACTGAGAGTGTAGGAATCGGTGATCACCCCGGTATTGGTGAGCACATGCTGGAAGTGGATCGTGTCGCCAGGCAGTGCCTTTGCTTCCTGAGAAGGCTCCAGGTCCACCTCACAGATGTTAACGTAAGTTATATCCTCAACCGAAGAGTCCAGTGGGGTGAAACGGACCGCCAGTCCGTCTGCGATCGCCTCCCTGTTCACGCTATACTGTGTTCCTACTGCGCCGCTTTCGTTCTCGATCCCCACCGTGGCCGAGCGGCCATCGCCCATAATCCAGTCGGACATTCTATTGTATTGGAAGACGATTGTGCCATCCTCGTAGAGAATCGCTTCATACTCGTAAGGGGGCAGGAGGGGAGACGGATAGGTGCTTGTGACGGGTCTGGTGCGCCACTGGACTACCAGGTAACGATTCGGTGCGCTGCCAAAAGTCTGGTAGTAGACGCGCTCGTTGTCGGGCCGGGATACTCGCTGGTCGTCCCAGAATGGCGCGATGAAATCGTTGGGCGGTGCCGGCCAGGGGATATGAGCGTTAACAGGCTCGCCGTTCCCTGCACCAAAGGTGAGCAGCCCGTTTGAGCTGGCAAAAACGGTGTTGTAAGTATGGCCGTAGAAGGGGAAGTCGAAGCCTATGGGCAGTGAGCCGAAAACGTCGTTACCGTTCAGCCCCAGGTCGGTGCCGGTTTCCGATATTTCCATCCAGGCGAACCGTGGGCCGGTAGGGCTGCGGCTGTCCTCGACTCCGTACCTGCCGCCCGCACCGATGGTGAAAAATATATCCGTGCCCCGCGGAGTGGCGGTAACGACGGTGGAATCCACCACCGCGTTCGCGCATTCCGGTTCGATGGGCGGCACTGTGACCCTGACGGAGACTGGGACGCTGCCCCCAGGTGGGATAGAGATGACCGTGGAAGGAACGATCTCTATCGGCCAGCCGTTACTGCTGGAGCCCTCCAGATCAATGGTGAACGTGCAGTTGCCGCTGTTGGTAAGCACGTGGTTATAAGTCACCGTCGTGCTCTGGGTAGCGTGGGAGCGCACGCGCGCGGACCTGTCCGGCTCCAGCAGGATCACCGGACATTTGGCGACGGTAACTGTGTCAATAACCCTGGCCACGGGAATTGACCCGAAATCTATCACATGTATACGATCGCTCGCGCCGCAGAGCCTGTCATTTGGTATGGCGACATTGTTTGTGAAAAACGCCCACTCATCCCTGAGCAGGAGTATTTCGGCAGGCGAGGGATAGGCGTAATAATGGGGCCATTGCTCCGGTATGGAATTGAGCATGATCGCACGCCCGTAGTTGCCTTTATTTTCCAGTGTGTGGGTGAGATGGAGCGTGTCCCAGGAGCAGCCGCAGGCCTCCACCTGAGGAGCTATAATCGAAAGCGGGCATGCGCTCAGCCATGTCTCCAGCACCACCTCTTTTGAGACCGGTGGCACACATTCGGGGAACCGGGAGACGGCCGTGACCGAGGTATAGTCAATGAGCGGATCGCTGACGCAGTCCTGCGGGATAGGCGACCATTCCACCGTGACGCGCACGGTTTGGGCGTAGTCAGGCCCAAGTGTCACTTCGGCTGGCTCCAGCATCACCGTAAATCCACGCATGTCGGTGTAGGAAAGCGCGAAGGTATTGGTCCAGCTACCGGTGTTCTCGACCCGTATCCAGTGGACTGCTCGCGTGGTAATCGAGGGGTCATAAATGAGACGCGGAGGGGAGCTTTCCAGTTTGACACCGCAGGAGAGACCGACGGTGGTCGTGTCCACCACCTGCCTGCGGATGGCAGGGTATACCTCAGCCCCCGGAGTGGTGGTCAGAATGGCGGTGACCACTGCCACATCCACATCCCCGCTGATGGCGTTACCGGGGATATTTACCCCCACCACCACCGTCACCGTCTGGCCGGCCTCTACTGTGGTCGAGGGCGGGCACATTGTCCACAGGCCAGTGCAACTGAAGTAAAAGTCCTCCGCGTTGTTTCCGGTATTCGTGAGGGCATGCAGGTGCTGGACCTGCGTACTCCGGTATCCCAAAGCACTTCTGTTGGGTGCGAATTCCAGCCCGAACCGTCTGTACTCGTCGGCGCCTATATCGGGCAGCGGGGGAATGGCACGGGGATCGCCATCGAAGTCAAAAGCCAGCGTGGAGGGACCGGCGGCGTTCACGCATGGCGAGTGCTCCAGAATGTGCAGGTCGTTTGCCCAGGTGTCGCGGAAGAGCGGGTCGGTGGAGATGGAGTGGGGGCCGGGGGAGACGTCCCCACCGTAATCCCCTCCGGTATTGGACCACACATCGTTGTAGTCAAGCGTCAACAGGCCTCCACCCCTGAAGATGCCGCCGCCGTAGTCGGTGGCGGTGTTGCGGGCGACAATGGTGTTGAGTATCTGTACGGCGCCGCCCTCGACGCTGACGCCGCCGCCCCGGGCAGCGGTATTGTTGTAGAGCGTATTGTGCCAGATACGGGGAGCGCCGCCATCCACGTAGATGCCGCCGCCGCTCACGCTCGCGTTGTTACCGTACACGAAGTTGTTCCACACGCCGGGCGCACCCAGCCTGCTGGCCAGTCCTCCTCCTCTTTGGGCCGTGTTAAAGGCCAGCGTGTTCTGCTCCAGCGTCGGGGAGCCGGATTGATTGTAGATGCCACCGCCGTAGAAGCTGGCCGCATTGTACACGATGGTGTTTCTGCGCAGGGCAGGTGAGCCTTGAGCGATGTGGACGCCGCCTCCCGACCCCGCTGTGGAACCGTTGCGCAGTGTGAAACCCTCGACTGTGGGACTGCCTATGATGTACAGCACCCGTCCGCGTCTTTCAGCATCCACAATGGTCTGGTTGAGGAAGGGATCGAAGTTCCAGGAGACCGGATCGTAGCCACCGCGCAGGGTGATGTCCTTGTTGATGACAATGTCGTGCTCATAGTAGATGCCGGCAGCGACTTTCACCGTGTCCCTCGCGGTGGCCTGCCCGACACCGTAGGAGATGGTGCGGCAGGGGTGCTTTGGCAAGTGGCAGTTGTTCAGCGTGTCGTCTCCGCCGGGCGCCACGTAGCAATCGCCCACGGTGTGGTTTACGCGGGTCGTGTCTATCACCCTGTTCCAGGCACCGCTTTCCGGGCTGAAGGCGGTCAGTACCAGCGTCTCGACTATCCCGCCGGGCATCCAGGGCGGCACGGTCACGCTGATCCAGAGTGTGGCCGTCGCACGCGGGCCAATGAGAAGCTGGTCCGGAGCCACCAGTTGCGCCCAACCACGGTCGCTGTGGAGAATGAGATTGAATGTGTCCGGAGCGTTGCCGGTGTTGAAGATGGCATGGGAGTAGGAAATTGTGCCGCCGGGGTTGACATGTCCGCTGTAGGCAGGGGTAATGCGCACTCCGGGGTTACGCTCGATGATGGTGGTGTTGCTCACCACATCGTATATGGATGGGTTCAGTAGCGAAACAGCTGTCAGGACGGCGGTGGCATAAGTCCCGCTGACGGCCTGTGTCGGTACGGAGATGGCGACCGGTATGGCCGTGCCCTTGCCCGGTTGCAGGGAGACCTGCCCGGGATAACTGCTCTGCCAGGTCGCTTCGCCGGCGTGGATCAGCCTCAGGGTAAGCGAGTAAGTGTCTTCCACGTTTCCGGTGTTGGTCAGATAATGAGTGTAAGTGATCGGCTGGCCCAGGAATCCTTCCCCGAAGAGATATTTGGGAGCGAACACCAGGTCCGGGTAGACCGTCCGCTCGTCGGCGCCCAGGTCGGGAGCGTGCCCCAGGGGGCGTGTATCTCCCTCGAAGTCCTGCCATGCTGCTCCTCCCTGTCCGGCGTGCAGACAGGGGGAATCTATGCGCAACCGGTAGACCTCCTCCAGGCGCGGGTCCTGCGAAATGCTATGCGCTCCCGGGCCGGCGCTGCCCCCGTAGTCGCCTCCGCTGTTGTTCCATACGTTGTTGTAGTCCAGCGTCGGCGTGGCCGCGCCGATCACCGCGTATATTCCTTCCCCAACGTTGCTCACCACAATGGAGTTACTTACCACCGGCTGGCCGGCTGCAAAGTAGATGCCCCCGCCGTTAACTGCCAGGTTGCCGACAAAAGTGGCGTGGCAGATGCGCGGATTGCCCCCGGCTGAGGCCAATCCTCCTCCGTTCCCCGTGGCCTGATTGTCGTAGAAGACGATGTTACGGATGGTGGGGCTGGCCGGTGTGGCGATGTAGAGACCCGCACCATCTGACGCAGCGCCTCCCCGGATGACCAGTTCGCCCAGCGTGACCGGCGCGGTGGTGGCGATGTTTACCGCCCGCCCCCTCCTCTCCGCGTCGAGCGTGCTCACCTCCCCCGGCACGATCCAGTTGGCGATCGTGTAGCCGCCATGGAGATATAGCGATTTTCCGATGGAGAGCGTCCCCCGGCAGTAGCCTGCCATCCGTAACTCGCCGCCGGCAGGGATGGCGTTCACCGCTTCCTGGACGTTGGTGTAGACCCGCTGTGGCACGTCTGGCTGATCCGGCACCCAACGCCTGACAAAGCAGGTGCCGGTGTAGTACTCGTGAGCGCCGATATCGGCGCGTGCCCCGAAGGGACGGGCATAGCCGTCAAAGTCATAGGCGGTGTAGGAGACGGGATGAGCGGCCTCGATACACGGCGAGCCGCTGCGCAGCCGGAAGTTCGCAGCACCCACGTCCACAAACTGCGGATCCGCTGAGATGGCGCCGCTGCCCCCGCCGCTATCTCCCCCGACGTTGCCGTAGATGTCGCAGTAGTCGCAGGTGGCGTCAGGGGCGCCATCGCCGGCCATCGCTCCACCGCCGGTGTTGGAGATGATGGCGTTGTTCCGCAGGATGGGTGCACGGTCTTGCTGGTGGAGGCCGCCACCGTTGGTTGCGCCGTTGCCGTAGATGGTGTTATGCTCAACCTCCACGCGGCCGGCGGGCTGGCGCACCCAGCAGGCGATGCCACCGCCGTCGTCATCGGCCACATTGCCGTAGACCAGATTATTGCGCACCGAGATGGTGGCCACCTTGTCGGTATCCAGGTTGACGTAGATGCCGCCGCCACGGAAAGTGCTGCTGTTGCTGTAGACCCGGTTGCCCTCCAGCACGATCTCCCCTGTGCCGGGATACCTGAGGATGGCGTGGATACCTCCTCCTCTGGCCCTGTCGCCGCCCGGATCGGCAGCGCTGTTGGCGTAGATGAGGTTGCGCCGCACGGTGATCTGATCTCCTGTGCTCCATATGTCCGTGGCTATGTAAAACCCTCCTCCGCCCTCATCATAGTCAACTGCGGTGACCCGGTTGCCGTAGACGCGGTTATTTTCTATCACCGTCGAGCCGCCGTAAAAGAAAACACCACCACCCAGCACCGTTGCCGTATTGCTGTAGACCTCATTATCCATGAACTCAGAGTAGCCCGTACCAAAACTCACCCCGCCGCCTTTCAGAGCGGTGTTGCCGTAGACCTGGTTGTGGAGCACTGTCAGCGTGTAGCCGCGGTAAATTCGGCTGTACAGGCCACCCCCCTCACCACCGGCGGTGTTGTGATGGATGAGGTTGTCGGTCAGGGTCGGATTGCCACCGCTGATGTCGGTGTTAATTGCGATCCCCCCGCCGTGTCCATCAGCGCCGCTGGTCGAGTTGCCGTAGAGTTCATTCTCCTGGAGTATATGGTCACCGCCTTTGAGGTAGACACCCCCTCCCGGGAAGCCTGCTGCTGCGGTGTTGCTGTAGATACGGTTGTGGCGGATGACGACGTAAGCGATGTCCTCGGCGTAGATACCGCCCCCGCCACTGCTTGCGGCATAGCCGTTTCGGATGTCAAATCCCTCGATGGTCACACCGCCCTGTATGTATTGGGCAACATAGATGACGCGCGCCTTGCCCTCGGCGTCCAGGACGGTGCGGTTGACCACCCAGTCCGCCTCCTCCCAGTTGGTGAGTGTGTAGCCGCCGCGCAGTATTAATGCCCGGTCTATGCGCACAGTCTGGGACGTGACGCCGCTCTGCTCCACCCCGGCACAGATGCCCGCTACCCTGACCAGAGCACCCGGGTTGCTGTTGTTCACCGCTGTCTGAACCGAGGAGTAGACAGCGCCGCTTTCCACGCGCGCGAAGCACGTGCCGACATAGAACTCGTGTGCTCCGATATCCGGCAGCGTGCCGAAGGGACGGGCATAGCCATCATAGTCGAGGCCGGGATAATGGGCTGGATCGGCAGCGTCAATGCATGGGGAGCCGGTCAGCAGGTGAAAGTCGGCCCTGGTGGCGTCTGCGAAGAGGGGGTCTACATGGATGTCTCTGGGCGGCACCGTGACCCCGAAGCCTCCGTAGTCGCCACCGGTGTTGTTCCACACATCGTTGTATTCGGGCATATAGTTCCCCCCGCCCCGATAGATGCCACCACCGCTGCTGGCAGCGTTTTGCACGATGATGGAGGCGCGGATGACCGGCGTGCCGATAAAGTAGATGCCACCACCGTCCACGCTGGCCTGGTTGCCATAGATAGTATTGTACTGGACGACGGGAAAGCCTCCGGCCAGGTAGATGCCGCCACCAAGGGAGGCGGTGTTTGCGTAGATTAAGTTGTTCTCTACCGTGGGCTTCCCTCCGGCAACGTAGATTCCGCCGCCGTTCTCAGTGGCCGCATTTTCGTAGATACGGTTGCGGTGCAGGTGGGGCGCGCCGGTGCCTTCAGCGATGTAGACTCCCCCGCCGCTGATCGCATGGCCGTGGCGGATGTGGAAGCCCTCGATGACAGGTGATACATCCGGAGCGATATACACGCCCCTGTTTTGCCCCTCCCCGTCTATAAAGGCGGGTGTGCTGTCCGGATCGGGCGCGCTCCAGTCTGACGTGGAGTAGCCACCCTGCAGCCTGACCATCCTGTCAATGACAACTACAGTGCCATCGCCGTCGGTGTCCGTGTAGACACCGGCAGCGACTTTGATTATGGTGCCGGCTGCCACGCTGTTGACCGCCGCCTGGATCGAGTCGTAATCGCATATCACGCCACCTGGCCGGCACACTGTGACCACAGCGGACGAGGCTACGGCAGCCGGTTGCCGGCTGCGAGCATGGGATGGTGCAGGCAGCGGGGCTGGGGCTGTAGGGGAATTTTGTGCTCCTGCGTTGCTCCTGCTCAATAACTCGAGGAAGGCCATCACCCCGACGAGAGCCAGAAACAGGGCCAGTACAAGGCGGAAGGGTGTTCTGCCATTCATAGCGATCCTCCAGAGCACCGGCTGTAATGCCCAGGGTGACAGTCACCTTGGGTACCGACACATAGTGATGCGTCGGTATAAGCGGCATAGGGATACCGCTTGTACGGTTTTTCGGATAGGCTTTTAGAACCCGTGCAGGCTCTCCAGGCGTACTGTGCGTATCAGCCAGGGAAAGCCGGCAAAGGTGAACATCACTAACCCGAATCCGATTATGGCCATGGCAGCCAGTCGCAGGCCGCGCCAGCGGCGCAGCGGACAGAGATGTAGCATCATCAGATACCACAGCCAGACCACCAGGCTCCAGGTCTCTTTCGGGTCCCATCCCCAGTAGCGTCCCCAGGCGTACTGTGCCCAGATGGCGCCGCTCAGGATCGCCAGCGTCAGCCAGGGGAACCCCAGTGCCACACTGCGCTCCATCGCCCGATCCAGGCCCTCCGGCAGCCCTGGTGAGCGGGCTACCAGCCGCATCGCACCCAGGCCGGCTGCCACGCCGAACGCCCCGTATCCAAGCGCAGCCGTGACGACGTGTATCTGAAGCCACACCGAGCGCAGCACGGGCAATAGCGGCCTTATGGTACGCTCGTTGGCAGGGCGTGAAACGGCATAGCTCGCCACCAGCAGGGCCACACCCAGCACAAAAGCTCCTCCGCGGCGGCCGGGGTTGCTCTCAGACCGGGACCACCCCGCTTCCAACAGCAGGTAAATGGTGAGCATGGCCCATACAAGGCACAGAGCGAACTCGTAACGATTGGTGAGCGGCCAGTGGCCCGCCTGCAACCCGCGCGTTATCAGGACCCATGTCCAAATTGTCCAGGTCAGGCCGGTCAATCCACTGCCCACCCATCCAGCCAGGCGCCCCCGGCGGGTTGTGGGGAAGTAAAAGTGCAAAAAATATGCGGCCAGCGCCGGCCAGAGCAGTATGTAACCAGCCGTCATCCCCTACACCACAAGCTGAGTTGCCTCTCTATCTCCCCGGTAACGGCAGCGAATTCGCGGTCAAATTCCCAGGCCTGCCGTCCGCACTGGCCTGTCAGCAGTATCTCCTCCGCACTCACCCGTGCCTGAATCCGGGCAAACGGGAAGTTCAGGCTCACGGTAAGTCCGATCAGCAAGAGGAGACCTGCGCAGATCACCAGTCCGTAGCCGGGATCGTGTACCACGAGGAAGGTTAGCCTGTACCCATCCTGGCTGCCCGCGTATCCGGTCAGGTAAACGGCGACGGAGCGAAAGCTCAGCGGCTCGTTCAGTCTGACCGTCCCGCCAGCCACCGCTGCGCCGTCTTCTATAACCGATACCCGTGCCTCATACCCCGCTGCGCTGCCATCCGGATAACGTGAGATAGCGAAACCCTCCTGGCGCAGCGCCAATCCACTCCCATGCCCGATCGCGGCTGTTTCATCTGGTCCGACGGTTACCTCTGCTCGCCAGCCATACCAGGCGCTCAATAAAGTACCCAATGCCAGCAGCAATACCGCAAGATGCGTGAGCAGTGTGGCCAGGGCAGCGAGCCGGTTGCGCTTGCCGCACAGGAACATTGTGTGGCCTTCAGCGACGGCTGTGTGCACCCGGAAGCCTCGCTTCTCGAGCAAACGTTGCAGGTACTGTGTAAGATGGGATAGATACTCATCCTGTGGCAGGCCAGCAGGAGGCAGGGACAGGCTGGCAATATAAGGGGCGCTACGGGCCGCAGGTAGCGGATGGTGAATTGGCGGAAGCAGAGCCCGTTGCCACACGGCGCGCCAGCGCCCTAGCGTACACAACAGGGTGGTCAATAATAGCAACCCGGCCGGGAGCAGAAAAGCAGGCGCACGGAAGAAGTTGAAGGCGTTGAGCGCTTTGAGCAGGGGGGTAAGCTTTCCGTAGCGAACGGTCAGGCCAGCCTCCCAGCGGGCCAACCGTGCCGGGTCGGCGAGTGCCGCCTGGGGGAGTTGAGGAAAACATGAGGCCAGAGCAATCAGCAACAGTACGATGAGCAGAAGGATGGCTGCCACCTCCAGCCTCATACTCAGATGCCATATGCGCCTGAGACGAGTCATCGGGCTTCGTTTGATAACCGCAACAACGCGGTCACCAGGCCAAAGCAGCCGGTGAGCATCATATCTCCGTAGGGAGCAGCGAAGTAGTAGCCCAGTCCATAAGCCAGGTGCCGCTGCGGGCCTGTGACGGCCACAAAGTTGAATCCCGCCCCGGGGGTGTAATCGGGGGAAATGAACGCCCCATGGCCGTTCTCCTGATAGACCTCTTCGTTGGTCAACGCACCGGCCCTCAGCTTCTCCACCAGTTGTGTCAGCCGTGAGGGGGTCATCAGGGCGGTGTGGTGTTCGAACAGGCCCAGGATACGCTCACCTTGCAGAAGCACTCCCAGAGTGTGCTGGTTGCCTATGTTGAGGGCGATGAATCCCTCATTAGCATACCTGGCGGCGTGTTCATCCGTAAGAATTCCCCACAGTGCAGCCGGTCCGGTATCCATCACAACGGCGTTGGGAGCGTCCTGCTGCACTGCCCGCATACGCGTGTAGCAGGGGGGTGGCTCGCGGTAGACCAGGTCGAGCAGGTTGCCACCTCCGGCGACGAATTCCTCCCACAGTTGGAAGCGGAAACGGCGGTTGGAGCCGTCCAGACACTCCCCGTGATCCTGGACGGCAACGGCGACCGTTTCCGGCAGGGAGACATCGAAGGGCTTTAGCGCTGCCGAGAGCACCTCCAGGTCCACGTCGCGTGTGCGCAGGATCAGCAGATCAGGGTCATCCGGCACCTCTTCGACGATGGTGTATCCCAGCGCACGCACCTGGTCGAGATTATCGCGCACGGTGAGCGCAGCACGTGGGGTGGCATAGACGGGGTAACCGGCCTGGAGATGCCTTTTTGCCGCGCTGACGATGGGGCCGCCGCCCATCAGATTGCCGCTCAGGAAGACCGGTCGTCCCTCCCGGGTGGCCTGGTGTATGCGCTGGGCCAGCACTACAGTCCAGGAAGGAAGCACCAGTTTGACGTTGTTCTCCATCGGACGGTTGGCTTCCCAGAGCAAAATGTCCTGAGTGCCGGCTCCGACATCTATCGCCAGGATACGTTTGACATCAGCCTGGTGGTGCAAAAGAGTCATTCTTTATCACCTGGACATAGCTTGAGATGGAGCTTTGCTGGGGTGCCGTCAGGGTACTTCCCCTGGCAGGAGCTTCGATGCATACGGGATGGATGTCGGTTTGACGGCTTACCGCGGCTGATAGTATACCACATCCCGGCTTTTCTGGCGAGTGTGTCGCAATTTCGTGGGCCTGGCTGTACTCGTGGGACAACTGCGAGCAGTTGTCCCACAATTGGCGAGTCGCTTTGAACCCCGGCCGCTTTGTGGTATACTTGTACCGCAAAATCCAGGCGTCAACCCCAGTAGCTTCCCGTGTGAGGGTGGCAATGGCACAGATAATACGCATCCAGGACATAGCCAGTTACGAGGGAGCCGCCGTCACGGTCCAGGGGTGGCTCTACAACCGCACTGACAAGGGGAAACTCCAATTCCTCCAGGTGCGTGATGGCACCGGCTTCGTGCAGTGCGTGGTCTTCAAAAAGGATGTCTCGCCGGAGGTCTTCGCGGCTGCCCAAAGCCTGACCCAGGAGTCTTCCCTCGTGGTCTCCGGCACGGTACGACAGGATGCTCGTGCTCCGGGCGTCCCTGGTGGGTATGAGATCGGCGTCACCGACTTGAAGATCATCCAACTGGCACAGGACTACCCGATCCAGCCCAAGGAGCACGGGGTTGAGTTTCTGATGGATCATCGCCATCTGTGGGTACGTTCACAACTCCAGTGGGCCGTGTTGCGGGTGCGTGCCACCGTCATCCGCGCTATCCGAGACTGGCTTGACAGCCACGGTTTTATCAATATGGACACTCCCATCCTGACCCCGGCCGCGTGCGAGGGGACCACCACGCTTTTTGAAACGGATTATTTCGGCGAGCCGGCGTATCTGACCCAGTCCGGACAGCTCTACAATGAAGCCAATATCTACGCCTTTGGCCGCGTCTATTGCTTCGGCCCCACTTTCCGCGCCGAGAAGTCGAAGACCAGACGGCATCTGACCGAGTTCTGGATGGTGGAACCGGAGGCAGCCTTCTGCGATCTGGATCAACTGATGGAGATCGAAGAGCAATTCGTCTCTTATATTGTCCAGACCTGCCTGCGTGAGCGGGCAAAGGAGCTGGAATTGCTGGGGCGTGACATCGCTATGCTCGAGAAAGTAGCGCCTCCGTTTCCGCGCATCTCTTACGATGAGGCGCTGGAGATCCTGGGGCGTGTCCGGGAGCAGACTGAAGACGAAGAGCTGAAGGCGCTCCTGGCCATCGAGTGGGGGGACGATTTCGGCTCGCCCCACGAAACCGAATTGACCAAACAGTTCGATAAGCCCGTCTTTGTGTACGGTTATCCTGCACGAGCCAAGGCCTTCTATATGGAGCCATGGCCTGGACGCCCGGAGATCTCCAAGAGCGTGGACCTGTTGGCGCCCGAGGGTTACGGTGAGATCACCGGCGGTTCCGAGCGCATCTCCGATCCGGACTTGCTGCTGCAGCGGCTCGATGAATGGGGGCTTCCGCACGAAGCCTTCAAGTGGTATATTGATCTGCGTAAGTACGGCTCTGTGCCCCATGCTGGCTTCGGGTTGGGGGTAGAGCGCACCGTGACCTGGATCTGCGGCATAGACCATCTGCGGGAGACCATCCCCTTCCCGCGGATGTTAAAAAGAGTATATCCATAGATAGAAAAGGAGGAGCGAGTGCGGACACAAACAGATCGAGAGCGAATCAGGAGACAGACACGTAAACGTAAACTGCGCTACCTGCGCAGGCGTCTGGCAAAGGCGACCACCCAGGCCGAACGGAGGCGTCTGATAGCCAAGATTAAACGCGTCAGTCCCACTGCGCCCGTGCCTGATTAGCACGTGCCGGGGATGGTAGCCGGAGCTGTCAGTCTGAAGCCGCCCTGCTCTGACAGGGCGGCTTTATTTTGGAGTGGAGATGCCAGGATGATTCATTTGCCGTCTGAAGCTGGCTTACACTCCTTGAGCCTATCCGAAAAACCGTACAGGTGGCATCCCTGTCATCATCTTTCTGCAGGCTTTCTTATTCGCATAACTGATTCTGAGGCGCAAGGCTCTGGCCAATTCTTGGCTATGCGCCGCGTGGATCATAATCCACGCGGGCCGGGTGCTGGCCGCCGACGACCGCCGCCGCCGGATTGTGATCCGGCGGGCACGTCCGGCGGGCACGTCCGGCGGGCACGTCCGGCGGGCACGTCCGGCGGGCACGTCCGGCGGGCACGTCCGGCGGGCACGTCCGGTGGGCACGCCCGGCAGGAACGACGCGCGGAATCCAGTTATGCGTATCTCACACCCGCGTGCAAACCTGATGCTATGCCGCTTATGCCGACGCATACTGGTGCGTTGGTTACGTTTTTCGGATAGGCGCTTTGTTACGAAAGGAAAGCCAGGTCAATAGCGAGACTACCGCTACCCCAAGCACTCCCAATGCCAGCAACTTGTATATGCGCGAGGAGACCGTCAACGCCAGAAAGCCGAATAAAGCACAGAACCCCCAGTAGCACAGGACAACCGTCCGCTGCGATAATCCCAGGTCGAGCAGGCGGAAGTGCAGGTGACTCCGGTCGGCCTGGGTCGGTGAACGTTTGCGCCGCAGCCGGTCACAGATCGTCCAGGCCACGTCCACCACGGGCAGCCCCATCACCATCAGCGCCGTTGCCACTCTGCCACCGGCTATCAGTCCCATGCCCCCAAGCACATACCCAAGGAAAAAGGCTCCACAGCTTCCCAGAAACACGCGTGCCGGAGCAAAATTGTAGGGCAGGAAGCCCAGGAGTGCACCCAGCAGCACCAGGGGCAGCAGCGCCACGCTGTGCTGTCCCCAGCGGTGCATATGGACTGCCAGTACCAGGCAGAGGATAGCGCCCACTCCGGCAGCCAGCCCGTCCAGGCCATCAAGCCAGTTGACCGTGTTGACCATCCCCATCACCCAAATGACTGTGAGGGGAATGTAGACAACAGGACCCCACGCGTAATCACTGAGCGCCACGAGGCCGATGACAGGGAGGGTGAAGCGCTCCAGCCAGAGCAGGGAGGTAAGGGCGATCAATGCCAGGAGGAATTGGAAGGCGAACTGAGGGGCAGCCGGCAGGTCAAGCCGGTCATCAATCAGCCCGAAGATGAATGCGGCGGTTCCACCAAGCAACAATCCTTTCAGACGGGTGCAGTCATCCGGACTGTAACCCGCCGTCAGGAGGCCACGCCAGGCCAGCACCGCAATAGCCAGGGCGCAGGCTATAAACAGCGCCACGCCACCCAGCCGGGGTGTCTCTCTGGCGTGGGCCCTGCGACCTGCCGGCCGGTCCACGATGCCAAGTTTGCGTCCCATCAGCCCGGATAGGGGGGAGAGCAGGAGAGAAGCTGCTAAGGAGACGAGTAGTGCGAGCAGGTAGGTCCACATGCTGACGCTGCCGAGAGCTAACCCGTGCCGAACAGCCGATCCCCTGCATCGCCGAGGCCGGGCACAATATAACCCATCTCATCAAGTCGCTCATCCACCGCGGCCAGGTAGAGTGGCACGTCGGGGTGCACGCTGGTCACACGCTGTATCCCCTCCGGAGCCGCGATCACGCCCACGAATTTAATGCGCCTGGCGCCCCATTTTTTGAGGATGTCCACTGCTGCCACCGCCGAGCCGCCCGTAGCCAGCATCGGGTCGAGCACCATGCATACGTCAACGGTCGGGCTGACAGGCAGCCGGCTGTAGTACTCAACCGGTTGCAGAGTGCGCTCATCACGGAACAGCCCGATGTGCCAGACCTCAGCGTTGGGCATCAGATTCCAGACGCCTTCTACAAGCCCAAGACCGGCCCGCAGGATCGGCACCAGCCCGACCCGCTCACACAGCCGGCGGCCAGCCACCTGCCCCAGTGGGGTTGTGATCATTACTTCCTCAGTTGCCAGATCAGCCGTTGCCTCATAGGCCAGCAACGACGCGATCTCGCGCATCAGCTCGCGGAATTTCTTGGGATCGGTGCGCTGATCGCGCAGGAGGGCCATTTTATGTTGCACCAGCGGATGGCTTGAAATGTGTACCTGCGACATGAAGTTTGCGTCCTTTGCTTCCCGTCAGTGGAATGGAATTCATACACCCGCCAGGGAATTGTACCCCCAAGCCAGTCACTTGTCAAAGCCTTTTTCTCTCTGTATAATCGCTTTTGCGATGCATAAGCGGGTTGTCTCACCGGAATCCCAGGAAGCAGAGGAAGTTGCACTGGATCGGGCGCTGCGTCCGCAGCGGCTGGCCGATCTGATCGGGCAGGAACGTGTGCGCGAGAATCTCGCCATCCTGATCCAGGCGGCCAAACAGCGCGGCGAGGCGCTTGACCATGTGCTGCTCTACGGACCCCCTGGCCTGGGCAAGACCACCATTTCCCACATCATTGCCAATGAGATGGAGGTGCCGCTGCGCATCACCTCCGGGCCGGCCATTGAGCGGGCGGGCGATCTTGCCGCCATACTGAGCAACCTGCGCGAGAAAGAAGTGCTTTTCATTGACGAGGTACACCGGTTGGGACGTGCCGTCGAGGAGATACTTTACCCGGCGATGGAGGACTTCGCGCTCGACTTTGTGATTGGCAAGGGGCCTGGCGCCCGCTCCATTCGTCTCAAACTGCCCCGTTTCACCGTCGTTGGAGCCACCACCCGCCTGGCTCTGCTCACTGCTCCGTTGCGCGCCCGTTTTGGCGCCACCTTCCGTGTGGATTTCTACGATCAGGAGGCGCTGGTGACCATCGTGCGACGCGCTGCACGGGTGTTGAACGTGGAGATAGACGAGGGCGGGGCCATCGAGATCGCCCGACGTGGCCGGGGTACTCCACGTGTGGCACTGCGGTTGCTCAGGCGCGTGCGCGACTTTGCGCAGGTGCGCGCCGACGGTTCCATTAACGCTGACGTGGCCCGCGAGGCGTTGGAGATGCTCGAGGTTGATGAATGTGGGCTGGACGATCTGGACCGCCGCGTGCTACACACGATTATCGAGAAATTCGGGGGTGGACCGGTGGGACTGGAGACAATCGCCGCGGCTGTCAGTGAGGAGGCCGACACAATTATGGACGTGGTGGAGCCGTATCTTCTGCAACTGGGGTTTCTGGACCGCACCCCAAGGGGACGTGTGGCCACACCACGTGCCTACGAGCATCTGGGATTGCCTTACCGGCAGGTGGAGCAACCCACGCTGCTGTGAGCAGTTGTGGGGCAAGTCCGTGACTTGCCCTACTTCAGCATCAGCGCTACCCTGGTGAGGGCAGCCACCAGTGGGAGCAATTCCGATTGCCAGATTACCACAACGCCGAGCCGTTCGCCATCAGGGTCCTGCCCCAGGCTCCATAGTGTGACCAGCGGAGGGGTGTCATCGCCTCTGCGTGGCCATACCTCGAGTAGCAGGTCATCCGAGACACGGATGGTCTCTACCGGGCCTTCTCCCCGGAGTTGTTCCTCAGTTTGTGGTATGCTTTCCTGGCCGGTCTGTGTTCCGCTCCCTGCCTTCAGCGCAGCCTGTTCGAGCAGTATGTCGTAAATCTCCGCCAGTTCTGTCCTGGACAGGCTTTTGCTGCTTTCTAGAGTTAAGCGATACTTTTTCGTCTCCATCATATCCTCTCAGGTATATGTGAACCTGTGTGGTAGCCGTTCAGGCGGTGACTTTAGGGGCGAGGAATGCCTCGCCCCTTCCTTGCTGCACCACCGGGCGGGGCGGTGTCGGTGGAGTTGGGGCGATCCGGCGGATCACCCCAACCGGCGCGAAAAGCGCCCAAAGAGGGCGATTTCAATCAGCTCTGAATAGTATACACGTTACTTAGAGCCTGTCCGGAAATCGTAACCGACGCATCCCTATGCGTCGGTATAAGCGGCATAGGGATGCCGCTTGTACGGTTTTTCGGATAGGTTTTTCTACAGGCTTTCTTACGCATAACTGATTCTGAGGCGCAAGGCTCCAGCCAATCTCTTGACTATGCGCCGCGTGGATCACAATCCACGCCGGCCGGGTGCTGACCGCCGACCGCCGCCGCCGGATTGTGATCCGGCGGGCACGTCAGGCGGGCACGTCCGGCGGGCACGTCAGGCGGGCACGTCCGGCGGTCATGTCCTGCGGGCACGTGGCCGGGTGCTGGCTGCCGACCGGACTATGCGCCGCGTGGATCACAATCCACGCCGGCCGGGTGCTGACCGCCGACCGGACCGCCGCCGCCGGATTGTGATCCGGCGGTCACGTCCGGCGGGCATGTCAGGCGGGCATGTCAGGCGGGCACGTCCGGCGGGCATGTCAGGCGGGCACGTCCGGCGGTCACGTCAGGCGGGCACGTGGCCGGGTGCTGGCTGCCGACCGGACTATGCGCCGCGTGGATCACAATCCACGCCGGCCGGGTGCTGACCGCCGACCGCCGCCGCCGGATTGTGATCCGGCGGGCACGTCCGGCGG
>Ga0209101_1000922_pt1 | contig 23430 bp, 18 predicted proteins | sample ConPoolayeCmetaG_FD_185481 | JGI IMG/M metagenome (GOLD analysis project Ga0209101, IMG submission 185481) | Hot spring microbial mat communities from California, USA to study Microbial Dark Matter (Phase II) - Cone Pool mat layer C metaG... ...
GCTTAGAACCTGTCCGAAAAACCGTACGCATAGGGATGCGTCGGTTACGATTTCCGGATAGGCTCTTAGTGGTTCATTACGAGCATCTTCATCAGAGCATTGACAAGCCCTACCGTTACCGTGGCATGCATCGTCGGATGCACAGCGAGAAAGTCAGACCACATACTACCTGCGCGCCTCTGCTGCAAGTCGCATTGGCCCGCTGGACGGAGGCTTGTATCTATGTAAGGCCTGGTCATAAATCTGGTTGCCGCGAAGATCGGTTGACAAAAGCGCAAGATTCGGTATAATCTTAGCCGGTGGCCGGGCCCTGCGGGGGCGGCCTATTTTGTCCATTGAGGGAGGATATAACGTGTACGCAGTAGTCAGGTCTGGTGGGCGGCAATATCGGGCCAGCGCAGGTAGCACTATAGTCGTTGAACGTCTGCCCGGTCAAGTCGGCCAACAGGTTGAATTGCAGGACGTGTTGCTGATCGCGGGTGCCGGGGAGGCCAGAATCGGGCGGCCTACGGTCGAGGGGGCAAAAGTTGTGGCGACCATCCTGGCACAGGAAAAAGGCCCCAAAATCCGTATTTTCAAATATCGCCCCAAGGAAAGATACCGCAGGCGCATCGGTCACCGGCAATATTACACGCGCCTGCGTGTGGACAAGATCGTGGTGTAGGAGTGCAGGAAGATGGCTCACAAGAAAGGTGGCGGAAGCAGTCGTAATGGACGCGATAGCCGCTCCAAGCGGCTGGGGGTCAAAAAATTCGGCGGCGAGCTCGTGCGCGCCGGTAATATTATTGTGCGGCAACGTGGCATGCGGATCAAGCCCGGCAATAACGTGGGGATGGGCAAGGATTACACACTCTTCGCTATCGCGGACGGAGTGGTACGTTATGAGTATGTGCGCGGAGGCCGCAAACAGGTAAGCGTTTATCCGGCATAGTGGAGAGTGTTATGAAGGAAGGAATCCATCCCAAATATTATCCCGACGCGCAGGTGATCTGCGCCTGCGGCAATACCTGGAGGACCGGGTCCACTGTCCCTGTCATCCACACGGATGTATGTTCCAGATGCCATCCCTTCTTCAGTGGGGAGCAGCGTATCGTTGATACTGGCGGTAAGGTGGACCGTTTTATGCAGATGCTCGAAAGGCGTGAGCGCGTTATTGCCGAGCGGGAGCGAGAAAAAAGCCGGGTTACTTCTCCGGAGCTGCCTATCACCGAACTGGATATACCTCTGCGCGCCAGGAAAGTCTTGATTGGCGCCGGAATCAAGACAGTCCAGGACGTACTTGACCAACTAGAGAAAGGCGAGGAAACGCTGACCAATCTTAGCGGCTTTGGCCTCAAGTCGCTGGCGCTGCTGAAGAAAAGGCTGCGGGCACAGGGATTTGTCCTCCCGGGAGACGAACGCCTCGCTCAGGCAGAGGAAGCCGGGGGCGAAGACGAACTCTAAGTGCCTATCCGAAAAACGTAACCGACGCATCCCTATGCGTCGGTATAAGCGGCACAGGGATGCCGCCTGTACGGTTTTTCGGATAGCTCTAAACCTGCGGCTGATCTGCTGCGTATGGTTAACCAGGGGCAGGTGCATGACACATCTGCCCCTCTTTGTTTACCCGCGGGAGCGCCAGGACATCGAGATGCGGAGGAAACTATATGGATCTGCAACCCGGCACAGGTTGGATCGAGGTTATCTGTGGAAGCATGTTCTGCGGTAAAACCGAGGAACTGATTCGCCGCGTGCGCCGTGCCCGCATCGCCCGTCAAAAGGTCCAGGTTTTCAAACCGGCCATAGACACACGCTACAACACCCGGGACGTCACCTCGCATAACGGCCTTCAGGTCGAAGCCGTGCCGGTGGAAAATGTCGCCCAGATACGTGCGCTGATCGAGCCGGATACCACAGTGGTGGCACTGGACGAGGTTCAGTTCTTCGACGACGAGATTGTAGCGCTCTGCGAAGAGCTGGCCGGACGTGGGGTCCGCGTCATCATTGCCGGCCTGGACATGGACTTCCGTGGTGAGCCTTTCGGCCCCATGCCCGCCCTGATGGCCCGGGCAGAACAGGTAGACAAGTTACGGGCGATTTGCGTGGTGTGCGGAAAACCGGCCAGCCGTACCCAGCGCCTCATCAACGGCAGTCCGGCCAGTTACGACGACCCGGTGATCCTCGTTGGTGCCAGTGAGGTATACGAGGCACGCTGCCGGGCCTGCCACCAGGTCAGGAGGGGCAAATGAACAGCGGGATTCCCGATACCATCGAGCAAGTACTTCTGGACGAAGAAACGATTGCCAGGCGCGTGAGCGAGATGGCAGCCCAGATCAGCGCAGACTATACGGCAGCGGATGATCTGGTGCTGATCGGTGTGCTCAAGGGCGCTTTCATTTTCCTGGCCGACCTGGCCCGTCAACTCACCGTACCTCACCATGTGGATTTTATCGCTCTTTCCAGCTACAATAAGGGAACTTCCAGCTTCGGTGCAGTACGTCTGATTATGGATACCCGTAGCAACGTCGCTGGTCGCCACGTGCTCATTGTCGAGGATATCCTGGATACCGGCTACACGCTGGACTATCTTTTGCGCATCTTCCGCGCCCGCAATCCCGCCTCACTGCGCACCTGCGTGCTCCTCAGCAAGCCAGCACGGAGGCGCGTCGAGGTGCAGGTTGACTACCTGGGCTTTGAAATACCCGATGTGTGGGTGGTCGGGTATGGGCTTGACTACGCCGACCGTTTCCGCACCCTCCCCTACATCGGCGCCTTGCGCAGGGAAGTGTACACACGCGAACAAGGGTCATAAGCGATACTTTTCAGGTGACTTAGTACCTATCCGAAAAACGTAACCGACGCATCCCTATATGTCGGTATAAGCGGCATAGGGATGCCGCTTGTACGGTTTTTCGGATAGGCTCTTACTGGACCTGTTCAGGCGGTGACTGTAGGGACAGGCTTACACCCTTTGGGGCCGCAGGCCGACGCCTGGCACGAAGCGCCCAAAGAGGGCGATTTCGGTCGGCCCGGATTAGAAGCCTCGGCTGGATTTCCCGCCTGCGGGCTCGATCCCCGAGTGTTATTCAAACGGATCAGGTTTATGAGCTATGGGCATATACGAGGACGTGGAGAGAGTGTTGATCTCGAAGGAAGAACTCCAGGTCAGAGTGACGGAACTGGCGGCGGAGATCAACGGCCTGTACACCGACGATGACCGTCCTCTACTGGTATGTGTGCTCAAAGGGGCGTTCATCTTCCTGGCCGACCTGGTACGCCACCTGAAAATGCGCCACGAGATAGACTTCATGGAAATCTCCTCCTATGGCAAGGGGACGGCGAGCAGTGGCGTGGTGCGTATCCTGCTCGACCTGGAACAAAACATCGAGGGGCGGCACGTGTTGATCGTCGAGGATATTGTGGATTCCGGGCGCACGCTTGACTACATTATGCGCAACCTGAGCACCAGAGGGCCGGCCAGCCTGCGTGTCTGCACACTGTTGAGCAAGCCCGCACGGCGCGAGATCGAGATCCCCCTTGACTTTGTGGGATTCGAGGTACCGGACGAGTTTGTGGCCGGTTATGGCCTTGACTTTGCCGAAGAGTACCGCAACCTGCCCTTTATAGGGGTGCTCAAAGCTTCGGTCATGGCCTTGCCTGGCCCGGGTAGTGTACCAGGCTGATAATGCAGGCCGACGATCGGCCAGCACCCCCCAGCGCAGATGACCGCCCTGCCTGCCGGTGTAGTGTCAGGCAGCGGTTGAAAGGCAGTGACGCATGAGCCTTGAGATCGGTATAGTCGGGCTGCCCAATGTGGGCAAATCCACCCTTTTCAACGCTCTGACAAGGGCCGGTGCAGCCGTGGCGCCTTACCCGTTCACCACGATTGAACCGAACCGGGGTGTGGCGGCCGTGCCCGACCCAAGGCTGGCCACCCTGGCGCTGATGGTGGGGCCGGAGCGTGTGATACCCGCGATGATCGAGTTTGTGGACATTGCCGGGCTGGTACGAGGTGCCCATCGAGGAGAAGGGCTGGGGAATCAATTCCTCAGCCACATCCGTACTGTGGACGCCATCGCCGTAGTGTGCCGCTGCTTCGCCGAACCGAATGTGACACACGTAGATGGGACGGTGAACCCGCTCCGTGACCTGAAGGTACTGGACCTGGAGCTGATGCTGGCCGATCTGGAGATAGTCGAGCGGCGGCTCGACAAAGTGCGCTCGGCCTCGAAAGCGCGCCCCCGGGAATACGCGGCTGAACTTGCAGCACTCGAAAACTTGCGGGCACGTCTCCAGGCCGGCGAGCGGGTCGCTCTTTGGGCAGCAGAGGAAACGGCCGAGGCGTCCCTGGCACGCGAAATGAGCCTGCTGACCGCCAAAAAGCGCCTCTACGTGGCCAACGTGGGGGAAAATGACCTGCCAGACGGTGGCCCGATGGCGCGCGAGATAGCCCACCTGGCGGATGCCGAAGGGTCCCCTTGTGTCATCCTGTGCGCACAACTCGAAGCCGCCCTGAGCGAATGGCCTCCCGAAGAAGCGTCTGCCTACAGGTCTGCAATCGGCGTCCCCGACTCCGGGCTGGAATCCCTGGCTCAGGCCGGTTACAGAGTGCTGGACCTGATCACCTTCTTCACCATTGCTGGCGGCCGCGAGGTGCGTGCCTGGCCCATACCGAGAGGCACCAAAGCCCCCCAGGCCGCCGGAAAAGTGCACAGCCAGATGGAACGCGGCTTCATCCGCGCCGAGGTGATCAGCTTCGCGCAACTGGTAGAGGCAGGGAGCTGGCAGGCGGCGCGAGATAGGGGCATTGTCCGCATCGAAGGCCGCGACTACGAGGTGCAAGAGGGTGACGTGTGCCTGTTCCGCTTCAGCCAGTAAAAGTGCTGACCGGGAACTGAGGCGTAATTTCACACTGGGGGTCTTCAACGGCGCGGCATTTCAATTAGGCGAGTCACTGATTGACCCCTCGGTGGTGTTGACCTGGTTCGTGAGTCACCTGACAGCCTCCAATTTCCTCATCGGCCTGGTGGTGCCGCTTGGTGATGCCGGCTGGTTCCTTCCTCAGCTCCTGTTCTCCGCGCGTATACAGCAGATGGAGCGCAAGATGCCCGTTTACGGCCTGTTCGCGCTCATCCGCATCATCGCCTGGACCATCCTGGCAGCAACGGTATGGTGGGTGGACGAACCACACCTTTTGCTGCTTGCGTTTTTTGTCCTGTATGCCGTTGCACGCCTGGCTTCCGGACCATGCGGCCTGGCCTTTTTTGACATCGTCGCCAGGGTGATCCCTCCCCAAAGACGGGGCACCTTCTTTGGGTGGCGACAACTTGTGGGTGGGATTCTGGGATTGGGTGGCGGCTGGATCGTCAGAACTGTACTGAACTGTCCACGGCTTCCTTTCCCGCGCGGGCATGCCACTCTATTTGCCATGTATGCACTGATTTTGATACCGGCACTGGGCTCCTTCACGCTGGTCAAAGAGCCTCCAGGAAAGGCACGGCAGGCGAATATGCAACGACAATTTATCTGGGCTGCACGCGTTCTGGTGAGCAACGGACCTTATCGCGATTATCTGCTGGCGCGGATGACCATGATCCTGTCCAGCATTGCCATCCCCTTCTATACCGTGTATGCGCGGAATGTACTGGGTGCGATAGAGGGAATGGCAGGTATCTACGTCTCGGCCCGTCTGGGAGCGCAATTGCTATCCAACCTGCCCTGGGGACGCATGAGCGACCGGCGGGGAAATCGGCTGGTAATGAAACTGCTGGCCCTGGGCAACGCCCTCACCCCGCTGCTCGCCTTAACACTGATGGGAGTGGTAGCGGTCTGCCGGCTCCGAGGACCCTGGCTTCCCTACCTGGCCCTGCCGATATTCCTGCTTGACGGGCTTATGCGACCGGCCCATATGCTGGCAGGAAGCAACTTTCTGCTGGAAATGGCACCGGAAGGCGAGCGTTCACTGTACCTGGGGCTTTCCAACTCACTGCTTGGGATCGTCATATTGGCGTCAGGGTTCGGTGGGTTGATAGTGGACTGGCTGGGACTGGCCAGCCTGTTTGCCATCTCGGCGGTGCTGTGTGCCATCGGGTACCTGCTGGTGCTCAGGCTTCCCGAGCCACGCGAGATGGCAAAAGACGCGCCTGCTTCTTAGAACCTATCCGGAAAACTGTACAAGCGGCATCCCCTTGCTTCCTATACCGACGCACAGACATGCGTCGGTTACGATTTCCGGATAGGCTCTTAACACCGGGATGGATCAGAGCGGGATAATAGTGACCAGCCTCTACTCAGCCTGAACTCCCGCCTCTACGGCCCTGGCAACTGCAGCCGAACGTGTATGTACATCCAATTTTTCGAAGATCGCCTTCAGATGGCGCTTGACCGTATTTGGCGTGATCACCAGCGCTTCAGCAATTTCCTTATTCGTCATCCCTTTAGCAAGCAGCTCAAGCACTTCCCGCTCCCGGGCTGTCAGGGAGTTCAGCCCGCTCAATTCGCCGGCCTTCGTACGCGCCTCCTCTACGATGCGGAGAAAGGTGTACCGGTCGAAAGTCTGCTTCTCGACAAAGGCAAACACAGCGTGCTCAGTATAAGCCCGCTCGATGTCGGTCGGGGTAGCCACACCACTGATGACTATAGTGGGCACTCCAGCAGCCTTTGTGCTGGCAAGCAGGCGGTAGCCGCTCAATTCCTCCTCAGCCGCACCCTGTCCCCGGTCTCCCCATGTAAACGCAGAAAGCGGGGACAGGGAGAGGTCAACTACAGCCAAAGCATATCTCTCACGGCGCAGCCACCCAATAGCCTCCCCAAGACCGGAGCTGAGATGCACCCTGTACCCGGCATCGGTCAGCAGCTCAGAAAGTATGCTCCTCCAGCCGGCGTCATCCTCAACGACCAGTGCAAGGCCTGCAGAAGCGTGTACTGCAGGTTCACGCACCCTGGGTGCGGATAATCTGGGCTGAGATATGCTTTTTCGCGGCTCCGCCTGCCCGGTGCTTGCAACAGGGGCACTGGCCAGTGCCCTGGCGACCACCTCGCGGAATTCGGCGCGGCTAAAAGTGTCCTTGCGCAGGCAGGTAAACGCTCCGTATTCAGTCAGCGCGCTGACAGCAAGCTCAACGGTGGCGAAACCGGTCAGCAAAATTGTGACACAACCTGGATCGAGGCGTCGCGCCGCTTCAAGCGTGAGCAGGCCATCCCGGTTGTTGTGATCGTCCGGGTCGAGAGAGAGGTCTACTACAGCCAGCCGATGCACGCTGGTGCGCAGGCTCTCCACCGCTGCTTCCAGGCTATCTGCCACATCCACGCCAAGGCCGGCATCAGTCAGCAATTCACTAAGGATCTGTTGCCATGATGGATCATCCTCGACCACCAGAGCGCTTATTCCAGCACGGTTCATAAGCCTGCCTGCCTCAATAACCCCGCAACTCAGCATCAAGATGCAACCAATATCTGGGACACGCACTCAAGGTGTCTTGCTTAAGCACTGGCTGTCCTCCCGGCACAGGGAAGCTTCAGACGGAAGGTGGTGCCGCCCAGACCATCGCTTTCCACGGTCACCGAACCACCCAGGCGAAGCATAAGAGTCTTCACCCACCACAGGCCAAAACCTAACTTACCCGGCCGCGACACCCCACGGTCGGAGAAACTGAACTCAAAGATGCGCTCATGTAGCTCGGGAGGTATGCCCGGGCCATCGTCGCTGACGGTTATTTCCACCCACTCGCCCTGCATGGTGCCGCCTATTGTGACTGTGCCTCTCCCCTGCAGCGCGTCCACTGCGTTATCAAGCAGATTGGTGAACACCAGAACAAGGTTACGCTCTCCGGTCACCACGGGTGGAAGGCCTTCCAGGTTTTCCATGTTCACCACGATGCCCTCTGGAAGACGTGCCTCTCTGACCGCTGCCCTGACACACTCTGCTATGTTCACCGGCGATAGGTGAACGGGGTGAAGATGGGCCAGGCTTTCACGTACAGCCTCCATCGCCTCACAGGCGCTTCGTTCTATCTCGGCCAGATTGGTTGCCAGGTAAGCATCACCTTCCAGCGCGGCCTGACACTTGTCCCTGATGCCCTGGACACGTACCGGTATGGAGCCAACCTTGTTGTTCAGATGATGAAGCACGTTGGCAGCCAGATCGCCAACAGCAGCGAAGGTCTCGGCCACGGCATGCTGTTCCTGAACTGTGCGCAGAGCTTTCTGATGAGCGGCGTTCTGCACGGCCAGGGCCGCATAGTGGGCGAGGCAGGTCAGCACCTTCTCATCCCACTCCGACTCAGCGAGGCGGCCCGGCACTACGCCCGATTTGTGCACACAGAAGGCACCCAGCGGCTCAAGCTCATCGCTGGTCAGCAGTGGCACAATCATCGCCCACGTTCTGTCCTCTCCTACCGCAGCCCCGCTGCAGCCAGCACAGGGACTGTTCGCATTGTCGGTCGTGACCGGCTTCCTGGCAGCGATGGCCCGGCCAATCGGGTCGTCCTGTAGAGGGGGACGCTCTGCGCATTGCCCGATGCCACTGGCAACCTGCAAAACCAGCCGGTTGTTTTCCAGAATCCAGATCGCGCTGACCGGGGCGTTGAGCAGATCGCATGCCGATTCGGCCAGATGCTCCAAAACCTTGCGGCATGGCTGTGTGAGCAGAAGTTGTGCCGCTTCCTGAAGCGCGTCCAGCAGGCGTACTTCCTGAATGGCGATCACGGCCTGCGTGGCTAACGACTGCAGAAGATGCCTGTCCTCGTCATCGAAGGCACCGACGAGTGGGCTTTCCAGGTTTAATACCCCCTCCAGCCTGCCGTCGGCGCCGATGAGCGGCACCGCCAGCTCGGAACGCATGCTCAGCTCAGTGCTGATAGGGCGGTATATGTGCACCCATGGCTCGGCGTGCAGATCGTGGATGCATACCGGCTGCCGGTGCGTGGCGACCCAGCCGACGATGCTTGAAGTATCTATAGGGAGTTTCTCCGCAAGAGGTCGCCCCAATCGCTCGCCGGCAAAGGCACGTGTCACCAGGTTCTGACCACTTTTGTCTACCAGGCGGAAGGTGCCGTACTGGGCATCGGTCACCTCCATAGCCATCTGCAAGATCGCTTCGAGCGTCTCATCCAGGCGCAGGCGCGAGGAGATAAGCAGCCCGGCACGGCGCAGACGGTTCAGCTCATCCTCTTTGCGAGCCAGGTCGCGCCGCGCATCCGCCAACCGGCGGGCCTGGTAAATCGCCATAGCCGCCTGATTGACGAAATTCTCCAGCATCAACAGCTCCAATTTGGTGAACCGTCGGTTCTGATGGAGGTAGACGTAGAGCGCCCCGACTGCCTGGTCGGCCACTATCAGGGGAAAGCAGACCACGGCCTTGGCCCCTGCGCTCACCTTGGCCGGGTGGATTTCCAGGCCCGGCTCCTCGTAAGAGAGCACACGCCTTCGGTAGCGGATGGAGCGCATCCCCATACCATCGGGCCTTGGCACATCGTTTGGTACCGGCGCTGCCCACTCTCCTGCCGAGACGCGCGAGGCAGGGTCGAACGCTCGCTCGGTGTGATCGTAGGTATAGATCACCGCCGAGGAACCGGGCACGACCTCGATGGCGCTCTCCGCGATCAGGCACAATGTGTCTTCGACGGTGACACTTTCCCGTGGACTGATGCGATTAATTGCCGCGCCGATCCGGTTGAGATTGGCCAGGACAGCCAGCAAACGTTGTTCCGCGCCGCTCAGTTCAGTGCTGTCGGCTAATAGTTGGGCAGCGCGCATTGACTCCATACGCATATATCTCCTTCAGCGTAATTACCTGCCCGGCTGCCTGCCGCCGTGTGCCGATTGGAAATAGACTACAGGCGCCTGCGGCGACCGCTGGTCGAAAGCACAAAGTGGGCGACTTCAGTCGGCAGGGAGCAGGCAGTTACCTTTCAGCATAATTGTAGCATGTGCCCTACGCTCGTCAAGCCGCGCAGCCAGGCGCGCCTCAATACTTTCCAAATGGGTGTCGGGGTAGAGGCTCCGCCTGGAAAGTAATTATACTGGGAACGGGTAAGAATTGGACATTTAACGTAACTTGTATACTTGTACTTGTATACTGGACCTATTCAGCCTGCCCGTGCTGTGCCGGGCGGACCACAGTACGCCCGGACCAGACTTTGCAGACACTGGCTACCCTGAGACGCCCCCAGGTGGCTCAGGTGCCATCTATTCAGCCTGCCCGTGCTGTGCCGGGCGGACCACAGTACGCCCGGACCAGACTTTGCAGACACTGGCTACCCTGAGACGCCCCCAGGTGGCTCAGGTGCCATCTATTCAGCCTACCCGTGCTGTGCCGGGCGGACCACAGTCCACCCGGACCAGACTTTGCAGACACTGGCTACCCTGAGACACCCCCAGCTGGCTCAGGTGCCATCTATTCAGCCTGCCCGTGCTGTGCCGGGCGGACCACAGTACGCCCGGACCAGACTTTGCAGACACTGGCTACACTGAGACGTCCCCAGGAGGTGCCATCTGCTCCGCCGGACTGTGGTCCGGCGGGCGCAGGCTGAAAAATACACCAGACTTTGCAGACACTGGCTACACTGAGACGCCCCCAGGTGGCTCAGGTGCCATCTGTTCCGCCGGACTGTGGTCCGGCGGGCGCAGGCTGAAAAATACACCAGACTTTGCAGACACTGGCTACACTGAGACACCCCCAGGAGGTGCCATCTGCTCCGCCGGACTGTGGTCCGGCGGGCGCAGGCTGAATAAATACCATTTAACCACGTGCTACCACGCTCAGAAGAAGTCCAGACTTTGCAGACACTGGCTACACTGAGACACCCCCAGGTGGCTCAGGTGCCATCTGCTCCGCCGGACTGTGGTCCGGCGGGCGCAGGCTGAAAAATACACCAGACTTTGCAGATACTGGCTACCCTGAGACACCCCCAGGTGGCTCAGGTACCATCTGCTCCGCCGGACTGTGGTCCGGCGGGCGCAGGCTGAATAAATACCATTTAACCACGTGCTACCACGCTCAGAAGAAGTCCAAAATTCACCCGTGCGCAGTATACCTGCCCGGCTGTCTGCCGCCGTGTGCCGATTGGAAATAGACCTTAGTACAGGCGCCTGCGCCGACCGCTGGCCGAAGGCCCAAAGTGGGCGACTTCAGTCGGCAGGAGCAGGCAGTTACATTAGAACACTGATAAGCCCTCATTGGACCATGCTTTACTTGCAGACTCCCTTGACTGTGGTATAGTTATAATGAAACGGGTGGAGAGATGAGTGCTTCGACCGGTCCGTTGCCTGAGCCAATCTTAGGTACGCTGCGCTTCACGGGCGGCCGCCAGGTAAAGGATACTGCCCCCTGGGCAATGCTGTTGACGCCACCATCTCAGGCGGCATACGTCCGTAAAGAGGAGCAACTGGCCCTCCTTTTAGACCTGAGCGGCCCATCGGCCTACCGTCTCCAAAGGGAGTTGCGCGAGATATTCGCCCGAACCTACTGGCTGGCTACAGGCAGTATCACTGCTGCATTGCGTCAGGCTGCATTTGCAGCCAATCAACATCTGCTTCAATATAATCTCCAATCCACCCCCACCGGGCGCCACGAGGGTGGGCTGGCCTGTGCTGTGCTCCGTGGCGAAGATGCCTTCATCCTGCGAGCCGGCCGCTCCTGCGTATTGTTTTATCATCATGAACAAGGCTACCTCATGGACTTCTCCTCTTTTGAGGAACTGCCGGCACTGGGCAGTGCCTCTCCACTCGAGGTGCGTCTGCACCACACTTTCGTCGCACCGGGCGACAAAATGCTGATGGCCTCCTCATCCTTAATCGAGGGGACAGATAGCGCAAGCCTTTCCCGTGTGCTAGCAATGCCCGATAAGGAAGACGTCCTGGCAGGAGTGGAGCGGATTGCCGGTACAGATAACTTCTCCGTGTTGTTGCTCCACTGGCCGCTGTATGAGGAAAGGTCCGCCGCCCAGGAGATACCATCCTCCTTAGAGAAACAGGAGCGCCCCACCCTGCTGAGCCGTCTGCGTCCGTCGGTAAGCACTGTCCGTGAGATGGCCACGGATACGGTTGAATCCACACCTTTGGCCCCGGAGCCCCCGGCTACAGAAAAATACCAGACCCGTATTGAGCCGGGCGAGTGGGTAAAGGAGACTTTACAGGTGGCGGGCGTAGGGATCATCGCTGCCGGGAGTGCGCTTGCCAGGGGAACGCGTACCATGCTGCGGAACATCCTGCCCGCCTCCAGGAGCACCGCGCGTCCCCGGGCGCGTCCTGCGGTTACCCCGGCGCCAGCACGTCAGGCACCGGTGGAGAACCGCACTGCCATGATGCTGGCCGCCATCGTCATACCCATTGTACTGGCCATCATCGTGCTCGTAGCCTACCTCTCGTTCGGAGAAACAGCCCGTCTCCAGAGCCTCATCCATCAGGCAGAGCAGGAGATCACCCTGGCACAGGCTGCCGGAGGCAGCACCGAGGGCGCCCGGCCTCATTGGGAAGCCGCTCTATATTATGCTGGAGAAGTGCTGAAATTGCGACCCGACCAGCCTGTGGCCACTGCACTCAAAAAGCAGGCTCAGGACGCGCTTGACCTGCTCGACAATATCGTGCGCCTTAGCCCTGTCCTGCTTAAAGACTTCGGTCCAGGTGGCGGACCCCACCGTATCGCTGTGCATGGCCAGTCTATATTTGTGATGAATCCTGCCGATGGATGGGTCTCCAGGCTTACTCTGACCTCAAGCGGAGACAGCGTACTTGAACAGGACTCCATCCCCGTCCTGGTGCGTACAGGCCAGTCCGTCGGCGAGAGCAGAGTGGGGAAGCTGGTGGACCTGGTCTGGGTTGACCTGGCCGGGGGGAGGCAGTCAAGTGGACTGGTCGTCCTGGAAGCGGAAGGTGCGCTGGTCTGCTACGATCCGGCCTGGGAAGATGCGAGCGGGAAAATTCCTCTGAAGCGTACTTTCCTGGGCACACCGCCAGAATCCCCATTGTCTATAGACACCTACGAAGGGCGACTTTATATCCTGGATGGCGCAGCCAATCAGATCCGGCGTTATGAACCGGCAGGAGATACCTACCCCGATCAACCGGAGCACTATTTCGTTAACCCCCCGCCCCGCCCCCTTACGGAAGCGCTTGATATGGCCATAGACGGTTTCGTCTACATCATCTACAACGATGGAGAAATCCGCAAGTTCCTGCGCGGTGAACCCCAGCCCTTCAAAGTAGAGGGCGTGCCGAACGGACTGAGTCAGCCCGTAGCGCTGGCAGTGGACCCTCATGGCAGCAGCGGGGTAATTTACGTGGCGGATCGGGGGAACCGTCGGGTGGTAGCACTCGGTCCTGACGGGACTTTCTGGACCCAGTTCTATGCCGGGGAGGCCTTCGACGCACTGGAAACACTGGCGGTGGATGAATCAGCCAGACTGCTTTACGCGGTCAGTGCCGGGCGGCTTTACGCGGCCCGCCTCCCACTCCCATAACCTTCACGCAATACGCAACACGCAACACGCACACAAGCCCGGAGGAACAACGTGCGACACAACACAAGAGGAATAAGCCGCAACATCGTCCAGATACTCTTCACGGCTGGATTATTGTTATGCTTCTTGATGATTGCCGCAGCAGCCGGCCTGTTCGTGTTCGATCGGGTGTACAACCTTACCCTGGCCTCTGATATCCTGCCCGACTTCACCATTGAGCACAAGGAGGAGAGCTCTGGAGAGGTCAGCTATGATCCCGGCAAGCCTCTCCCACGCTGGGAAGGTACCGAACGTGTGAACGTGCTGGTGATGGGCATTGACCAGCGCGAGCACGAACAGGGCCCCTGGCGCACGGACACCATGCTTGTCCTGACCATTGATCCGGTAACCATGAGCGGTGGTATGCTGTCCATACCGCGCGACCTGTGGGTACCGATCCCGGGCTTCCAGGAAGGACGCATCAACACCGCCCATTACCTGGGGGAGGTCTACGACTACCCTGGTGGAGGGCCGGCGCTGGCGGTTAAAACCGTTCAGTACAACCTGGGAGTGCCGATCCATTACTACGTGCGCATCAATTTCACCGCTTTCAAGAAGCTGGTGGACCTGATCGGCGGCATTGACGTGTACGTGGAGGAGGAGATTGACGACCCCACCTACCCGGATGAGGCCTACGGCTACGATCCGTTCCACATCTCTGCCGGCTGGCAGCACCTTAACGGCGAGACGGCGCTCAAATATGCCCGCACTCGCCACACACTCGGGGGCGACTTTGATCGGGCCCGCCGTCAGCAGCAGGTGATTATGGCGATATTCGAACAGGTTATGCGACTGGACCTGCTTCCACAACTGGCTGCCCGGGCACCGGAATTGTGGCAGACGCTCGAGGGAGCGGTGGAGACGGATCTGACGCTGGATAAGATCATTGCGCTGGCGAGACTGGCCAGCGAGGTGCCACCTGAGAAAATCCGCTATGGGGTGATTGATGAGAACTATACCCAGTTCTGGACCACTCAGGACGGCCAGCAGGTACTCATCCCATTGCGTGACCGGATGCGAGAACTGCGCGACTACATCTTCACCGCTGAGGCCCCCCTGCCTCAACAGACCGAGGAGCCAGCCACACGCCTGGCCCGTGAAGCGGCCATCATCAAAGTGCTTAACGGCACGACCAGGGAGGGCCTGGCCCGCCATACCACCGAATATCTCCAGCAGCAGGGGTTTAGCCTGCTGGAGCCGGACAACGCCGATCACTCCGACTATACCAGATCAATCATTATCGTCTATACCGGCAAGACCTACACCGCCGAGTATCTTGCCAGGCTGCTGGGGCTGGCACCGGGCGCGGTGGTACATGAGTCGAACACTCAGGTGGGCTACGACATAGCCGTGATCCTGGGAGCCGATTACCAGCCGGTGCAGCCACTGCCACAGCCATCACCAGAACCCACACCGACCCTGCCAGCGGGACAACAGTAGAGTGGCCGCGACCCGGCCGGCAGCAGCAAGCCCTACAGGAGAAGACAGAATGAATGAGGAAAAGCGTCCAATAGTAGTTAAACCCGATGACACCAGCGCAATAGTGGCGTGGCTCAGGGACGCAGTACGCCAGGTACGCCTGGCGTGGCGTCTCTTCTGGGATCGGCGGGTGCCACTGTGGACAAAGATTATCCCGTCGGCTGTCCTGGCCTACATTGTGTCACCCATAGACTTCATCCCCGATCCTGGTCTTGGTCTGGGTCAACTGGACGATGTCGCTATAGCGCTGCTGGGTCTCAAACTCTTCATCGAGCTGGCCCCACCGGATGTTGTCCGTGAACATCTGATAGCGCTGGGAGCACGTCTCCAGGAATGGCGCGTAGTGGAAGAGGAAGGGAAACAGGTGACGGTCATCGAAGGTGAATACTCATTGAAAGCCCCCGAGACAGAGGCTGTGGAGGAAGGCAAATCGGTTGAGGAGGGCTGAGTGCAGGTGTCGGCTTGCGAATGACCTGCATTCCATGAGGCATGTCGTCCTGTGTTGGTGGCCCGGACTGCCGACCACGGTATTGACGAAGGAGGTGATGTCCTTTCCACAAGACTTGCTGGAGGGAGATGGCGCCTGGCCCGGTTCCCCTGCGGTAAACCGGGTGACGAGGAGGCGGTTCCCGGCCACTGCCGGCCGGGCTAACCGCTCCATCAGGGAGCGGGAAAATCGAGTTATCGGCGGATGCCGCCCGGGGTTGCCCATTACCCCGTTCCTCCCTCCTCCTGAGAAAAGCCTGCTCACAAAACCATCGGGCAACTTATGGCACAAAGGGCAGGTAAATGGGACGTAACAATCAACGGAGATAATGCCCGGGTAAGCGCAGCGAGCAGGTATGTACCGCGTATCAGGCGTTCTCTGCACCTGTGCGCGGCACATATCGCGCAGCCGTACTCCGGGCACGCTCCAATTTATTTAAGGAGGAATGTGATGTGCGGAATAGTCGGTTACGTGGGGCCGCGCAATGCGACCCCTATTATTTTGGAGGGGCTGAAACGTCTGGAGTACCGTGGTTACGATTCTGCCGGGCTGGCGGTGATTCAGTCCAACGGCAGCATTGCAGTGCGCCGGGAAGCTGGAAAACTGACCGCCTTAATGGAAATGGTTGCATCCAGGCCGGTACAGGGACGGGTAGGCATTGGCCATACACGCTGGGCCACTCACGGCGAGCCTTGTCGCCGCAACGCCCACCCACATCTGGGCCTCACCGGAAAGGTGGCGGTGGTACACAACGGCATCATCGAGAACTTCCTGGTGCTGCGTAAGGAGTTAGAAGCAGAAGGGCGTCAATTCAACTCGGATACCGACTCCGAGGTAGTGGTGCACCTGGTCGAGGCCTTTATGGCAGGCGGGGCGGACCTGGAGACGGCGGTGCGCAAGGCGCTGACCCATGTCAGGGGCGCCAATGCCTTTGTCTTCATCAGCAGCCAGGAGCCGGATCGGCTGGTGGCGGCGCGCATAGGCAACGCAGGCGGCATCACCATAGGAGTCGGGGATGGGGAGATGTTCGTAGCCTCTGATATACCCGCGATCCTGGAATACACCCGCGATATGATCTTCCTCGAGGACCGTCAACTTGCCGTGGTGACGCAGCAGGGAGCACGGGTGACCTCGCTGGACGGCAGGCCGGTGGAGACGAGGATATACACCATCCCGTGGGATCCCGTCGCGGCAGCTAAAGGCCCTTACCGCCACTTTATGCAAAAAGAAATCTACGAGCAGAGCCGCTCCATCACCGACACCATACGCGGACGCGCCAGGTTCGATCTTGGTCGGGTGCGGCTGGAAGGGTTGGAGCTGACGCGCGAAGAAGCTCAGAGGCTGGAGAAGATCATTATCGTTGCCTGCGGCACCTCAGCCCATGCCGGGCTGGTGGGCAAGTTCATTATTGAAAGCCTGGCCCGCATACCCGTGGAGGTGGACTACGGCTCCGAGTTCCGTTACCGCGATCCCATTATCAATGGCAATACGGCCGTGCTGGCGATCACCCAGAGCGGCGAGACGGTGGACACGCTGGCAGCGATGGAGGAGGCGCGGGCAAAAGGAGCACGCCTGTGGTCTATTGTTAACGTCATCGGCAGTCAGGCGATGCGGCTGGCTGACGGTGTCATTTTGATGCACGCAGGGCCGGAGATCGGCGTGGCCTCGACAAAAGCGTTCACCTCCAGTCTGGTGGACCTCTATCTGTTGGGTTGCTATCTTGGTGAACTGCGTGGCGTATTGGGAGAAGAGGTGCTGAGGCAGCGGGTAGAAGACCTGGCATGCCTGCCCGACCTGGTGGGGCGCGTGCTCGATCACAGGAATGAGTACGAGGTGCTGGCCAATCGCTTCTACGACCGCGAGCACGCACTGTACTTGGGACGGGGTATCAACTACCCTGTCGCTCTGGAGGGAGCGCTCAAGCTGAAGGAAATTTCCTACATCCATGCAGAAGGTTACCCGGCCGGCGAGATGAAACACGGCCCGATTGCGCTGATTGACGAAGCCATGCCGGTGGTGGCCATTGCCGTGCGCGATCATGTCTATGACAAGATGATCAGCCAGATTGAGCAGGTCAAAGCGCGCGGTGGCATCGTCATCGCGCTGGCAACCGAGGGGGATGACGAGATCGCGGCAAAATCAGATTACGTGTTGTATGTGCCCGCGGCACCGCCACTGCTGTCGCCGGTGATCAATGTCATTCCCCTGCAGCTCCTGGCCTATCACATGGCAGTGCGCAGGGGCTGCGATGTGGACCAGCCGCGCAATCTGGCCAAATCGGTCACGGTGGAGTAGATGGACGTTGTGATGGTCGGCCCTTTCGGGCTGCGCCCACGTGGGACGATGAGCGTGCGGGCCTTGCCGATGGCAAAAGCGCTGGTCGCGCGTGGACATCGGGTGAGGATGTTGCTTCCTCCGTGGCAGAACCCGGAGGATGCCGGCAAAAGCTGGAATGAGGAGGGGGTTGCCATCGAGAATATCTCCCTGTCACCCCCTGTCCCCGGCCTGTTCCACCTGCTGACCGCCATGCGACTGGCCAGCCGGGTGTTGACTCTCCGACCACATGTGGTGCATCTCTTCAAGCCCAAGGCTTACAGCGGGCTGGTCCACTGGCTGCTGGCACGGATTCCCCGGGCACATAGGCCACGCCTGGTGGTGGACAGCGACGACTGGGAAGGGCCGGGGGGCTGGAACGAAATCGGCGGCTACACATCGGCCCAGCGCCGCTTCTTCGCCTGGCAGGAGCGCTGGGGACTGACCCATGCTGACGCCGTCACCGTCGCAAGCCGCACACTGGAGAGCCTGGTCTGGGCACTGGGTGTCCCTCCCAGACGCGTATGGTACGTGCCCAACGGCGTCGGCGCCAGGGAAACAGGGGTGAACAGGAAAACGACCGAACACCAGGAGCCGATCGTCCTGCTGTACACCAGATTCTTCGAGTTTCCGGTCTCACGTGTCGTTGAGGTAATGCTGCATGTGCGGGAAAAGGTGTCCGGGACTCGTCTGCTCATCGTGGGCAAGGGGCTGTTCGATGAGGAAAGTGAACTGTTCCGCCTGGCAGCTCAGGCCGGCCTGAGCGTGCATCATGGGATCAGCACTGCCCCATCTGCCGACGTGCTCTACGCTGGCTGGCTGCCTCCTGAGAAGCTACCGGAGTGCTTTGCCCTGGCCGATGTCGCGATCTACCCCTTCGATGACACGCTGGTCAACCGCGCCAAGTGCCCGGTGAAACTGATAGACCTGCTGGCAACGGGGTTTGCTGTCGTGGCTGAGGCGGTAGGACAGAACCGCGAATATATCCGCCACGGGGAGACCGGCTTGCTGGTAGAGCCGGGCGATGTCACCTCGTTCGCCGAGGCTGTGGTAGGCTTGCTGCGCGATGACCACCTGCGGAAGCGGCTGGGGGAGGCTGCAGCCAGAGATGTACACGAGCGCTTTGCCTGGGAGCGTCTCGTAGTCAATGTTGAGCGGGCTTACGGACAGGAGTGAGGACCCCTCTCAAACACTCGAGGTCAACATGAAGCTCAGAGCGATCAGGTTCCCCTCACTGCCTGCCATACCGCGAGGAGGCAGTTTCACCACCTTCGCAGCCCTGCGGTATCGCAACTATCGGTTATGGTTTATCGGTCAGGCCCTCTCCCTGATGGGCACCTGGATGCAATCAGTTGCCCAGGGATGGATCGCCTACCAGATGACAGGTTCCCGGTTCTTCCTGGGGGTCATCTCCTTTGCCGGCACGATTCCAACGCTCTTCCTGATACTCCCGGCAGGCGCAGTGGCTGATCGGGTCTCCCGGCGTGTTCTTCTGCTCTGGACGCAGACGGCGATGATGGTCTGCGCCTTCATACTCACTGCCCTGACCATCACCGGCGCCCTCCAGACCTGGCATGTGGCTGTGCTTTCGTTTGCCCTTGGCGTGGCCAATTCCTTTGACGCTCCGGCACGTCAGTCACTGGCTGTGGAGATGGTGGATGATCGGCGGGAGCTGATGAACGCGATCGCGCTAAATTCAACTATGTTCAACCTGGGCCGCGTGATCGGGCCGGCAGTGGGTGGGATCGTACTGGCAGCTCTGGGGCCGGCGTGGTGTTTTGGCCTCAACGGGCTGAGTTTCCTGGCTGTCATCGGAGCACTGTTGGGGATGCGCCTCCCTACCCACCTGACCCCGCCCTCCCACGAACCACTGGCCCGGCAGATCGCCACCGGCCTCAGGTACGTGCTGACGAATGGGCCGGTAAAGATTATCCTTTCCCTCCTCGGTGTCTCCACGTTCTTTGGCTTTTCCTACTCTACGCTAATGCCAGCCTACGCGGTGGACATTCTCCGGGTAGGAGAGACAGGGTTGGGATGGCTGACCGCGTCGGTCGGGGTCGGAGCACTGGCCGGCTCCCTCACGGTGGCTTCCCTGGGACGGGTCCAACGCAAAGGGCGGCTCCTGGTGGCTGGCAGCTTCCTCTTCCCCACCGCCTTGCTTGGATTTGCCTTCTCCCGATCCCTCACTTTCTCACTGGCTCTGCTGGCTGTGGTCGGTTTCTGGTTCGTCTTGCAGAACACTACCGGCAACACTATCGTCCAGCTCCTGGTGCCGGATCAATTGCGCGGGCGGGTTATGTCAGTCTACACTCTGACTTTCTTTGGGGTGATGCCCTTCGGCTCGCTCCTGGTCGGCAGCATTGCCCAGGCACTGGGCCCTACAGCAGGGGTGGCGATCGGCGCCGCCATCACACTGGTCTACGCGCTCTGTACTCTACTCACCCGCCCGGTACTGCTGGAACTCAGGGCGGAACCGTCGCCAGCTTCATGAGTCTCATATAAAACCTGCCAGGCCTTGGGGACCTGGCAGGTCTTCCCGGGGAGAGCACGATAAATGGTGCTCAGGACTGGGCCTTCAGGCGGAAAGTCCGGCTGAAGCCTCTATTCCAGTGCCTTACCTGGGACTATAAGAGCCTATCCGAAAAACCGTACAGGTAGCATCCCTGTCATCACCTTTCTGCAGGCTTTCTTATTCGCATAACTGATTCTGAGGCGCAAGGCTCTGGCCAATCTCTTGGCTATGCGCCGCGTGGATCATAATCCACGCGGGCCGGGTGCTGGCCGCCGACCGGACCGCCGCCGCCGGATTGTGATCCGGCGGGCACGTCAGGCGGGCACGTCAGGCGGGCACGTCAGGCGGGCACGCCAGGCGGGCACGTCAGGCAGGAACGACGCGCGGAATCCAGTTATGCGTATCTCACACCCGCGTGCAAACCTGATGCTATGCCGCTTATACCGACGCATAGGGATGCGTTGGTTACGTTTTTCGGATAGGCGCTAAATACTGGCTTATGGGGCAGGATTGACCACCCGCCCGACGAACAGGATGATGCCCGTCTGCAAATCCCGGATGAGAAAGATGAAAGGACGGTCAACGACGACCTGTACGGGCGACGCAGGCATTGCGGTCAGTTTCATTACCACTGCCGTGGCAGCAGCGGCCTCTGTGCCCGCCTCGTCCACCGAGACAAATGCTTTGTGCAACACGTCGCCGATATACAGGTCACGGGTGCCATCCATGCCCGAAAAGTCGGCCTGGTCAGGTCTAAACGCTGACGGCATACCCATTGCAGAGAGTGTATCAGCCAGAGCAAAGGCCAACTCTACCCGAAACCGGGGTATGGTGAGAGCCACCTGCCGGTACTCCAGGTCTCTCAGAATTGCCTCAATCTGACCGTCGTCCAGTGAGTTCTCGAATTCCTCAAACCGTCCCTCTTCAGGAAGCAGGATGATCATCGCCAGTTCCCGGCCGTCATACGGGAGTTCCACCGCCTGAAATCCTTCCCCCTCTGTATAGCCGTACTCCGTCGTCTGCCGCATCATCGGCACCGTGACCTGTCCACCATCCAGCAGGTTGAACGGCAGATCGGCGGTCTGGCTCTTTTCAAAGGGTTCGGCCCAGGCAGCGTTGAAGTAGATGGCATTGGTAAGCACCAGCCTGGTCAGAGCGTCAATCACACCCGGTGGGATCAGGTCCCGGATGCGTCCCTCCGTCTGGTCGCTAACCCAGTCGTTGATGATGCCCCGGGCGGCCTCCGGATCGCCTGCGAAGTCCAGCAGCCGCAGCCCGGCGTCGTAGTTTTGGGCCAGTGTGTCCAGGAATGCAGGGAGGAAACGAAACCCCTGCTGACCCCAGAGGGCATTGACAATACGCAGCCGGAAGCCCTTCTCATCCCTGCCCTGGGCGCCCTGACCCCGGCGGGCCAGTTCAAGGTCAAGGGCGTTAAAGGCGGGATGGAGACGTTCCTGCGACAGGGTGAAACGGAGAGTATCCGCCATCTCCCGTTCGGTCGTGCCCCGGGCGCCCGCCCATGTCATCGCCAGAGCGACGGAGATGCTGAACGGGGAATAGAAGATGTTGCCATCCTGTTTCTCCTGTAAAGCGTGGTAGAGGGCAAAGGCGAAGGCGTTATTGCCGCTGACCAGTTCGGCCAGTTCCTGAGTCGAGACGCCAGGTTCGGTCGCTCGCGCCGCATCTGCCCGGACGACCTGGACCGAAGCCGGGCGTCCCCCTGGGCGCACGCAACTCGTAGCCAGGCCCGTGAGGAAAATGATAGTGAGTATACGCTGAGCAAAGCATTTCATCTTCCCGCCTCCTCATACCGATTTGACTTGGGTGTAATCGCCCTTATTTACCTGGGATTGAATCCGGGATGTTCATAATTGGTTGACACTCTGAGTCAGGCGCCGGATGCCGCCCGATTGAAATCGGCCTGTTTGGGCGCTGCGCGCCGCGCGTCGGCCTGCGCCGACGCGCCGGTCGGCAGAGGCCGACCTTGGCCACGGTAGGGGCGCAGCCCGCTGCGCCCTATTGGTATCAAGTTAAGCGACTCAAGCGGCCAGGGGCAGAGCGCCGCTCTGCCCCTGCCGGCGCGATTTCCAATCGCCCGCCCCAGAAACTACGCGCGAAGTTCAGTTATGTGTATATTAACTCGCGTGCAAACCCGATGCTATGATGCGAATTTCCCGGTCTATTGGCCACAATTCAACGAGATTTGAGCGCAGATTGGGCGACTTTGCTCTCTGGTAAATGAGAGCAACTGCACCCATTTGACTTTTCCTGGCTTATAGACGCACCAATGGCCTTTTATGTTCCGGAGCGGTAACCGCTCGAGTATTGAAATCGCCCTCTTTGGGTGCTTTGCACCACGTGTCGGCCTGCGCCGACACTCTTCAGGGGTTGTGCAGAGGTCAGCAAAGGCCGACTAACGGCCTGGGCGATTTCCGGTCGCCTGAATCGTATACTGCGCACGGGTGAATTTTGGACTTTTCCTGAGCGTGGTAGCACGTGGTTAAATGGTATCTATTCAGCCTGCGCCCGCCGGACCACAGTCCGGCGGAGCAGATGGCACCTGAGCCACCTGGGGGCGTCTATTCAGCCTGCGCCCGCCGGACCACAGTCCGGCGGAACAGATGGCACCTGAGCCACCTGGGGGCGTCTATTCAGCCTGCGCCCGCCGGACCACAGTCCGGCGGAACAGATGGCACCTGAGCCACCTGGGGGCGTCTCAGTGTGGTCAGTGTCTGCAAAGTCTGGTCCGGGCGGACTGTGGTCCGCCCGGCACAGCACGGGGAGGCTGAATAGATGGCACCTGAGCCACCTGGGGGTGTCTCAGTGTAGCCAGTGTCTGCAAAGTCTGGTCCGGGCGGACTGTGGTCCGCCCGGCACAGCACGGGCAGGCTGAATAGATGGCACCTGAGCCACCTGGGGGCGTCTATTCAGCCTGCGCCCGCCGGACCACAGTCCGGCGGAACAGATGGCACCTGAGCCACCTGGGGGCGTCTCAGTGTGGCCAGTGTCTGCAAAGTCTGGTCCGGGCGGACTGTGGTCCGCCCGGCACAGCACGGGCAGGCTGAATAGCCACCTGGGGGTGTCTCAGTGTAGCCAGTGTCTGCAAAGTCTGGTCCGGGCGGACTGTGGTCCGCCCGGCACAGCACGGGCAGGCTGAATAG